>Ga0306920_100014513_pt1 | contig 10756 bp, 19 predicted proteins | sample flu12Cox44000170_FD_204666 | JGI IMG/M metagenome (GOLD analysis project Ga0306920, IMG submission 204666) | Lab enrichment of tropical soil microbial communities from Luquillo Experimental Forest, Puerto Rico - flux4day.12C.oxic.44.000.170 (v2)... | ecosystem: Environmental > Terrestrial >... | reverse complement strand
GATCTTCTAGCATTAACTGCCCGACAATTCACGCAGCCGGACGACCATCATCGATCGGAATGACGTGAACCGTGCCAGTACTGATGCTCCGATCTCGTCGGCTAGCGCCTTCAAATCCACGCGCTTACGGGACTGGGAACCAACAATCGCGGTGTACTCCTGCCCGGTTCTGTCTTGAGGATGCTCCAGCAGATAGGCTCGCAACTGCTCCTCCTCCGCCTCCAATTGCTTGATTTCGGAGCGGACGTCAGCCAGCCGATCAACAGGGTGACAGTTCGACACAGCATCCTCCCAAAGGATGATTCCTATTACTAAGAGAGAAGAAGAGAGAAAGATAAGAAAGAAAGATAAGAACTGCACCCTGTTGTTCACCGGTGAAACGGTTTGGGTATTTTCCGTTTCACGGGTGAACAACAGTACCTTACACCCCCTGTTATTCACCGGTGAAACGGATCAACCCTTTTGGATGACCCGGGCACGCAAGGCGTAGTGTCCACCGCCTGAGAGAGTAATCAACCTTAGCTCAGCTAATTCCCTTGCCGCGCGGCCTCGGGTTGCGCGGTCCATATCACCCGTCAGCTTGGTCGACAGAACGATCTCCCCAGTTCCGCGCTTGTCCTCGTATGCTGCCAGCAGGATCAGCATGCCCAACCGATAGGTGTTGGCGCTGCGGCACCGTCCCAGATCGCTGATCCAGTGCCGCGGCAGCTTCACCCATTTCGCCCAGAAAGTTTTCTTTGGCTTAGGTTTCGGCTTTGGTGCTTTGGGAGTCAGCGTGTCGATCTCAATACGTCGTCCGCGGCGCATAACGTAGGCCATGATTAGGCGCTCCTTGGAATTGCTTTAACGGCCTCCAGCACTCGCATGATCGTGTCCCACATCTTCTGGGCCATAGGGCGTTTGTCGCGATAACGAGCGCCGCCCTCCAATTGCTGATCGATATCCACACCTACTTCGAGGCCATCGCAGATTGCGGCGCCGGCCTTTCGCATGAGCTCGATGGCGTGCGCGAGCTGCTCCCGGCTTTCCAGCTCGAACAAAATACCGTCGTGAACCAACATGCAGGGGACGATGCCGGCGTCACACAACCACACGGTCGCGAGCCGCAGCATGTCGGCTCCGCCGGATTGCATCGGAAAATTGCAGAGCGTGCGCTTGTTCGGACTGGTGGAGATGTGGAGCGGCCAGCCGGTGAGACTTTGCATGCGCCGTTCCAGCATGGCGATCTGCACTTGCGCGTCACGCCACCGCCAGAATGTCGCGTATATCTGGCGGTGCGTTTCGATCAGATTGCTGGCAATGAGCGGGTGTCGGTTCAGTCCCTTTGCTAGTGAGGGAACGCCCATTCCGTAGTTGATTCCCAACTGCAACGTTTTCATACGCTGTCGCATGGATGGGTTGTGTTTTGCCCAATGCACTCGATTGGGGTCGTCGGTAAAACCGCTGTCCCGAGCGAATGAGTAGTAAACGTCGCCTCCGCGATAGGCTTTGAGCAGCGCCTGATCGCCGGAGCGGGCGGCGGCAATAGCAACTTCCTGGGTGCGAAAATCCAGATAAACGCCGATACGATCGGGCGCGAACACCATGAACGAGCGCATGGCGGCATGGGCATTGTAGAGGCTGCGACAGTGCGCATTGCGACCGGAAGCGGTGCCAAAAGGGAATAAGCTCGGACGATTGCGGCTATCGCGACCGATGGGAAGCTTGGCCGTTGCGATGACGCGCAGGCTGTCCTTCAGTGCATGCAAACCCTCAATTCCGGGGATGTGATACATGAGGCGGAAAGCGTCGCCGTCGATGTCGAGCCGGCCGCTATCGAGACGGGGCCACGCTAGCGCGCCGGAATTGACGAGCCAGCGTTCGAAACGCGCATAACTCCACTCACCCTCAAGTGTGTAGATGGGATAATCGCTGCCCTGACTGGGGTCGAATTGCAGCACTAGTTCGCGGATGATGGTGGCTTTGTTTTTCTGAACCAGGTTCCAAAGCTCCATATCGATCGGCATTCCGCGAGCCTGAACCAATGCGATCGCTTTGGCGCTGTAATTCGTCCAGTGCAGCACGCAGGAGATATCGATGCGCGAGAATCTGGGATGACCTTGCAACATTGCGCGCAATAGCTTGGTAGTGTTGCGCACGTCTTCTTCACAGTAGTCGGTAACGACGTCGCGCCCATACTTCTGCCAACGGCCCTGCCCGATGTCCTCGGCAATCGTCCCCTTGTCGATACGCTCCCAACCTTCGATACCGTAAGCGCGACAAGCGTCGGCCAAGCGTTTGCGGGGCTTCTTACGCGTTTCGTCGGGATTATGCGGTAGCAAGATGTTGGAGGCGGCGAGATATGCCGTATGCAGGTCGAGGACGTGGAGAGGAAATTGCCAGCCCAGCTGTAGGAGACAAGTCATTTCCGCCCACGCGCTATAGGCGACAACTACAGTATCAGGGCCAACATCGAAGGGCGGGTATTTTGTGGCCAAAAGATCGTGACGCCACAGCTTGATAGTCTGTCGATGATGCAGATGCTCGTCGAGGATGTAGGCGACCATGCATAGCGGCTGCGGCAAGTCGCCGAGCTTGAGCTCGTACTCGCCGCCTTCGGTTTCGTACTCGAAATCGATGACCACGACCTGTGAGAAATTTCTGCTCACGGTGTCAGCTTGGCGCCAATGAGGCGCAGCAGCCCTGCATGCGTTTCGACTTGGATGATGAGGTCGCCGGCAAAGGTCGCGCCGATGATTTGATTAAGCGATTGCTTCGGCCACTTGGGTGGCGCGAAAGCATCGGCATCGCGGGCGTAGTCGACTTTGTAACCATCAACACCTTCATTCCGTCGACTGGTCGCCTGGATCCAATGCGTTTTAGCTTTCTCGCAGGCCTCTAGGTTGCTCACGTTCCAAGAGTTATCCAGGTTCTGGCTCGGAACTTCGCAGAGAAAGAAGACGTCGTTCGGCTTGCTGGCGAGCGCCAGTCGAAACCGAAGCACCCTGGCGCTCGGTAAGAACCGCATAGCTAGCTCTTCGTCGATCAGATGCAGAGTGTCTCGCTTCTGCCCCTTGACCGGCACGTTCACGAAACAGAGTTCGGCGGACCAGTATTTCTCCTCGTCGGGATGCAGCCGGACAAAATCCTTCGCCTGCGAAATCGTGCAGTGTGGCAACGCCGTCAGCAAGGTCTCGACGTTAGCCAATGCGGCGCCGTGTTTGGACTTGAAGCGGTCGAGATTGAACTCCCCCTCCGGCTTCGGGATGGACACGGATTCTCCGTCCTCAGATACGAGCTTGAGCTTGGTGTCATCGGCCATAGCGGTCACTCCTTCTTGGTGGTCGGTTGTAGTTGCAACTGGCGGAGTGCGCGCAAAAGCGTCGCGACATCGCGCACGTCGAATTTGGCCATAGGTGAGAGTTGCCCGTGATGACCGGCTCGCATACGCCAGGTTCGGAGCACGCTCATCAATCGCTGCTTAGCGGTAACGAGAGCGTCCCGAGGCTCTTCGGGTTGCATGCGTGACGAAGCGGGAGCCCACTCTAAAGAACCGTCTTCTCCGTCTTCGATTTGTTCGACCGCAGCTTCAATCGCCGCTTTGGTTGCCAGCTTCCCGAACACCTCCTCGAGCTCATCCCGTGCGTCGTACGGCCCGCCCCAAATGAAGACGTACTCGCCTTCATCCCAGGGAGTATTTTCGGCTGGATTCTCAAAGTTGGTAAGAAACCAATCGACCATCTTCGTAGCAGCGTCGTCATCGTCGAGGCCGCGAATGTCAGGCGGATTGGAAGGCGGCCCCATATCCCAGGTTTCAGCTAAGTCAGGATCGGCAGTGAGCTCGTCCCAGCCGTCATCGAGTGGCGTTGGATGAAGCGATTTCTGTTCGTCCAAGCAAAAGGCTGCAAGATCGTCGAAGTCTTCGCCAGTCATTCATACCTCCTGTTGGGCTGTGGGTTGATGCGCTTGTTCAAACTTCAGTGGACGAAGCACGTCCCAGGCCCTGTGGTAATCTAGCTGTCTTGTCTCAACGGCGACCGCGATATCCTCACGGCCCAGCTCACGCGCTCGCTTCGCCGTAAATCGAATGTCCTCTGCCAACTTCTCGGCCTCCCAGGCCGCATGGTTCTCGGCCTCGGCCTCACATTGCGATGCGGCCCATTGCTGGTTGGCCATCAACATCTCTGCGCGCTCGATGCCACCCATGGCCGCAAGCAAGTCAGTTGCAAATGGCTCGCTCTGTACAAGTTCGCGCTCATATGTTCCGCGCCCGTGGTAGAGATAAAACCGCCAACCATCGGCGTTGCTGATTTCAACAGTGAAATGATCAATCTGCGAACCGCGGAACTGCCACCCTGTAATGTGACCTTTGTGCACAGTGTCGCCGCGCCATTTTCCTCTTCGTCAGCGGGTGGTGCTCCAGCCTTGTCGCCGCAATTTCTCGATGGGTGTGCGATGGAGCAATTGAAGCCGACGCCACTTATAGATCACCTCGCGCAATTGCTCGGCCGCCGGATCGTCGGTCATGTAGCCAGCGCAAACACAGCCACACTCCAAAGGCAGCGGGTAGTGCTCGTGCTGCATGATGTGCGCGTAAGTAATCGGCGTCACCTCGCACATCTCGCACATCGATCCGCTGTCGTTGATTTCAATGCTGCGCCAGCCGGTGTGCGGAATGTCGGCGCGCAGCCACTTGCCAGTCTGCCGCGGTGCTCCGAGCTCGCTCATGTCGACCCCGGGCAGCGCGCGCAGGCGGACTAGAAAAACTGGCGTCGTGCGCCGCGCCGCGGCCTGCGAACGATCGTCCATGGCATTGGGTACTTGTCCGGGCACTGGAGACTTCCGTGCCAAACTGGGTAGTCGTTCGTCCGCCAAATGAGCAGCCATCGATACGGATGTTTCGACGCGCAGTGTACGAACAACAGTCGGCCAAGCTTGACCTGCCCGGCGCCATGCTCCCACTGAATAGTCAATGGGCCGCGTTCGTATCGGACGCCGCCCGTCACTGAATTTCGCAGCGTGCGCCAGCGCCAACGATTGATGCGCTCACGAATGACAGCGCCGGTCTCGTCGCGAAGGAACTGCCAAGTTGGACGGCCTGAAAAATCGAAGGTCATTTCATCCCCTTGCGGCGACGGTTCTCGTCGCGCTTGAGCTTTGCCCACGCACCTTCCGAAAGACTTTGCACGAGAGCGGGCGCTGCGCCCTTGAAGTCGGCAATGCTTTCGCGCACGACAACCACTATCTTTTCAACGGCTGCCGCTAACTCCTTATCTGTTGGGTATCTCGGTTTGCTCATGGTTCGACATAGCGCCATGTCTGCGGCGTTCCTGGGAACAGGCCCTTGTCAACGCTGTGGATGCGTGTGTCGTTAACAACGGCTAAGGCAACTTCGGGCGGAATACGGGTCCCATCCAATAGACAGAAGTCGCTTCCGTGCCTGGTGTAAGTCAGCTGCAAGGTGGCGCCGCGCGTCATCGCAGTGATGCAATGCGCCACGCGCAGGCGGAGGTTGCGAGCTCGCACACTATCGGAGGCGCGGATAGTCATGGCGTCGCATTTCCTCTCCGCTTAAAATCCGATTTCATCGTTGAGGTCTTGCACTAGCGACTTGCGCGGCCCTTCGATCGCTTGCTGCGACTCGGCAGACGGCAACGCGTTCCGTGGTTCAGGCGCTGGTAGTGGTGGCCGCGGCTTGTTCGGCGGCACAACCCAGCCAATGACGTCGAGGATCGGAATCTGGATTTCGCCGCGGTCGGGCTGGCGGTGACGATAACTACCGCTATTCAACTCGATAACAGGGAGAGTCTTATTGTCGGCGGGATTGAGATCGATGCGATCGGCGTAGGCCTGCAACAGTGCAGCAAGCGCGTCACATCCGCCCGTCGTGTCGGTCGTCCAGAGAACTTCTTCGCCGGAAATCTGGCTGTAGAACGGCATCGACCAAGCTAGCTGCCAAGGATCGCGGCCACGATTCCAAACCTTCCATTCGTCCTGGTCGAAATCGCCGAGCTCGTCACGAGGGGGCGGAATAAAGCCGTCGAGCGCATAGCCGAGTCGATGGTCAGTAATCTTCCCGTCCCACCACCTGGTCCATCCGCGGATTATCCAATCGGGGCGGGCAACCCACTGGCTGCCATTGACTTGCAGCTTGTCACGGCCGCCGTGCCACCAATTGCCCTTCACGTAAACAAGCTTGGCGATTTGCCCGCCGCGCTGGCGCAGCACCGACGCTAGATCACGAAGTAAAGCCGTATTGATTGTCATTGGTTCTCTCCCTGTTCGACTTGTTGGCGTAGATCTGCGACGCGATCCGCCGCGCGTGCTTCGAGCTCGTCGTCGAGGGCGCCAACGAGCTCGTCGATGGCGGCACCGACATCGTGGTGCCGTTCGAGGACTGACTCGATCAGCACCCGCAACCGTCGCCAGTCGGGCGGCAACCGCGTGCACGTAAGAAAATCCGCGACGAAGTCGAGCTTGGTGTCACTGCCGTAGTCGCAGATGTCGCTGCCGATGACACGATGGCCGTGTTGTTGCAGCACGCGCGTGATGGCGCCGCGTCCAGCCGCCGGCTCCCAAACACAGCGGGGGATGTGCTCGACGCGAAGCAGCGTCTCGACCGCGCACGACGGCGTTTCATACAAATCAAGGCCGCGAGCGGCGAGCGGATGGCGTTGAACTTGGCAACTATGATCTAACACAGCACCTCACCTCATCGTCGTCCACACAGACGAAGACCGTTCCATCGACTTCCTGCGCGAACGCGTACGCCGTCGCGCGGGTGAAAAACGGACCGTGCGCACGGTTATCAGCGGCGGAGATAACGACGAACTGCGTGACTTCGTCGTTGACTTCGTCGTCCTCGTACCAGTCGTTGCTCATGACATGTCCCCATTTTTTGCCGCGTCGATGATGGCGCGCCTAGCCGCAATGCGAGAATCGAATGTTCCGAGCGGCTCGCTGTTGGCGCCGAAGGCGTCAAAACCGCCCATGTCATTCTCGATCGAATGCCCTAATTCACGACGGCCGGAGTAAATTGCATCGGCTATCTGAACGAACTGGTTCGTGGCAATTCCGCTCATGACCTCATTTCTCCCGAAAGCTCGGTGCCGCCCCGAAGAGCGGCACCTAAGTGAAAATCAAAGTGCAGGTGCATTGTTGATGCGTGCGACCAACTCCCGGACAGCGTCGTGATCGCCTGCCTCAGCAAGCTGTCGTATCTTGCGTCCAAGCCTCTTGGCTTCGCGTACGATTCTGGAGGCGTCGACGTCGCCAAGGGTATGGCGGAGGTACCGATGGAGCGCGTCGCCGCCGACGGCAGGGATAGAGTGCGTCTTGCCACTCGAGTCGGTGGTGGAGGTGTACGTGGTCATGTGATTTTCTCCTGGACGAAATCGGCGCTGCCCGGAGACAGCGCCGATGTGTATTCGTGGGAAGAATGTGTCGCGCGTACGCGGCCACGCCACGGATTGCTCCGCGGCGTTGTTGCTGGTCGGCTACACCGCAGCCGCCAACTGCTCCTGCTCCATCGTCTCGATCGCCATGAGCGTGCTGAGGTCACTAAGAAGGTCTCGCTCGCCCTGGATTCCGACGTCATGAATGACCGAAGCCATCCGCGCTTCTACGCTCACCGGTGCTGGCAATGCCTTCACCGTTGATTTCGGCGTCAATGGCACGGCGCCGGATTCAACCAACAACCGGTCCGCCAGCCGCGAAGCTGCGATGTGGGCATAAGTCACGTTGACTCGCGCCAACGTGGCCGACTGCAGCATCGTCGGCTCGATGAGCCGGGTATCGCCATGGTAGAGGTCGGCGGCGATGTAAGCTCGCTCAGCCTTCGAAAGTTTGGCGTGAGCCAGCCACATCCCCGTCACCAGCTTGGGTACCGCCGGGTTGACTGGTGCCCAGGCGGCATTAGATTTGAAACCGTTCCCTTTCATGGGGAACCTCATAGAGCCTTATGCCTGGGAGATCGGTGTTGAAGCCACCGATCTCCTTCTCCCATCACCACTAGGCCCGCGGTGGCGATGACTTCCGGGCAGGACGCCCGAAACCTTTAGGTGCGGCGCCTTCTCCTTCCGCCTCGACGCCTCTTTCCCAAGACGCACCGCGTCTCCTTCGCGTATTTCCGGATAATGGTGACTTCGTCGATGCCGGCGCCTGCCAGTAGGACGTTCAGCGCCCGCAGTGCGGTGAGCGCCACCTTCTCCTGACTTTGAGCAACCGGGAGCGTGGTCTTCGGCGCGTCCGCGATTGCGACGGCGGAGAGCGCGGTCCTCAACACCTCGCTGGCCTTAATGAAGGGCTCGTCATGCACGCGCGGGAGCTTGGCGACGCGATCGGTGAGCTGGGGGATCCAGGGCTTTGGCAAGCGCTCCAACAACCACGGGACGTCCCGCCCTTGCTTAGCGAACTCCGCGGCCACCTCCGAGGCGGGCGTCGTGGTCAAGAGCCTGTCCAATGGCGACAGCTCTGACTCCACATTTTTGTCCGAGTCCTCGTCCGTGCCTTTGTCCGAGTTCTCGCTCGTGGATTCGGTCGGGGACTTGGTGATCAGCTTCTCAGACGACCCCTTTGTGATCAGCCGATATGCGCCGCGCAACGAAAGGTCAGGAACTTGCGCACGCGCTTTTTCGATTTCCTCCCGCTTGCCGGCCAGTTTCATGTAGAGGTGTGCAGTTTTGCGATTGATTCTGCATTCGTCTTGCAACCACCGAATCCACCCCGCCGAAATTCGGTCGCGAGCTGCCAAGAGGACGTCGCCGGTATGGAGAGCGATGTCCAACGCGTTAGACATCGCCTGCTGCACGGCCGCGTGGCCGGTACGAATCTCTTCAGCGAACTCGTCGAGGACCGCTACGCAGAAGCCAGATCTGGTCTCGTCCGCGGTTCCGGGGGACCGAATCCTGACCTCTGCGACCGCGACGCCGACCGCCTTGAACAACTCGGGGGTCAGCTTGCCGCCGTTGCTTTTAGTGGGGGAATTGCTAGGTATCACGTTGATCCCCTGGAGTTCGCCTCTTCACAGGATCAGCGAGGCCCTCGGTCTGTTGAACCACTCCAGACTTGAGGGCTTCGCATCTCGATCGCTTCAATCTTCATTCCGTTGAGAGCTTTTGACTCGGCCCAACCTCGCAACCTCAGAGGTAGGAACGCGAAGTAGACGCGGGCCGAGCCTAAAAACCCTTAAGCGGCCTGATTTCGCGAGCTTCCAAGCGGTCGTTCGCGACATTCCAGCAAATTCGGCAAAACTGGAGAGCGACAAATATTTGGTCCGGTTCACGTCGATTGCAGAGCGCCGACGAGGCTTGACGTCTGTCGCACAACATTCCGCCGCCGCCACTGCGCGTTTAAACGCCACGGCTTCCTCCGTTCAAAAATGTCAGACGATGTTGCTTTCCGGAAAAGGATTAGAACTTTTTCGTCCGAAGACAATGTCCAACACGCTCCTTGTGGAGCTTTGTGGTCCGTGCGGCGATTTGTGGAGATTTGTGGAGGTTTGTGGAGGCGCTAATCAGCAGTGCGCCCGAGCAGCTTCATCGTTCGGCGGCAAGCCTCAGGATGGGGATCCTTTAGCCCGCGCTTTCTATCGGCCTCCCAGTACGAGGAGAGCTTCCTCGCGCACTGTTTGCCCGACAGCGATCTGGGCGCTTTGCCGTTGGGAAATTCTTGCCATAACGCCAATGCCACCCGGAGCATTTGCCGTTTGCCTGCCAGCTTTTTAGCGATCGACTTGGGGAGCGACCGCAGCTTTGGCGGCGGCGGATTCGATGCTGCAGTCGTAACGGGCGCCGACATTGCCGATGTTGCTACTGCTGGATCATTAACCGGGCCTATCTGCTGAGTCGGCAATGGCAGCCCGGCCCAACGCAACAGTGCCAGCGCATCGGAGCGCCACAGCCGCACGAGGCGCATTTCCTTGTAGGACGGGCCGTAAAAATCCTTCTTCAGCAGTTCGTCCAGCTCTTGCCGGAGCAAGTACGCGCGAGCCTGATCCGCCGGCAGCCGGATATATCTGACCATGCTGTTATCGAAATCGACCGGAGTAAAAGAACCGAGTCCTTCGTGGCAGCGGCCCCAATGTCGGGGATCGATGTAACCGCCCGTGCTGCGGACGTGTTTTAAATGTCCCCCATTCGCGAACTCGATGACCAGCCTTTCAGCTTCGTCAAGCGACTTGCAGGCCTGTGCGATGAAGGCACGAAAGTCGACCAGCAGCAGTTCGTCTGAGTTCGCCGCCGGTAAGGCTGTGCTAGGGTCGAAGGTCTCAGCAGCCATGGGTCAGATCCATGGAGGTTCGAGGCGGGGCTGCCCCGTCGCGCATCGACGAGGCAGCCCACTACCCTATCTGGAGCAGGATAATGCGCGCAATCACAACCCCCGCGGAGTTCGTACGGTCGTACGCCTGCGCGGTACCGCCCACCCGCTGTGGCAAGCCGGTGGCCACGTTGCGGGGCCGGATTTTCGCGGCTGCCAGACCGCCGAGTGCGCGCTCGGGGGGTTGCGCGAGGCCCTGGCTTCTACCCCGGTTCCGAGCCGCGGGCTACGTAACAACGTTACACAACGTTGAACAACAGAAACATCGATGGACTGGGCACTCCTTGGGCTCTTCCAGGCTAAATCAGATACTTAGAAACCCATGGTGGGCGGATCGGCGCTCCGCCCACCCCTCGATTCGGGGTGAGTGAAGCGAAGTTGCAAACCCCGGGCGCAAAAATGTGCCGCGGGAACGAGATGGGCTGTTTGACATCGTGAGTTGGGAATTACCGAAAACGGT
>Ga0306920_100014512_pt1 | contig 10756 bp, 11 predicted proteins | sample flu12Cox44000170_FD_204666 | JGI IMG/M metagenome (GOLD analysis project Ga0306920, IMG submission 204666) | Lab enrichment of tropical soil microbial communities from Luquillo Experimental Forest, Puerto Rico - flux4day.12C.oxic.44.000.170 (v2)... | ecosystem: Environmental > Terrestrial >... | reverse complement strand
CCGGCGTGACCGTGCGCTTGAGTGCCCGGGAGGCTAAGACACAGTAATTCTCGAACTTCGGATCGCCGGTTTCGTCGTATTTGCGGTAGTTCTCGATCTTCCATTTCTCTCCGGCGATCCACGCCAAGATGCGGCTCTCGATCGAGCTAAGATCGCCGCCCATTAGCTTGTGGCCGGACGCCGCGCAGATCGCGGCGCGCGAGACGTCACCGGCGACTATCAGCGGCGCGCCAAGCTCGCGCACTTTCGCTATATCCCCACTGAGGATCGCGGTGATCGCGGCGTCGAGGTCCTTGGTCTTCGGCTTTTTTAGATTTTGCGGTTGAAACTTGGTGCCCGTCCAGCGCCCAGTCGAGCTGCCGTGAAATCGCAGCGTTTGCCGCAGACGACCATCGCCGTCGACGCTGGCGAGGAGCGCGTCGAATTTCTTAGTAGAGGCCCGCGCTCCTGCGAGGCGGAGATCGAGAAGTTGGCGGACCACATCGGAGGGATCGTGTCTCAATATCTGGCTGACCGAGCGCTGGGTCAGGGTTTCGATCGTGTGTCCGTGCTGCCGAATAAATTCTTTGATCCGTTCGGTTTGGCTGACGGTGGTGATCTCGCCGCCAGTGAGCTTGGCGATCTCGGCGTTAACGCCGGCTTGTTCGGCGCGGGCGAGATCGCGGGCGGCGACCGTCAGCGGGACGTCGGTAAAGATTCCGCGCTCGTTGATGATCGCATCCAGCTGCCACAGCACTTGCTCCTCGGGCGACAGCGGAGGCAGGCAGCGATAAGCGGCGCGTTCCGTCTCGACGTCATGCTTACAGTACTGGTGGAGACGCTCGCGCAGTTCAGACCCGTCGACCCAGTAGATGCCGTTTGGGTCCTCGTCCTTGTACGGGCGCCGCGGGCGCGACATTTTCCGCATCAAGCGATAGCCTTCGACATCTTTTTTGAACGGGAGGTCGAGCGCCTTGGCGAGGGTATCGAGGGCGGCGGGCAGAGCGGCAGCCAGTGCCATCGTCATGGTACACCGCTGCTTCGACAGCGGCGGGATCGTCGGCCAGTCGTGGCGCGACGTCAGGACGTGCGTCCAGATCGCGCGCTCGAATGGGAAATTGTGAGCGACGAACTCGTCGGCAGCAAACAGGTCGCTAGGAAGAGGGTCGCCGGGCTTCCAGATTTTTGGTTTGCCGTTATTGATGCAGTAACCGACGCACAAAACTTCGGTCGACGGATCGCGCGCATAGCGCGACACCCCTGCGATCTCTAAGTTGGTGACCGAGCGTAACTCGATATCGAAAACTGCGGTCTTCACGACACAAAGCCGCCGTCATCGCGCTCTGTGCCGTCACGGCCGCGCGGTGCATTGCGCCGTCGCCGCGCTCGTGGTCGCCGCATGCAACCGGTGCCGGATGGGTAGATCGTGCAGACGCAGAACGCGCGGAAGGGCAGCGGCACCATCAACAAGCGATCGTCAGTCATCGTCGTGGTCTCGTCGGTGAGGCCGCGACCGCTGGACGAGCCAGGCGCCGGAGCGATGACGTGCTAGACGAGGTGCCTCGGTGTTGCACCTAACAGCACAGTCGATTGTCCCGGCCGCGTCGTCCCCGGCGCGGCCGTCCTCATTTCATTTCGGCTTCCATCCCCTGCCGCCCGCGGCGACGCGATCGCGAATCGCGGCATAGCAAGCATTGATCGATCGATCGAAATCGACGTTGCCATCGTAAGGCAGTTCCACCGCGGCGTTTGCCGGCGCGTAGAGAATCACCGGCGCATGGCGCAGGCGCAGGGGCGAGCGCTGCCACAAGAACCACGCACTATTTTCCTTCGGCGCTGCGCGGATTCCGTCGTCGCGCCGGAACCACACCACGCGCTCGCGCAGCACGATCTTGGCGGCGAAATGCGGGCAGTCACCGAAACAACGCGCGCAAGTCTTCGCAGAATCAAAATCACACGGAAGAAGCAGCGCGAGGAGTCCGGGAGTCCTGAGGCGCTGGAGTCCAACTTCAATGAACGCGGTCGCCAACCGACCGCGCTGGCCGAAGGGGGGATTCGTGCAGATCAGATCGAAACGCTCGAGCTTCGGATTCTGCGCCGACAAGAAGTCGAGCGTCTCGTCTTGCCCGGCGCCGCGGTCCACGATGTCGCTGGCATAGACGCGCGCGCAGCCTTGGCATCGCAGCGCTGCGGCCATGCCGCCGTCACCGCAGGCCGGCTCCCAAACCGTCAGCCCGCGCAAATCGAGGTGCTCGGCGACCGCGCCGACGACCCAGCTCGGCGTCGGGTAGAGGTCGCGCTCGACGCGCGCGTACTCGGTGCCGTGTTTACCCATCGGCGCCGCCTTTTGACAGTTTCGGAAAAGGTCCTTTTGATTTGCAAACGCGAACGCCTGCCGAACAAATTCTCCTAGTTTTCCCCCATCTGAGTTGGGGGAAACATGCTTTGTTCACGTGCGAATCGCGGGAGAGAAGGGAGTGCTCGCGCAGAGAAGCCGTTATTTGTTGGACTTTTCTGGTGCTGCCGGTAAGGATTGAACTTACGACCTCCCCCTTACCAAGGGGGTGCTCTACCACTGAGCTACGGCAGCGCCGGCCGCAGCGAAAACGGCAAAGCTACAACGCGGCCGCGAGCGCGCCGATCCTTGCCACAAGGCCGGAAATGGCGCAAGCGTGTGGCGTTCACCGGCCGATCAGTACGCCGAGCCCTTCCGTCAGTTGAGATCGGCTCCATAAATCCTGTCTCTCATGAACGACAGTCCGAAGGGCGCAGAGAAGACACGGCGACAGCGGCGTCTGAGCGCGGCGCTGCGGGAAAACCTTAAACGCCGCAAGGCGCAAGCGAAAAGCCGTGCGGCCGGTTCCCCGGCCGCAGGCGCGCAGTCTCACGATTCCGCCGGAATTGCCGGGAAGAATAAGTAGAGCATTAGACGCAACGCCACCCCCGCGCCCGGTCCAAGCTTTCTGCATGGTAGCCGGCGTGATGGCGGCGTTTGCCGGACAAGGGGCGTGGCATGGATCGCATTCGCATTTGTGGCGGGCAAAGGCTTAATGGCGCGATTCCGATCTCTGGCGCGAAGAACGCCACCTTGCCGCTGATGATCGCGAGCCTACTCACGGACAAAACGCTCATTCTCGACAATGTGCCGAGGCTCGCCGACGTCGCTCTCCTGCAGCGCATTCTCGGCAATCACGGCGTCGACATCATGGTGGGCGGGAAGCGTCCGGGGGAAACGCAGTACGACGGACAAACGCTGCACATCTCCGCTGCCAATATCGTCGATACCACCGCTCCCTACGAGTTGGTCTCGCGCATGCGAGCGAGCTTCTGGGTGGTGGCTCCGTTGGTCGCGCGCATGGGCGAAACCAAGGTGTCGATGCCGGGCGGCTGCGCCATCGGCACGCGCCCGGTCGACCTTCTGATCATGGCGCTCGAGCGGCTGGGCGCCGATATCGAAATCGACCGCGGCTATGTCATCGCCCGCGCCCGGAACGGTCTCAAGGGCGGCGAGATCAAATTTCCCAAAGTGACGGTCGGCGGCACCCACACGGCGCTGATGGCGGCTTCGCTCGCGCGCGGTACGAGCGTCATCGAGAATGCCGCGCGGGAGCCCGAGATCGCGGACGTCGCCGATTGCCTCAACAAGATGGGCGCGAAAATAAGCGGTGCGGGCACCTCGCGCATCGTGGTCGAGGGGGTATCGAAGCTTAACGGCGCTCGCCACCGCGTGTTGCCCGACCGCATCGAGACCGGCACCTATGCCATGGCCGTAGCCATGACCGGCGGCGACGTGCTTTTGGAGAATGCCCGCCCCGAATTGCTGCAAGCGGCGCTCGACGTGCTCGTGCGAGCGGGGGTCAAGATCAGCGCGACCAATACCGGCGTGCGCGTTGAACGAAACGGCTCGGGCCTCGCCCCGGTCGAGGTCACCACCTCGCCGTTCCCCGGTTTTCCGACCGACCTGCAGGCCCAACTGATGGCGCTGATGACGCGCGCGGACGGAACTTCGCGCATCACCGAGACGATCTTCGAGAACCGCTTCATGCACGTGCAGGAGCTTGTGCGGCTCGGCGCTCACATCCAGCTCGACGGCGAATGTGCGACCATCGAAGGCGTGAGCACGCTCAAAGGCGCGCCGGTGATGGCCACCGACCTGCGCGCCTCGGTCTCGCTCGTTATCGCCGCACTTGCGGCCGAAGGCGAGACGACCGTCAACCGCGTCTATCATCTCGACCGCGGCTTCGAGCGGCTCGAAGACAAGCTCGCAGCATGCGGCGCCGCCATCGAGCGCATCAGCGGCTAACGTCCCGCCACGGTTCGGCATCAGGTCCGCGTACGCGGGCAATCCAAAGGCTTTGTCGATCGCCGCGCCTGCAATTCCGGAGCGAATCAGAGCTTCAGGCAATCGCCGAGCTTTGCGTGCCTATATGGTGATACTCCGGCACGGCCGCCTTGACGCATCCGGGAATGCGGTTAGTGAGCCGCCTCGTTGCCGGCTTTTCGTATTTGGTCGAGACTTTCAAAGAGTTCTTTGTCACGCTGCGAGCGGGTGATCTGGAGCAGCATTTTGCTGAGCTGCCATGTCTCCTTTGGCATGAACGGGAGGTCGGAGGATGCAAATTCGAGCGCGCGTCGCAGCGACGCTTCGTCTCGACGGCATCTAGCCAATTCCAAATGTGCGAGCCAAGCGTCCAAGCCTTTCGATGCCACGGTCGCCTGTTCCACGGGAACGGCATTGGCGTCCTTTTGGAAAAGCATGTGCGCGGAATTGCGCGGCCCCAAGTGAATTTTTGAATAAACCAATTGCCATCGCGGAGAGGGGCGGGGAGACCAAGAATTATGCCCCTCACGCATGTTCGAAATGCCGTTCGCAAAATGATTCGCGGACCAGAAGAAGCAGCACGGCTGGCGATCAATCCAATCCATATACCAGTCAACCCACTCGTCGGTCATTTCTTGCATGGATGTCGTGTTCGTAACGAGATCGAAAGAAATATTCTCAAGTCTTCGAATATTGTTGATTGGGCACAGGATAACTCCGGAGCGCTTTAGAGTGCACGTCGGACTGGCGAGGTATTGAACTTGGCTTTCCCCTAGCTCACTACGGAGCAGCGCCTCGGAATAGACCAGAGTTTCAGGAATATCGACGATGACAACGAGATCGGGACGGTGCGCCGAATTTGTGAGCCAGCAGCGCGCGGTGCTACCGGTGCCGCCGCCAATGTCGCAGATCGTTCGCGGCCGATTGTCTTGCAGCAACCTGAGCAGTGTGAGCACCGTCCTGGCGGCGAGCAAGGTTATGAAATCGATTGTTCGCCCTCGGTACTCTACGACAAAGTCTGGCCGAATGATTCGGGGTGAGCGAAACGAGGAGAAGGCTGCATAGAGATCACTCGGCAGATCTGCCAACAGCTCAAGATCACAGCTGTGGCAGTGCCCGATTAGTTCCTGCGGAGGAAAATGAGTCTCGACGCCCGCCTCCGGCGATTGGCCCAGGTGTATCAGTTCCTCTAGGCTGGAAAGACGTTGGATCCGAGACCGCAATTCCGAAGCGTAGGCACCCCAGCGATTGCCCAACGATGGTAGATCAGCAGACATCGTGGAGCTTCCAAGGTGAGCCCCAGCCATGCGTAGAATGGGCTCGTGATCTACCGAAGAAGAGGGCGGCCAGAGCCGTGCTCGCTTGTCTAGCGTCCTGGCTGCGGACGGATGGCGGCTGGGAATGCGCTCAACCCGGTAACCAAGTGCGCCAAACGACCGGTGAATGAGAGATCTGATTATTGCGGTTATCTTTTCCATCGGATGGCGGCCCGGCCGAGACCGGCTGTGCCCACGTTCATTACATAGCGTCAACCTAATCGTAGGATAGATACAATATTGGATGCGGTCACGATCAGCAGACTGCGTCCATCGAGCTTGAGCAAACAACCTGCACACGGTCGGCGATGCGAATGTCCGCTCGAGTAGCTGCGGCTTTGACGGTGGCCCTGCTGCTCGCCGGCAGCGCGGACGCGCAACTGGTGGATTGCCTTGCCGGTCAGCGACCGACCCAGCTGGCCGAGCTGATGTTCGGCCGCAATACCGGAAATCGGCTCAGCGTGAAGGAAGCGGATTGGAGCCGCTTCGTCGATCGCGAGATCATGTCTCGCTTCCCGAGCGGGCTCACAATGTTCAATGCCGCCGGTCAGTGGCGGGACCAAGCGACCGGAAAAATCATGCGCGAGCTGAGCAAAATCGTACAGATCGTGCTTCCCGGCCAAGCCGAGGACATGACGCGGCTCAACGAGATTGTCGCCGCCTACAAGCGGCTTTTCAAACAGCAATCGGTCGGAATGATCGTGCGGCCGGCCTGCGTGTCATTTTAATGCCGCGACCGGGCCGGATCGGCTTTGGCCCGCTTGCGCCGCCGCAGGACGCTTCCTAATTACTTCCATAAATCGAAAAGATCGATGCCAGGGAGCGCGTCATGGAGCCGGTGAAGTTCGTCGCCCTTGACCGGGACGACCTCGAGGTCGTTTCCACCCACCTGCAGGATGCGCTCGTCAAGGTTTGCGACGTCATCTGGCGTCCGCAGGAAAAGCGCGTGGTGGTCGCGCTCAGCCGCTTTGATTGGCTCTCGGCCGAGGGGACAAAAGCCGAACTCAGGCGCTGTCGGTCGGCGCTGCGCTTCGAGCGGGTCAATTGCTGCAAGTGCCGAAACGTCGATCCGGCGGGAAAGGCCGCAGTGCTCAACCTGCTCGCGGTCGAATTTTCCGAGACCGACCCGCCGGGCGGGGTCGTAAACCTCATTTTTTCGGGCGGAGGAATGCTGCGGCTCGAGGTCGAGTGCCTGGAGGCCGAGCTGACCGACCTGGGGCCCTCGTGGCCGGCGGCCGCCCGTCCGGTCCACAGCGACGACACCCCCGACTTGCGGGGTTGACGGCCCGTTCCCGCCACGCCATTGACCGGCGACCCGGCCCGTGCGGTCCGGTAGGACAGGGCCATGCCGATCCGCCTCGACTCCCGCTCCGCTGATTTTGCCGAGCGTTTCCGCGCTTTTCTCGCCAGCAAACGCGAGACATCCGCGGACGTCGAGGCGGCCGTGCGCGCCATCATTGCCGATGTCGCCGCGCGCGGGGATCGCGCCGTCATCGAGCTCACGCGCCGCTTCGACCGGTTCGATCCGGCCGATGGCGGGCTCAGGGTGGCGGCCGATGAGATCGATGTCGCTTTTGCAACCTGCGATCCTCGGGCGCTGGATGCGCTTACGCTCGCGCGCGATCGCATCGAGACCTATCACCGGCGACAACTGCCGGCCGACGACCGTTTCACCGATGCGCTCGGAGTCGAGCTTGGCTCGCGTTGGAGCGCGATCGAGGCGGTTGGTCTTTATGTGCCGGGCGGAAGCGCCGCCTATCCGTCCTCGGTGCTGATGAACGCGGTGCCGGCCAAGGTCGCCGGCGTTCCGCGGCTGGTAATGGCGGTGCCGGCGCCCGAGGGCAAGCTCGTGCCGCTCGTGCTGGCTGCGGCGAAGCTCGCCGGGATCGACGAGATCTATCGCATCGGTGGGGCGCAAGCCGTGGCTGCGCTTGCCTACGGCACTGAGACGATCGCGCCGGTCGCGAAGGTCGTCGGGCCCGGCAATGCCTATGTGGCGGCGGCCAAGCGCCTCGTGTTCGGCAAGATCGGAATCGACATGATCGCCGGACCTTCCGAGGTGTTGATCCTCGCCGACAAAACCGGCCATCCCGACTGGATCGCGGCCGATCTATTGGCGCAGGCCGAGCATGATACGAGCGCCCAGTCGATCCTCATCACGAACGATGTAGCGCTCGCGGATAAGGTCGAGAAAGCAGTCGGCGTGCAACTTCGCTCGTTGCCGCGCGCCTCTGTCGCCGCCGCGTCCTGGCGGGATTTCGGCGCCATCATCCTGGTCGGCAAACTGGACGAAGCCGTATCGCTCGTCGATGCGATTGCGCCGGAACATCTCGAGATCGCGAGCGAGGACGCCGAGCATCTGGCCTCCCGCATCCGCAATGCCGGGGCCATTTTCCTCGGGCCCCATACTCCCGAGGCGATCGGCGATTATGTCGGCGGATCCAACCACGTGCTGCCGACCGCGCGCTCCGCCCGGTTCTCCTCCGGGTTGGGCGTGCTCGACTTCATGAAACGCACATCGATCCTCAAATGCGGACCCGATCAACTGCGTGCGCTCGGTCCCGCTGCGATCGCCTTGGGCGAAGCCGAAGGGCTCGAGGCGCACGCCCGCTCGGTGATGATGCGCTTCAACCCGCGATGACACGCCCACCGCGCGCGTCCCACCGCAAGAAAAACCGCCTCGCTGCGGTCACGCTCGACGAAACGTCGATCGGCCGCTCGAATCCCGACGTCGAGCACGAGCGAGCCGTCGCGATCTACGATTTGCTCGAAGACAATACCTTTGCCCCGAACGACGACGAGGAGGGGCCGTTTGCGCTGCACCTGAGCATTACCGGCGCGCGTCTCGTATTCGACATTCATCGCGCCGATGGCACGCCGGTGATGGCTCATCTTTTGTCGCTGACGCCGCTGCGCCGCGTCGTGAAGGACTATTACACGGTCTGCGACAGCTATTACGCGGCAATTCGCACGGCGACGCCCGATCGCATCGAGGCGCTCGATATGGGCCGCCGCTCCCTCCACGACGAAGGCTCCAAGATCCTGATGGAGCGGCTGTCGCGCAAGGTCAGGCTCGATTTCGATACTGCGCGCCGCCTGTTCACGTTGATCTGCGTGCTGCATTGGAAGGGGTGAAGCGAACGCCGGCCTCCGGGCCGCAGGCGGTGCTGTTCGCCTGCGGCATGAATTCCGTGCGCTCGCCCATGGCCGCGGCGCTGCTCAAGCAAATGCTCGGCACCTCGCTTTACGTCGTCTCGGCCGGCGTGCGCAAAGGCGAGCTCGACCCGTTCGCCGCGGCGGCAATGGAAGAGATCGGCGTCGACATCAGCGCCCACCGGCCGCTGACATTCGAAGAGCTCGACGATCTGGAGGGACTGAATTTCGACCTGATCGTCACGCTTTCACCCGAAGCGCACCACAAGGCCCTCGAGCTGACTCGAACGCTCGCCGCCGACGTCGAATATTGGCCCACCGCGGATCCGACTGCGATCGAGGGCAGTCGTGAGCAGCGGTTGAACGCGTATCGAGATGTGCGCGATCAATTGCTGCGGCGGATCAGGGAGCGCTTTTCTCCCGGTCGGCCGGCCAACGAATGACAGGGAACTCAGCAGTTGTAGGAGGGCGGTGATTCCGCTAGCTTGCGCGCCTTCCGGGCGGCGGCGCGCTCGGCCTTGTTTTCCCAACGTCAGGTAGCGAATGGCAAAGGAAGAACTCTTGGAATTTCCCGGCGTTGTTACGGAGTTGCTTCCGAACGCCACGTTCCGCGTCAAGCTCGAAAACGAACATGAGATCATCGCACATACTGCCGGCCGTATGCGCAAGAACCGCATCCGTGTGTTGGCTGGCGACAAGGTTTTGGTCGAAATGACTCCCTACGATTTGACCAAAGGTCGTATCACCTATCGATTCAAATAGCCGTGCTCACGGCTCCCTCAATGCAGGCGTGGCGCAAGCAAAAATGATCGGCCGTCCCAAGCTCGTCCTCGCTTCGGGCTCTCCGCGCCGGGTCACGCTCGTCAATCAAGCCGGCATCGAGCCCGACGCGCTGCGCCCGGCCAATGTCGATGAAACGCCGCAGCGAGGAGAATTGCCGCGCGCTTGCGCCAATCGGCTCGCGCGCGCCAAGGCCGAGGTCGCGCTTGATCTCGTGCGTGCCGACGAAGAATTGCAAGGCGCCTATATCTTGGCTGCCGATACCGTGGTGGCGGTTGGCCGGCGCATCCTGCCCAAGCCCGAGCTGGTCGATGAAGCCTCCCAATGCCTGCGTCTGCTGTCCGGCCGTAATCATCGCGTCCATACCGCGATCTGCCTGGTGACGCCGAAAGAAGCCTACCGGCAGCGATTGGTCGAGACCCGCGTACGCTTCAAGCGATTGTCGGAGGACGATATCGAGACCTATTTGGCCTCGGGCGAATGGCGCGGCAAGGCCGGCGGTTACGCCGCGCAAGGCATCGCCGGGACATTCATCGTCAAGATCGTAGGCTCTTACAGCAATGTCGTCGGCCTTCCGCTCTATGAAGTGACCACGCTGCTGTCGGGCGAGGGGTACCCGATCCGCGCCGGCTGGCTCAATGTCGTATGATGTCTGGCGCTGTGGGGGCCGGCCACCATATGGAAGGCATGTCCGAGCGCGATCTTCATGCCAAGCCGTGCCCGATCTGCGGCAAGCAGGCGGTGGAGGGATTCCGGCCGTTCTGCAGCCGGCGCTGCGCCAACGTCGATCTCAACCGCTGGCTCAGCGGAGTTTATGCGGTTCCGGTCAAGGAAGAAGAAGACGAAGACGGGACGCCGGCTGCAAAGCCCGGGGATGAGACACCCGGCGCATGAATGACGAGCGTGGCCGTCTGTTCTGGACAGCCTGGAATCGAGCCTCTATAAACCCCGCGCTTCTCTTCGTCCGCTCGGCGGGCGCGGCGCCCAGGTAGCTCAGTTGGTAGAGCACTGCACTGAAAATGCAGGTGTCGGTGGTTCAATTCCGCCCCTGGGCACCACCATGATTTTCGAGTTTTGATATTGCAACGCTTTTTCTCCTAATTGGCTAACCTTGCGTCAGGTTAGCCACTCGATGTTCGCGTTTTCACCTTCTCCATCGCTGCACTTGCCAATCGTCCCTGGTCGGCCGCTTTAGTGTAGTGCGCAA
>Ga0306920_100014511_pt1 | contig 10756 bp, 8 predicted proteins | sample flu12Cox44000170_FD_204666 | JGI IMG/M metagenome (GOLD analysis project Ga0306920, IMG submission 204666) | Lab enrichment of tropical soil microbial communities from Luquillo Experimental Forest, Puerto Rico - flux4day.12C.oxic.44.000.170 (v2)... | ecosystem: Environmental > Terrestrial >... | reverse complement strand
TGCGCTCGCCAGGCGCTGTCACCCATGCCGGACAAGTCGATCGCCGCGACGCGAAAGTCCCGGGTGAAGTACGGCGCAATGTAGCTCCACCAATAGCTATGCGCACCGCCGCCATGAACGAAAAGAAGGCCGCGGCCGGCCGGCCTCGCCGGCTCGCGGGCCCAATACAAGTAGTGGATCCGGCAGCCCGCTACCATCACGAACTGCGATTGCCGGGGGCGGGAAATGGCCCACCGAAACCAATCGGGCGCCGGCGCGCGGATCGTAAGCAGATCGGTTGGTACGGCTTCGCTGCTCAAGGAGGCTGCACCCGTATTACTGGATGGGATCTTGCCGCTGATCGGCCAACATTATATCGGACGAAGGGACCCTGCTCATTCCGTAACCCCCCGTCAACAGCGTTATCTCGCGGACCGCGGTGCCTCCACCAAGCTCGATCACTCGGCGTTTCTGATCCTGGAGAGGTCGGACCGGGTGCCATACATCCGTCTCCCCCACGGGGGACCGAGGGTTCGAATCCATCTCCCTCCAGCGGTGAGTCAGGCGAACTTGCGTATTGCGCCGCCGGCTCGTTCCGATCTCGTACTCCATCGAGCTTAGGCTGGAATGGCCAATCGTGAAGAATGGGGGCTCCACACGGTGCCTTGCCCCTTCGCTGCGGCCGAGCCGGTTCAGCGCGATCACCGTGATCTGCGATTGGCGGACCCAGGGCGGTTGGAACTCGGGCCGGTAGGTTGCGACCAGCAGCACCGGCAGCTCCGTGATCTTCTCGACAGTAAGGTCGAGCAGCTCGCGCGAGGTCGGATCGATCCAATGCAGATCCTCAAAGATCATCAAGACCGGCTGCCGCCGCGCCAGCGTCTGGAGCTGCCGCAGCAGCGCCGCCAATGTCCGCTCCTTCTTGCGTTGCGGGCTGAGGTCGAGCGGCGGGAAGCGCTCGCCGCCGGAAAGCGACAGCATTTCGGCGATCAACGAGAGGTCGCCCGGCTCCGCCCCGTCGCCGAGCAGCCCCCCAGCTTGTCCAGTTTCATCGTCGCCGTGTCGTCGCGGGTAAACCCCGCGGCGCGCTCCAGCTGGCCGATGAAGGGGTAGAGCGCGCCTGATCGTGCGGTGAGCAAAAATAGCGCAGTCGGGTATGCGGCTCGCCCTCAAGGCGTTGCGACAGTGCCGCGGTCAGGCGCGACTTGCCGATGCCCGGCTCGCCGGAGACCAGCACCACACGCCCTTCGCCGAGCTTCGCCTGCTGCCAGCGCCGCAGAAGCAGGTCGAGCTCCTCGTCGCGGCCGACCAGTGGTGTGATCCCCGAACGCAATGCTTCGAAGCGGCTGACGACCCCGCTCTCGCCGACCACACGCCAGGCACGCTGTGGCTCGGCAAAGCCCGCGAGCGGCTGGGGCCCGAGATCCTCGATATCGAACAGCGTGCCGAGCTGTCGCCGGGTGCTGTCGGCAACGACCAGGGTGCCCGGCCGCGCCAGCGCCTGCAGGCGGGCGGCGAGGTTTGGCGTCTCGCCGACCACGCCCCGCTCCTGCGCGGCACCAGCACCGATCAGATCGCCAACGACGACGAGGCCAGTGGCGATACCAATCCGCACGTTCAGCGGCTCTTGTGTGGCGAGCCGGCCGACCGCGTCGATGACCGCGAGCCCGGCGCGAGCGGCGCGCTCGGCATCGTCCTCATGCGCCTCGGGATAGCCGAAATAAACGAGCACGCCGTCGCCCATATATTTGGCGACAAAACCGCCAAAGCGGGCGATCGTGTCAGCCACACAGCGATGGTAGGCGCCGACGATCTCGCGCAGATCCTCCGGATCGAAGCGCGTCGACAGCGGCGTAGAACCAACCAGATCGCAGAACATCACCGTCAGCTGCCGCCGCTCTGCCTGAGACGGGGGCGGCGAGGCTGGCACTTCGGAAATTCCTTCGGTAATCGCTGTGGAGGCCAGTTTGGCGATGGCATTGCGCAGACGCAGCCGATGGCCTGCGCTCGACACGCCAATGTCTTTCAGCACCTGATCATCGATCTGGGTGAGCAGATCAGTGTCAATGTCGTTGGCTTCGAAGGCGTCGGCATATTGGGCGAGACCAATCTCCTCGAGCCAATTCCTTACTGCGCTCATGCTGCGAGTTCCTCGAGGAGCGCCTTTGCTTCTTTTAGGTCTTGGGTGTCGAAGCCTTCGGTGAACCAGCCGTAGACGGGCGCGAGCAGGTCGCGCGCCTCGCCTCGCCGACCCTGCTCGCGCCACAGCCGCGCGAGGCTCGTCGCGGCACGCAATTCGTATCCCCGCGTGCCCTGCTCCCGGGCGATCGCGAGGGCGGTGCGGAACGAGTCCTCGGCCTTCGCCGGATCGGGATATGGCAACCGGCCGGTGAGCTCGCCGCACAAGCGATGAATTTCTGCATTCCAGCCCCTCTCGCCGGAGACGGCCGCTTGTGCCAATGCGTCGTCCAGGGCGGCAAGGCCTTCCTCTATTTTCCCGGCAAGCGCCAGCGCCTCGGCCAGCAGGGTGAGGTAGAACGATATGCCTGAGCGAGTGCCGGTCGCCTCGTCAGCGGCTACACCGTCGCGGATGCGGGCAATTCCCGTCGTCGCTTCACCCTGGTGGGCGCCAGCCCAGCCCTGGAGAATCCGGCCACTAGCCGCCCAATGGGCGAGTCCGTGTTCACTCGCGATTGCCACGCAATCGTTGCTGCAGGCGCACACGGTGGCGACATCTCGAGCGAAGGCTGCGGCCATCCCGGCAAAATAGAAGGTCTGGGCGAGGGTGTGGACATGGCCCAATTGTCGGCTGTACGCGAGCGCACGATCGGCAGCTCGGGCGGACTGATCAGGATAGCCGCGATGCCAAAGCGCGCAGGCCAAAAAAACAAAGGCGATGACCTCGATGTCCTGCCCGTAGCGAAGGGCGGAATCGCGATGCCCGTCGGGCCGATGCAATGACACGGCCGTTTCGAGATGCGCGAGGGCTGCAGGGTAATCGCCTCTCCGCATCAAAGACAAAGCCAGGATGCAATGGCCGACCAGGAGCGGGCCGGACGAGGGTTGCGATTGGGCTGACGACAGGAAGTTGGTGGCGTGCTCTAGCGCGGCCGCAATAGCCCCGCCGGTGAAGTTAGAGACCCAAAGCCCGAAAAGCACGAAGAAATGGACCGGGGTCCCGACTGACGCGGTCTCGGTCACGAGCCGGTTCGCTCGCTCCAGCGCGGCGACGGTTTCAGGATCTGCGTAGCCTTTGCCGGCCATCAGCGCTTGGGTCAGGGTGACGTGGATATCCAGTCCGAGCTGTTTGCGCTCGGGAGTTTCGGCTAACCCGTCCAACAGAATGAGGCCTCGGCGTAATTGTGCGGTCGCCTCACGCACGGCTGATTTGGCCACCGACGATTTGCCCGCGAGGTGCCAATAGCCGATCGCCTTGTCGGCGATCGCGGCTTCGCCGTAGTGATGCGCGAGGATCTCCGGCCGCGTTTCGATGAAATCCGGAAACCGCTGTTCCAGCGCCTCGGCGATCCGGCGATGCAAGGCCTGGCGCGGCCCGCGCAGCAGGGTGGTGTACGCGGTGTCCTGGACCAGCGCGTGTTTGAACAAATATTCGGCCGCCGGCGGGACGCCGCGCTGGAAGACGAGGCCGGCTTCGACGAGGCGGCGGAGAGCCTCCTGCAGTTCGGGCTCGGCGAGCGGCGCGGCCGCTGCCAGCAGCTCATAGGAAAAGTCGCGCCCGATGGCGGCGCCGACCTGCGCCACATTCTTGGCCGCCGGACCAAGCCGATCGAGGCGCCCCAGCAGCGAGGCGTGCAAGGTGGCAGGCACTGCGAGCGACGACGGCGGCACGGCGGATATCGACGCATAGCCGCGGTCGGCGCCGGCCTCTACCACCGCCTTGGTCAATTCCTCGACAAAGAGCGGCACCCCGTCGCTGCGCTCGACGATCTCGTCGACAACGTCCGGCGGCAGCGCCCCGAGATTACCGGCGAGCCGATGCACGAGCGTCGCCCCCTCGCTGCGGCCGAGCCGGTTCAGCGCGACCACGGTCATCTGCGATTGGCCGACCCAGGGTGGTTGGAACTCGGGCCGGTAGGTTGCGACCAGCAGCACCGGCAGGCCTGTGATCTTCTCGACCGTAAGGTCGAGCGCCTCGGTCGAGGTCGGATCGATCCAATGCAGGTCCTCGAAGGTCATCAATACCGGCTGCCGCCGCGCCAGCGCCTGGAGCTGCCGCAGCAGCGCCGCCAATGTCCGCTCCTTCTTGCGCTGTGGGCTCAGGTCGAGCGGCGGGAAGCGCTCGCCGCCGGAAAGCGACAGCATCTCGGCGATCAACGAGAGGTCACCCGGTTCCGCCCCCTCACCGAGCAGTGCCTCCAGCTTGTCCAGTTTCGTCGTCGCCGTGTCGTCGCGGGCGAACCCCGCGGCGCGCTCCAGCTGGCCGATAAAGGGGTAGAGCGCGCTATCCTGATCGTGCGGTGAGCAGAAATAGCGCAGTCGAGTGTGCGGCTCGGTCTCGATGCGTTGCGACAGTGCCGCGGTCAGGCGCGACTTGCCAATGCCCGGCTCGCCAGAGACCAGCACCACCCGTCCGTCGCCAGACTTCGCCTGCCGCCAGCGCCGCAATAAGAGATCGAGCTCCTCGTCGCGGCCAACCAGCGGTGTGGTCCCCGAACGCAATGCCTCAAAGCGGCTGACGACCCCGCTCTCGCCGACCACACGAGAGGCAGGTTGTGGCTCGGCGAAACCGGCGAGCGGCTGGGGGCCGAGATCCTCGATCTCGAACAGCGTCCCGATCTGTCGCCGGGTGCTGTCGGCAACGACCAAGGTGCCCGGCCGGGCCAGCGCCTGCAGGCGGGCGGCGAGGTTTGGCGTCTCGCCGACGACGCCGCGCTCCTGCGCAGCACCGGCACCGATCAGATCGCCAACGACGACGAGGCCGGTGGCGATGCCAAGCCGCACGTTCAATGGCTCTTGCGCGGCGAGCCGGCCGACCGCGTCGATGACCGCGAGCCCGGCGCGCACCGCGCGCTCGGCGTCATCCTCATGCGCCTCGGGATAGCCGAAATAAACGAGCACGCCGTCACCCATATACTTGGCGACAAAACCGCCAAAGCGGCCGACGGTGTCGGCGACGCAGCCATGGTAGGCGCCGACGATCTCGCGCAGATCCTCGGGATCGAAACGGGTCGACAGCGGCGTCGAACCGACCAGGTCGCAGAACATCACAGTCAGCTGCCGCCGCTCCGCCTCCGCGAGGGCGGACGATCGTACCGGCGCCGTCGCAGCCGGCGACGCACCCCCGCCAAGAGCGGCAATCGCCGCCAGCAGCCGTCGCCGATCGCCGACTGCAGCGACGCCGATCTCCTTCAGGTCGTCTGTCGTCAGCTCAGACAGCACGTCCCAATTGATGGCGTTTTCGTCGAAGGCCGGCGCGTACTTCTCGAGGCCCAGCGCCCGCAACCAGTCGGCAATGTTCACGGCGTCTCCCTCCCGCCGGCAGCTTATCCGACGGTGCCACAAAGGGGGTAGATCAATGGGTACGGCTGATCCTGATCCGCTGATCGGTTAAGCCGGGCAAGGTCGGGAATGGAAGCAAAAACGGCCGTCCGGGACCCTTTGCGCTCTAAGTATGATAAGGAAAGCGCAAGGCCATTGGTGGTGCAGGACCCGATCTCGCGCAGGAGCATGCGACCACCAGGAGAGGCCATGACGCTACGGGGGCGTGATGGTCAAGCCCTCGTGGCGGTGATTACAATTGTCGGCAAGGAGTTCGCGCCCGTGCGCGCCATAGAGCCGTTCAAAGAACATGCTGGCGACACGCCATAGAAGGACCGCCGGGTTTGGAGGAATTAATCTTCAACTTTTAGCGGCTGCGAATTCTCGCGAACGACTGCAGTGGGCGCTGAGCCGACCACCGGTGTCGACAACGGAACCGTCTGCCCCCCAACCCTTTCTGCAACACGTCACTGCCTAGCAAAACTCTCGGAATCCGAGCGCGATCACCTCGCAGCTCGCAATAATGTTCATCGCCACGCGGGAGTAACCGGCCGAGACCGGCCGAACGGACCGCGCAGGTTATATGCGTTGCCGCCGACCGTTTATTGTCGGTCGGTCATCAACAGCATGAATGGCTCGACCGCACCAATCGATAAGTGGTCTGAAACCTCATGCCTCGCCCATCATCGCTTGCACGCGCTCGACGAGTGCAGGGTCGAGCAGGACGCTGCGCGGTTTCATGAGATGCTGAACTTCGAGCACTTTTTGGTGGACGGCCGGGTCCGCTGCCATCAATCGGTTGAGGGCGCGCCGGAATCTCAGCGTGCGCTCCAGATCCGGTGGGCGTTGCCCTTCGGTCTCGGAGAAGGCGAGATCGGGGACCGCCGCCGACGCCCATGGCGTTTCGATCAGCCCGGATGCCTCGGCGAAGAAGGCGGGCGCGAGCCCCGCGAGCGGGTCGCCTTCTTGGCTCCGGAGCAAACGCTGGAGCAGCAGCGCCTCCTGGGCGGCCACGCTCATGCCCTGGCCGTATACCGGGTTGAAGCAGCAAATAGCGTCGCCAAGAGGAAGCAGGCCGCGCGGGAACGATTCGAGCCGCTCGAAGTGGCGCCAGACGCTCCCCGAGAAGCCAAAGCGGACGACGTCATCGAGCAATTTGGCGCGCCTGATCGCATTATACAGTGTAGGCGTCCGGAGCTGCTGGGCGAAGGTCAGGAACCCTTCGGCATCCCCAGGCGGCTTGTCGTCGCGTCGGCCGCCGAGGGTCACCATCCATCTGCCGCCCTCCAGCGGCAACATCAATGCGCCACGGGTGCTCTCCTGGATGTTGGGGAGCGTCCGCATCGCTTTCCAATCGGATGGGGCGTCGTCAGGGATGGCGAATACTGCCGTGGCATAGCCGATGTCGACGCCTATAACCGTTTCCTCGGGCATCGTCTGTCCGATGGCCTCGAGCAGGTTGCGGGTCAGATTGCCGCGCCCGGAGGCGTCGACGACCACGTCGGCGGATAGCGTCTCGCCTTCCCGATCGGGATTCTCGAAGCGGACCGCGATAACTGCCGCATGATCGTCTGAGGGCACGAGGTCACGGACTCGGCAACGTGGTCGCAGCGTGACGTTCGCGCGCCTTTCCACGCGGCGACGCACCAAGAACTCGATCAGAGGGCGCGACATCGAATATGTGACGAACCCGAGATCGCGTTGGGGAAAGGGGTCGTAACCCGGCATCTCGATGCGAACGTCGAGGGTCACGCGGATCGGCACCGCCCCTGCGCGAGCGAGATCCTGTTCGAAGCCGGGAAACAGCTCCCCGAGGGCGCGCTGGCCGCCGCCTAGCAATCCGTGGATGTGCTTCGACTGCGGCGTTCCGGCCCGGTGGGCGGCGCCCGACGGCAGCGCGTCGCGTTCCAACACGACGACCTGCTCGAAATGATCGGCAAGCGCACCTGCCGCTGTTAGACCGCCGATACCGGCGCCGAGAACGACGGCCCGCTGGCCGATAAGATGCGATGCCATCCCTGTCTCCGCTGCCGATCTTCGACCCGGCGCCCTCGGCCGATCACAAATGTGCTTCGCCGCCCACCATTGTGGCCGGGAGCGCGCTGGGTGCATTTGCTGACCGACCGCTTGCGACGCAAACAGAATCAATATTGCCGCAATAGCCGCGCCCCTGCCTCATTTATCCTTGCCTCTCATCCGCGCCTATAAATTAACTTCTGCGAGCATCGGCACAAATCTAGTAAGTCGTGGATTTCAACCGGCCAGTTTTGCGAAGCGCGGGATTTCGCCGTGCACCTCGATCCACGGCAACGCATCGCCACGAAAAATCTCCGGTCCCGGTCTTGCGATGCTCGGATCATCAAAGGTTCCGACATTTAGAATAATCATACCGGGCCGCATTCCGGGTTCCTCGGCGATTGACGAACCACATTCGGGGCAGAAGTGCCTGAGGATCGGATTCCCGCTGCCGCCGATGCTGCTGAATGTCTTGAGGGTGCCTCGATGGTCACCGCGTCCTTGGTCGCGCGAACCAGCGTGGCAAAGGCACTGCCGGTGAACTTCTGGCAATCCCGGCAATGGCACACGGTTGCGCTCGTCGGGTCGGCCTCTGCGGTATAACGCACCGCGCCGCAGAGGCAGCCGCCTTGATCTCCATCTCGACTTCCGCTTGCTCTCTGTGCCTTCGGTTCAAGGCCGAATGAGTCTTGCCGATACATCATGACCGCCCTATGGCCAAGACCAAGTTCTGTGATCAGCACCGCCTGAAGCGGGGCGAAAGACTGTCGCTTCATGATCGTCGAGCGGGCGTCCAGCAACCAGATGCCTCGCGATGACGAACCGACTGCCAAAGATTTCCACGAATTCTACGCTCTCTCCGTATTTTCGGGCGGCGTTTCCGCTGGAACACCTCCGATTCGCCCTATCTTGCCTCTTGGGAAACCGTTGCCAGCGGCTCACCCAGCTATAAGCGATTGTTGTGATTGCCATGCGGATCAGGCAGCGAACTCCAGATTCAGCCGAGCCCGATCGAGGGTGCGTCAGCGCCGTACGATGCGAATGCCGTAGGGAGCCAACTTCGATGGATGCCGAAGCAATTCTGAGTGAACTCACTTACACCGAGGGTCTCCCGAGAGAGGCTCTGAAAGCTGCTTCTGCCCAACGCGCCGAAATGCTCCCGCTGTTCCTCAACGAAATTCAAACTTACCTTGCGCTAGAACCTGCGGCACGGGACAAGCCGACACCACTGTTTTTCATTTTCCATCTGCTCGGCGAGTGGCGGGAAGAGGCCGCGTATAGGCCGTTGGCACGCCTGCTGATACTTCCCGACGACGAGATCGACACGATCTTCGGCGACGGCATCACAACAACCAGCCACCGCGTCATGGCGGCGGTATTCGATGGCGACCCTGAGCCACTCTACGACATCATCCTGGACCCGAACGCGGAACAATTCATCCGGGCGGGCATGTGCGAGGCCCTCGCTATGGTCGCCCTCCGAGGAGAACTGGATCGGGTACTGGCGGGTCGGTTCCTGCGTGACGCCTTTACAAACGTCCAACCGCAAGCGCAGAACTTCGTCTGGGTCGGCTGGCAGAGCGCCATTGCGATGCTCGGCATGGGAGACCTGGAAATTCTGGTCAAAAAGGCTTTCGACCGGGGCTTCATTGACAGCCACATCCTTGGTTTTGACCATTTCGAGAAGGATCTCCGACGCGGCATCGAGCGTCCCGGCGAACCCTGGCCTTCAGATAATCACGACTACACGCTTTTCGGCGACACGATCGAAGAGTTGTCCGGATGGTACTGCTTCACCGAGCAATACCGGCGAGACCGGCAGCGGTGGCGGCGGCAGGCTAAGGCTAGTCTCGCTCGCAGCCAGCAGCTTGAGAATCCATTCAAAGGCGTCGGACGAAACGACCCATGTCCGTGCGGCAGCGGGAAGAAGTTTAAGAAGTGTTGCCTCGTAATGGTGCGGCTTGGATCAATTATCCCCGAGCTTCCGGATGCCGACCCGGCGCGACCACGAGAACCGGTTGGTGCCAATATTTACAGTTGACCGATGAGGCCACTCCCAACAATGTGGGCCTGTCGACTTGGTGCATGGCGCTCCTACGTCTCCAACGCCGCAACCGCCTGCTTCAACATGCCGACTGCTGGAACCATCAAAGGCGTTTGTAGCAACGCCTGATATGTCGTGCAGGCATGTTGTTGCCCCGTTTCCCACAAGAATACTGCATTCTCGAAGGCATTGGGCTCCAAGTGACCTCGGTACGCACCGAAGGGCGTGATGATGGTACCGGATAATTCGACGGCGCTGCCTACCGCAACCTCGCCAAGCTGAACGTATTTCCCCGCCACGGCTGTTTCGGCGCGGCCAATGAGCTTCGTGATGTCGGGAGGGCAGGACACCAGCGGTGGATAATATGTCTCGACGGTATCGAGGCTTGCCCAGGCATTGGGCACCACATCCAGGCTGTTGAAGAAACGAAACGCCGTGCTGTGGCCCGATTGATCGGCGAATAGCGCATTGTAGTAGTCTGCGAATTCCTCGTTGCCGGGTGACGGCGCGGCAATGGTATAAACAGAGATACTAACCGCGCTGCGCATCCAGTTCGCCATGCGGGGCGCGAGGGCCGAAGCGAGGCAGCCGCCCAGGCTGTGCCCGGTGATCAGGATCGGCGTCCCCTCGGGCGCTGCGGTTAGGAATGTCTCAAGGCTTTCCGTCCCGTCCTGCATGCGTAAAATATTCCTGAGACCAATGGCGGTACCCCGCGCGATCTGCAAGGTGCTGCTGACGCTAGGGACGAACTGATCATAGGGCACAAGTGTGATGACGGCGAGGTCTTGAATCCAGTTGAGCCAGAACGAGAAATCGCTGCCGCGTATGCTGACCGCCAACTGACCAGTCTCGCTGTTTCGCGCGGCGTAGGCAAGGTTGCTGCGATCTGCGTTCAGGGCTGGTCCCCAGGCGACCTGCCAGGACTTATACCCTGCCTCCGCCAGACCTGCGTTGATTTCACTGGCCATTTGCTGCTGGGTGGCGGTCCTGTTCTCATCGACATAGGCGAGCGTGCTCAGCGTCATCGCAAGGTCGGCGGTTGCGCTGTCGTAGAATTTTGGCATCGTCTCGTTCCGTTCCCGCGGCGTTTTATAAGGATTTTGGATTATCGGGAGGACCAATATCGTCCGTCGCTGGCAGCGAACGGGAGGTCATTGTTATTCTCACAAATCCCGCACTGATAGACAGGATTTCCGCTAACCGTCGAGGGATCAAAAT
>Ga0306920_100014510_pt1 | contig 10757 bp, 10 predicted proteins | sample flu12Cox44000170_FD_204666 | JGI IMG/M metagenome (GOLD analysis project Ga0306920, IMG submission 204666) | Lab enrichment of tropical soil microbial communities from Luquillo Experimental Forest, Puerto Rico - flux4day.12C.oxic.44.000.170 (v2)... | ecosystem: Environmental > Terrestrial >... | reverse complement strand
AGGTGTATTGGGAAAAACTTATTATGTCCTTTCATCAACAAACGCGGCGGCACCTGTGAGCACCTGGACACCGGTGATGACAAACAGTTTCGGTGGAAGTGATTTCAGCATCACCAGTGCGATTCTCCCCAGTGTTCCTGGCCTGTTTTTTACGATTCGGGCGCCTTAGCCAGTCCGCGTGTTGAAAAAATAATCCCCTCGCTGCGTCGGTCACTTTAAACGCGAACAGGAACCCGTCAGGGGTCTGGCTCACCATCCCTTCGAGGTATTGTTTGCTGGGAAAATTTTAGTAGGCCGCATCGACGCAGACAGTTTTGAACACTTCGGCGTATTCCCACAGGCACTCGAGGTTGAACAGGGTCAGCGCGAACTTGCCGCGATATTCGTAGCACTGTGAGTCGTAAATCTGACCTAGCCAGCCGGGATACTTCCAGGACGAGGTGCCAATGTAAACGCCTTCGGCGGCGAGGTCGGTTGCTCTTGGCGCCAAGTCTTCGCGGCTAAAGGTCATGGCTGCCAATATTGGGCCTCGAATAAAAGCCTTCAACCACCGAGTCCCCGGCCCGGCAGCACCAAACTGAACGCGGAAATGTTGGCAGGGAAGCGCGCCATGCACTTATTTCGCGAGGGCTTTACTTAGCCTACATGTCGAGTATGTTTTGAATGTCTCCCTTGTTCTTGGAAGCTCAAAGCATGAGACGTGTTTATCAAAGCCTCGGCCTGTCGCTCGTTGCTGCGTCACTGGTTTCGGTCCAGGCGCAGGAGATATCCCTCCCTGACCCGGGCTTGAACGCGGCTATCCGAACAGCATTGGGAAAGCCGGCGGGGCCCTTGACTGCGCGGGACCTGCTCAGTTTGACCAATCTTAACGCCAGCGGCCAGATACCTGCCGTGATGACCCTGGAAGGACTTGGGACGGCTCTTAACTTAGTTACGCTGTCGCTTAGGGGCAATCAACTAACGGATTTCTCCTATCTAAGCGGGCTGACGAATCTGACCTGGCTTGACCTTTTCGGCAACCGTGCGACGAACTTCTCCTTTCTGAGCGGGCTGCCGAATTTGAGCTGGCTTGCTCTCAATGGCAATCAGCTCACCAACCTCGCCTTGCCTGCTGGACTGAGTAATTTGAACTGGCTCGACCTCTGCTGCAATCAACTGACGAACCTCACCTTGCCATCAGGACTAACAGGCTTGGCCTACATCAACCTCGAATTCAATGGGCTGACCACTCTCAGTTTACCGGCGGACTTGACGAGTCTGACCGCCGTTGACCTCGAAAATAATGGGCTGACCAGTATTACATTGCCGACAAGCCTGACGAATTTGACCTATCTCTCCGTCGAGTTCAATCAACTGACCAACCTTACTTTGCCGGCTGGGCTAACGAGCTTGAGCACGTTGAACCTGGCTTATAATCGATTAACCGAGCTTTCATTTCTGAGGGGGCTAACGAATCTGTCTTGGCTCGGGCTCTTCGGCAATCAACTGACCGACGTATCTTTCCCGAGCGGGTTGACGAGCTTGGCCACGCTCCACCTCACCGGCAATCCACTTTCGACTTTCGTGTTGCCGGAACAACTGGCGACTACAGGCTTGGCTGGCACGGTTAATTTGCTCACAAGCCGAGGCGTGTCTGTTCACACTTACCCATTGAGCGTAAACCTTGTCTCTCCGCAGCGAGCGCCAGACTTAGGTTTTGGCTTCACCCTCTCTGGCCCTCCCGCCGTCTACACCGTTCTCGGTAGCACAAACCTCACCGCTTGGAGCACGCTCGGGACAATTACCAACAAGCTGGGGAGCGGGGTATTTGCCGATGCTCCGACGAATTTCTCACAAGGATTTTATCGAGCGGTGGCTCGCCAATGAGCAAGCCCAAAAAACCACCCACGCAGCCTACATCTGCGAACACTTAACTCTGCACAAAACTTCGCCAGGCTCGGCGAGGAATATTTGCAAGCCAGCAAAATGCTCAACAGCGGCTTCAAGAGCGTGCCGAAGTGGCCAACCTACCAGACCGCCTTCCTGGCGCTGGAAAATTTTCTCAAAGCGTTTCTGTTGGTCAAGGGTGTAACGCTCGAACCGAGCGACGACTTGCGAACATTGTTGAACGAAGCAAAAGCAAAAGGCTTGGGCCTGAACGTTGCACCGGCCGTTGAAGAAGTGGTGATGAAAGCGAGCGAACACTACCCGAATGGTGGCAGCGGGGAATGGGCACAGGTGCCTATCCATGCTCGCCCTGGCTGCGTTCGTCATCTTCAGCATCGGTGTGCTCCTCAGCATGGCCCATGGCCGACCCGCTTCGCTGATTTCTCGAAAAAAGGCAACCCCTAATCCTTTCAAGTGTGTTTTAAGGCCATCTACTTTAAAACCCCCACGCCGTGACACCGTTCCCAGTCCCCAAAAGCGCGTAAATCAGAGCGCCGCGAGTACAAAGAAAGGCAATGGCAACGTTCTCCGGTTTGCAGGAACTGCTTTCCTTTTTTACATTCCTGGTGTTCTTTTGGCTTAGAGACTGATATGGGCAAGTCTTACTGGTTTGAATGTGAGAAATGCGGGTACCGGGCAAAGGTGGCAGGACGGGCTGACCAGGGACTGCACGTGGCAGTTCAAACAATCCTTTGCCAGGATTGCAAGGAACTGTACGACGCCGTCACCCAAATCCGTGTCCTGGAAGGTTCGAAAATGGCCATCCATGGCATGCTTGCGGCCGGTTCGGTGATTAACAGGGTTAAACGTCCCCCCAGCTTTCAATGGGCCGTCAATCGGCTCCAATACAACGGGGAGAAGCTGTCAGAATGGCTGAAGTTCCCTGTCCAATGCCCGGTTGCGTCGTTTCATAAAGTTCGAACCTGGAACGATCCGGATCGGTGTCCGCGTTGCGGCGTCCACCTGGAAAAGAGCGCGCTGGCTTACCGAATTTGGGACTGAGCTCAGGACTTGGGAGAATTGGCCGGGCCAGCCTTTATGCGCTCAAATCTCTCAAGCCATTCTGATGGCTGGCGTTTGGGGCGGCCCTGCGGACCGAGGAAGGCCACGGTTACTGTGGCCTTACAAATCGGTTCCTGACCGCGCAAAATCTGCTGAGAGATCACGCAACAAGCGCCGTGGATATCCTCCAATCGGCTGATAATGATCAAATCGTCATCCAGTTTGGCCGGCTTTACATACTTAATGCGCAGTTCGGCGACTGCGTAAACGCCTTCCCCCTTTTCAATTGCCGCGCGCTGATCGATGCCAATGACCCGAAGCAGGTCTGAACGTGCGCGTTCGAGGAATCGAACGTAATTGGCGTGGTACACGACGCCTCCTAAATCGGTGTCCTCGATATAAACCCGCACCGCAAAGTGGTGGGCATCGCCGACGAACGCGCCTTCGTATGGTTTTTCGAGTCCCGTGCTCATAGCCAATGCTGTCATATTGACTCGATGCGGATGCCTCATCAAGCTGGGGCTTGTGAAAATGATCACTCGGACACCGCTGCCACAAACGTTGATTCAAGAATGAAATCCGCGAAGCAAACGAAGCATCCCCGCGCCGGGATCATCGGGACCGGTTTCATTGGGCCGGTGCACATCGAGGCGCTGCGCCGACTAGGGATTCCAGTGACTGGGCTGTGCGATCTGCCTGACCGGGTAGAGACCTTGGCTGTAAAGCACGGAATTCCTTATGCCTTTTCAGACTACGAGGAAATGCTTGAGTCGCCGGAAATCGATGTTGTGCACATAACCGTGCCGAATCGCTTTCATTGCGAAATGGCGTTGGCGGCGATTCGCGCGGGCAAACATTGCGTTTGTGAAAAACCGCTAGCAATGAACACGCGTGAAACGGTGCGAATCGTGGCGGAAGCCAGCCGGTCGAACAGGGTGTTTGCAGTCAATTACAACATTCGGTTTTATCCTGCGGTGCTCCAAATGCGGCAATTGGCAAGGCGTGGCGACCTGGGCGACATCATCCACGTCAACGGTTCTTACATGCAGGACTGGCTGTTCAAGGAGACCGATTACAACTGGCGGCTACTACCAAAAGAGGGAGGCAAGCTTCGAGCTATGGCCGACATCGGGACCCATTGGATGGATACAGTCTCGTTCATCCTGGGCGCAAAAATCAAATCGGTGTTTGCCGACCTGTCGACCTGGCACAAAACACGTCAGCGGCCATTGACCGAAGTGCAGACCTTCGCCAAAGCGGACGCGCGCTTAAAATATGCGCCGTACCGTGTGCAAACAGAAGACTTTGCAAGTGTTCTTTTGGATTTTACCAATGGCGCGCGAGCTAATCTCGCAGTGTCCCAGGTGGCCGCCGGGAGAAAGAATTGCATCCGCATTGAAATTTACGGGACAAAGCAATCGGTCTGGTGGTGTTCCGAACAACCCGAAACAGTGTCGTTCGGGAATCGTGATAACCCGAACCAGGTTGCTTTTCGAGGCACACCTGCTTTTGGTCCCGACATCGCTACCTTCGTGGACTACCCCGCGGGTCACGTTGAGGGGTTTCCCGACACGTTCAAGATGCTGTTCCGATCCGTTTATGGTGCCATTCGTGGCGACTCGGGTGAGCCGTTGTTCGCGTCCGCTTCGGATGGTCACCAGGAAGTGGCTGTGTGTGAGGCAATCATGAAGAGCAACCGGGAAAGGGGCTGGGTGAGGGTTGGGGGGTAGGGAGGGGATTCCTCTCTTACTCGTCCTCCTCCTCGTTCTCGTCCTCTCTTTCGGCTATCCCCGAAATCGAGGACGAGGAGGAGGACGAAGGACGAGGACGATAATAAGTCTGCGCCATCCCCTACCATCTTGACGAACGGCCAACACTTCAGGCCTAATTTAATCGTGCGCACGAGCTGCCTTCCACGACTATGAAACTTGGATTCTTTACCGCCATACTACCTGACTTATCGTTCACTCAAGTCCTGGATTTTGCCGCCCAGAACAACTTCTCCTGCCTCGAAGTAGCCTGCTGGCCCTCGGGTAAGGCGGAACGAAAGTTTGCCGGCGTCACCCACATCAACGTTGCTGACCTAACCGAGGCCAGAGCCGACGATATAAAAGGTCTTTGCGCGGATCGTAAGGTCAGCCTTTCAGCCCTTGGATTTTATCCCAACCCGCTGGACCCCGACCCGGTCGTTTCGAAGCAGGCTGTCGACCATTTCAAAAAAGTTATCCTGGCTGCAAACAGACTTGGCCTTAAGAATGCCAATACGTTTGTCGGGCGAGATTGGACCAAAACCGTCGATGAAAACTGGCCTCGGTTCCTGAAAATCTGGAAGCCCTTAATCGCTTTCGCAGAGGATCAGGGAATCAAGGTGGGCATTGAGAATTGCCCGATGTCCTTTACTCGCGACGAATGGCCTGGAGGCAAAAACATCGCCACCTCCCCGGTCATTTGGCGCCGGATGTTCAGCGATATCGCCTCTCCGAATTTTGGTCTTAATTACGACCCGTCACATTTTGTGCTGCAACGGATGGACCCAATTAGCCCCTTGATTGAGTTCAGACACAAATTATTTCATCTCCACGCAAAGGACCTGGTCGTGCACCCGCATCGACTCAACGAGGTTGGCATCTTTGCGTTCCCTAAGGAATGGCACACGCCGCGAATTCCCGGGTTTGGGGAAGTGGATTGGGCAAAGTTCATGGCCAGGTTGTATGAGGTCGGCTACAGCGGGCCGGTCTGCATTGAGGTGGAGGACGACACCTTTGGCAAGACCCTGGAGGGACGACAGACTGCGCTCAAAGTCGCGCGGAACGTACTGGCGCCATATTTTTGATCAAAAAGCGATGCGGTAATCCAAGTGCTTAAAGAACACCAGCCGCCAATATCCATTTTATGAAATACACTTACGAGGAACTCGCTGGGATGATTGATCATTCCCTGCTCCATCCTACGTTGACCGACAAAGAACTGGAAGACGGTTGCCGGCTCGCAATAAAGTACCAGGTCGTCTCGGTTTGTATTAAGCCATACTTCGCTAAGCGCGCGGCTGAGCTTCTTCGGGGAACGTCTGTCAAGGTCGGGGCGGTGATCGGTTTTCCGCACGGCAACAGCACAACTGAAAGTAAACGCTACGAAACCGAACTGGCTTGCAAAGATGGCGCTGTCGAAATCGATATGGTGATCAATATCGGCAAGGCGTTGGGAGGTGATTGGGGTTTCGTCGAACAAGATATCAAAGCCGTTTGCGATGAGGCGCACAAACATGGGGCAAAGGTCAAAGTGATTTTTGAGAATGACTATCTGACGCAAGGCGGTGCCGGCCTGAGTAGCGACGACTTCAAGCGCAAACTAGGGCAGATTTCCGAGCGAGCCGGCGCCGATTGGATCAAAACCTCGACTGGCTATGGGTTCGTTAAAGGTGTCGACGGCAAGTATAGCTATCAGGGCGCGACTGAAGCAGATCTGAAACTAATGCGCGCCAGTGTTTCTGAGCGCGTCCAGGTAAAAGCTGCGGGTGGGGTGCGGGATTTGGATGGCTTGATCCGTGTGCGCGACCTCGGCGCCACCCGATGTGGCGCCAGCGCGACGGCGGCCATTCTCGACGAGTATCGTAGACGGGCCAAATCTTAGCGAAATCTTGGACTTAGGCCAACGCGGGCTTGACCATTCGGGAGGGGCCTACCATTTTCAATCTGTGTTAAAACAGATTGCGACGCTTCTGTTGGCCGCCGCCTGGCTGAACCTATGCCAAGCTGCCGACCCCGAACGCTCGGTAATTCAAATCTTCACCTTTGCTCAACAACCGATTTGGGACGCGCCATGGCGTTTCGATGCGGTGCGGCGTATGGGTGGCTCCGGGTTTGTCATCAAAGGCAAACGCATCATGACCAACGCGCATGTCGTGAGTTGGGGCCGCCAGATCATCGTGCGTCGCTACCAGGACCCGCGGCCTTACGTCGCCGAAGTCGAGTATATCGGCCACGATTGCGATCTGGCCGTGCTCTCTGTTCAGGATGAGCATTTCTTCGAAAACCTCGAGCCTTTGGAACTTGGGGATTTGCCAAAAGTGCGGTCAGCGGTCGTGACTTACGGCTATCCGGCTGGTGGCGAAGAGATCTCTTACACTCGCGGAGTGGTGTCGCGGATTGAAATGGAGACCTACGCGCATATCGGCAATCGGCGCCTGCTGACTTGTCAAACCGACGCCGCCATCAACCCGGGCAACAGCGGCGGTCCTGTCATTCAGGACGACCGCGTGGTGGGGGTAGCTTTCCAGGGCATGGCAGGACTGGAGAATGCGGGATTCTTTATCCCGACAACCGTCATTGAACACTTTTTGAAGGACATCGAGGACAAACGTTATGATGGATTTCCTTTCGCGGGGATCCGTCTTATGCCTTTGCAGAACCCCGCTTATCGCAGTTATCTGAAGCTTCCGGACAATGATCTGGGGGCGCGCGTGGACGGCATCCTGCCAATTCCGAGCACAGAAAAGATGCTGCACTTCGACGACGTTTTAATGCGGATTGGCGAATTCCCAGTGGCCAGCGATGGGACGATCCTTTATCACGGGAATCGCGTATCGTCAGCCCTCGCATTTCAATGGGCACAAGCCAACGAATGCGTCCCTGTGCAGGTGTGGCGGGAAGGACATCAGGTGGACGTGTCGCTTCCGGTTGTGGCTTATCAGGGAGATCGTGCCGCGGGGTACCAGTATGATTCGTTGCCACGGTATTTGGTTTACGGCGGCCTGGTATTCACCCCGCTAAGTTTGGATTACTTGCGCACATTAGGTCGAAACACTCCTGAGATTTCCATCGGCGAGTCCTATTACGAGTTGTATTACAAAAAATTCGAAGACCCGACCAATGCTCGCCCGGAACCCATCGTTTTGGCCTCGGTGCTGGCTGATTCGGTGAACGCAAACCTGCGCGTCAGAGGTCGAACCCTGGTCGATCGCATCAATGGCACCCGGGTCAATCAGCTGGAGGACGTAGTAAAAGCGCTGGAAAACAGCACCAACGATTTTGATCTGCTCGAGTTTCTGCCCCGTGACAGCTTTGAAACGCTTGACCACGCTGAAGTGACCAAAGCCAACTCTCGCATCCTGAAGACTTACGGGATCTCCAAAGACCGCCGCCTATGAAAAGCCTTTTGTTGCTTGTCACGATCCTATTTATTAGCGCTTTGTGCGGTCAGGGCCAGGAATCCAAGCGCGCCCAGCCTTCGCCGTGGGAAAAATCGGTGGTCAGCCTGGAAGTATCCCGCCGCCAATACGACTATTACCAGCCGTGGACGCGAAAGACCAGCCGCGTTCAAAAAACGGGAATCCTGTTGGATGGCCGACAGATCTTAACCACGGCCGACGAACTGTTTGACCGCACCCTGGTTCGGCTTCAGAAGAACGGGCGAGGCCGTTGGTACAGCGGCGAGGTTACCTGGATCGATTACTACGCGAACCTGGCTTTGGTAACCACATCCGAAGAAGGTTTCTGGAACGGGTTGAAGCCCGCGACGTTTGGCGGCAGCGTATCAGAAGAAGCCAGCCTGCAGATATTGCGTTGGCGCGAAGGGAACCTGGAGAACCGTCGAGCAGAGTTTACGCAATACACGGTTCGCGAAGGGCAGCTTGCTGCCTTGAACGTGCCGGTGATCGAGGCTGATTCCGACATTCAAAACGCGGGATGGGGTGAAATTGTCACCGCAAACTCGCATGTCGTTGCGATCCTCTCGTCTCAGGAAGGCCGCATGTGCACCTCTATTCCCGGTCCCTTTATCCAAAGCATTCTCGATGCGCGCCAAAAGGACCGCTACCATGGGCTTGGCTATTTTCATTTCTATTGGCAAGGCGCGCAAAACCCGGCTTCTTTAGCTCGTTTAAAGCTCACAGGAGATCCACGCGGGGCGATTGTTAGTTCGGTTCCACCCAGACCGGACGGACTGGATCCAGTGATTCGAACGCAAGACATCATCCTTAATATCGACGGGCACGATTTGGATATCCAAGGGGACTATGTCGACCCCGAGTATGGCAACATGATGTTGGAAGCGCTGGCGACGCGAAATAAATGGGCGGGCGACGACGTCAAAATGACAATCTGGCGCGACGGCGCTTTGACCAATATTGTTTATAAGCTTCCCAAGTTCGATTACTCCGTGTCGTTAGTGCCGGCCGCAACGTTTGACCACGAACCCGAGTATTTAATTCTGGGCGGACTCGTATTCCAACCGCTGACGGACTCGTACCTGCAAAGTTGGGGAAGCGATTGGCGCCGGCGTGCTCCGTTCCGGCTGGTTTATTATCGCACCGAGCAACCGACTAAAGAGGAGCCTGCTCTAGTGCTAATGTCCCAGGTGCTGCCCGACCCCTACAACATTGGCTACCAGGAACAGAAGTGCCTGGTAGTAGATAAGATTAACGGCCGGCATATCAGCCGGTTGACCGATCTACGCGAGGCCCTGGACAATCCGAAGAACGGTTACCATGTGATCGAATTCGCTCAAAGCGACTCTTTACGCAGCATTGTTTTAGCCGCCGGTGATAGCGAAAAAGAGGCAACCACCCGAATTCTCAAACGTTACGGGATTGACGAGTCTTACCATTTCGAGAGCAAGGAAAAGCAGGAAAAGTAGGATATCTTGCAGTTTTCGCGCATGCCGGAAGATACAGGGGAGGGGACGGCCTCGTCCCCTCACAATGTGCAAAAGAGTTTCAAGGGGACGAGGCCGTCCCCTCTCCAATCGCATGTCGGTAGTTAATTCCTAACTGCTCCAACCGTCGTTCATCGGTAAGAAGCCTCCGGCTGAAGTCCTCCAAGTCGCGTGACTCCTTGGGTGACCACACCACTTCCGCTAAGGCGCAGAGTCGAGGGAAAATCATATACTCGGCGTGACTCAGGGAGCTGATGTATTCCGTCCAGAGATTCGCCTGAGCACCCAGCACATGCCGTTGTTGTTCGATGGTGAGGCCGGCGGGAAATGGCTCAAATCGGTAGACTTTTCTCAAAGGCAAGTAACCTCCCGCTGCCGGAGGCTCGGTCGCGCGGTTCCGTAATTGGTAAAGATCGAGGTAACAATATTCCTCGGGCACCATGACCACATCGTGCCCGCTCCGCACAGCCTCCGGACCGCCGCCGGTCCAATCCATGATTACGCTGCTCTTCGACAAGCCGTCGGCCTGGACTTCACTCCAGCCAATCACGCGTTTTCCGCGACTTTCAATGAACTTTTCAATTCGCCGGGTGAAGTAACGTTGCAGTTGGCTAACGTCAATCAGTCCTTCATTTATCATTCGCGTGTGGCATTTGGGGCAGTTGCGCCAATTCTGTTTACTGACTTCATCACCGCCGATATGCACGAATTCGCCCGGAAAAAGATCCATAACCTCTGACAAAACATTTTCCAAGAACTCAAAGGTCTCTTCTTTTCCCGGGCAAAAAATTCCAGGCACGACTGCCTCACTCATGTCGGTGGAATACGGCCCGCCAGAACAACTGAATTCGGGGTAAGCTGCCAGTGCGGCGCTGGAATGACCAGGAACGTCAATTTCCGGCACAATCGTGATGTGCCGCGCACGTGCGTACGCGACTAGATCGCGAACGTCCGCCTGAGTATAAAATCCTCCGTAACGACCGTCGGCTCCGTACGCGGTGGTGGATTTGGGATCCAGGTTGAAACCAACACCTTTTCGCCAGGCGCCCACACTGGTGAGTCGCGCGTATTTTTTGATTTCAATGCGCCAGCCCTGGTCATCGGTGAGATGCCAATGGAACGTGTTAAGCTTGTGCAGCGCCATGGCATCGAGGAGTTGTTTGATTTCAGAGGGGGTG
>Ga0306920_100014509_pt1 | contig 10757 bp, 10 predicted proteins | sample flu12Cox44000170_FD_204666 | JGI IMG/M metagenome (GOLD analysis project Ga0306920, IMG submission 204666) | Lab enrichment of tropical soil microbial communities from Luquillo Experimental Forest, Puerto Rico - flux4day.12C.oxic.44.000.170 (v2)... | ecosystem: Environmental > Terrestrial >... | reverse complement strand
CTCGGCCGAGACCTCGCGCATGATGTGGATCGCCTCGCTCTCGAGCTCGTCGAGATGCGAGAGCGCGCGAGTGGAGACGCCGCCGGTCACGCGGCGTTACCCCCGTGCAGCCCGCACTCGGTGCGGTCGGTGCCGGCCCACCGACCCTCCCGTCCCGACCCGGCGATCGTCGAGTGGGTGTCGCCGATCGAGTCGTAGCCGTGGTCGTGCAGGGCGTTGTAGGGGAGGTCCCGCTCCCTGATGTACCTCCAACAGTCCTCGTCGCTCCAATCGGCGAGCGGGTTCGCCTTCCAGAGCTCGTGCCGAGCATCCCAGCCGAGCTTCGGCGCGTCGCCGCGCGTCGGAGACTGGTCGCGACGGATGCCGGTGATCCACGCGTCGAGATCGCCGAGCGCGCGGACGAGCGGCTCGACCTTCGCGACCGCGAGGTAGAGGTCGGGCTTTCGCTCCCACAGCTCACTCCCGTGCGTCGCAGCAAGGTCGTCGGGGCTCGGCCCCTCGAACACCTCCACCGTGAGGTCGTACCGCTGCTCGACAGCACGCCAGAGCGCGTAGGTCTCCGGGAAGAGGTAGTGGGTATCGATCGCGAAGACGCGCGCCTGCGGCTCGATTCGGAGGAGCATGTCGAGCAGGACGCTCTCCTCCTTCTGGAAGGAGCACGCGAGCGCGAACCGGCCGGGAAACTCGGCGACGACGAGCCCGAGGATCTCCTCGGCGCTCATTGCCTCGACGCCGGCGGCGTCAGGAAGCCGGAACGGGCTCACTGCCACCGAGCAGCACCTCCTTGAGCGTGTCGGCGCGCAGCCCGAGCCTGAGCGTCTCGAGCGGGACGACCTCCTCCGGCGGGATGTTGCCGAGGTTGACCGAGGGGCCGAACTGCTTCACGAACCAGGCCTGCGACGCCTTCGTCGGCGCTTCGAAGACGATGTTCGCGGGGCCGACGATATTCGCGATCTCGGCAATCAAGTCGGTGCGCATGCCGCCGCCCGAATCGAAGATCCCGGCGGTACCGCCCTCGCGCGCCTCGGTGATCACTTTCCAGGCACCCGCCTCGAGCTCTTCGTTCAACCAGCTCGTCCATTCGTCGACCGTGTATTCCACCGACGAGTCCTTCGACCCCACCTCCGAGAGCACCGTGAAATCGCGAGCGAAGTCTGCGATCAGCTCGAGCTTGCGCTCGCGCGGAATCTCGATCGTGCCGTCGGAGATCTCGATGTGATCGAGCCCGAGCTCGGTGAGCCAGCGCTTGTAGTCGTCGAGGCGGTCGCGCAAGTAGACGACCTCGAAGAAGGTGCCGCCGATCACGACGCGTTTGTCGCGGAGGACGTCGAGTTTCTGCTCGAGGTTGCCCGTCACGTACGCCGTGCCCCAGCCGAGCTTCACGATCGAGATGTGCTCGCCGGCGACGTCGAGCAGGTCGGCCCACGCGCGCGGGCCGAGCCCTTTGTCGAGCACGTGCGTGAGGCCGACGTGCCGGCCGAGTTGCAGGTCAAAGGCGGGCATACAGCTCCTTCAGCTTGGCTTGGGCACGGGCCTGGACGTCGCGGTAGAGCGACCCCCCGTGTGCGTCGATACCGACGGTCAACGGCCCGAAGTCCTTGACACGGAAGCGCCAGAGGCACTCGGGCATCAGCTCTTCCCACGCGACTTCCTCGATCTCCTCGATCTGAGTCGTCTCGAGCGCCGCGGCACCGCCGACGATCGCGAAGTAGACCATCCCGAGGCGGTGCATCGGCTCGATGGCCTCGTCGGGGAAGCCGCCCTTCCCGCAGATCGCGCGTACGCCGTACTGCTCACCGAGCGGCTCGGTGAAACGCACCATGCGCGCACTGGTCGTCGTGCCGATGCAGATCTTCTCGTACCTGCCGTCAGCGACCTTCCGGACGTTCGGCGCGGTGTGGAGCAGGAACGCGCCTCGGAGGTCCATCGGCGGCTCCACACCCTGGTCGAAGATGCGAATCTGTGTGCGGTCGCGAATCCCGATGATGTGCCCCTGCACGGTCACCTCGTCGCCCGCACGCAGCTTGAGGATCTCCTCGGGATCGGTGATCGGGAACGTGACCTCGTGCTGTGCCATGTCGCTCCTAGGCCTCCCGGTCGTACTCGATCTCGCCGGTCGCACGGACGTGCGCGGAGGCGCGCCTTGCGGCCCAGCACTGGTAGTTGACTGCCACCGGGTTGAGGGTCATGTGCGTGTCGGCGTGCTCGATGTGGCACTGCAGCACGGTCACGTCGCCGCCGAGCCCCATCGGGCCGATCCCGGTCTCGTTGAGCAGCCCGAAGAGCTCGTCTTCGAGCTCGGCCACGATCGGGTCGGGGTTGCGCGTCCCGATCGGGCGCATGATCGCCTCCTTTGCGAGATGCATCGCGTAGTCGGCCGACCCGCCGATGCCGACGCCGACGATGCCCGGCGGACACGGCTTCCCGCCCGCACCGACGATCGACTCGAGCACGAACTGCTTGATCCCCTTCACCCCGTCGGCCGGGACACACATCTTGAGGAAGCTCATGTTCTCGCTGCCCGATCCCTTGGGCACGCATTTCACGTCGAGCCCGTCCCAGTCGGGGACGAAGTCCCAGTGCACGATCGGCAGGCGATAGCCGATGTTCGGGCCGGTGTTCTCGCGCGTGATCGTGTGCACCGCGTTCGAGCGCAGCGGGTGCTCGATGGTCGCGCGTGCCGTGCCGTCGCGGAGCGCCTCGTAGATTCGTGATGGATGCAGCGGGAAGTGCTCGCCGACACGCGCGTGGAAGACGGCGATGCCGGTGTCCTGGCAGACGAGATTCTTCTCGCTGTCGGCGACGTTCACGTTACGGTGAATCACGTCGAGGACGCGGCGGCCCGGGACCGACGTCTCCTTGTCGCGCGCATCGGCGAGCGCGTCGCGCAGGTCCTGCGGGATGTCCTTCAGCGCCCAGACATAGAGGTGGGCGGCAGCGTCCTCGACGGCGTGCTGGAGGTCGGTCGTCGTGTCGATGCTGACTCCCGCTCCGGCGCCGGCCAAGCCGACGCCTCCGCTCTTGGGCGACTCCGTCGAGCCTACGTCGCTCATTTCGCTTTCTCCGCGGCCGCCTTGCCGGCACGTCGTCCGAAGACGGCGCACTCGAGCAGGCTGTTGCCCATCATTCGATTGCGGCCATGCGTGCCGCCCGCGATCTCGCCGCAGGCGTACAGGCCCTCGATCGTCGTCGCGGCGTCGGTGTCGATGACCAGGCCGCCGTTCTGGTAGTGGAGGACGGGGTAGGTGAGGATCCGCTCGCGCAGCGGGTCGATGCCCGCGCCGCGATACCGGCGCAGCATGTAGGGCAGCGACACCTCCGCGTCGTCCGCGGTGATCCGCGTCGTGTCGAGGTAGACCGCAGGTCGCCCGTCGGGCGTCGTGACGCCGCGACCGCCATCGACCTCGTCGAAGATCGCCTGGCTGACCGCGTCGCGCGGCCCGAGCGAGTCGGTGAACTCCTCGCCTTCTGCGTTCAGGAGCACGGCCCCATACGCACGGGTCGTCTCCGGGATCGAGTAGCCCTGCATGTTCGAGGGCCACGCGCCGCCGTTCGGGTGGTACTGCAGCGCATCGAGGTCGCGCGACTCGGCGCCGAGTGCAAGCGCGAGCTGCGTCACCTCGCCGGTCGCATTCGGATGGTTCGTCGACAGCTCGCCGCGGCGCTGCGCCTCGGCGTAGCAGCGGCCGCCGGCAGCGAGCACGACCGCGCCCGCCTCGACGGAGTGGTCGCCGCATGTTGCGCGCCAGCCGCTCTTCGTCTCCGTGAGCTCCCGCAGCGGCGCATTCGTGAACGACGTCCCGGTGCCGGCTTCCCACGCCTCGCGAAGCTGCTTGGTGATCGCGTGGCCCGTCCGGTCGCCGACCTGGAGCAACCGCTTGCGTGTCGCTCCGCCGCACCGGGCAAGGCGATAGCCGCCGTTCGAACGCGTGAACACGACCCCGAGCGACTCGAGCCAGTGGATCGCGGCGGGGGCCTCCCCGGTGAGCACCTCGACGAGCTCCGGGTCGGCGGTCTCGTGCGACGAGGCGAAGACGTCGGCGGCGTGCTGCTCGGCCGAGTCGTCGTCGCCGAAGGCTGCCTGGATCCCGCCCTGCGCCTTCGACGAGTTGTTGGCCTGTAGCGAGCCCTTGGTGGCGAGCGCGACGCGGGCGCCGGCCCGCTCCGCCGAGACCGCGGCGGCGAGGCCGGAGGCCCCACTGCCGATCACGAGCACGTCGAAGGCGGGGACGGCCGTCTCCACGGCCAACACCATACCTGAGATTAGCTCTGCTTATGTGTTGTTCACTGACGCGGTCGGGAAAAGGAGGTGCCTGGCACCAAGGTGCCAGGCACCTCGACGTCGAGCTCAGTCGACCGGCACGGGCTGGGCCCGCGGCGGCGCCTCGCCTCCGAAGCGAGGCAACCATTCGAGCGAGCGCGGCAGGTACCAGTTCCAGTCGCCGAGCAGCTTCATCACCGACGGCAGGAGAACCGCGCGCACGATCGTGGCGTCGATGAGGATCGCCGCCGCCAGGCCGAAGCCCATCTGCTTGATGTCGATCTCCTGCAGCGTCATGAAAATCGCGAAGACGGCGACCATCACGAACGCCGCGCTCGTCACCGTGGACGCCGTCCGCTTGATCCCGGTCGCAACCGCCTCGTCGGTCGACATCCCACCGTCCACGAGCTCCTTGATGCGGCTGAGGATGAACACGTGGTAGTCCATCGAGAGCCCGAACAGGATCACGAACATGAAGAGCGGAAGCCACGAGGCGATCGCTCCGTTCGAATGGAAGCCGAGCAGCCCTTCGGCCCACGTGTGCTGGAAGACGAGCACGAGCAGGCCGTACGCGGCGCCAACCGAGAGCAGGTTGAGCAGGACGGCCTTGATCGGGATGACGATCGACCGGAACGTCACGAGCAGCAACACGAAGCAGAGCGCGAGCACGAACGCGAACACGATCGGCGCGTGGCTCTTCATCTGGTTGTTGAAGTCGTGAGTCCCCGCGGTCTCCCCTGTCACCGGCGCCACCACGCCCGGCACTGATCCGATGGTCGCCGGGATCACGTCGTTGCGCAACGTCTGCAGCGCGGCGACGGAGGCGCCGTTGTCGCCGTTCCCCTGCAGCGGAATCGAGACGACCTCGACCGTCTTCGACGGGTTGATCTTCGTCTCGATCGGCGACGACATCTGCCCGGTGGCGAGCGCTTCCCGCTTGAGCCCGGCGATGCCGCGCTGAACCTGTGGATCGGTCACGTCGCTCGCATGCACCACGACCTGGGCGGGCGTCTGCGCACCGGGGAACGCCTTCTGGATCGCCTCGTACGTGCGCACGATGCCGATCGACCGCGGGAGGTCGGTGAAGCTCGGCAGCTGCGTGTGCAGCTGGAGCGCCGGGATCGCGAGCAGGAACAGCACACCGCCCGAGACGAGAGCCGACAGCCACGGCCGGCGGACGACGCGGTCGAGGACGTAGCCCCAGATGCGTGACTCCCGATAGCCGCGCCGCGCCAGAAGCGGGATGCGCCCCTTGTTCACGCGATCACCGAGTTTCGAGAGCAGCGCCGGCAGGATCGACAGCGAGCCGATCACGGCGACCGCGACCATGAGCATCGCGCCGACGGCGATGGAGGTGAAGATCGCGTTGCCCGTCAGCAGCATGCCCGCCATCGCGATCATCACGGTCAGTCCTGAGATCAGGACTGCGTAGCCGGACGTCCCTGCAGTGCGGAGCAGCGCATCGCGGTGACTGAGACCACGGGCACGCTCCTCGCGCTCACGGCGGATATAGAAGAGCGAGTAGTCGACGCCGACAGCCATCCCGATAAGCAGGATCACGGATTGCGTCGGATCACCGGCGGCGACGACGTGACTCGCAATCGACGACAGCCCGATCGTGGCGAGCACCCCCGAGAATGCGAGCAACACGGGCAGGCCGGCCGCGACGAGTGCACCGAAGGCAAGCAGCAGGATGATCAGGGTCGCCGGCAGTGACGAGAACTCGGCGCGCTGGAAGTCCTTGCCGACGGTGTCTGACAAGACATGGGCGGCACTCGCTTCTCCGAACTCAGCGACTTCGTAGCCCGGATGCGCCTTCTGCACACCAGCGACGGCGGCGAGAACGGGCGCGACCTTGTCCTGCGCCTTGTCCTCGTCACCGCGAATCTCGAACTGCACGATCGCCGAATGCCCATCGTTCGCGACCTGGCCGCGGTTCGACGGGTCGAGCGGCGAGCGAACACGGGCGACGGAAGGCTGCGCCGAAACGGTACGCACGACGTCGTTCACCGTCGCGCGGAACGCGCCGTCCTCGACGGTCTGGGTCTTGGACTGCACGAGCACGCTTTCACCGGCGTGACCGGCGAAGCCGGCGTTGTCGAGGATCTTTTGGGCGACGCGTGTGTCGCCGGAGGCGGTGTCCGACTGCTTCAACGCCTTCTTGCCGACAGCGCCGCCGACGACGACCGCGAGCACGCAGAACACGATCCACGCGCCGAGTGCCGTCTTCCAGTGCGCCGCGCTCCAACGACCGGCACGCGCGGCCAGGTTTGTCCGTTCCATCATCTCTCCTCCCTCGAACGACTCACCGCCACACGGTGTCCTGCCGGGCCCATCCGAACCAGCCGGGTGCCCGGCATCAGGCGGTAGAGCTGCCACTACTTCTAACGGCGTGCCGGTCGTCCGCGAGGACGATTACGCGTCCGTCACCAGACGGATTCGAACAGCACGCGAATCTCCTCCGGCGTCGCAACTCTCGGATTCATGGCGTTGCCGCCCCGTGTTGCCGCTGCGTCGGCGAGCTCCGCGAGCTCGCCGGCCGGAACGCCGAAGTCGCGCAGTCGTTCGAAGCCGCCCAGACGTGCGAGCTCGCGCGTCCGCTCGACTGCGTCGCCGCCGATCGCCTCGCCGAAGCGCGAAACCGCCTCCGGAACGGCCTCGCGGTTGAACTGCAGCGCGGGCGGCAGGCAGATCGCGTTCATCGCGCCGTGTGGGAGGCCATACCGGCCGCCCACGGCCTGCGCCATCGCGTGCGCGAGCCCAAGCCCGGCGATCCCGAGGGCGTGCCCGGCGTGCATCGCGCCGATCAGCAGCTCGGTACGCGCAGCGCGATCGGGACCGTCATCGAGGACGAGCGGCAGCGCGGCGGCGATCAGCGGCGCGCCGGCGAGCGCCTCGACGTCTCCCTCGTCGGTTCGGCCTCGCACGTAGAGCGCCTCTGCGGTATGCGCGAGCGCGTTCATCGCCGTACCCGCCGTCACATCCCGAGGCAGGGCGAGCGTCAGCTCGACGTCGTAGACGATCCCCACCGGATGCGCGCCGGCGCCACCACCCTGCATACGGCGGTCGGGCGAGCGAACGCCGAACGACGTCGTCCACTCGGCGCCCGAGTACGTCGTCGGGATACTGACGAGTGGCAGACCGGACGCCGCCGACGCGGCCTTTGCGGTGTCGATCGCCGAGCCGCCGCCAATCCCGAGGATGCCGTCGGCCGACGGCGACACTGCGACACGGTGCGAGGGAACCTCGCTCCACCAGGCCTCGTGCGGCACGTCGAACCTTCGCCACCGGTCGCTCGCGACCACGAACGGACGCGACACCCCCGCTTCCCCGAGCACGGCCGGAAGGGCATCGAGGCCGAACCGCACGATCACGGCAGCCGGCTCCGCGCGAACTCGAGGAACGCGCGCGCCGCGCGCGTCTCGGAGCGGCCTGTCGCGCGCACGAGCAGCACCTCGCGGTCGAGCTCGAGCCCGGCGACGGTCGCCTCGCTCAGCGTGCCGGCAGCCAGGTCGTTCTCGATCGAGAGCCGCGAGATGAAGGTGACGCCGTGTCCGCTGCGCACGGCGCTCGTCACCGACTCCTGCAGCCCGAGCTCGAGCCGGACCCCGAGGTCGCGTAGGCGCACGCCCGCACGCTGTTTGAGCTCGTCCTCGATCAGCTGTCGCACTCCGGCGCCCTCCTGCATGACGATCAACGTCTCGTCGCGGAGCTCGTCGACCGTGATCGTCCGCCCGGCGAACCGGTGCCCGGCCGGGCACGCGAGTGTGACGGTGTCGCGGAAGAACGGCACGTACTCGACACCGCGATGCCGCGGTGCGGCGCCGACGACGCCGAGCTCGAGCGTCCGGTCGGCGACCCGATCGACGACCGTCTGGGTGTCGAAGACGCTCAACGCGACGTGAAGCTCGGGGTGGATGTCCGCGAAGTCGCACAGAACCCCGGAGAGCACCACTCCGCCCGGCCCGGTCGAAGCGCCGATCTCGAACGTCCCTTGCAGCTCGCCGACCGCCTCCTCGGCGAGATCGTTGACCAGATCCTCCTCGAGCGCGAGCAGCCGCTGTGCGCCGCGGTACAGACGGAGGCCGGCCTCGGTGGGCTCGACGCGGCGCCCCGAGCGGTCGAGCAGCTGCAGCCCCAGGCGCTTCTCGAGAGCGCGGACCTGCAACGAGACTGCCGGCTGGGTGACCCCGAGCCGCTCGGCGGCCTGGGAGAACGACCGCCGCTCGACGACGATGCAGAACGCCCTCAACTGCCGCGTATCCATAACGGATACTTATCCTAGCCCGGTGACAGGTAGTTGACGGCTCGTCCTGGAAATCCTTCTGAGCGGGGGTTTCCGAGTGCGGTCGTGGGTCGTCGGCTCGTCGGTGACCGTTTGTGACGGCGCGTTCGTTTGCAGCGCGTTTGCAAGCGAACCGACTTCGGCGAACGCGTCTGATCGCCTGTAGCTCTCGAGCGCGACAGCGTTCGGGAATGCCCCCGACCCGCAGCGCGAAGTACTGGTCTTGCCTCAGTCGTAGAGGAACTTGAGGGCGGCTTTCCATTCGGCGGCGGCGAGAGCGCGCTGTCCTGCGAGTGAGAGGTGTTGGTAGTCGGCGGTTGAAAAGTAGGCAGCGCGGAGCGGGAGGTGGTAGTAGGTGCCGCCGTCATAGAGGCAGTAGGGGACGGTGCTGCATACCTGGGCTTCGACGGTGTTGAGGGCGCGGTTGCGTCTTTCGGTCTGGGCGAGCCATGTCTTGGGGACTTGGTCGCCGAGGGCGCAGTCGAGGCTGTAGCCGGTTTCGAAGGTCTTGCGTGCGACCGGATCGTCATGGAGGACCCGCCAGTGGGCGACGATGTTTTCGACGCTGAGAAGAAGGATTTTCGTGGCCGGCCCATGGGCGTCGCCGCTCGCCAGTACGTCGAGCCCACGCTTCAGTTCAGACCGGAAGGTTGCGATCGGGGTGCTTCCGCAGAGGTCGTTTTCGCCGATTTCGATCGTGACGTAGTTCGCGCGGAAGTTCCGCGCTTGGCGCGCCTGGCCGGCGAGGTTGGCCATCGTGATGTCCGCATCAGAAGCGAGGTTGACTGCGCGGACCGGACGGTGGTTCTTCCAGATCGCCTGCAGACGCAGCAGATGGCTCTGGACGGCGGGGTTCGTCCCAGTCGACCACGAATCCGATGGGGCGTCTGCGCAGCTGACCCCGTTCGCGCAGGCTGCCGCGGTGATCGAGTCGCCGAGTGCGGCGATCGACGTGGGCGGGCCGTCGTTGTGCGTCGCCGGGCTTGCCGCAGAAGCGGCTACGAGCGCCATCAGGATCGCGGCGGCGAACCCAAGCCGTGGTGTCATCGAGCGCTTCTCCTTCCCGTCAGTGTTCCGAGGCTCCCGAACGTGCGGCAGCCAGGCGTGTTCGACGCTCGATCGGTCCGCACGACGAACGCACCCGGGTGCGCCACAAGCTGGAGGTGACGAAGGCTTTGTTGTGTACGTGCGACGTGCTCGAACACTGAGTAGGTGGTGACCGCCGTGTCTGTGAAGCGCGACGTGACACGGCGGTTGATCGTCTCCAGCGGGTAACCGGTGTCACGACGAACGATGTACGTCGTTGTGGCGCCGTACTGCGTCACGACGAGCTTCGCGGCCTGAATGCCGTGGTAGACGATCTTGCCGCGGTAGTGGATTCGGCCGGTTCGGAGTGCCTTCGCCGCGGCCCGGACTGGGCTGTCGACGAGACCGAAGGTGCCGATCCCCGGTGAAACCGTGAACAGGTTCAACCCCGGGTCGTAGCTGATCGAACCGCAAGTCGACGTGAAGGTCGTGGTCGTCCGATCGGACGCGTCGGTCGTGCGATCGACCAGCGTCGGTGGCGCGGTCGTTGACCAGCTGTCGTCTCTCTGCGTGGTCACGATCGTCCCGTTGCGGTTCGTGGCTCGGTCCGTCGTCCGGCTGACCGAATGCATGAGATCGTCAGTTGCGGGGTTCATCGCCTCGCTCGCCGCCGCGGCTATCCGAACGCCGAACGAAGACTGGGTGGACGTGAGAGCGAGCGCGCCGACGAGCACGACTGCGGCGACCGCAACCGACGCGAGCACGTAGACACGCAGCCGGCGACGGACCCACCGTCGACCGTGGACGGTGGCGACCTCGCGCCGCAGAGCCTCGCGGCCACGGCCGATCGCCTCGGCACTGGGCGCGGGAACCTGGTCACAGGCAACCCGGATGTAGTCGAGCTCGGTCACATTGTCCCCTCTTCCAACGCGGGCTCGAGTTCCCGCCGCAAACGCTCTCGGGTTCTCGAAAGACGCGAGCGGACCGTCCCAACAGGCAGCCCGAGACATTCACCGAGCTGCTCGTAGGTCAAGCCGGCCCACGCGAAGAGCACGATCAAGTCCCGGTCCTGCTCGCTCAGACCCTGCAACGCCGTCGATAGCGCACTGTCCCCGTCGTACGGCAGCCACCCGTCCGAAGACGACCCCAATGCGAGCCGAGCACGGTTCATCAGCCGGCCGCGCG
>Ga0306920_100014508_pt1 | contig 10757 bp, 11 predicted proteins | sample flu12Cox44000170_FD_204666 | JGI IMG/M metagenome (GOLD analysis project Ga0306920, IMG submission 204666) | Lab enrichment of tropical soil microbial communities from Luquillo Experimental Forest, Puerto Rico - flux4day.12C.oxic.44.000.170 (v2)... | ecosystem: Environmental > Terrestrial >... | reverse complement strand
AATGCGGCTCGGTGAGCGAGCGGCCGTTGATGTTGGCGAGCACCATGACGCCGACCGCGCCTTGATCGCATGAGCGCCTGAGCTCGCCGACGGCGGCTTCGGGATACTCCCAGGGAAGCGACGCCATCCAGCGGATGCGGCCGGGATAGGCCTTCTCGGCGCGCGCCATGTCATTGTTGGCGATCTGCGATGCTTCGAGACTGACCGCCTCGCCGCCCCAATAAACGTTGGGGCAGGTGAGCGAAAGGATGGCGAGATCGACCTTCGCCGCGTCCATCGCCTTGATGCGCGCATCGTAGTCGAAATGACCGGGCTGCGGCGTCATGAAGGGCGCGCCGTCGAGGAAGATGCCTTCGGGCGCGTCCATGCTCTTCCTCACCTCGTAGCGCGGCTTGCCGTGGCGGCGCAGCAGCTCAAGCCAGTCCTTGTTGAGCATATGCGTGTGGACGTCGATCACCGCCATGGTCGTCTCCTCGTTGAGGCCCGAACGCTAGCAGGCGTCTCAATTGCTCACAAGCGAGGCGGGGACCTGCACGCCCTTCCGCTTGTTGGTATGTTGCGAGGACCTACTCGTGGAGGCGACGATGAGCTGGCAACCCGCACCCGAAGCGGCGGATGCTCCTGCCTCACCCGGTCTGGTCGAGATGGCGATCCTGCCACGCACGCGCGATCTTGGCGACGGCTTCACCGTGCGCCGCGTGCTGCCTTTCGCCAAGCGGCGCATGGTCGGTCCTTTCATTTTTTTCGACGCCATGGGGCCGACGATCTTCCGTGCCGGCACCGGCATCGATGTCCGGCCGCATCCGCATATCGGTCTTGCCACGCTCACTTATCTCTTCGAGGGCGAGCTGCTCCATCGTGACAGCCTCGGCAACGTCCAGCCGATCCGCGCCGGCGAGGTGAATTGGATGGTGGCCGGGAGCGGCATCGCCCATTCCGAGCGCACCGACGCGGCGCTGCGGCAGAAGGAATCGCGTCTCTTCGGCATCCAGTCTTGGGTAGCCTTGCCACGGGAGCATGAAGAAACGGCGCCGCTCTTCAGCCATCACGGCAGCGTGGTGCTGCCGCTCATCGAGGGCCGTGGCAAACGGATTCGGCTCATCGTCGGTGCGCTCTTCGGCAAGAAGGCGCCGGTCGAGACCTTTTCGCCGATGTTCTATGCCGAGGTGACGCTCGAGCAAGGCGAGCGCGTCGCCGTGCCGGCCGACTACGAAGAGCGCGCCGCCTTCCTGGTGAGCGGCGCGATCGGGCTCGGCAGCGAGACGCACGCGCCGGGGCAATTACTGGTGTTTCGTCCCGGCGTCGAGATCGTGCTCACGGCGAGCGGGAGTGCCGCGCGATTCATGCTGCTCGGCGGCGACCCGCTCGATGGACCGCGCCACATCTGGTGGAACTTCGTCTCGAGCCGGCAAGAACGCATCGAAGCGGCGAAAAGCGACTGGAAAAACGGGCGCTTTCCGCGGGTCGCCGGCGACGGCGATCTCATTCCGTTGCCGGAATAGGCCGGGTTGTCGGCAATTTACGACGCCTTAAGTCCTTGTGCCGGATAGTGCTCTTGGATCGCGAGAGAAAAGCTCGAGGCGAGGGAGCAGGCGACATGGACGGGGAAGCGGGCATCGGGCTCGAAGCGCTGGTGCGCGACGCCGTTCGCGCCGAGGTCGGGACGCTCTTCGAGGAGCTCCGCCGCTTCGTCGATCGCCGCATCGCCGAGCTCAGCACCGAGATCCACGCAACCGTCGAGATGGTGGATTACAGCGAGACCAATCTCTCCGGCAAGCTGCAGCAAATGCACGAGCAACTCGTGCGCGTGGTGGCGCTTCCTACCGAGAAGACTCGGAACTCCGGTATCGAGCTTGAAGGAATCGTCAACGCGACGGAAGACGCCGCCAACCGCATCATGACCGCCGCCGAGACGATCCGCGCCTGCGTCGAGGGCAGCAACATGGGCGACAAAGCGCGCATCATCGAGCAGGTGAATACGATTTTCGAGGCATGCTCGTTTCAGGATTTGACCGGCCAGCGCGTGCGTCGCGCCCTGCAGCAGCTGCAGACGGTCGAGGATGAGCTCGCCAACATCGTCACCAACGCGACGCAAGCGCCCGTCGAGCGTGCTCGGTCGGACAAGATCAATGCCACGGCCGAGATCACCGGCGCCGGCCCCGACTTGGCGCAGGACGAAATCGACAAGCTGATGGCGGGGCTAACCTAAACGCCGACGGGTCAAGTCGGGCGCAAGCGCCATCGCGCGCGCCACTGCTGCATCAGCGCCCCCGCCAAAGTCACGCTCAACGTGATCGCGAGAACCACCCACGCCGGCCGCATTCCCACACTTGCAGTGAGATTGCCCGAGAGCACGAGGGCGGGGGTGGAGCCAAGCTTGAGCCAATAGTAAACGGCCTCGCCGAGCGCGGTGAAGAGACCGCTGGCGATGCTGAGCCAAGCGATCGACCACAGTGATACCCGCCTTTCAGAGCGTCGCGCCCATACCAGAACGCGATAACCCATCAGCCACGCGTAAAGCCCGGTCATGATCCACGGCTCGTCTACGGCCGCTTTGGTCTGCATGAAGAAATGGAGCACGGCAAGGAAGGCGCCAGCATAGATGAGCTGGTGCAGCCGGCGCCAGCGCCGCCCACCGAGGCGGCGCATCATGGCGTCGGTCGACGTCGCCGCCATCGCGCTCAGAATCAGAAGCACCGAAAACCCGATCGTGAGATAAAAGCGCAGGGCGATCTCGATCGCGACTTTTTCAAGGTCAAACGCCTGATCGACGACATAGATCACGAGGTGAATTGCGGCGTAGGCAAAGGCGCCGACGCCCACCATCCGGCGCACCAGAATTAGCCGCGGCCATTGCAGCACATGCCGTGCCGGGGTCACGGCGAGGGAGAGAAAGATGAGCTTTAGAGCCCAATTGCCGATTTGATGAATGGCTTCGTTGAGCGGCCGTGCGCCAAGCTGATCATTCGCGTAGCCAACAGCGACGAAGGCGAGGGGGACAAAGAGCGCGAGGAAGACCCCGGCCTTGAGCGGCGAGAACCGCCCTCCGTAATCGAGCCATGGCGCCTTCCGTAATCGATAGAACAAGAGTGGGTCCTTGTCTGGACGCGGTTAAGGTGGGGGCTGGGCTTTTCCGGCGCCGTTATATGAGTGAGGATACGCGCCGGACTAGCCGCTATCGACGCGATGTCCGGAAAGTGATCGGTCGTGAGGGTAAATTTCGTATGAACGGCTCGGTCGATCTTGGCGCTCGCGCCGCCGCGCTGCCTGCACTCCTTCTCGATTTCCTCGCATCGCCACGAGCGAAGGCGATGTTCGAGCAGCGGGGTTTTACGGTACTGCCGTGAGTGTCCCCAGCCGCACCTGGCGCATCGGCATCGATCTCGGCGGAACCAAGATCGAGGCGATCGCGCTCGATGCCGCCGGCGTGGTGCGGCTCCGGCGGCGCGTGCCGACGCCCGCTGGCGACTATGGGGCGATTCTGATCGCGGTAGCGCGGCTTGTCGCCGAGACCGAAAGCGCCTTGGGCGAGCAGGGCAGCGTCGGTATCGCCACGCCGGGCGCGCTCTCGACGCGAACCGGGCTCATCAAGAACTCCAACAGCACCGCGCTCAACGGCAAGCCGCTCGACCGGGACTTGGCAGCGCGCCTCGCGCGTCCGGTGCGGCTCGAGAACGACGCCAATTGCTTCGCCCTTTCCGAGGCGGTCGACGGCGCTGCTGCCAATGCCCGCGTCGTCTTCGGCGTCATTCTCGGTACCGGCGTCGGCGGTGGGCTCGTCGTCGCCAAGACGCTCGTCGGCGGCCGCAACCACATCGCCGGTGAATGGGGCCATAACCCGCTTCCCTGGGCCGGTGACGACGAACGTCCCGGTGCCGCCTGCTATTGCGGCCGCGCGGGCTGCGTCGAGACCTTCCTCTCCGGCGCGGGCCTCGCCCGCGAATACTGCCGCCAGGGCGGCGGCGAAGCGACGGCCGAAGAGATCGCCGAAGCGGCGGAGCGCGGTGATAAAGCGGCGTTGGCGGCGCTCGATCGCTACGAGGATCGTCTGGCGCGGAGTCTCGCTGCCCTTATCAACATCGCCGATCCCGATGCGATCGTGCTCGGCGGCGGCCTCTCCAACATCGCGCGGCTTTACGAGCGCGTGCCGCCGCTCGTCGAGCGCTATGCCTTCTCCGACGCCATCGACACGCCCATCCGCCGCGCCCGCCATGGCGATTCCAGCGGCGTCCGCGGTGCCGCCTGGCTCTGGCCGGCGGGCGAGTAAACGCCGCCGCTACTTCCAAATCGGCTTGCCCATGCCAGGCAAGCCGTAAAGCGGCCATTTCGCCGTGACCGCGGCGATGATGTCGTCGCTCATGCGGATCTTGCGGCCCCAGGGGCGGTGCGTCTCGGGCGGCCATTTGTTGGTGGCATCGAGACCGATCTTGCCGCCGAGACCGGACTCGGGCGAGGCGAAGTCGAGATAGTCGATGGGCGTGTTCGCGACGACGGTGATGTCGCGCGCGGGGTCCATCCGCGTCGACACGGCCCACATCACGTCCTTCCAGTCGCGCGCATCGATGTCGTCGTCGACGACGATGACGAATTTCGTGTAGACGAATTGGCGCAGGAACGACCACACTCCCATCATCACGCGCTTGGCATGGCCCGGATAAGCCTTGCGCATGGAGACGACGGCGATGCGGTAGGAGCAGCCCTCGGGCGGTAGCCAGAAGTCGACGATCTCGGGAAACTGCTGGGTCAGGAGCGGGATGAAGACTTCGTTGAGCGCTTCTCCCAGCACCGAGGGCTCGTCGGGCGGCCGTCCCGTGAACGTCGAGAGATAAATCGGCTCGCGCCGCCGCGTGATCGCGGAAATGCGGAACACGGGGAAGCGCTCGACGGCGTTGTAATAGCCGGTATGGTCGCCGTAGGGGCCTTCATCACCCGCTTCATCGAGCGAGACATGGCCCTCGAGCACGATCTCCGCCTGCGCCGGCACTTTGAGCGGCACCGTCTTGCAGGGGACGAGCTCCACCTTGCGGCCGCGCAAAAGACCCGCGAATTGATACTCCGAGAGCGTATCCGGCACCGGCGTCACCGCGGCGAGAATGGTGGCGGGATCAGCGCCGATGACCGCGGCCGCGGGGAAGGGGTCGCGCTTCTCCTTCGCCCAGCGGCGGTGCTGCTGCGCGCCACCGCGGTGCTTGAGCCAACGCATTAGCGTCGTGTCGCGTCCCGTCACCTGCATGCGGTAGATGCCGAGATTGAAATCGTCTTCACGCCGCTCGCTCGGCCCCTTGGTGACGACGAGCGGCCAGGTGATGAGCGGCGCAGGCTCTTCGGGCCAGCAGGTCTGGATCGGCAACTCTGCGAGGTCGATGTCCTTGCCGGTGAGCACGACCTCCTGGCAGGCCGCGCTCGTCACCGTCTTCGGTTTCATCGCCAAGACCGTGCGCAGGAGCGGCAGCATGTCGAGCGCCTCGCGCCAGCCGCCAGGCGGCTCCGGCTGCTTCAGGAAGGCGAGCGTCTCGCCCACCTCGCGCAACTGCTGCGGCTCGCGGTCCATACCCCAGGCCACGCGCTCCACCGTGCCGAAGAGGTTGGTGAGCACGGGCATGGCGTAGCGGCCACCCTCGGGACGTTCCACCGTTTCGAACAACACCGCCGGCCCCTTCTCGGCGAGGAGCCGCGTGTGGATTTCCGTGATCTCAAGGCGCGGCGATACCGGCGTCTTGACGCGGACAAGCCTCCCTCCCGCTTCGAGCCGGGCCATGAACTCGCGAAGCGAGGCGTAGGGCATGGAAAACCTTGTGTTAACGAGAGGCGGCTAACTATAGGTCGCCCGCATGCCGCTAGCCACTTTGGCCTCGTCTCGGCGTTTGCGGCGAAAGGGATGGACGATGGCGCGGTATTGGGTCGTCGGCGGCGAATACGCGGATACGCAATTTGAGCGGCTGGCGCCGGGCGCGCGCGAGGAGCGGCTTGGGCCCTTCTCGAGTTACGACGACGCCTACGACACTTGGCGGAGCCGTGCCCGCGCCACCGTTGATGATGCGCTCGTCCGTTTCCGCATCATCGAGGAGCCGCCGCGCGTCTAGTGGTTCCGCGGGCGCGATCGACGAGCGCGGCGAGCACCGCCAAGATGATGTAGGCCGCAAGCGCGGACACGGCGAGCTCCTGCGGCGAGGCGGGAGGCGGTGCCACGGCGTTGTAAAGCTCCACCACAGCCATCGCCGCGACGAAGAGCCATAGCCAACGGTCGCTGCCGGCGCGCTGCGCCGGGACCATTCGCACATAGAGCCAACCGCCGAGCGCCAGCAGCAACAGCTCAAGCGGCAAGCTCAGCCAGAGATGACGCCAAAGACCCAATCCGACCTTGGCGCTGTCGTCGTAGAGCGGCAGGTCCGGCACGTGAACGACGAAGTCGAGCAGCCAGTGCGAAAATACCGCCCCAGCGACAATTAGGAACGTGATGCCGCGCCGCTCGCGGAGCACGATGGCCACGATCGCACCGAGCAGTGCCGAGAGCGCGAGCGCGCCGATGAGCCCATGGGTGTATGGCATGTAATAGAGATCGAGTGGGCTGCCCTCGGTGAACGCCGGGACGATGCGGACTTTCTCGATCCCGGTCAGCACCAGACCGGCCCAAGCGAAATCCATGAACTGAACGGCGATGAACAATACCCAGAGCGGGATCGCTGGTCCTGCCGCTTTGCCGGCGAACGCCGGACCGTAATGACCGATGAACATGTTGCCCCCAGGCGCTCGCCGGCAATGGTAGCACGCGCCCGAGCCGCGACCTCATTCTTGGTTATCGTGCTAATCGGCGGAGGCTAGGCGCGACACCACACCCTCGCGCCATTCGCGGTCCTCGAGGTCGAGCGGCGTCGGCACGCGATAGCGCGCAAGCGGTTCAAGGCCGCTCTTCGGCACGTAATTGCGGCCGGGATCGCCGAGCAGGACGGTCGCGCCATCCCTCGCCAAGTGCCTGAGCCACGCCGTGAGACGTTCGGCGAGCGGCCGCTCATAGCACATATCGCCGACCAGAATGACGTGCCAAGGCGCCGGACGACGGCCGATGATGTCGGTCGTCTCGACGGCGACGACGGCATCGTTGCGCGCGGCATTAAGCGCGATCGCGGCGGCGGCGACGCTGTCGATTTCCGCCGCCACCACGGACCGCGCGCCTGATCGCGCCGCCGCCAGCGCGAGGAGGCCAGAGCCGGCGCCGAAATCGAGCACATCGCGGTCGCGCACGATCTCGGGGTGATCGAGCACATGGCGCGCCAGCGCCTGGCCGCCCGCCCAGGCGAACGCCCAGTAAGGCGGCGGCAGCTGCGCTTCGGCGAGCATGACCTCGGTCGCCTGCCAGAGCGGCGTGATCTCGGTGGCGAGGTGGAGGCTGATTTCCGGCACCAAGGGCGGTGCCGCGACCACGGTGTTGGCGCGGATGAAGGCGGCGATCTCAGCCGGCGACATGGGCGGCGACGATACCGATGAGGAGCAGCCATCCCGTCCAGCGATTGGAGCGGAACTTGCGAAGGCAATCGGCGGCGTCACCGGTCTCGACGCGCGCCGCCTGCCAGAGAAGCTGTAGAAGCGCGAGGCCGAGGCCGAGCCAGAACGGCCAAGCCATGCCGGCGGCGGCACCCGCCGCGCCCCAGAAGGCGATTGCGACGATGTAGAAAACGCACAGCCACGGCCGCGTCCGCGCGCCCAAGGCGAGCGCCGAGGATTTGACGCCGATCAGCACATCGTCCTCTTTGTCCTGATGCGCATAGATGGTGTCGTATCCCAGCGTCCAGGCGATGCCGCCCAGATAAAGCAGGATCGCCGGCACCTCGATGCGCCCCGTCGCCGCCGCCCAACCCATAAGCGCGCCCCAGTTGAAATTGAGGCCCAGGAAAAACTGAGGCCAGTAGGTGATGCGCTTCATCAGCGGATAGGTGCCGATCAGCAGCAGCACGAGAAACCCGAGGAGGATGGCGGCGCGATCGAGACTTGCGAGCACCGCGGCGCCGATCGCGAGCTCGAGCGCGAGGAAGAGGAACGCTTGCGGCACCGAGACGGCGCCGCTCGGCAAGGGCCGCGTCCGCGTGCGCGCCACCTGTGCATCGAAATCGCGGTCGATGATGTCGTTCAAGGTGCAGCCGGCGCCGCGCATCGCCATCGCGCCGACGCCGAAGAGGATCATCAGCCGCCAATCGGGCCAGCGATGCGCGGCAAGGGCGATCGCCCACCATCCCGGAAAGAGGAGGAGCCAAGTGCCGATCGGCCGATCGAGCCGCGCCAGCCGGATATAAGGGCGAAGTGCCGGCGGCGCGTAACGGTCCGCCCAATCGCCGCTTCGGATGTCGGTCATGGTTTCGTCTAGCTGGATGCGGTCATGAAGGGGCTCGCACCCGCCATCTTGAACAGCCCCCGCGCCGCCGCCAAGCCCACCACATCGCAATTTCTTGATTTCGGGCATCACCCCCCTCACCCTCCCATCGCTGCGCGATGGGTCCCTCCCTCTCCCGCGAGGGGAGAGGGTAAGAGCGGTGCCGCGCGTTCCCTCTCCCGTTGCGGGAGAGGGACAGGGTGAGGGGAATTGCGGCTCATGAGCCAATCCGCGAAAGCTCGGCTCTACGTCACCGACGATCTCGCGGCTGGTGCAAGCGTTCTCCTCAGCGAGCCGCAGGCACATTACCTCAAGCACGTCCTCCGCCTCGAGCCTGGCGCCACCGTCGCCCTCTTCAACGGCCGCCACGGCGAATGGACGGCGCGCATCGACGGCTTCGCCAAGCGCACGTGCGCCGTCATCTTGGCAGAGCAGCGCCGGGCACAGGAGCCCGATCCTGATCTCTGGCTCCTCTTCGCACCGCTGAAGCGCGCCCGCATCGATTTCTTGGTCGAAAAAGCGACCGAGCTGGGTGTGGCACGGCTCTGCCCGGTGGTGACGCGGCGAACCGTCGCCGAGCGGATCAATCTCGAGCGGCTCCGCGCCCATGCTGTCGAAGCGGCAGAGCAGACGGAGAGGCTTTCGGTGCCGGCCCTTGCCGAGCCCAAGCCGCTCGATCGCGTCACCGCGGGTTGGCCCGCGGGCCGCCGATTGCTGCTATGCGATGAAAGCGGGTCGGCGCCGCCCATCGCCGCGGTGCTCCGAGAATCCCGCGCGGAAGCGTGGGCGGTGCTTGTCGGACCCGAGGGCGGCTTTGGCGAAACGGAGCTTGACGCTTTGCGGAAACTTTCCTTTGTTTCCCCGGTCGGTTTGGGGCCGCGCGTGCTGCGTGCCGATACGGCGGCGGTGGCGGCATTGGCGGTTTTCCAGGCACTGACGGGTGATTGGCGAATGCCTCGCCGAGGTTGAGCCAAGCGTTGGCGAGACCGTTCCACCAGGGGAAAGTCGGGGTCGTTTCGTGTCCGCTCCATCGCATTCAGGCGGCGTGCCGATCACGGATAAGCGCCAGCTCGTCGAGCATCTCGCCGCCGGCTGCAAGCCCGCCTCGCAATGGCGTATCGGCACCGAGCACGAGAAATTCGTCTTTCGGCTCGGCGACCACAAGCCAGCGCCCTATGACGGCGACGACGGCATACGCGCGCTTCTCGAGGGCCTGCAGCGCTTCGGCTGGGCGCCCGTGCGCGACGCTGGCAATCTCGTCGGGCTTTCTGACGGGAAGGGCGGCGCCATCTCGCTCGAGCCGGGCGGCCAGTTCGAGCTTTCCGGCGCACCGCTCGAGACGCTGCATCAGACCTGCGACGAAGTGAACGAGCATCTGAAGCAGGTACGCGCGGTGGCGAGCGAACTGGGTCTCGGTGTGCTCGGCCTGGGATTCCATCCGACGGCGCGGCGCGAGGACATCCCGTGGATGCCCAAGGGGCGCTATCAGGTGATGCGTAGCTATATGCCCAAGAAGGGCAAGCTCGGCCTCGACATGATGCTTCGCACCTGCACCGTGCAGGTCAATCTCGATTTCGAGTCAGAGGCGGACATGGTGCGCAAGATGCGCATGAGCCTCGCCCTCCAGCCGGTGGCCGCCGCGCTCTTCGCCAATTCGCCCTTCGTCGAAGGCAAGCCCAGCGGCTATTTGAGCTATCGCAGCCATGTCTGGAGCGATGTCGATCCCGATCGGACCGGGCTTTTGCCCTTCGTTTTCGAGGAAGGGTTCGGCTTCGAGCGCTATGTCGACTATATGCTCGACGTTCCCATGTACTTCGTCTACCGCGAAGGCCGCTACATCGATGCGAGCGGTCAGTCCTTCCGCGATTTTCTCAAGGGCCGCTTACCGGCGCTGCCGGGCGAGCTTCCGAGCATGAGCGACTGGGAAGATCATCTGACGACGGTTTTTCCCGAAGTACGGCTCAAGCGCTACATGGAGATGCGCGGCGCCGATGGCGGCCGCTGGCGCCGGCTTTGCGCGCTGCCGGCGCTCTGGACCGGGCTCTTCTACGATCGCGCCGCGCTTGATGCGGCATCGGCGCTCGTCGCCGACTGGACAGAAGAGGAGCGCCAGGCACTCCGCCGTGCGGTGCCGCGGCTAGCGTTGAAGGCGTCCTTCCGCGGCGGCACGGTGCGCGAGGTGGCGGTGCGGATGGTGGGGATCGCGCGCGACGGACTCCGCCGCCGGCGGCGGCTCGATTCAAGCGGCCAGGACGAGACCCATTTCCTTACAACACTGGCCGAGATCGCGGAGACCGGCCGCACCACCGCGGATCGCCTCCTCGAGGATTACGCCACGCGTTGGCAGCAGCAGATCGATCCCATCTTCGCCCAGGAAGCCTACTGAGCGGCG
>Ga0306920_100014507_pt1 | contig 10757 bp, 8 predicted proteins | sample flu12Cox44000170_FD_204666 | JGI IMG/M metagenome (GOLD analysis project Ga0306920, IMG submission 204666) | Lab enrichment of tropical soil microbial communities from Luquillo Experimental Forest, Puerto Rico - flux4day.12C.oxic.44.000.170 (v2)... | ecosystem: Environmental > Terrestrial >... | reverse complement strand
CTCGGCCACAGGAGCGGGCCGACAGGCGGGGCCAGCAGGGCCCGGAGAATGAACGGCTGGGGCAGGAGCGCATCGAGACTCGGGCCGGTGCTGATCAGCGCGAGCGGCCCCACGAGGTCGGGGCGCTGTTCGGCGAGCGCGGTGGCGACGTAACCGCCGCTGGAGTGCCCGACCAGGGTGATGTGCCGCAGCCCGAGGTCGTCGAGCAGCATGACCACGCGGCCTGCCTGGTCAGGCACGTCGTACGATGGTGCGGGCGGGGATTGGCCGCATCCCGGAAGGTCGACCCGGATGACGTGATGGTGGCCGGCGAGCGCCCCGACCACCGGGCCCCACAAGGCGCCCGAAGCCCCCGATCCGTGAATAAGCAACAGCGGCGGCCCTTGGCGCGGGCCGTTGTGGACCACGTGCATCCCGTGCGAGCGCTCAACGTCGTAATCACCCATGCACTGGACGCTACGGGGCTGGCGACCCTCAGTCTTGGACAAATGTCAGCGCCAAGATCGACCTGCTTCCACCCTGGGCGAAGCCTCAGGCATGTCGCACTGAGCCGACCCCCGGCACCGGGCTGGAGTACCGCGCAGCTAGCTGACGAGGCCTCCCGGCGACCCGGGCCTGCGCCGCTGCGGCTGACGGATCCTTCATGGATGGTCGTCGGCGGGCAGTAGCCGGTCCAGGTGGGCATCCAGCGCGGCTTCCAGTTCGGCTGGGGCCGGCATAATGCACCAGTGCCGGGGCAACTGCCCCGCGGTCATCAGCGGGTGGCCGTCTGGCGTGAAGGGAGTCCCATGCGGGCTGTGGTGGTGCGCGAATATGGCGGCCCTGAGGTCCTGACACTGGCGGACTTGCCGGAGCCGGACCCGGGCCCGGGTGAGGTCACGATCACCGTCCGGTTCGCCGGGGTCAACTTCACCGACGTCCGCAACCGGATCGGCGATGGCCTGGGCGTGGTGCCGTTCGTGCCCGGCGTGGAGGTCGCCGGCACCGTCCGCCGGGTCGGGGACGGGGTGACCGGGCTGAGCCCGGGGCAGCCGGTGGCCTCCCTCACCCGCGGCCACGGGTACGCCGAGGTGGTGCGCGCTGCCGCCGGCCTGACCGTCCCGCTGGCGGCGAACCTGGCCGGGCGCCCGGAGTCGGGCGGCATGCTGGTGACCGTCCCGCTGGCGCTGATGCTGTTGCAGCGGGTGGCCCGGGTGCGGCCGGAGGAGACCGTGCTGCTGCACGGCGCGGCCGGCGGGGTGGGCACGGTCACCGGCCAGCTGGCACGCCACTGGGGGCTGCGGCCGCTGCTGGGCACCGCTTCCAGCCCGGCCAAGGCCGAGTTCGCCCGCAGGCACGGCTACGGCCACGTGTTCGGCTACACCGATTTCACCGACGGCGTGCTGGCCGCCACGGCGGGCCGCGGCGTGGACGTCGTGCTCGACCCGGTCGGCGGCCAGGTGCGGGCGAGGTCCTTCGAGCTCCTCGCACCGTTCGGGCGGCTGGTCACCTACAGCAACATCTCCCGCGAGCCGGAGGTAGTGCCGGATGCCGCCTGGATGCGGGCCCGCTGCGTCGGGTACCTCGGGTTCTCCGGCGGCCAGCTTCCGCTCCGCGACCCCGGCCTGATCAGGCCGTCGCTGCTGGAGGCCGCCGGGCTGATCTCCTCGGGCACGATCGAGGTCCGTGTGACCCAGGTCTTCCCGCTGGAACACGCCGCGCAGGCCCACCGGGTGTTCGAACACCGCGCCGCCGTGGGCAAATACATCCTGGCCGTCTAGACCCACCCGGCCCTTCGCCACCGGCTCCAGCGTAATCCGACGGCCGGCCGGGCGACGGCCTTGCCGCAGGCATGCCGAGTCAGGCCGGCGACGGAGCGTGGCCGGGCCTGGCACAAGCCCGCGCGCGGAGCCGCCGTCACGTAGCGCCCGGGTTGTGTCGATCTGCTCGGGCGCGTTCGCGCTGGCCGCGGCCGGGTTGCTGGACGGCCGCGAGGCGACGACCCACTGGCAGTACGCGGAGCTGCTGCAGCGGCGCCATCCGGAGATCCGGGTGAACCCCGACGTGCTGTACGTGGACGGCGATGACATCCTCACCGGCGCGGGCAGCGCCGCCGGGCTCGACCTGTGCCTGCATCTGGTGCGCAAGGACCACGGTGCCCGGATCGCCAACTCAGTGGCCCGACGCCTGGTCGTACCGCCGCACCGAGACGGCGGCCAGGCTCAGTTCGTGGAGGCCGTGGTGAGCGAGCCGGCGGCCGACGACGGCGTGGCCCGCGCGATGGCCTGGGCGCTGGAACATCTTGCCGAGCCGATCACCGTGGCCGGCCTGGCCCGTCAGGCGCACCTCGCGCCCCGTACCTTCATCCGGCACTTCAGCCGGCAGACCGGGACCAGCCCGCTGCGCTGGGTCATCGCCCAGCGGATCATGGCCAGCCTGCCACCGCTCGAGCACGGCGCGATGTCGATCGAGGAGATCGGCGCGGCCGTTGGCTTCGACAGCCCGGTGACCTTCCGGCACCACTTCACCCGTGTCATGAAGACCCCGCCCTCGGCCTACCGGCGCACCTTCCGCACCGCTTGAGTGGGAGCCATCACTAGGCCGTGACCTGACCTAAGAGAACGAGTGACCATGCCAATCAGCACATAAGACGCACTCCAAGAACGCTCTCCATTCGGCAAAGCCGGGCTGGCCGCGCAACCGCCCGGCATGGGCCCTGGGCAAGGCACTTGCCCGGCTGCGGTGCGGCCCCTGCTCTGGATCGGTGGCTGAGGTTGCATTGCTGTGCGATGAGCGTGGATGGTGGGACCTGTGAGGAGCGCACCGAACCGGACAACGGCTGACTTGTCGTCCTACCCCGACCTGGTGGTGATCTACCTGGGAATGAGGGTCAACTCCCTGAAGGGTTTGGCGACCCTCATGTCGTTCGGGCCAAGGATCCGCAAGTCCGTCCAAGAACAGCCCGACGGTCTGTTGCTGCACGAGAACCTCCTGTTTTCGCTGTTCCCGCCCCATGCCGGGATGCGTCAGTACTGGCGGGACTTCGACTCCCTGGAGCGCTGGGCCCGGACGTTGCCGCACCGGCAGTGGTGGCAGCAGTTCCTGCGAGACCGGGGCGGCACCGGCTTCTGGCACGAGACCTACTTCCGTGGCGGCGAGATCGAGTCGGTGTACATCGACATGCCGCAGACCGGGCTGGCCAAGTTCGCGCCAACTGCGCCCGCCCGTGGCTCGCTGTTTTCAGCCCGCCGCCGCCTGGGAATGCGGGAAGGACGCGAACCGCCCCCGGGCATCCCAGAGGAGGAGCTGTATCAGCGGTGAGGCGACGGCGAGCGGGATCGTGGCTGACCGAACGCGCGGACACGCCCAGCGAATTGCCGATCCCGCCGAACGGCCGTCCGCCGGCTAGGTGGCTGAGCAGGCAGTGACTGGCAGGTCAGCGCTGCCCGCAGGATTCCTTTCCGGGTGACCGGCGCTGCCCGCCCGGTCATCATGTGGTGGCAGCGCGGCTTCCGCCGCCCGGAAGGACCGTCTGGCCTACCCTATGGGCTGCACGCGAGTTCTCAGGAGGACCGATGACCGTCGCGTTTCCCGGGGAATCGGCCGAGTACAGGGCCGCGCGGAATCGGCTGCTTGACCAGGAGATCGAGTTGCGCCGTGCCATGGAGGCGGTGGCTGAGGCCAGGCGGCGGCTGCCGCCCGGCGGGGTGGTGCCAGAGGACTACCTCTTTCAGGCGCAAGCGCCAGATGGCTCGCCTGCCCAGGTGCGGCTGTCGGAACTGTTCGCGCCGGGCAAGAACTCCCTGGTGATCTACAGCATGATGTTTCCCCGCGCCGCAGACGACACCAGCCCCGGCCCGCCAGGCGGGCACACCGCGTTGCTGCCTTTGGCGGAGGGCCCGTGCCCGTCGTGCACCGCCCTGCTCGACCAGCTAGATGGCGCGTCCGAGCACCTCTCCCAGCACGTCAACTTCGTGGTCTCCGCGAAGACGCCGCTCGATCGCGTCCTCACCTTCGCCGCTGAACGCGGCTGGCGGCGGCTGCGCGTGCTGTCCTCGGCCGGCACCACTTACAACCGTGACTACCTCGCCGAGACCGCCGGCGGCTCCCAGCAGCCGATGCTGAACGTGTTTCACCGCGATGGGGACACGATCCGCCATTTCTGGGGCTCCGAACTCTTCTATGCACCCGCCGATCCTGGGCAAGAACCCCGCCATGTCGGCACCCTTGAGCCCTTGTGGAACCTTTTCGACCTCACCCGCGAGGGCCGCCCAGCCTACTGGCACGAGCAGTTCAGCTACTGACGACCTGCGAACCGATATTTTGCGACGGTCACTGGGCTGGCACGCGTGCCCATTGGCCGATCATGAGCCAGGACAACGGGACGAGGCCGGTTGCGGCGAGCAGTTCCCCGCGCAGGTCGTGCTCGACGCTGTGCCGGATCTCTTCCTCGGTGCCCAGACCGTACTCGACGATCTTGGGGAGCATGCTGCGGGCGAACAGTGCCCAGCGGCGGTAGGCGGCGGTATCGCGAGCGGGGCAGAGCACGAACTCCGCCATCGGCCTTGGGCTGGGCTGGAGCCCGGCGTCGCGCATCCGCGAGTACAATTCGGCGCCGATGTCGGGCCGGGCGCCGGATCGTTGGAACGTCGAGGTAAACAGGGCCATCAGCGCCGCGAGCACTGGCTGTTGCCCTGCAGACGTGGCGGTGACTGAGGCCAGCTGCTCGCAAAACGCGAGGATCCCGCCGCGGCGGACACGCTCGGCGAACAACCGCAGTGCCTCGGTGGGGTCGGGCATGAACATCAAGACGAACCGGCCGACGGCGGCGTCGAACAGCCGTCCCGAATCGAGGGACCGGGCGTCTGCCTGGCGGAACGAGATGTTGGTGATGCCTTGCGCGGCGCGCCGCTGCTCGGCGACACCGATGGCATCGCCGTCGAGATCTACCCCGGTGACCGAACCGTCGGGGCCGACGACGGCACTGACCAGGAAGCTGACGTCCCCGGCCCCGCAGCCGACGTCAAGAACATGCATGCCCGCGCGGATTCCGGCGTTGCGCAGCATCCGCTCGGTCAGCGGCCTGAATATCTCGGCCTGTTCGATCAGCCGTTCATACTCGGCGTGGCCGCGGCCAAAGGCGTAATCGGCGTCGTGCATATCTGCGGCTCCCTCACGGGTGTCACCCGGTCACCGGCTCACCCGCTGTCACGCCGACGTCCGATTCCAGGGCCTGGCCGGCGACCGGGGCAGCGCGTTGCAGTATGAGCCAGATCCTGCTGGGGTCGGTGAGTAGGCCTGGCGGTGGACCCGCTCCCGTCATTTCCGCGGCCCGGCGCAGTGCACCGTCGCCTCGGCGGGGCGGGGGGAGGTGTAAGGCGGCAGGGAACGGCCCGGCCATGCCCGGCCAGGTGCTCGTTATCTGACTGCCGCATTAGACGACGTTCCGCTCGAGGGCCTGCCCGGCGACCGGAACGCCAAGCCGCAGCACCAGCCAGATGCGCGCAGGGTCAGCCAGCAATCCCGGCTCCACTACCGGGTCGCCATCGACGATCAGCAGGTCGGCGAGCTTCCCCTCCTTCACGGTGCCGACGTGCTCGCCGAGTTCCAGTGCTTGCGCCGCGGTCCCGGTGGCTGCCACCAATGCCTCGCCCGGGGTCAGCCCGTGGAAGATCATCCGCTGGACCTCCAGGGCGACCGCGACCTCCATGTCGCTGCCGAGCGCGATCTTGACCCCTGCGGCCCTCGCAGCCCGCATCGAGGCCGCGCCGTTCTCCAGGTTCTGATCGGCCAGGTCCACCAGCTCGGGCGGCATCTCGGGCACGCGCTCCGCCGTGGCAGGGTCGACGGCGTCGCCGAGGCCGGCCATCCAGTAATAGCCGGACAGCGTCGGCACGAGCACCTGGCCGCTCGCGGCCATCGCATCCAGCAGCTCAGGCCGCCGGTGCAGGAAGATGCCGTGTTCGATGGTGTCCGCGCCGTGAGTGACCGCCGCCTCGCAACCGGCGAGCCCTTCGGCGTGCGCGGACAGCCGGTAGCCCATCCGGTGCGCCTCATCTGCCACGGCAGACAGCTCTTCGTGGGTCAGCTGCAGCGGTTCGGGATCCTCCATCTCGTTCGACCGGGCGCCGGTGGTCATGATCTTGACGAAGTCGGCCCCGGCGCGGATCTGCTCGCGGGCCGCACGCCGCATGTCGTCGGGCCCGTCCGCCTCGCGGTACATCGTGCCGTAGAAGCGGCCTCCAGGCGCCGTGGCCGAGATGATCTTGCCGCAGGTCAGCAAGCGGGGCCCGGCGAACGCGCCGTAGCGCATCGCCTGGCGGGCTTCCTGCGGCCACTTGCCCTGGGCGCCGGTGAACCTGATGGTCGTGACGCCCATGCGCAGGAACTCGCGCAGCTCGGCCTGCAGGAAGTGCGCCGGGGTCCCGGGCAGGAACGGCTCGGCCCCCCGCCGGGTACGCGGGGTCTCGCTCAGGATGTGCGTGTGGGCCTCGATCAGGCCGGGCATGAGCGTCCGCCGCTCCAGGTCCAGCAGCCGGGCGCCGCCCGGGCACGGCTCGGACGCGCGGCCGACGCGCCGGATCACGCCGTCCTCGACCAAGACCGCCGCGCCGTCACCGACCGGGCCCCCCGTTCCGTCGAACAGGCGGCCGCCGGTCAGCCACAGCCGTCCCTCGCCGCGCGGAGCATCGGCGATCAGGGCCGGGAATCGATGCGGCACGCTGGACCTCCTCGCCCGGGTGGCGTGGCAGATGCTACACGCGCCCGGCGGCCATGACGACGGCGGTGGTTTGGCCGCGGGTGGGCCGCCCTGGTCAGGGCAGGGCGGCCGGCGCGCCGGCCAGCCCGAGCCGGGCGACGTAGGCGGCGGCGGCGCCGCGGGACGGAGCGCCGAGTTTCGCCAGCACGCGGAGACGTGATGGTCGACGGTCCTGATGGATAGGACCAGTTTGGTGGCGATCTCGGCGTTGCTGTGCCCGGCGCAGATCAGCTCGAGTACATCCCGTTCGCGCCGAGTCAGCCCGATCGGCCCGGGTCGCGGTCCGCGGCCCGGCCGGGATCGACCGGATGCTCAGCGCGCGCATCTTGTGCCGGGGTGAGCTGGACCGCGGCGGATGCGCCCAGGCCGGCGAAGATCGTCAGGGCCCGGCGCAGCGCCGCTGGTGTCCTGCCGGGCCAGCGCCGCCTCATACGGGCAGCCCAGGCTGGCCCATGCCCGGGACGCTTCGGCCCACTGACTGGCCACCAGCAGACGGTAGGGCCCGGCCAGGTCATGCGCGGCCGGGCTGGTGCGGGTCACCCTTAATGCCTTTGGCTGCTTCTAGATCGACCGGCAACGCCGGGCGGCGCGGGTTTGGGTCAGTTGTTGTGGAGCGGGGCAGTGTTGCTGTGAGGCGTGCGGAGTTTGAGCCACAGGAACAGCAGCGCCAGCGGAACGACGAGGCCGCCGAGACCGTAGATGATGAACGCGGTATAGCTGGAGATGTGCCGGACCAGCCAGGCGAAGTTCTGGCCGAAGAAGCCGGTGATGAAGGTCAGCGGCAAGAAGATTGTCGCCAGGATGGTGAGCTGCTCCATGGTGGTGTTCTGCCGGAGGTTGACCTTAGTCTGCTCGACCGAGATCACCGCCATGTTGGCCTCCAGCACCGTGCCGAGCAGGTCGCGCTGCGCGGCGACCTCCTCGTTGACCAGGAGCAGGTGGTCGTGGACGTCGCGCAGGTAGGGCAGCAGCGGCGGGGCTTGGGTGGCGCGCTCGATGGTGGTGACCACGGCCAGCAACGGGTGGACGGCACGGTAGAAGTCGGTGGCTTCGCGGCGCAGCGAGTAGATCCGCTCCGTGGGCGCTACCGCGCCGGAGAACACGGTGGCTTCGATCTGGTCGATGTCGCGTTCCAGCCCGGCGACGACGGGCGCGTAGTCGTCTGCCACCTGATCCAAGATCGCCCACAGCGCGGACCAGCTGCCCACGGCGAGCAGTTCTGGCCGCTGCTCCAGCCGCTGCCTGGCTCCGTGCAGCCCGCTGGCCACGCCCTGCCGCACGGTGATCACGAAGGTGGGCGCGAGGAAGACGCTGATCTCGCCGAACTCCACTTCCTCGGCGGCGGCGTCGTAGCGCGCGGTGCGCAAGATGACCAGCCGCACGTCCTGGTCGTAGAGCTCGGTCTTCGGCCGCATGTGGAAGTTCTGGGCATCCTCGACCGCCAGCTCATGCAGGCCGAAGGTGTCACGGACCTGGGCCAGCTCCTCGTCCCCGGGTTCGAACAACCCCAGCCACACAAACCCGCCCTGGCCGCACCGGGCCGCCGCCTCCTCCAGTGGCACCGCGCCTTCGTCGCGCCTGCGGCCGTCCTGGTAATGCGCGCAATCAACGATCATCTTCACAGACCTCCTCATCGGCAGCTAGGCACACCACCGCCACCCAGCATGACCGAACCACACAAGGGCAGCAAAGATCATGCAGGCAGTAGGAAGTGCGCTGATGCGGGCGTGGGTTTCTCGGGCTGGTCCCTGGAAGCGGTGCGGGTTTCTTCACGGGCCTTCAGGCTGACAACGCCAAGGCCTATTGGAGCGCGCACAAGGTCGCCGTAAAGACTGCCGCGTGCAGCGCGTCATGCGGGCGGGTCGAGGGCCGACTTGACGTCCACTACCGGCGTCCCGTCGATCGCCTCCAGAGCGTCGACTTCAATCCGAAGCCCGTCCCGCGCCACGATGCGGGCACGGTGCAAGCCAATGGGGTTCGGCCGATTGGGCGAACAGGTGCTGAACACGCCGGTAAGCGGCAGGCTCATGTCGCCCTCGGGATGCGTGCTCAGCTCGTCGCGGGGCGACAAGTGGAGCCAGGTGAGCACCACGATCTCATCGCCCGGCCGCAAGTCCTTGGCACCCTCCGCGACCTGCTCATCGAAGCGGATCCACGCCCCAGGCGCGCCGTCACGCTGATTCGGCGCATCATCGAGGACCCTCAGGGCCGACTGCACCCACCCGATCGGCACGAGGCCGTAGCTCGTCTGCACAAGGACAGTCTGCTACCCGGCCGCGGGCACACGCCAGAATGGTTGATCTGCGCGGCGACGCAACACAGGGCAGTAGATGAGCCAGCGCGACCGCTATCACTCGGACAGGGGGCCGCTCGGATCACCGAATGGCTGTCAGTTTGGCTGTCCGAGGCGCAGCGACGCTGCCCGTTTCCCGGCCGTGCAGTACCCTGCTCACCTGCACCGGCTTCAGCAGGGCGAGGATCCTGAGCCGCCGAGATGTTGCCGGGCTGCAAGCGCTCAAAGACTAGTTCTCAAGCTCACAACAGGCTTTTGACCTGGGGAAATGTGGAGCTAAGGGGACCTCACGGCACGAAGACGCTCGCCGTAAAGATGTCCTGATCGTTGGCGGGGCTGAAGTTCGCCCCGGCGCCGCTGCAGACCTGGGGCGGATTGCCCGGTGTCCCGGTGCCCGGGCACAGGAACAGGTCCTGGGCACGGGTGTCGGACCAGACTGGGTGCGCGGTCTTTCCCGCGGCCGCGAGCTGGGCGTAGTCGCCGAAGAAGGTTCCGCTGAACTCGGTCGGCGGCGGCATGCTCGTGGTGGTCACCCGTTGGCTCTTGTTGAACGATTTGAGGTTCGCCGACGTTAGTACCGAGACATCGGAGAAGCCCGTTGTCTCGTCGGTGCCGTAGGAGCGGTCGTAAGTCCCGACCACCAGCTTGCCGGAGGAGTTGAACGCCATCCCGTGGAAGTACTGGTCGGTGCTGCGCTGGGCCGCGGTGGTCTCGGCGACCGGGAGCGACCGTACATTCTGGTTGGTGCCGGTGAAGCTGGCGCCGCCGTTGGTGGATACCGACAGCACGATCGCGTTGTGGCAGGCGCCGGGTGTCTTGACGCCGGTGTACAGGCTCTGCAGGGTCGCTGGGTCGGTCCCGGCCGGGACGCAGCCGTTCGCCTCGTTGGAGTTGCGGTTGATGTAGGAGCCGTAGGTCACCGCGATGGTGCCCGGATGGCGGGGGTCGACCGCGCCGTAGGGGTAGTTGGCGGCGCGGAAGATCGACGCCGCGGTGCTGCCCTTCTCCGGCACGCAGGCACTGCCGGCATCGGCACCGCCCTGGTAGGTCGCGCAGTCCGGCAGGTCATAGAAGTCGCCGACCTTGACCGGGGCGGAGAACGACGCCCCGCCGTCGGCCGACCGGGCCAGCAGCACCTGGCTGTGGTTGTCGGCGGCGCCGCTGCGCGCGCTGTTGTAGTTGTCGAAGACCACATACAGGGTGCCGTCCGGCGCCGTGAACGGCTGCGCGAACAGGTTGTTGTCGCAGGTGCCAAGCGGGTGGGTGGCGGAGGCTGGGCGCGGGCAGAGCGAGCTGCCGGTGCTCACCAGCACCGGGGCGCTGAAGTGCTCGCCGTAGTCGGCGGAAGATGCCTCGTAGATGTAGGCGGTTCCGTCGTCAGCGAATGAGGTGTATGCCACGTAGATCCGGTCACGGAATGGGCTGGTGGTGCTGTCGTCCACGGCCATTATCGGCTTGTCGAGCAGGAAGTTGCCCGCGCCTGCCACATCGTTGTGCTCGGCTACCGGGCGGCCGGTGAAGTTCCAGGAGGCGCCGTTGGTGCCGGTGGATCGGTACACGTAAAAGGCGCTCGACTGGTCGGCGTCCTCGGTCACACCGGCGCCCCGCTTGAACTCAAGGCAGGTGTAGTACGCGTTGCCGCGGGTGTCCCATGCCACCGACGGGTCGCCGCTGGCCTGGAAGTACTCGCGTGGCGTGCCGCCGAACGCGGTGCCGCGGACGAAG
>Ga0306920_100014506_pt1 | contig 10757 bp, 10 predicted proteins | sample flu12Cox44000170_FD_204666 | JGI IMG/M metagenome (GOLD analysis project Ga0306920, IMG submission 204666) | Lab enrichment of tropical soil microbial communities from Luquillo Experimental Forest, Puerto Rico - flux4day.12C.oxic.44.000.170 (v2)... | ecosystem: Environmental > Terrestrial >... | reverse complement strand
TGGTGCGCGAAGGCGGCAGGGCGGTGCTGGCCGACCGCGACGAGGCCGGCGGCCGCGCGCTCGCCGCCGAGCTCGGCAAGGCCGCGCTGTTCGTGCCGCTCGACGTCACCGACGAGCCGGCCTGGAAGACGGCCGTCGCCGCCGCGGTCGAGACGTTCGGCGGCCTGCACGGGCTGCTGAACGCCGCCGGCGTCGGCGTGCGCAACTCGATCGAGGACTGCACCCTGGCGGAATACCGCCGGGTCAACGACGTCAACTCGATGGGCACCTTCCTCGGCTGCAAGCACGCGGTCCCGGCCATGAAGAAGTCGGGTGGCGGCTCGATCGTCAACATCTCCTCCGTGCTCGGCCTGCGCGGCTCGTCCTATGCGATGGCCTACTGCGCCAGCAAGGGCGCGGTGCGGGCACTCACCAAGAACGTGGCGCTCTACTGCGCGCAGATGAAATACAACATCCGCTGCAACTCGGTGCATCCGGGTTACATCGACACGCCGATGGTGGCGCCCCGCCTCAGCCAGACCGTCGACAACATGACCGGCCGGCAATGGCTCGAGGAGCTGCATCCGCTCGGCCGCCTCGGCCAGCCCGAGGAAGTGGCCAACATGATCCTGTTCCTGCTGTCGGACGAATCGAGCTTCTCGACCGGCTCGGAGTTCGTCTGCGACGGCGGCCTGACAGCCTAGGCGTCCCAAATATTCGCGGCGGTGGGAATCGTCCAATGCCGATGGAATCGGCGCTTTAGTCGATTTTTCCCACTTTCCCACCCACCCCCAGGGGTATTTTTACCCGGGTAAAACTCCTCTCAGCTCTTCATCCCCGTGATCGAGGTCGAGATGGCGCGCGGGTCGCGCTTGGGCCAGCGGCCGGCTTCGACCTGGACGATGAAGTCGCCGACGATGCGGTTGAACTGGTCGGGGTCCTCGAGATTGATGGTGTGGCCGCAGTTCGGCATCACCGACAGCGCTGCCGACGGGATCTCGCGCTTCATCAGGATGCCGGGTGTGAGACACGGCCAATCCTCATCGCCGCTCAGGATCAGGGTTGGCACGGTGAGCGCCCGCATCTCAGCGACCAGGTCGTAGAGCGACGGCCGCTCGGCCTGCACGCCGATCTGGGTGTTGGCCGAGCCGAGCGCGGAGTGCTCACCGAGCTCCTTCTTGAACTGGGCGAAGCCGCGCGGATCCTTGTTCTCGAACTGCACGCGCGTCGGGCCATAGGCGTACTTCTCGGCGAACTTGGCCATGCCCTCGCCCAGCAGCGACTTGGCGACGATCGACGCCTCGCCCTTGAACTTGCCCTGCTCCTGCTTCTCCGCGCCATAGCCCACGCCCGCCACCACCAGCGACAGCGCGCGCTTGGCATGGCGGAAGCCGAAGTGGAGCGTGGCGAAGCCGCCCATCGACAGGCCGACGATATGCGCCTTGTCGATCTTGAGGTGATCCATCACCGACGCGATGTCGTCGGCGGCGCGATGCTGGCTGTAGCTGGTGGGCTTCTCGGGCACGTCGGACGGCGGATAGCCGCGCGCGCTCCAGGTGATGCAGCGATAGCGCTGGCCGAAATGGCGCATCTGCATTTCCCACGAGCGGTGGTCGGCGGCGAACTCGTGCACGAACACGATCGGCGCGCCTGAGCCGATCTCCTCGTAGTAGAGCTTCACGCCATCGTCTGTCTTGGCAAAAGGCATGGATGTTCCCTCAATCGAAGTCGCGTTCGGCGCCGACCAAGCCGCGCAGCTCGCGCGCCAGCTCCGAGAATTCCCTTGATTGTGGCGCGCGCGGCCGCGGCAGGTCTACCGCGATGTCAGCCGCGATGCGGCCCGGCCGCGGCGTGAACACCAGGATGCGGTCGGCCAGCAGCAGCGCTTCGTCGATCGAATGGGTCACGAACAGCACCGTCGTCTGCTGCGTCTGCCAGATCTGCAGCAGCTCGTCCTGCAGGTTGCCGCGGGTCTGCGCGTCGAGCGCGCCGAACGGCTCGTCCATCAGCAAGGCCTTGGGATCGGTGGTGAGCGCCCGCGCGATGCCGACCCTCTGGCGCATGCCGCCCGACAGCTCGTGCGGATAGCGGTCCTCGAAGCCCATCAGGCTGGTCATGGCGATGAAGCCGCGCGCCCGCTTGGCGCGCTCGGCTGCCGGCATGCCGCGCGCCTTCATGTTGAACTCGACGTTCCGGGTGACGGTCATCCAGGGAAACAGGCCATGGTCCTGGAACACGATCGCGGCGTCCGGCGACGGCCCGTCGAGCTCGCGCCCGGCAACGGCGATCTGGCCGGTGGTCGGTGTCTCGAGGCCGGCGATCATCTGCAACAGCGTGGACTTGCCGCAGCCCGAGCGGCCGAGCAAGCAGACGAAGTCGCCGGCGTTGCAGGTGAAGTCGATGCCGCGCAGGGCTTCGACCGGCCCGGTCTTGCCGGGGTAGATCTTGCCGACGTCGACGCATTCGATGAAGCGGTTCATTCCGGCGCTGCCGTCAGGCCCTCCTGCCAGCGGCAGACATAAGAGCGCACCAGCCGCACCAGCTGGTCGGCCAGCAGGCCGATCGCGCCGATCACCACGATGCCGGCGATGATCAGGTCGGAGCGGAAGGTGAGCTGGGCGTTCAGGATCATGTAGCCCAGGCCCGATTTCACCGCGATCATCTCGGCCGTCACCACGGTCAGCCAGCCGCCGCCGACCGCCAGCCGCAGCCCGGTGAAAATCGCCGGCAGCGAGGCCGGCAGGATGATGTCCTTCATCACCAGGAACTCGCTGGCGCGCGCCGCCCGCGCCACCTTGATCAGGGTGCGCTCGATGGTGCGCACGCCGAAGATGGTGTTGATCAGGAGCGGCCAGGTGCCGGCGAGGAAGATGAGCGCGATCGCGGGCTTGTCGCCGATGCCGAGGAACAGCAGCGCCAGGGGAATGAGCGAGATCGGCGGGATCGAGCGGAAGATCTGGATCGACCAGTCGGTCATGGTGTCGAGGATCTGGTAGCGCCCGATCATCAGGCCGAGCGGCACGGCGAACAGGAAGGCGAGAGAGATGCCGACCACGACGCGCGTGATGCTGGCCAGCGCGTTGTCCAGGACGGTCGGCCAGTCGTCGATGAAGACCAGCGCCACCTTGACGGGCGGCGGCAGCAGGACCGGCGGATAAACCTTGAACTGGACCGCCAGCTCCCAGGCGATCAGCAGCAGCACCAGGGGCAGCAGCCCCAGCGCGCCTCGGAGTCTCGTCATCGGGATGGCATCAGGCGTAGCCGAGATTGAGGAACTGGCTCCAGTCGGGTTCCTTCTCGAGCATCTTGTCGTCCAGCATCATCTTGGCGAGCGACTTCAGACCATTGACGAAGCCCGCGCCGGAGTCGGCGCTGAAGAACAGGTTCTTGGTCGAAAGCTCGGCCACTTCCCTGGTCATCTTGAATTGCTTGATCGTGGTCTCGATGGCGATCGACGGATTCGATGCCATCTCCTTGGTCGCCTTGACGTGCGCCGCCACCATCTTCTTGGTGAGGTCGGGCTCCTTCTTGGTGAAGTTCACCGAGGCGACGAAGCCGAGGTTGGTCTTGCCCATCGGCGAATCGTACGGCACCCACAGCCGCTTGCCCCAGCCATTCAGCTCGGCGAGCGCGGCATAGGGCTCGAAGCAGCAGATGGCGGCGACGTCGCCCCGCATCAACGGGATCGGCTGGTCCTGGTTGTCCATGAAGGCCATCTCGACCTTGCCGTAGACGCCCTCCTGCTTGAGCTTCCAGTTGAGCGAGACCAGGCCGATCGAGCCGTTCTGGACGGCGATCTTCTTGCCGACCAGCTCCTTGAAGCTGGTAATCGAGGGCTGCGCCAGCACCATCCAGCCGCCGTCGCAGCCATTGGCCAGCACCTGCATGGGAAAACCCTTGGTCGCCACCTGCATGGTGGCGCTCAGCCCGCCGTTACCGATGTCGACGTCGCCCGAGGCGACGGCCTGCATGCGCTGCACCAGCGAAGGGAACATCACCAGCTCGAGGTCGATGCCCTCGGGCTTCAGAATCTCGGGCATCAGGAAGGCGGCGTTGGTGGTCGTGGTGAAGGCCGAGCCCATCTTCACCTTGCGCAGGTTCTGGCCGAGCGAGCCGCGCGAGACGATGGCGGGCGCTGCGAACGACGCGGCGGCAGTGGCAAGGATGTGGCGTCGCAACATGAAAGGCATCTCCCCGAGAACTGTGGCCGTTGAAAAATGCAAAGGCCGCGCCAACCCTAGAATCCTTCATGCGCGGCGGCTGTCGGACAAGGGCCCTGCGATGCTACGGTGTATCACATGAGCGAGATCGGCACCGGCCTCCAGAATGCAACAGGCATCCGCAATGCGATAGCCCGCGCCGGCTACGCCTTCGTCGAAGCCTCGGACATGCGCACCGCGCTCGGCCGCTTCGGCTCGCTCGCCGACTGGCCAGCCTTCGCCGACAGCTGGAACGACCTCTCGACCGACACCTACATGGCCGACGGCGGCCGCTACCGGCGCCGGCGCTTCGGCGTGTGGTCGGCCGGCCGCCAGGGCCACATCGCCCGCGGTGCGCACCAGCCGCACTATCAGAGCCTCAACTACAACACCCTGAACGGCGGCATCGAGCGCTGGTTCGAACCGATCAAGCCCGCGATCGGCGACGGCTCGAGCATGCGCACCATCCTCGAATATTGCCGCTCGCTGTTCGGCCGCCTCGCGCCGGACACCGACCAGTGGCACGTCGAGGCCCACCAGTTCCGCATCGAGGCCCGGCTCGGCGAGCACGGAAAGCCGACGCCCGAAGGCATGCACCGCGACGGCGTCGATTACGTGCTGGTGCTGCTGGTCAACCGCCGCAACATCCGAAGCGGCACGACCACGGTCCATGACCTCGATAAGCGCGCGCTGGGCAGCTTCACCCTCACCGACCCGCTCGACTCGGCGCTGGTCGACGACGCGCGCTGCTATCACGGCGTGACCCCGGTCGAGCCGGAGAACGCCGCGCAGCCCGCCTATCGCGACGTGCTGGTCGTGACGTTCAGGAAGAAGAGCTAGCCGCCGCCGTCATCCGCCGATCGTCGTGCCGCCGTCGGCGATCAGCGTCTGCCCGGTGATGAAGGCGCCGGCCTTGCCGGCCAGCAGGACGGCCAGCCCGGCGATGTCGTCGGGTGCGCCGAGGCGGCGCAGCGGCGTCGCTGCCTCGCGCGCTGCGCGCTGCTTCGGATCCTCGTACAGCGCGCGCGCAAAGTCGGTCGTCACCAGGCCGGGGGCGATGGTGTTGACGCGGATGTTGTCCGGCCCGTACTCGGCGGCGAGGTTGCGGGCGAGCTGCATGTCGGCGGCCTTGGAGATGCAGTAGGCGCCGATCACCGTGCTGGCGCGCACGCCGCCGATCGAAGACACGATCATGATCGAGCCATCCTTCTTGGCGCGCATGTCGGGCAGGCAGAGATTGATCAGCCACATGTTCGACAGGATGTTGTTCTGCATCACCTTCATGAACACTTCATCGGGCAGCTTCTCGTTCGGCCCGTAGTAGGGGTTGGACGCGGCGTTGCAGACCAACACGTCGACCGGCCCGAGTTGCTTCTTGGTCTCGGCGATCAGCTTCTCGACCTGCGCCTTATCGGAGATGTTGCAGGGAATGACCGTCGCGTGGCCGCCCGCCTTCCTGATTTCGGCGGCGGCTTCCTCGCACACCGGCGCCTTGCGCGACGACACCACGACCTTGGCGCCCGACAGCGCGAGATGCATGGCGATCGACTTGCCGATGCCCTTGCTCGAGCCGGTGACGACGGCGACCTTGCCGGTAAGGTCGAAAAGCGGCGATGCCATGCGGTGCTTCCTCCGATTCAGTTCTCCTCCCCATTCTGATGGGGAGGTGGCGCGGTAATCCGCGACGGAGGGGTCATGACCCCTCCGTCAGCGTAAGACGCTGACACCTCCCCATCAGAATGGGGAGGGTTTGACTATTCACTGCTTGGCATAGTCGTAGCGGCGAAGGAAGTCCGGATCGGGATCGAAGCCCAGTCCCGGGCCGGTTGGCACGTCGACGGTCGGTTGCCACTTCGGCACGCCGATACCGTAGAGGTCACGGCCCTCGCCGGGCTCGATGGCTGCGAAGTAGGTCTCCTCCTTCGCGGTGGCGAGAAGATGCAATGAAGCGAGCGCCGCCGGTCCCACGAACGGCGTATGCGGCGCCGCGACCTTGCCGGCAGCCTCGACCATCGTCACGGCCTTGCGGGCCTCGGTGAGCCCGCCCAGCATGCAGACATCGGGCTGCAGCACCGCGATGCAAGGCGCCGTCGCGTAGACCGCCATCTGCTCGGTCGAGCCGAAATCGGCGCCCATGCCGATCGGCACGCCGGCCATCTTGCCCATGGCCAGCAGATCCTCCGGCGGCCAGAACGGATCCTCGAAGAACAGCAGATCGAGCGCACGCCAGCGCGCCTCGTCCTTCCTGATGGCGGCAAGCGTGTGCGCGTTGTTGCTGTCGGCGACGAAGGGGATGGTCTTCGGCACGGTCCGGCGCGCTTCCTCAATGACGTCGAGCGGCGCTTCGTGCACCTTCGCCGCCTTCACACCCGTCGCCAGCGCCTGCTCGAGCCGGGAGCGCACCTTCGCCTTGTCGTCGTACTTGTCGAGACTCGCCATCACCGGCAGCCGCGTTCGCTTGGCCCCGCCCAACAGCGCCGACACCGACTTGCCCGCGGCCTTGCCGGCAATGTCCCAGAGGGCGATGTCGATCGCGGCCAGCGCGTTGGTCACCGTGCCGGAGCGCCCGAAGCTCGCGAAGCGGCGGCGCACGGCGAGATTGAGGGCCTCTTTCCCTTCGGCGGATTGGCCGAGATAGACCGGTGCGATCGCGTCGCGGATGGTGGCCACCAGCGCCTGCTGCATCGGCGGCCGATTGCACAGGCACTCGCCATAGCCGGCGACGCCCGATTTCGTCGTGACGCGGCACAGCACCAGCGAGAGAGCGCCGATCCTGAGCGCAATCGGCTCGATCCTGTCGATGATCATATGCGGCTCCCGTTTGACTCGACCATGAGCCGCTGCCAGCGTTTTTGTCGACCTCGGGGGAGTACCGCATGGCGGTCGACAAGTTCACAACCAGCGACGGCATCAAGCTCGCCTACTACATCGACGACTATACCGATCCGTGGCGGCAGGCCGACACCCTCCTGTTGCTGCATGCCGCCGTCGGCCACGCCAAGCGGTTCTATGGCTGGGTGCCCGGCCTCTGCCGGCACTATCGCGTGGTGCGGCTCGACCTGCGCGGCCACGGCGCCTCGGACGTGCCACCTCAGTCCTCGAAACTCGACATGGATCGGCTGGTCGCCGACGTTTCGGAACTCCTCGCGCATCTCGGGGTGAAGTCCTGCCACATCGTCGGCAACTCGGCGGGCGGCTACATCGCCCAGAACCTGGCGATGACGTCGCCGGACAAGGTGAAAAGCCTGATGCTGTTCGGCTCGACCGCGGGGCTCAAGAACAGCCAGGCCGCAAGCTGGTTGCCGCGCATCGCCCAGGAAGGCTTGCGCTCCTTCTTTGGCGCCACCATCGCCGACCGCCTGCCGCTCGACAAAGTGCCCAAGGGGCTGGTCGACTGGTTCGTCGACGAAACGGAGAAGAACGATCCCGCCTGGATCACCCGCTTCGTCGGACTGATGAGCTCGCTTGAATGGGGTGATCGCGTCGGCGCCATCAAGTGCCCGACCTTGCTCGTCATCCCGGGCAACGAAACCGTCGGGTCGATCAAGAACTACGACGTCATGATCGACCGCATACCGGACGTTCAGGCCATCACCTACGAGGGCATGCCGCACAATATTTGCGATGCGGTTCCGGACCGCTGCGTCACCGACGTGCTGGCCTTCCTGCGTTGGCGCTTCGGCCTGCCGGCGTGATAGATTTCGACTCATGGACCAGACCATTTCCCGCCCCTCGATCACACCGGCTCCGCCGCCCGTCATGATCGGCGGCGCGATCCCGCTGATCGATGTGTCGGGCTTCCTCGCGGGCAAGCCGGGCGCTGCCGAGAAGGCCGCCGCCCAGCTCGCCTGGGCGTTCGAGAACGTGGGTTTCTACTATCTCGCCGGCCATGGCGTGCCACGCGAGCTGATCGAGGCGCAGTACGAAGCCGCCGCCCGCTTCCACGCCCAGCCGATGGACGAGAAGCTGAAGCTCAAGGTCAACGAGCACACGATCGGCTACATGCCGATCGCCGAGACGCCGCCGCCCAACGCTGCCGCCCAGGGCAAGAAGCCGTCGCAGAACGAGGCCTTCTTCCTGCGCCGCGACCGCAGCGCCGACGATCCCGACGTCATCGCGGGCCGCCGCTTTCACGTCCAGAACCAGTGGCCGGAGAACCTGCCCGGCTTCCGCGAGCAGACGCTGAAGTACATGAGCACCATGGAGGCGCTGTGCCAGAAACTGGTGCGGCTCTATGCGCTGGCGCTCGACCTGCCGGCCGACCACTTCGACGCCTGCTTTGCCAAGCCGCACATGATCCTGCGGCAGTCGCGCTATCCGCAGATCGACGCGGCCGACGACAAGATCGCCAGCCTGGTGCCGCACACCGATTCGGGATTCATGACCCTGCTGCCGCCCAACAAGGTGCAGGGCCTGTCGATCAACCTGCCCAACGGCGCGTGGCACGATGCGGCCTACGTCGAGGATGCCTTCGTGGTGAATGGCGGCGACATCCTGCACCGCTGGACCAACGAGCGCTTCCTGTCGACGCCGCACCGCGTGCGCAACGTGTCGGGCACGGTGCGCTACGCCATCCCGTTCTTCTGCGATCCCGACCACGACACCATCATCGAGTGCCTGCCGTCGTGCCAGTCGGCCGACCACCCGGCGAAGTATCCGCCGATCAAGTTCGGCGACTATGCGCTGTGGTTCGCCGCCCAGCGCTACCAGCACATGCAGAACGTCAAGACGCCGACGGCGGCCGAGGTCGCGCCGGGCGCCCGCGCCACCGAGGCCTGGAAGAGCTGAGCCCGATCCGCGTGTTCCGAGGCATTGAGAACAGGTGAGTCGGTCACGCCTGATTGCGGCCGGGACGATCGGCAACGTCCTGGAGTGGTACGACTTCTCGATCTACGGCTTCTTCGCCCTTCAGATCGGCGCGACCTTCTTCCCCAGCGGCGACCGGATCGCCGAGGCGCTCGCCGCGTTCAGCGTCTTTGCCGTCGGCTACCTCGCACGGCCGCTGGGCGCGATCGTGATCGGCCATGTCGGCGACCGTGCCGGCCGCGTGGCCGCCCTCACTCTCTCGATCCTCGGCATGGTGATCGCAACGCTCGGGATGGCGCTGTTGCCTGGGCATGCCACGCTCGGCGTCGCCGCGCCGATCGCGCTCACGCTGCTGCGCCTGCTCCAGGGCATCGCGGTCGGTGGCGAATCGGCGATCGCCAACGTCTTCATGGTCGAGCAGGCGCCAACCGGTCGCCGTGCGCTGTCGAGCGCGATCGGCGGGGTCGGCTATGCGATCGGCATCCAGCTTGCCTCGCTGGCCGCGCTCGCCTGCGCCGCCGCGCTAACGCCCGCCGAGCTCCAGGCGTGGGGTTGGCGCATCCCGTTTTGGCTGAGCCTGCTGGTCGCCTTGTCCGGCCTCTATATCCGCAGCGCGCTCAAGACGCTGTCGCCGTCTGCGTCCGTCCCGTACGCCTCGCCTCTGCTCGAGGTTCTGCGTCATCACCTGACACTGGTCGTGCGCCTCGCCGCGCTCAACCTCTTTGCCTCGGTCGGCTTCCAGGCAGCCTTCATCTACGTCGCCGAATGGCTGCAGACGATCATCGGTGCCTCGCCCGCCGACACCTTCAAGGTCACGTCGATCAGCATGCTTGCCGTCACGCCTGTGTCGCTGTTCTTCGGCTGGCTGGCTGACCACGTCGGACGACGCGGCCTTCTGGCGGCCAGTGCCGCTCTCGGCGTGCTGGGCGCGGTACCCTTCTTCATGCTGATGCGAAGTGGGCTTCCCGGCCAGCTATGGCTCGGCCAGGCCGGCTTCGTCCTGGCGCTCAGCGTGCAGTTTGGCGTGCAGGGCGCGCTGCTGGCCGAGATCACGCCCGAGCGTGTGCGCTGCACGGCTCTGGCGATCGGCAGCAACATCGCCTGGAGCATCGTCGGCGGCTTCGTGCCGCTCATCGCAACCTGGCTGGTCTGGCGCTCGGGCAATCCGCTCGCCCCGGCCTGGCTGGTGGCGGGCTCAGCGGCGATCACCTTGGTTGTGCTGATGTTGACAACCGATCCCTTCCGCAAGGAGATCGGATCGCGCACAGTATCGACATGACGACCCTATCCGCCGGCCCGGCCCGGACCATCGCCGCCGGCGTGATCGGCAACATGCTCGAATGGTACGACTTCGCGATCTACGGCTATTTCGCCGGCCAGATCGGACGGACGTTCTTCCCGGCCAAGGATGAGGTGACGCAGGTTCTGGCGGCCTTCAGCATCTTTGCCGTCGGCTTCCTGATGCGTCCGCTCGGCGGTGCGGTGATCGGATATATCGGCGACCGCTTCGGCCGCCGGGCGGCGCTCACCTTCTCGGTCACGGCGATGGCGGTGCCAACCTTCCTGGTCGGCGTCCTGCCCGGCTATCAGACGCTGGGGCTCGCCGCACCGATCATCCTGACCTTGCTGCGCATGCTGCAGGGCGTCTCGGTCGGCGGCGAATGCCCGACCTCGTACGTTTTCCTGTTCGAGCAGTCGGCGCCCGGGCGGCGCGGGCTCGGCGGCTCCATCGCCACGGTTGGCAACTGCGCCGGCATCCTGCTGGGTTCTGTG
>Ga0306920_100014505_pt1 | contig 10758 bp, 8 predicted proteins | sample flu12Cox44000170_FD_204666 | JGI IMG/M metagenome (GOLD analysis project Ga0306920, IMG submission 204666) | Lab enrichment of tropical soil microbial communities from Luquillo Experimental Forest, Puerto Rico - flux4day.12C.oxic.44.000.170 (v2)... | ecosystem: Environmental > Terrestrial >... | reverse complement strand
GTTGATGATGACGCTACCCGAGATGATGCGCCGGGCGCTGCGCCTGCAGCACCACGATCCCAGCCTTCGCCTCGTCTACCGCGCCGCCGGCTGGGACGTCGAACGAAGCACAGTCCCGGAAACATTCATTGTGACACTGCGCACCGTCGACGGCTTTCACGTCTCGTTCGCTCTGACAGCGGCGGATCTTTCCGACATGGCCAACGCTACCCCTAAGCCCACGCTTGATGCCGATCAGCGCCCGCCGAAATTGCGCAGCGTACATTAGAAGCCACGCCCTCAGCGTCACACGGGCTGGCATCCCCGATCCCGAAATTTCCGCCAACATGCGAGGTCCTCAATGATGACGCGCGTGCTGTCCGTTGCCTTGCTCCTGATCAGCGCCAGCACCTTTCCGCTGCAGGCGGCGTGCCCGGGAGGGGTTTCGAGCTCGTTCACGGTCTCCGGTGAGGTGACGAAGCGAGCTGTCTTTGATTTGAACGACCTCGAACAGTTTCCTCCGGCGCAGCAAAACGTCACCTATTTCGCCGCAGGATCGGTCGTCACCGAAGCATTCACCGGGGTTCTGCTATGGGACCTCTTGAATAACCCGCCAGTCAACGGGATCGTCACGAACCCGACCATCAAAAATGACATTCTGCATAAGGTCGTCATCGTGACGGGCACCGATTGCTATCAATCGGTATTTGGCGCCGGCGAGTTCGATCCGTTCTTTGGCGGTAGTCAGATCATGGTTGCGTATGCCACTGGCGGGCAGTCGCTCGGCAGCGCTGGTTTTGCGCGGATCGTTGTTCCAGGAGACAAGGCCGGTGGCCGATTTGTCTCGAATATCGACAGCATCGAGGTACGCGATCCCACCGACCACGATTAACCCAAAGAAAGGAAAGAATCCAACGATGCTCAGCGGCAATGCGAGACAATGGATTGGAGGCATCGCTTCGGCGACGATTTTGATGTCGTCTTCATTTGTAGCTCACGCGAATTCACCTCACGCGAAGACAAACATCAACCTCGCCGTGGCGTCTAATTTTTACGGATTTCCGCCCTCAAACAGCGCGATAACCGACATTATAAACGCATTTCAAATGGAAAACCCCGGCTACACTGTTACCGTAGTCGACAACGGTGCCACTTCGACGCTTGAAGAGCATATCATTAACGGCAATATGCTGGGGGTAGATCTGTTTCTGGCGGCCGACACCGCCACTCCGCTAGATTTGCTCACCAATCACACTTTAATCTGGTGAGCCCTTATAATTTCCCACCCTCCGCCCCGAAGCTCTACATTTTTAACTATGCCCAGGGGATTCTTGCCTTATTGAGCAATACCCCTGGTGTGGATGTCTCCTGCGATGCCGGGGGCAGCTGCGGGTACGATTCCGCCGTCTATACGACAGTGGCGATTGAAGACCCAAGTCTTGCGCCTTACGGCGTAGCGGCTCAGACAGTATTGACGGGCAGATACGGTCTTGCTGCACCTCTTTCCAGCAACCTTCTCGTCCACGAATATCCCAATATCACGGCCACCTTCGATGCGGTTATCGCCGAGAAGGACCCGGTAGGATTTGTAGCAATGTCGGCAATCTGTTCCAACGGGAGTTATCCCACCCCTGGAAACGGAACAAGCGCGCTGGCTTATTTTGCCATAGAGAGTACGGCGACAACGCCGCCAGTGCTCATCAACAATTACAATCCGCTTACTCAAGCTGGCATCCCAGTTAAGAACCGCCGTGGCCCGGGCGAGAACACGGAACTACAGGCCTTCGTCGAGTTTCTGACGGACTTTACGACGTCACCAGCGCCAGATTCGCCAATGATCATCACGCTCAAAAAATACTGCTATAGCGCTCCATGAGCCCGCCTACGGCAGCGACGGTTCCTGCCATCCTTGGGAGGCACCGTTCGCTGCCGATTGGCGCGGCGACGACGCGCCTCGGCGACCGCGTGCCGATGTACAGAGGAGCAATGGCGAGGTCGTGATCACCGAGGGCAGACCCGAGCCGATCCCCCTGGCGCTGCCGCCGAGCAGATTTTCCCCTTCTTGGTCGTCACGCGCGCTCAGCTCCGGCCTTCACGCCGACAAGGTTGTAATAGTTAAGCGTAGTAGGTTATCCACCGAGCGCCTCAAGCAGCGCCTGTGCTTCTTGAAGGTCGAGCGTCTCGAAGCCTTCGGTGAACCAGCCGTAGACCGGCGCGAGAAGATCGCAGGCTTCGCCGCGGCGACCCTGGTCGCAGCGCAGCCGGGCGAGGCTCGCTGCGGCGCGCAATTCCCAGAGCTTGGCTCCCTGCTCCGCGGCGATGTTGAGGGCTTTGCGGTACAGTTCCTCGGCGGCCTCGGTATCTCCTTGCCGCAGTAGTAGCTGGCCTTTGTGCCTGTTCAGCTCGGCCGCAAACCAGCGCTCCCCTGTCCTTTCGACTATCTGCAAAGCCTCGTCCAACTGGGTCAAGCCCTCTTCAATTTGCTCTGCGATCTCACATGCCCTGGCCAGGAGGGCGATATAATAGGTCATATTCGCCCGCGCTCCAGTTGCCTCGTAAGCCGCTGAACCGCGGCGCAGGAGAGATATCCCTTCAGTCACATTGCCATTTTTGACTTCGACCAACCCGCGAAAAATCGCTCCCACCGCCCGCCAGTGGGGGAAACCATGCTCCGTCGCCACAGCAAGCAATTGGTCTACCCACTCGCCGAGGACGGCACTATCCTCGCAGAGCGAAAGCAGCCTGACACCGAGTGTCAAGTTGTCGGCCAAAGACGGGGGGTGAGCCAGCTGCCGCGCCTCAGTGATTGCCGCGTTGCTCTGTGCCGATGCTTGGTCGGGATACCCCAGACAGAAAAGGACTACTCCCAAATGGCTTTTTGAGGTTACGTAGGGATGAAATCCGGCCTGCTGGACAAGCGCGCGGTGGGAGATTGGATCAAAAAGCGCTAGCACCTCTTCGAGATGCAATCGGGATGACGCAAACCGGCCAGTAAGCATCAGGGTTCGGCCGGCCGAGACGTGACCCAGAACGAGACCCGCCGAGTCGTTGCGCCGACTGCTCAGGCGCAGCAAATCTTCGTCCAAGCGCTGTGCCAAATCGAGTTCGCCGCGGATCGCGTAGTTACGAGATTGCCCATATGGAATCCGAAGGAACTCCACAGGAGAACCCAGCTGCTCCCAAAGCTGCCGTGCGCGGACATAGGCTCGGCCCGTTTCCGGCGCCGCGTTGCCTTTAAGGAATCGCAATACCGTACCCAGAGAACTCCACAGTTCGAGCTCCTGTCGCTGGCGTTCAGGGGCGTCCGGCAGCTGTGCCAGCTGGTCCAGCGCCTTTTGAAATTGGGCGGCCGCCTCCGCCATTGCCGAACGGGCGGCTGATCTCTGACCAGCCTTGCCCCAGTAGAGGACGGATTCTTGAACGAATCCAGCTTCCGCATAATGCTGAGCGAAGAGCTCGGGCTGGCTGTCCACGAGCTCCGGTGATTGTGCTTCAAGCGCAGTGGCGATTTGAGAGTGCAACTCTCGGCGGGCGGTGCGAAGCAGGCTACTGTGAGCCGCGTCCTGCACCAGCGCGTGCTTGAAGCTGTAGACCGCCTCGGGCGGCGTGCCGCGCTGGAACACCAGCTCGGAAGCGACGAGGCGAGCGAGACCAGCTTGCAGATCGTCCTCGGGCAGGCGGGAGACGGTGCGCAGCAGCGCGTAGGAAAACTCGCGTCCGATCGCCGCGCCGATCTGCTCAATATGCCGCGCCGACGCCAGGCGGTCGAGGCGCGCCAACAGCGAGGCGTGCAAACTGGTCGGGATCGCGAATGGTGGCAGCGGTCGATCGAGCACGTAGCGATCCCCGTCCTCCCGCAGCAGACCGCTCTCCAAGACACTCTTGGTCAATTCCTCGACAAACAGCGGCACGCCATCGGCGCGATCGGCGATCCCGGCGACAACCTCATCGGGCAACGCCTTGCCGCCGGCGATCAGCTCGACCAAAACAGTCCGATCGCGCCGGTCAAGGCGATTGAGCGCCAGCACCGTCACTTGCGGCTCGCCGCTCCAAACGTGCTGAAACTCGGGACGGAAGGTGACAACGACGAGGAGGGGCAGCCGCGATACCCGATCGATCGTCAGGTCGAGCAATTCGCGCGAGGTCGGGTCGATCCAATGCGCGTCCTCGAAAACCAACAAGACAGGCCGGTTTCGCGCCAGGGTTTCGAGCTGATGCAGAAGCACTTCGAACAGCTTCTCGCGCTTGCGCTGCGGGCTGAGGTTGAGATCGGCGGCGGAACTCGGCAACGACAACAGTTCGGTCAGCAACTCGATTTCATCATCTCCGCGCGCACTGGGCGCGAGCAATCCCCGCAATTTGCCGAGCTTCCCTTCGACCATGTCGTCGCGCGCGAAACCCGCGGCGCGTTCGAGCTGGACGATGAACGGGTAGAGCGCGCTATCTTGATGAAGCGGCGAGCAGAAATAGTACAGGCGCGTATACTGATCGCTCTGGGTCGCCTGAGACAGCTCCACGACGAGGCGCGACTTGCCGATCCCCGGCTATCCCGAGATCAGCACCACCCGCCCCGCACCCGCTTTCGACTGCTGCCAGCGCCGTAACAACAGCTCGAGTTCTTCGTCACGCCCGACGAGCGGCATCGCCTCCGAGCGCAGCGCCTCGAAACGGCTCAAGACGCCGCTTTCGCCCTTGACGCGCCAGGCACGTTGCGGCTTGGCAAAGCCGGCGACTGGCTGCAGTCCGATATCCTCGATCTCGAACAGCGCGCCGATCTGCCGTCGAGTGCTCTCGGCAATGACGAGCGTGCCCGGTTGAGCCAGCGCCTGCAGCCGCGCGGCCAGGTTGGGCGTCTCGCCGACAACCCCGCGCTCTTGCGCCGCGCCAGCACCGGTCAGATCGCCGACCACGACCAAGCCGCTGGCGACGCTGAGCCGCACACTGAGTCGTTCCGGCCTCGCCATCCTGGCGACGGCACCGATCACGGCGAGCCCGGCCCGCACCGCCCGCTCGGCATCGTCTCCGTGCGCTTCCGGATAACCGAAATAGACCGACACTCCATCCCCCACGTGCTTAGCGACAAAACCGGCGAACCGGCCGACCGTGTCGACGACGCAGCGGTGCCGTAGAACGCGGACCCATATTGTTCGAGCCCGAGCCCGCACAGCCATCCGGCCACGTCCATGGGAGTTGCCCCAAAACGACCGAGATCTTGCTGCTCCGGGCCGTCGCTCACGTTGGAATGCAAGACCGCGATCGAGGCGCGTGGCGACTCCGCCGAGGTCAGGTCGCGATCGGCAACGATCGACAGACGCGGCCGCCGGAGGGTGCTGCTTTCGGGAATTGCTAAAACTCGGCCACACGCATCCGTGTCGGGCTGCTTCGCTCGTGCGACAAAGCAGTAGCCGCGTCCTGGTATCGTCTGAATGCAGCTGCCCTGTTCCCGGTTCTGATCGAGGATGTGGCGCAGCTTCGAAATTTGGACGTTAAGGTTGGCTTCCTCGACTACCCTTCCCGGCCAGACCGCCGCCATGATCTCGTCTTTCGAGACCAGCTCCCCTTGTCGCTCGACGAGCAGGCCGAGCAGATCGAGCGCGCGCGAGCCAAGTACGACCGGGGTGGCCACACCCCCCTGATCCAGCCGATACAGACAGCCGCCGCGGAGATCGAGGCGGAAGCTGTCGAACAGGATACTGTCAGCGAACCCGACCCTGCCCATGCGCCCGTTCTCCGGTAAGAACGGTATAACCCTTAAGGGTAGCTATTTACCACATTCGCCCGCGAAAGGCGAGCCGGTCGATAGCCGGCCCTTTAAAATTCTTTTGGAAAAGATTTGGAAGAATTTGGATGGATCTCATAGCGCCTACCTCGTCGCAGCCAGGATTATGCAATGGGGAAAGCGGCGGTTCAGCACCGCGGCCAAAGCCCCTGCTCTGGGAGGTTGAGATGATCACAAATAATGCCGAATGCGACGCCATTACAAGCGACCACGGCCGATCCGTGCCCTTCCAAACGCGATTGGATAGTCGGCAGGGCCCACATCTCTGCATTGCGGCTGATCGCGTGTACTGCCTCCAAAGCACAAAACATCGACCGGAGGACATCGGCAAGCGTATCGGCACCCGTGTCGGTCAGGCCCAGCGTGTTGCAGTCGACACGACACCAAATCAGGGGAGGACAGCATGAGAAGACCAGCAGCGGTTTTTCCAATTGCGCTCGCCCTCGGGGCGATGATCCTCGCGCCTCGAGCTGGCGCGCAAGCACAAGGACCGACCGAGATCGCGACATGCCAAACGATCAGTCAGCCGGGCTCCTATGTACTCGTGCACAATCTCACTGCCACCGGCGACTGCCTGAAGATCAACTCCGACTTTGTCACTATTGACCTTGCCGGTTTCGCGATCATCGGCAGCGGCGATGGTACTGCGATCCAGTTCGTAGGGCCGACCCCTCAAACACCCAGGCGCGGCTTCGCGGCGCGGAACGGAACGATCTCAGGCTTCGCCACCGGGGTACAGTTCATCAGGATTGGGGGGACTGACGGCGCCATCGTCGAGGGACTGCGCATTTTTGGCACCGCCGGCGGGACGGCGGGGTTGGATGGGATACTTGTTAGAGGAGCAGTTGTGAGGGGGAACACCGTGGTTTGCGGCGCCGGTCCGGGAATCGGTATAAGGGTCGTCAACGGCACGGTGACCAGCAACGTCGTGGAGGCCTGCGAAGACGGGATCGACGCCTTTGACGGAGTCGTGAGTGGCAATAACCTTGCTGGCACCGGCACCGGCATCAGCATTGACACGGGCACGGCGATCGGTAACACCGTCACCGGGTATAGTGTCGGAATTGCCGCAACCTGCCCCTCCAACCTGATCGACAATACAGCCACCGGTAACGGTAAGAACCTCGTGCTCAGCGGCACCGGCTGCAAAAACACAAACAACGTGGCACCTTGAGCCTGTAACGGCCTGACCGCGGCGCTCTGGTCCGGTCGGTGCGCCGCGCGTTCTATTTCGGTCGGGAAACTCAGGGAGACAGGGTCGGGAAAGCCCTGAATGGCCAAATTGAAAATGTCTGTGAGCGCCAACAGGCGGACGCCGTTTTTACCAAAGAAATCTACCGCCGCTCGATCTGTTCATCTAGAGGGGGGCACGTCTCATGACCATCATGACTGTGAAACGTCCGCGCCGAGGCTAAAACAATGCTGTCCGCGGGCATGCGGATTGGGATTACAGAGCCCGGGTGTTTAATCCCCGTGCGCCGGCAGTACCTCGTTCGAGGTGCAGTTCTTCGAATGCTGCGGGCCGCCGAGCGGGGTTGACCTAGCCCTCCCCGGCCGGCGTGATCTACGGTTTTGCCGGCACGGTCGGGGAGGCAGACTGTCAGAGGGAAAGTGTGGCCGGACTGATACAGCAATTTGGGGACCTTCTGAAGGCTGCATCAACGCTGAAGTTCAGTGTTCCAGTACTGCAGGCCACTGTCGGGGCGTTTTGCGGAGAGTAAGTTACGGCAGGAGCTTGAGACCGGCACGACGTTCCAGTCTTTCGACCGGGGCTGGCCTGTTCGCTCCGCCACACGAAGCCCAGCCGGCCCCTACACTGAAGGAAGCTACGGCATCGTCTTCTATGCCAAGAACTGCGCCTATGACGGTGGCTGTACGCCGTAGCGATTGACCCCCTTTTGCGTCGCCTGAATTCGAAAGCCATCCAGAACACCAGAGGACACCTTCCACCAAAGAGGTGTCCCCTGCGGCTTTTCGGGTGGTCCGCCTTCGATGCTGTTGGCCCTCTCGCAATCGAGATGGCTGGTTTTTAAAATTCTTTTGGAAAAGATTTGGAAGAATTTGGACGGGTCTCATAGCGCCCACCTCGTCTCAGCCAGGATTATGCAACGGGGAAAGCGGCGGTTCAGCGCCGCGGTCAAAGCCCCTGCTCTGGGAGGTTGAGATGATCACAAATAATCCCGAATACGACGCCATTACAAGCGACCACGGCCGATCCGTGCCCTCCCAAACGCGATTGGATAGACGGCACGGCTCACATCTCTGTATTGCGGCTGATCGCGCTTACTGCCTCCAAGGTACAAAACATCGACCGGAGGACATCGGCAAGCCTATCGGCACCCGTGCCGGTCAGGTTCGGCGTGTTGCAGTCGACATGACACCAAATCAAGGGAAGGACAGCATGAGAAGACCAGCAGCGCTTCTTCGAATTGCGCTCGCCCTCGGAGCGATGATCCTCGCGCCTCGAGCCGGCGCGCAAGCACAAGGACCGACCCATCCTCGTCAACCTTTTATTGACATCCGCGACTGGGGATCGCGCGCACCTTCGGGAGGGCGCATGTCCAGACAATTCGGATTTGTGCGCTGCACGATCGCGTTGGTAGCGTTTGTGGCCGCCTTTGCGCTGTTTTTATACACGTCATCGCTCGACGCGCAGCAAACATCCGAAGGGATCGCACTTTCGCCGCTGTCGTATCCGCTGTCGCCGCAAGACGCGCAGGCGCTGCTCCCGCCTCAGATGCCGGGGCCCGAGGTTGTGGGAGAGGCGTCGCCTCCGCCGCCGGGGTCCCTGAACCCAGTCCCGCCACGGATATCTGTCCCCATGGCGCAATACTTCAAGCGCAATCCGGCGGCTTGGCGTGCATTCCTGTCGCAACTGGCTCCGCGGCCCACAAATACGCCGCAAGCGACGCCGCAGCTGACCTCGCCCGCCTTCGGGGGGACATGGCAGGCAGTGACGTCTACGCCTGCCGGAATCCGGCTGTGCAACCCGCTTCTGCTTACCGACGGGACCGTGATCGTACAAAACTGCCTGAGCCCCGATTGGTACAAGTTGACCCCGGACATCACCGGCAGCTATGTGAACGGAACCTGGTCGCAGATCGCCTCGCTACCCGTCATAAACGACGTGCAGTATGGCCGGCCCGTGCAGTATGGGCCGCAATATTACGCCTCCGCGGTGCTGCCCGACGGCCGCGTCATCATCATGGGCGGCGAATACAACTTCAACTGCGGCGGCGCCTACGGGTCGTCCTCCAACCTGACCTGGACCAGCCTGGGCGCGATCTACGATCCGCTTGGCAATACCTGGACAGCCGTATCGCCGCCGAGCGGCGCGGGCTGGATTAATAAGGATCCTCCATGCCAACACATGGCAGTAGATGGCGGCATTGGCGACGCCCCAAGCATTGTGCTACCCAACGGCGAATTCCTGCTCGGCGCCGCCTCCGCCTCGCCGGCCGTTGATGCGCTGCTCGATGCCACGAGTTTGAGCTGGACCAGTACCGGTGCGCCAACCGACCCTTGCGTAAACGTACCCTGTGGAGGCGGGACGTGGCAGCCGGAACAAGGCTATACGCTGTTGCCCACCGGCAAGGTGCTGACGATCGATGTCTGGGATCCCCCCAACGCCCAGAACTATACCGTCGCAACCTCCGTATGGACCAGTGTCCACTCCGCGCCCGTGTCGCTTCCCGATCGGCCGCCTCCTTGCGGCATGGGTGAAATTGGGCCCGCAGTGACGCGTCCTGACGGCACCGTGGTCGCCTTTGGCGGCAACACCGGGGTCACCTTTCAAAGCGGCTGCGCCACCCCGTCGCCGACAGATCCCACCGCGATCTATAATTCATTTGCCAACACCTGGACCATGGGTCCCTCCGTACCGGCGGTCTGCGGGTCAGGCGGAACAAGTTGTGATCTCGCCGACGCTCCGGCGGCGATGCTTCCTAATGGCAACATCTTGTTCGCCGCAAGCGCCGGGTATGGTGGAAACCCCACCCACTTTTTTGAATTCACCAGCACGAATACAATCGCTCAACTGACGACCGACGCCCTCAACGCGAGCGTCTTAGGTGCTTATGCCTACAACTTCCTTGTACTGCCGAACGGCCAAATCCTCGTAACCGATAGTTGCCGCAATACCGAAGGTTGCAGCAGCAATGTAGCTGAGCTTTATACTCCGACCGGCAGCCCCGATAGCAGCTGGGCGCCGGTCATCTCTTCAGTTCCGTCTGCCCTCGTCGCGGGTGCAACGTACCAATTGAGCGGCTCGCAGTTGAACGGCCTGTCGCAAGGCGCGGCTTACGGCGATGATGTGCAGACGGCGACCAACTATCCGATCGTGCGAATCGTCAATTCCGCAACCGGGCATGTTTTCTACGCCCGAACCTTCGATCACAGCACGATGTCGATCGCGCCAAGTGCCGCCGGATCCACGAGCTTCACAGTGCCTCCGAATATCGAGGCCGGCCCCAGCGAACTGGTGGTCGTTGCCAATGGCATTGCCTCACAACCGGTCAGCGTCAACGTTGGGCTCGTTGCGTACGCCAAGCAGTTGGATTTCAACGGCGATCACAAATCCGACATGCTGTGGCGCTGCACCAACACAGGGGCGACGTGCACCGACGGGACGGTGGCGATCTGGGAGATGAACGGCGGTACTATCCTGGCCGGGGTCGGGGGCCAGAAAGTTACCAATGGTTGGCAGATCGTCGGCACCGGCGACTTCAACGGCGACGGCAAGACCGACATCCTGTGGCGCTGCACCGACGGGACGATGGCGAACTGCACCAATGGCGAGGTATCGATCTGGGAAATGAGCGGCGGTACGGTCCTGGCCTACGTCGGCCACCAGGTGGTTCCCCCCGGTTGGACGGTCGTCGGCACCGGCGACTTCAACGGCGACGGCAAGACCGACATCCTGTGGCGCTGCACCGACGCCAGCGGAGCGACATGCACCAACGGGACGGTGGTAATCTGGGAGATGAGTGGCGGTACCATCC
>Ga0306920_100014503_pt1 | contig 10758 bp, 5 predicted proteins | sample flu12Cox44000170_FD_204666 | JGI IMG/M metagenome (GOLD analysis project Ga0306920, IMG submission 204666) | Lab enrichment of tropical soil microbial communities from Luquillo Experimental Forest, Puerto Rico - flux4day.12C.oxic.44.000.170 (v2)... | ecosystem: Environmental > Terrestrial >... | reverse complement strand
GATGGATGTGCTCGTCCCAACCCATCGCAAGATTCAGCCACTCTTCCGGTGTGTAGCCGAGGATCGCTTCGATCTGCGGGCTGACGTAGAACCATTTGCCGTGGATGCCGATCTCGGCGATGTAGGTGATGGCGTTCACCTGCTCGACCAGCATGCGATATTTGGTTTCCGCTTCGGCGCGAGCCATTTCCGCCTGCCGGCGTAACGACAGGTCTCGGGCGACGCAGACTGTTCCGCCGTCCGGCAGAATGCCGACGTGCATTTCCACCGGAATCCCGCTGTCGTCCGGGCGCCGGAGCCGCAGGTTCCCGCTCCATTTACCGGTCTCGGTGAGAGACTTGCGGACTTCCGCTTCCAGGGTGCCGGTTCGCTGAAACGCGTAGGCCACTTGCCAGTGTTGGCCCACGATCTGCGCCGGAGACTTGAAACCGAGCATAGAAGCCAGGGCCGCGTTGGCGTAAACGTGGACGCCTTTTTCGTTGAGGATTCCAATGCCCTCAATGGAAGATTCCATCGCCAGGGTCTGCCGGCGCACAGTCTCTTCGTCAAGTTGTTGGCGGTATTGAGTCAGGCCAATGCGCACCGCGTAGCATGCGAAGGAAATGCCCAGCAGAGTGAAACGAATGCCTTTTTGCCCGGGACCAAGTTGCGCCACCTGAATCAGAATGAGCATCGGGGCAAAGAAAAACATCAGATTATTGATGAGAATTTCTCCCAGGGTGCGGTTTCGGGAGCGTTCGCGTTGCCTGGTTTCGGGTTCTGGCTGCCAGGTGGAGGCCCAGAATGCGGCGCACAACAAAGGTATCGACCAGCCGAGGTCCAACCAGGTTCCTGTGGGTACTTCCTGCGCCACCTGCGCGCGGGTAATCAGCGCCGAAAGCGAGCCGTACAAGAAAATATAAGCAGCCAGCCCGCCAAAGAGGCGACGAGCCTGGCGCGTGGCGCTGCGCCTCCATTGCAGCAACGCGAGCAGAAAGATGCCCAGCGTCTCGAGCGTCATAACGTGAAATTCGCGCGCGTAGGCGTCCGGGTTGCTGAGATTGATCGCCGGCAGATAGTAGGCGCTGAAATAGATCAGGAAGAAAAGGATGCCAATTTGCAGGAAGTCGAGAAGTTCGGGCAGCTCAACGGTGGAATCCTGCTTGTCCTGGTTGAGGAAAACGGCCATCACGAAAAACATGCCGTGGGTATCGAAAAGGAAGCGGATCAGCGAGCCGGGAGGTGGTTCGCCGTGCAGCACGATTTCGTAGTAGGCCCAGCCGAAGTCGGCGAGGCCCCACATGGCCATCCCGATGCCGACTAGAACCCAGAAGGAGCGGCTGAAGCCAGGGTTTCGCCGGGCAGCCTGAAAGCACACGCCGGCAGCCAGGAGGCTGGAAAAGATCTGCAGGGCGTTGCCGAAAACGGAGCCGTAGAAGGTAGGGCCTAGAAACACAATGACCAGCACGTGGATTGTTACCACGAGGGCTGCGACCAAGGCCAAGACACGAGGAAAAGGGCGAACAGTCACCGAACGGTTCCAGTACTCCACCAACGTTCAGTTTAAGAGACTTCCAGATTGGAAACTAGACTTCCCCGACGGGTGTGCTGCGTTTGTAATGGTTGGTTCTGAGTTGTCAGGACCCAGCCCGTTAACCGCTTAAGTCAGACGGAGCCCCGGACCTCTAGCGCCCAACCGCACCAAGCACTGAGGAAGTGGTCAGCGGTTTTCGAAGGGATAGCGGTCCTGGGCCTGCACGGCGGCAGCGACGCGGCGGCGCAGCGCAATGGTGTCAGCGGCCGGGCGCTTGCCGAAGCGCTTGAGGACTGCCATTTGCGTCATGAGCATGTCGCCTTCGTGAACGGCGGCAATGGCGCGCTTCGCCTCGTGGTCCACGCGCTCGCTGGCGTCCGCGATGAAGACGCGCGCGCCTTCGATCATTACCGAGGAAGCTGCCTCGCCCTTGCTCGCGCCGGCCTTTTGGGAACGAAGTAATACCGATTCCATCGCGTAGATCTCCATGACGATGTTGGCCAGCGCGGCGACCAGTTCCTGTTCATCGGCCAGCTTCTCCCGGAATCGTTGCACCGCGCCGCCTGCGGCCTGGAGGAAGATTTTTTTGGCATTGGCGATGGTGCGCGCTTCTTCGGCCAGAACCCCATCAGGAGTTTCTTCGAAAGTCGGCCCGGCGAGAATTTCATCCGCGAGTTTCATCGCGGCCGGGATCAGGGCGAGCTGCCCTCCCATGGCGCGCTTCATGAGCATCTGAATGATGAGCATGCGGTTGATTTCGTTGGTACCTTCAAAGATGCGGTTGATGCGGGAATCGCGATAGGCGCGGCAGACCGGATAGTCTTCATGGAAGCCGTAGCCGCCGAAGATCTGCACGGCCTCGTCCACCACGAAGTCCAGCATTTCGCTGCCATAAACCTTGGCGATGGAGCTTTCGATTGCATATTCCTCGAGCACTTTCATGGTGTTCTGTGCCTTGTTGCCGGACCCCGAGGCGGCGTTCATGGCGGATTCAATGTTCCCGGCGGTGCGGTAAATCATCGATTCCACGGCGAAAATCTGAATCGCCATTTCCGCCAGCTTTTCGCGCATCATGCCGAAGTCACCGATTTGTTTGCCGAAGGCTTTGCGCTCCTTGGAATACTTGGAAGCTGTCGTCAGCACGTGCTTTGCGCCGCCAACGCAAGAGGCGCCAAGCGTGAACCGGCCGGCATTCAAAACGTTGAAGGCCACAATGTGGCCGCGGCCAATTTCATGCAGAAGGTTTTCCTTGGGCACTTTGCAGTTTTCCAGGAAGACCGGCGTGGTGGAGCTGCCGTGAATGCCCATCTTGTGCTCTTCGTTGCCGGGCTTGCAGCCGGGGAAGTTGCGCTCGACGATAAATGCGCTGAATTTTTCCCCGTCGACCTTCGCGAAGATCACATACAGGTCTGCGAATCCACCGTTGGTGATCCACATTTTCTGGCCGTTGAGGATGTAGTGCGTGCCTTCCTTGTTGAGCTCGGCACGGGTGAGGGAATTTTGCGCATCGCTGCCGGCTTGGGGTTCCGAGAGGCAATAGGCGCCGATCATTTCGGCGCTGGCCAGCTTCGGCAGATATTTTCTTTTTTGCTCTTCGGTCCCGAAGTAGACGATCGGGAGCGTGCCGATGCCGGCGTGCGCGCCATGGGTTACCGCGAAGCCGCCGTACATGGAGATTTTTTCCGTGAGGTGCGTGGTGGCGATCTTATCGAGCCCCGCCCCGCCGTATTCTTCCGGCGTGCCGCCGCTCATCAAGCCAAGCTCTGCGGCTTTGCGGACGAGTTCCGCCATAAGGCCCGGCTTCTTGGCTTCCAGGTCCTTTGCCAGTGGCAGGACTTCCTTGACGACAAACTCTTCCGCGGTCTGCCCAATCAGTTTCTGATCGTCGGTGAGGTCCGCAGGAGTGAAGATATCGGCGGGGGCAGGGGATTCCAGCAGAAAGCTGCCGCCCTTCGCTGCGGGTCTATTGAGAACGGAGGTGGCCATGAGTCTTGCTCCTTGCCGGCCCGAGGCCGCGGTAAAATTCAAACGATCGTTTGAAAATGCAGACCGGCCATTTTAGACACATCGCAGCGGATTTCGCAATAGGACCCAAAGAGCATAAACGCTCGAGCTGCCATATTATCTGGAAGGAATGAGTCCGGCAGACCCGCAGGGAGCGGTTGGCCTTTGGAAGGCTAACCGGTAAGGGAGCGGATAACCGTGTGGCGTTTTCTAATATCAGACGCGTTCGAAGATGCCCGCCGCGCCCATGCCGCCGCCAATGCACATGGTGACCATGCCGTAGCGAGCGTTGCGGCGCTCTAGTTCGCGAACCAAAGAAGCCGTGAGTTTCGCACCCGTGCAGCCAAGCGGATGACCCAGAGCGATGGCGCCGCCATTGGGATTTACACGAGTGGAATCGAGATTTGCCTGCTGCATCACCGCCAGCGATTGCGCTGCAAAAGCTTCGTTCAACTCAATCACGGCTAGATCGCTTAAGGACAAGCCGGCCTGCTTAAGTGCTTTGGGGATCGCGTAGACCGGGCCAATCCCGAATTCTTCCGGCGGGCAGCCTGCGGTGGCGTAGGCTACAAATCGCACTTGCGGCTGCAGCCCGAGTTGTGCGGCTTTCGCTTCGCTCATCAGGACCACGGCCGCGGCGCCGTCACTCATCGGAGAGCTATTGCCCGCTGTCACGGTGCCCTTTGCATGGAATGCCGGCTTAAGCCCGGCAAGAACCTGCATCGAAGTGTCGGGGCGAGGCATCTCGTCGGCATCGAACAGGAAAGTTTGTGTCGCCGGCTTGACGGGGCCTTTACTTTTTCCGCCATTGCTACTGGGCAGCGAAGTGATCTTCACCTCGACGCTAGCAGTTTCGTCTTTGAATTTGCCGGCGGCCAGCGCGCTCACGGCTTTTTTGTGGGAGTCCACGGCAAACTGGTCGGCCTGTTCGCGCGAGATCCCAAATTTGCGCGCGATGTTTTCCGTCCCTAGTCCCATGTTGATGTAAGCGTCCGGATAGTGGTCCACAAGCCAGGGATTGGGAGAGACTTTGTTGCCGCCCATAGGCACAAGGGACATTGACTCTGTGCCTCCGGCAATGATCACTTGCGCCGCGCCGAGGCGAATGCGTTCTGCAGCCTGCGCAATGGCCTGGAGGCCGCTGGCGCAAAAGCGATTCACGGTCATGGCTGAAGTTTCTACTGGAAGTCCGGCGCGTAACGCTGCGATGCGCGCGACATTCATACCTTGCTCGCCCTCGGGCATGGCACAGCCCAGAATCACATCGTCAATCTCTTTTGGGTCAAGGCCCGGCACTTTGCCGAGCGCTGCCTTGATGGCTACCGCGGCCAAGTCATCGGGACGCGTGTTTCGCAGAGAACCCTTGAACCCGCGTCCGACTGGAGTGCGCACCGACGAAACGATTACGGCTTCAGGCATGACGGACCTCTCTCGGGCAAAACCTTCCCGATTGTCGGCCGCTATGGCGAAAAAAGCAAATCAGCCTTAACTGGCGGTTTTTAAGAGGCAAGAAATGAAAGCGCGCCTCACGGGGTCAGTTTAGCGCGGTCGCGAGGATACAGCGCTGCCTGTCGGACGTTCGCGAGATTCAGGATTTGCGCGGTCAGACGTTCCAATCCAATCGCCAGTCCCCCATGCGGGGGCATACCCAGTTCAAACATTCTGAGATGGCTTTCGAAATTGCGGGGATCGATTCCACGCCGGTGCAGGGACTCTTCGAGGTCTTCGCGACGGTGAAGTCGTTGACCGCCGGTGGTGATCTCGATTCCCTGGAACAACAAGTCAAAGCTGTTCGCAGCGCCCGCGTCCCCGCGGGGCGCGGTATAGAATGGCCGGCTGCCAAGCGGGAAACCGATCACGAAAACCGCAGGGACGCCAGTCTCGTTGGCCGCCAGCTGGCACAACTGGCGTTCGGCTTCCGGGTCGAGATCATCGGTCAGGTCCTTGCGATCGAAATTCTCTTTGAGCAATTCGAGGCATCTTGCAAATTCCCAACAAGGAACCGTCAGCATCGAGGGCAATAGGTCACGGCGGTAGTAATTTAGCAAGTCACCGTAGTTTTCGTTCAACGATTTGAAGATGTAAGTAAGTAGCTCACGCTCTAATTGGATGACATCTTCCGGTCCATCCACAAAGCCAAACTCGAGATCGAGGGAATAGTATTCGGTGAGGTGACGGCTTGTAGCGTGGGGCTCGGCACGGTAGACGTGACCTGTTTCGAAAACCCGTTCAAATCCGGCGACTCCATGCTCTTTGTAGAATTGCGGGCTCTGCGCCAAGTAGGCGACGCGGTTGAAATATTTCACCTCGAAGAGATTGGTTCCGCCTTCTGTTCCAGAAGCGACGAGTTTGGAAGTGAGAATCTCAGTGAAACGCCGTTCGATGAGGAACTCGCGAAAGTATTTTAATTCCGCGGCTTGTACGCGGAAGATATTGCCGATGGGTTCGTGGCGCAACGCCAGAGGCCGGTAATCGACGAGCGTATCGGGATGTACCGATTCCAGGTCGGAATACGAAGTGAAAGGCAGATGCTGCCCCGAACGGTTGAGAACCCGGACCTCGGCAATGTCCAGTTCATAACCGAGCTTTGCGCGGGACTCACGACGCACCCGGCCCACGATCTCAACAGTGTCTTCGAGCTTGAGGTGATGCTGCTTGACTGCTTCAGGAGCTGCGACACACTGCACCTGGCCAGAGCAGTCCCTCAACAGAAGGAAGACGGTTCTCCCGAGGATGCGAATGCGCGAGACCCAGCCGCGCAAGACAATGGTTTCATCGACGAATTGAGGGGTGGCTTCGACGAATACGCGTTCGGTGTAGGCAGGCATCCGGCAAAAACCTCCTTGGGGAGAGTTTTTGCTGGAACCACGGTAGTGGCGGTGCCATCCAGCTTCCGGTCAAGGCCGGCACTCAATCAACCGCTGTTTCGTAGCGTGACGTTTCCCCCTATTCAGACCAACTGGCTTGCAGTTTCCGCTTCAGGGGAACCTCTCAGAGGGGTCTGTCCTCTTCAACGAGTTCTTTCCTTTCTAGCATTCCGGTCCACAGAAAGGCAATCACAGTTTGCTTGGACCACCCGCGCTTCCGCCAATCAGAGAAGGAAAAGACTAAATATCCAACAGTGCAGAGTCGTGGTCTTCAAAAACCGCCCGCAAGGCGGCAGGGGTGCGCTCCTTCATGGAGTGAATTGTCTGAATCATATGATAGATGTTAGAGGTCATGACCAGAAGGTAGCGGACCGGGTCGGGGCCCGGGTTCCAAAAGGTATGCGGCGTTCCGCGCGGAACGAAAACGGCGGACCCGCCGCGGGCTTCGACTTCTTGTTTTCCCACCTGCAAGCGTAACGCGCCCTCCAGGACATACCACGCCTCATCGTCCTGGCGATGTAAGTGCAGAGGCGCGATGAGACGAGGCGGCCCCGCAGGACCGCCTGAGTCTCGCCACTCGGCGATCACAAAAGAATCGCTTGTCGAACCGATGACTTGTCCTGACAGAAGAGGTGCGATATTCGGCGTGCTCATTGGTTGCCCTCCTGGTTAGAACTGCAGCCGCAATCCAAACTGCACGACGCGCGGGCCGCCGCCGCCGAGACCCGGATTCCCTTGAGCGACGTCCGGCGTCTGAGTGACGAAACCCGCCGGAGATTGTCCCGGCGTAATGAAGGCACTGGGCAATGCAAAGTTGGGATGGTTCACGATGTTGAAGATTTCCGCGCGGAACTGAAGCATGGCCTGTTCCCAGAGGCGGGTGTTCTTGGTGATAGAGAAGTCCACGTTCCAGAACCCGGGACCAAAGACGCGGTCGCGCCCGAGGTTTCCGAAATCGCCGGTGGGGGTGGCAAACGCTGCGGGATTCAGATAGCCCGTCGAGGGATTCCAGTTGGGCAACACAAATGGTTGGCCAGGTACGACGTCGGGACGCTGATTGCCGAAGAAACTTGTGGAACCGCCGACAATGTCGATTGGGCGGCCACTTTGTACCGTGATGATGGTGTTCAACTGCCAGCCGCTGCCGAAGCGCTCGCCGAGTTTGGCGAAGTTCGGCAGCTGATAGTTCATCGCCGAGGTCCAACGATGCCGCGTGTCGAAGCTCGATGGCCCTTTTTCTGCCTTCAAGTTTGTGGAGTCCTGCGGCAAAGCCACAAAGGCAAAGTCATAGTTGATGCCGTCAGAGGCACCGTCAAGTGACTTTCCATATGTGTAAGTCGAAAAGCCCGAGAAGCGGTGCCAATTCTGTAGTCGCACAGTGAGTTGCGCCGCGTGGTAAGTGGAACTGGCTCCGGTCGAGAGATTGTCAATGGAGGAATAGTTTGCGTTGATGCCGTCCTGGTTGATGTCATAGAGGCGCACCAGGCGCGTGCCCTTGCTTCCGACGTAACCGGCTTCGACACCCAGCGCGCCGCCGAATTCGTGTTGAATATTCAGATTCCAGCTCTGCACGTAGGGTGTGCGCAGATTGTGGTCGGTGACGAAGATGCTCGGCTGCACCGGAAGCCCGGCAACGGTGGTGAACACGGGTCCCGCCTGCGCTCCGTTGTAGGCGTCCTGGTTGAAATTCAGGGGCACGACCGCTTGGGGACCGATCGGGTTCTGGCTGATCCCAGCGGAATTGGTGAAGTTGGCCTGCATTAGATGCATGGGAATGTAGTCGTAGTAAAAACCGTAGGCGGAGCGGATTACCGTATGCGGGCGGATGTTCCAGGCGAAACCGAGGCGCGGCGCGAAGTTGTTCAGGTCGCGCGTGTAAGGAAGAGGCAACTCCGGCGTGCCTACCATCACCAAGGTGCCGGTCGGGCTTAAAAGGTTGGACATCAGGTTGTGCGCTTCGCTGACAGGCCCGTAGTACTCCCAGCGGAGACCTGCGTTCACGGTTAAACTGGGGCTGACGCGGATGTCGTCTTGCGCGAAAAAGCTGAGGCCGTTGGTGGCCAGGCTCCGTGCCGTGTTCCCAGTGGACGCTGAGGTGGACCCTAGGCCGAGAAAATAGTTGGCCAGGGTGTGAACGATGGGATCGGTGGTGGGGAGAGCATTGGGTGGCGCGGTCGAGCCAAAGGAGAATAGGCCGCGGGCGAAATTATCGTTCGAGAAATCCACCAGAGCGCGACGATATTCCGCTCCGAACCTCCAGGAATGGCGGCCGTGGACATAGGTGAAGTTGTCGAGGATCTGATACGTCTGGCTGGTACGACCGCGCGGGATACCGAAGGTGGTCGCGCCCAGATTTTCGATCGGGCCGCTGAAGTCGAATTCAGGCAGACCGGTGAGGCCAGTGCCGAAATCGATCCCAAACGCCGTCAGGGTGTCCAGCTTGCCGTCCGCAGAGTCGAAGTGATTGTGGAAACGCGAATAGCCGAAGCGCACTTCGTTCAGAACAGTCGGACTGATCAGCGAGAGCCAGCTTCCGGAAACAACTTGAACACGCGTGGGGGAGATTTGCGCAAACGGCGACAAACGTGAGCCACTGCCAAATCCACCGAGCGACCCCAACGGAAATACCTGGTCGTCATTGCCGAAGGCGTAGCGTACAGCGATGGAGTTGGCTTCGTTAAAGCGGTGATCCACCTTAGCGATAAAATTGTCATTGTCATTCTTGTCGTTCACGGTTCCCGGAAGTGTATTGGTCGTGCTTGTGGGCATGTAGGTATCGAGGATCTTTTCGAGCGCGGGATTGATGCCGTTGGGAATGATGGTGGGATTGAGCAGCGCTTCCTGTTTTGCCTGGGCGATTTCATCGGGCGTGGGCACCTGCAAAGCAAAGTCGGAGCCGACGCGTTCGCGCTGCCCTTCATAGGCGAGGAAAAAGAAGGTCTTTTCGCGCAGAATCGGCCCCCCGAGCGAGCCGCCAAAGTTGTTATTGTTGAAATGCGACTGAGGATTCGGAAGACCGGTCGATGGATCGGTTTTGGTGTTGAAATAGTTGCGGGCGTCGAAGGCCGAATTGCGGTTGTATTCATAGAGCGAGCCGTGGAACGAGTTGGAGCCGGAGCGGGTAACGATGTTCACAATCGAGCCGGCGTTGCGACCGTACTCCGCACTGAATTGCGATTGCAGGTTGAACTCCTGAATGGCATCAAGCGGCAGCAGCGTCGCGGGCGCGCCGGTAATCCCCACCTGGTTTAGCGCCGAGTTGTTGAACCACGGGTCGTTGTTGTCGGTGCCGTCGAGGGTGTAGTTGTTTGAACGGTCCCGGTTTCCGTTGATATTGAACTGGCCAAAACCCTTCTCCGTGCCCGCGACACCGGATCCTTCCACGGTCACGCCGGGCGTGAGCGCGACGAGCTTCCCGAAATCGCGTCCGTTCAGGGGAAGTTCCTGGACAAGTTTGCGATCCACGATCTGCGAAAGGGTCGTGTCCTGTGTCTCAACGATGGGCACGGTGTCCTGGACATTTATCGACTCAGTTTGCGATTTCACCTGAGTCAGCGTAATGTTCGCGAGTGTCTCGACGCCGACGTCCACGCGCACATGGCCGAGACGCGACTCTTCAAGACCCGGCGCGACTGCAGAGATTTCGTACTCGCCGGCAGATAATTCGATGAAGCGATATTCACCCTGCTCGTCGGCGCTCACTTCGCGGGTTTCGCTGGTGCCGAGATTTCGCGCGACCACCTTTGCGCCGGCCACGTGCAGGCCATGCGGGTCGGTGACCTCCCCGCGAATGCTTCCCCGGAACGACTGCGCCGGCAAATTCACGAGAGAGCCACTCAAAACGACGAAAAACAAAAACACCAACGCCAACCGCAACCACGAACCAACTGCGCTCCGTACGTTCATGACCTGTTCCTTTACTTGAGGGAATCCATTGGAATGGAGTCCATCGACGGGCGTGCCCGTGCAGCCCGAATTGACTTCCGTCGTTTGCCCAGCCAGCCGAAGGAGTCAGCTGGCCAATGCCGTGCGGCGACCCCGCCGCGGACCACTACATCGCTTGCCCACTGCGAAAGACAACACCCAGCCGCCTCTGGATCTGTTGGATTTGGTTGGCGCCATGTCCGTTACTTCGCCTTCGCAGTCGCGCCCTTCTTCGGGATGAAAATAGTTCCGGGCGGGCTGATTTTATTCACCACGGAGAAATTCCGTTCGTTCAGCGCCAAGGCCATCCGGCCACGGGAATCTACATAGAGCAGTGGCTCGCCGACCGGCACGTCCATAAACGTCTTTGTGTATGGGACCGTGAACGGTTTCTTGTTGACCAGTAGCGTCAGGCGATCTCCCAGGGCATAGCCGAGCTTCTTGAATTCA
>Ga0306920_100014501_pt1 | contig 10759 bp, 11 predicted proteins | sample flu12Cox44000170_FD_204666 | JGI IMG/M metagenome (GOLD analysis project Ga0306920, IMG submission 204666) | Lab enrichment of tropical soil microbial communities from Luquillo Experimental Forest, Puerto Rico - flux4day.12C.oxic.44.000.170 (v2)... | ecosystem: Environmental > Terrestrial >... | reverse complement strand
AACAATCGGCCCCCCCTGAGATCCTGCGTCAGGCGCCCTGAATGGCACACGCGACATGACCGCGCAACAGCTTCTTGAGCTGAGACTATACATAGGAGCCGGTTGCCCGGACGCCGCAGACCGCATATCTCGACTGCGATAGAGTTATTTCATGCGAGTGTTGGCCATCGAATCCTCCTGTGACGAGAGTGCCGCCGCGGTGCTCGATGCACGCGCGGGGCTCCTCGCGCACGAGCTCTTCAGCCAGATCGAGCTGCACCGCTCTTATGGTGGCGTGGTCCCGGAGCTCGCCTCCCGCGACCACGTGCGGCGGCTGCTGCCGCTGGTCCAGCGCGCGCTGCAGCGGGCGGGCACCGGCGCGAGCGACCTGCACGGCGTGGCGTATACGGCGGGACCCGGCCTCATCGGGGCGCTGCTCACCGGCGCCGCCCTGGCGCGCAGCCTCGCGTACGCATGGGGGCTGCCAGCGATCGGGGTACACCATCTCGAAGGACACCTCCTCGCGCCGCTCCTCGAGCCCGAGCCACCGCCCTTCCCGCACCTGGCGCTGCTTGTCTCCGGCGGCCATACGCTTCTCATCGAGGTCGCTGGCATCGGACGCTATCGTGTGTTGGGAGCGAGCCGCGATGATGCGGCGGGGGAAGCGTTCGACAAGAGCGCGAAACTCCTCGGGCTCCCCTATCCGGGCGGCCCCCAGCTGGCGCAGATCGCCGCCGACGGCAGAGCCGGCGCGTTCACTTTCCCGCGGCCGATGCTCGATCGTGCGGGCCTCGAGTTCAGCTTCTCGGGACTGAAAACCGCGGTACGCCACGCGCTGCAGGGCCGGGAGCTCACGCCGCAGCTGCGCGCGGACGTGGCCCGCGCCGTGCAGGAGGCGATCGTCGATACGCTCATCGCCAAGGCGGTGCGCGCGCTCGAGTACACCGGGCTCACCGCACTCGTGGTATCGGGCGGGGTTAGCGCCAATCACCTCCTGCGCGAGCGCCTCAGTGCAGCCGCGGCCAGAGCGGGCGCGCGCGTGTACTATCCGCGCATCGAATTCTCCACCGACAACGCGGCGATGATTGCGGTGGCTGGCCTCAAGCGCCTCGAGGCCGGCCAGCACGACGGTCTCGCCGTCCAGGCCCGTGTTCAGTGGCCGCTCGAGACGCTGCCCGCGGTGAGCCCATGAGCACGCCGCTCGCGGGCGACCGGATCTTCCTGCACGGGCTCACCACCGAGTGCATCATCGGCTTCATCGACTGGGAGCGCCGCGTCAGACAGACCGTGGTACTCGACATCGAGGTGCCGGTCGACTGCCGCCGTGCCTCGCTCACCGACGAAGTATCCGATACGCTCGATTACAAGCGAGTCGCCAAGCGCGTGTTGGCCTACGTCGCGGCTTCCGAGTTCAAGCTGGTCGAGACGCTGGCGCATCGGGTGGCGCTCCTGGTGCTCGAGGAGTTCGGCGTCGAGTGGGTGCGCGTTGCGCTCAACAAGCCCGGCGCCATCCGTAACTCGCGCGATGTCGGCGTGGTGATCGAGCGCACCCGCACCGATCTCCCCGCGGCCGCTGCTGCGCGCGCCCCGTCCGGCGGCGGAAGCTGAGGCCGTGCCCGCGGTCTACGTCGGCGCCGGCAGCAACGTCGCGCCCGAGCGCAACCTGGCGCGCGCCGTGGCGGAGCTGACCCGCGAGTTCCCGGGCGCGCGCTTCTCGCCCTGGTATCGCAATCGCGCCGTGGGGTTCGAGGGCGAGGACTTCATCAATCTCGTCGCCGCCTTCGACACCGACCTGCCGCTGCGCGCCGTGCTGGCGAAGCTTCATGCCATCGAGGCGCTCTGCGGCCGCGAGCCCGATGCGCCGCGCTGGGCAGCCCGCTCGATGGACCTCGATGTGCTGTTGTACGGCGATCTGGTCTGCGATGAGCCGGGGTTGAAGCTGCCGCGGCCGGATCTGCTGAAGCGCGCCTACATGCTCGGCCCGCTCGCCGCGCTCGCCCCCGAGGTCGTACATCCCACCGCGCAGCTCACCATCGGCGAGCTCTGGCGGCGCTTCGACCGCGCAGGGCATCCGCTCGAGCCGGTGCCCGCAGCTCGGCCGGGGCGGCCGTGACCGGCGGCAAGTTCAGGCCTCACCAACCGATGCTGCGGCCGCCGTCCACAGCCAGAACCTGCCCCGTGACATACGGCGCGCCGGTGGCGAAGAACAGGCACGCGCGCGCGACGTCCTCGGCCGACCCCGGGCGTTTCAGCGCGGTGCGCTGCGTGATCTTTTCCTGCAGCGCCTTGTCGACGCCGTCCTCGGGCCACATGACCGGCCCGGGCGCCACGGCGTTCACCCGCACGTGCGGTCCGAGCTCGCGCGCGAGCGAGCGGGTCAGCATGATCAGGCCCGCCTTGGCGATGCTGTAGACAGGGTAGCGGCGCAGCGGCTTGACCCCATGGATGTCCGCCAGATTGATGATGAGGCCTTGAGCCTCGTGCAGGGGCGATGCGGCGGCCTGTGCGAGAAAGAGCGGCGCCTTCAGGTTGGTGCCGATGAGATCGTCCCAGTCCATCTCGGTGATGTCCCCGAGCGGTGTCGGATAGAACGTCGAGGCGTTGTTGACGAGGATGTCGAGGCCGCCGAATTCCGCCACCGCCCTCTCGATGAGCGCCGGCAGGCGCGCGGTTTCCAGCAGGTCGCCTTCGGCGAGCGTGGCGGAGGCGGAGCGCAGCGCGTTCAGCTGCTCGGCGAGCGCCACGGCATCGTCCGCGGAGCTGCGATAGTGCAGCACGAGGTTCGCCCCGGCGGCGTGCAGCGTGCGGGCGATCGTGGCACCCACGCGGCGCGCAGCACCGGTGACCAGCACCGTCTTGCCTCGCAGGGGGAGCGGCAGGGCCGTGGCTTCGGCTGTGTTGTGCTCCATGGGTTCCGATTATGACGGCATCGGTGCCGCGCTCAATCCTTCCGCCACTCACGCCCGAGGAGCAATCGCACAGCCTGCGTCTCGCCGCGCACATCCGCGAGGCGTTGGCGGCCGCGGGCGGCTGGCTGTCGTTCGAGCGTTTCATGGAGCTGGCGCTGTACGCGCCGGGCCTCGGCTACTACAGCGCCGGGAGCCGGAAGCTCGGCGTCGGCGGGGATTTTGTCACCGCTCCGGAGGTCTCAGACCTCTTTTCCCGCTGCCTGGCGCGTCAGTGCGCCGCCGTGCTCATGCGCACGGGCGGGGAGATCCTCGAGCTCGGCGCCGGCACCGGACGCATGGCCGCGGCGCTGCTCACCGAGCTCGCCGCGCAGCGGCTGCTGCCCGAGCGCTACGCGATTCTCGAAGTGAGCGCCGAGCTCGCGGAACGCCAGCACGAGCGCCTGGCGCGTCTGCCGCAGGCACTTCGCGAGCGTGTCGTCTGGCTCGAGCGGCTGCCCGAACAGCCCTTGCACGGCGTCATGCTTGCCAACGAGGTGGCGGATGCGCTGCCGTGCCGACGCTTCAGGTGCGATACCGGCGGTACGAGTGAGATCGGGGTCGTGCTCGATGCCGGGAGCGAAGAGCCCCCGACAGGCTCTGCGCCCATCCGTTTCCGCGATGGCGCGGTCGCCGCGGACGCGAGCCTCGCGCGCGCCTGCGATGAGATCCTCGCCGGATTGCCCGAGCCACTGCCGCGCGGCTACACCTCGGAGGTGTGTCTGCGCATTGCGCCGTGGATCGCCGCACTCAGTGCGTCTCTCGCACGCGGACTGCTGCTGATCTGCGACTACGGGCTGCCGCGCCGCCATTACTACCACCCGCAGCGCGTGAGCGGGACGCTGCGCTGTCACTACAAACAGCTGGCGCACGACGATCCGTACATCAATCTCGGCGTGCAGGACATCACGGCGTGGGTGGACTTCACCCGCGTGGCGGATGCGGCACTCGCCGCGGGGCTCGAGGTGAGCGGCTTTGCCACCCAGGCCGCGTTCCTGCTCGGCCTGGGTGTCGAGGGGCTGGTGACGGAGGCGGGCGCGGGCATCGAGCGCGTCCGCCTCGCCGGTGAGGTGCGCCGGCTGATCATGCCGGAGGAAATGGGCGAGGCGTTCAAGATGATGGCGCTCAGCCGCGATCTGGACATCCCGCTCGCGGGCTTCGCACTGCAGGATCTGCGTCACCTGTTGTGATGACCACCCCAAGAAATTGCGCTTGCCGTGCTCGGCGATCCAACACTGGCAGCGAGACGCGCAATTTCTTGGGGGCCCCGGGTCCCGGTTAAGATGGCGCCCGCTTGCGCGGGCGCTCACCGCGACTCAAGGGATGAAGGTCAATGTCGCTACTGAAGGTCATCGTGCTCGCGATCGTGCAGGGTCTGGCAGAGCTCTTGCCGGTGTCGAGCTCCGCCCACGTGGTGGTGACGGAGAAACTGCTGGGCCTCGATCCCTCATCGCCGCCGATGACGCTGCTGCTCGTCATGCTGCACACCGGCACCATGCTGGCGGTGATTGCCTATTTCTGGCCGAAATGGCGCGACACCTATTTCAGGAGCGGCGGGGCTTTCCGTGCGTTCGCCGTGCAGGTCGTCATCGCCACCTTCTTCACGGCGCTGATCGGCGAAGCCATCGTGAAGATCATCGAGAAAACCCTGTGGCGGAACGTGCCGCATGCGGAGATCGAGGATCTCTTCAGTCACCTCGAATTCATCGCGCCGGCGCTCGCCGCCGCGGGTCTGTTGATCGTGATCGCGGGAATCTTCGAACGGCGCCACCCGGTGGGAGCGACGGTTTCACCGGGGCACGACCTGAACGCGCAGCGCGCCGGCGTGATCGGGGCGGTGCAGGGCCTGTGCCTGCCGTTTCGCGGCTTTTCACGCTCGGGAGCCACGATTTCCACGGGACTCCTGCTCGGGGTAGTCAAAGCGCGCGCCGAGGCCTTCAGTTTCGCCCTCGCCGTGGTGCTCACCCCGCCGGTGGTGGTGCGCGAGGTCCTGCGCCTCGTGCGCGCGGCGCACGAAGGTGGCGCCGATCTGCGCTTAGCCGCGCTCGAGAGCGTGCTGGGCGCGGTGGTCGCTTTCTTCGCCGGACTGCTCGCCCTGCGATGGTTGAGCCGCTGGCTCGAGGGCGGTCGCTGGTACTGGTTTGGTGTCTACTGCCTCGTGGCTGCAGGTGCGGTCATGCTGCTGCACCGCGCCGGATACTGATGCCGTAGTGGGAACCGACACTCACCGGGGAGTCGCGCGCGCCTTGAGCGCCGCGACGGCGTCCAGGCGCCGGCGGCGGATTTCCTCGCCGATCTCCGCTCCCTCGAGGCCGCGCCGCTCGCTCTCCGACAGCAATACACCGGCAGCCGCGGCCAGCGCCTGCCCGAGATACCGGGCCTGCGGATAGGGCGCGTCCTCGCGGCCGGTACGTCCACGGGCATCGGCTTCGCAGGCGAGCAACAGCTCGGCAAAGCGCTCGGGACGACGGAAGGCGTCGCACTTCTCCAGCAGCGTGAGCACGGTGGCGGGCTTGAGCTCGAGGGCGCGATGGACCAGCGTGTGCTGGCGCGCGGTGAGAATCGCCAGCTCGCGGTGGGTGTTGGGCACCTTGAGGCGTTCGCACAGCTCCTCGATCAACGGCACGCCGAATTCCTCGTGCCTGTGGTGACTCGGCCAGTCGGCCTTGGGCGTCTGCGCCTTGCCGAGATCGTGCGTCAGCACAGCAAAACGCACCACGACCGGGGCGCCGTGCGCGGCGGCGTACTTCAGCGCCAGCATCACGTGCAGACCGGTGTCGATCTCCGGGTGCCAGCGCGGCGGCTGCGGCACACCAAAGAGCGCATCGATCTCCGGGAAGATCACCGCCAGTGCGCCGCAGGCACGCAAGGTCTCGAAGAACACTTCCGGGTGCGCCTCGGCGAGTGCGCGCTCGGTCTCCTGCCAGACGCGTTCGGGAACGAGCGTGCGCGCTTCGCCTGCATCGACGATGCGACGCATGAGTGCGAGGGTTTCGTCGGCGACCCGGAAGCCGAGTCCCGCAAAACGTGCGGCGAAGCGCGCCACACGCAGGATCCGTACGGGATCCTCGACGAAGGCTTCCGACACATGTCGCAACCGGCGTGCGGCGAGATCCGCCGTCCCGCCATAAGGGTCGATGAGCGCGCCGTTCTCGTCCTCCGCCATCGCGTTGATGGTCAGGTCGCGGCGCCTGAGGTCCTCCTCGAGCGTCACGCCGGGGGCGAACTGCGTGGTGAACCCGCGGTAACCCGGGCCGACCTTGCGCTCCTGGCGGGCGAGGGCGTACTCCTCGTGTGTCACCGGATGGAGGAATACCGGAAATTCGCGGCCGACGGGTTCGTAACCCAACCGCACCAACTCCTCGGGTGTTGCGCCCACCACCACCCAGTCGCGCTCGCGGACCCGAACACCGAGCAGGCGGTCCCGGACCGCGCCGCCGACCAAGTAGACTCGCATGGTGCGCATGTTAACCGAGACGCCTGCGGACAGCGCGGCGCGGACGGCTGTTGCAACACTCAGCTCGTCGCGGGTCTGCGTGCTGACGCTGGCGTCAGCGTGTGCGCTGCTCAGCGGCTGTGGCACTCCGTACCTCATGCAGGCAGCGAGCGGCGAGTGGCACGTGCTGCACGAGCGCGTGCCCATCGACACCGTGCTCGCCGATCCGCACGCGCCGACGGCGGTCCACGAGCACCTCGAGCAGGTGCGTGCCGCGCGCCAGTTCGCCTCGAGCGAGCTCGGCCTGCCCGATAACGGCAGCTACCGCAGCTACGCCGATATCGGCCGGCCGTACGTGGTGTGGAACGTGGTGGCGGCGCCGGAATTCTCGGTCGCGCCGAAGCGCTGGTGCTTTCCGGTGGCGGGCTGCGTCGCGTATCGCGGTTACTTTCACGAGCAGTCGGCGCGCGACTTCGCGCTCGGACTCGAGAGTCAGGGGTTCGACGTCGCTGTCGATGGGGTCCCGGCGTACTCGACGCTCGGCAAGTTCGCCGACCCGGTGCTCTCGAGCATGCTGCGCTACGGCGATGACGACCTGGCGGCGACCATCTTCCACGAGCTGGCACACCAGCTGCTGTATGTCCGGGATGATTCGGAGTTCAACGAGGCCTTCGCCACCACGGTCGAGTATGTCGGGCTCGAACGCTGGCTCGCGCACCAGGGAGCGACGGCGCGCATGCAGGCGTTTCGCGATGAGCAACAGCGCGAGCGCGCGTTGGTGAGCCTGCTGACGACGACCCGCACGCGCCTCGAGCAGTTGTACGGCTCACCGCTCGCCCGTGACGAGATGGTCGTGAAGAAAGCGGAGGTGTTCGCGCAACTCCGCGACGACATCCGCGCGCTCGAGCGGCACCAGGGCGTCACGTATCCGTTGTACGAGGAATGGATCGCCGCCGGGTTGAACAACGCGCGTCTCGCCTCGGTGGCGACCTACTTCGAGTGTGTGCCCGGGTTCATGCGGCTGCTGCATGAGCAGGGCGATGACCTGCCGCGCTTTTATGCAGCGGTACGCAAGCTGGCGGAGCTTTCGCGGCCCGAGCGCCACGCACGGTTGTGCACGCCGGAAACGACCGCGACTGACTGAGCGAGAGCGGCCGGCCGCCCGGTCAGGCCGGTACTTGCCCGGCTGCGAGGTACAGGGGCAGCTCTGCCAGCATGGTACGGGGTACGATGCCGAGTGCTGCGCAGCCGTCCTCACGACACACGCTGTCGAGGGTGAGCGAGCGGAAGTTGTCGAGCGAGAAGGGTTTGCCGGGCAGGAGTCCCATCACCACGCCCTGAACGCGCGCCAGCGCATCCGGCAGCCGCAGGATGTGGCACGGCAGACCCGCCACGCGCGCGGTCAGACGCACGATCTCCTCGAGCCTCAGCACCTCGGGGCCGCAGAGCTCGTAGATCGCCGCCGTGTTCGCCGCCCGGTTGAGCGCTCGCATGAAGGCCTCGGCGACATCGAGCACGCTGATGGGCGCGAAGCGCGCGCGGGCGCGTGCCAGCGGCAGGATTCCAGCGCTCATGCGCAGCAGGCCCGCGAAGCGATTGGTGAGCGAATCACCGGCACCGAAGATCACCGACGGGCGGAAGATCGCGACCGACGGGTGCGGTTGCTCCGGGTGCGGCACCGCGCACACCGCCGCCTCAGCGGCCGCCTTGGAGCGCAGGTAGCGGCTCGGGGCGTGTTCGGCAGCGCCGAGCGAGCTCATGTGCAGCACGCGGCGCACGCCGGCGGCGCGCGCCGCGGTCATCACCTTGGCGGCGAGCTGGGCGTGCACAGTCTCGAAGGTGTCGCGTCCGCGCTCGTTGAGGATGCCGATGAGGTTGATGACGGCCGCGCAGTCGGCGAACAGCTGGCTGAGCACTCGCGGTTCGTGCACGTTCGCCCGGCGCAGCTCCACGGTGTCGAGTACGCGCAGCCGGTCGGCGTGCCGGAGACTGCGAGTCGGCACCCGCACCCAGTGTCCCGCGTACACGAGCCGCGTCACCAGCTCCGTGCCGACGAACCCGGTGCCGCCGAGCACGCAGATGTTCACGAGTGCAAAGCCCCCTCAGCGCAGTGGCACGAGCAGCACGGTGGCGCCGCGCCGCACTTCCAGCACCAGCACGGCGGCGCCCCGGGCGCGCTCGCGCAGCTCGCGCACGCTGCTCACGCGCCCGCGATTGGCGCCCACGATGACGTCATCGGCCCGCAGCCCGGCCTGCGCCGCGGCGCTGCCCGGCTCGACGCTGCGCACCAGCGCGCCACCGGCGTCCGGCGCGTCGCCGAGCACCGCACCCTCGAAGCTCTTGTGGATGCTCGAAGGTCCCCCGCTGAGTTCAGTGGTAGTGTCGGCGATCACCGCCGTGACGCGCAGCGGCTTGCCATCGCGCAGCAAGCCGATGTCGACCTTGTCGCCGACGCGCCGGAGCCCGATCGTGTTGCGCAGCTCACTGTTCGATTTGACCGGCTGTCCATTCACCGAGGTGATGACGTCCCCGGTGCGGATACCGGCATGGTCGGCGGGCGAACCCTCCACGACCTGCGATACCAGCGCACCAACTGCGCTCGGCAGCCCGAGCGAGTGCGCGATGTCGGGCGTCACGGTGTACATGCTCACGCCGAGCTGACCGCGCTTCACCGAGCCGTAGCGGATCAGCTGATCCATGACGCTGCGCGCCATGTTCACGGGGATGGCAAAGCCGATGCCGATATTGCCGCCGCTGCGCGAGAGGATGGCAGTGTTGATGCCGATCAGCTCGCCGCGCAGGTTGACCAGCGCGCCGCCGGAGTTACCCGGATTGATGGAAGCGTCGGTCTGGATGAAGTCTTCGTAGCCGTCGGGGTTGATGCCCGAGCGCGACAGGCCGCTGATGATCCCGGAGGTCACGGTGTGCTGCAGGCCGAACGGATTGCCGATGGCCACCACGAAGTCGCCGACCTCCACCTTGGCGGAATCGCCGAGCGGAACCTGCGTGAGGCCGTCGGGTTTCACCTTGAGCACCGCGACATCCGAGGGCGTGTCGCTGCCGATGATCTCGGCCTTCAGGTCGCGCCCGTCCTGCAGCGTGACGGTGATCTCGCTCGCGTTCTCGACCACGTGGGCGTTGGTGACGATATAGCCGGTGTGCGCATCGAAGATCACCCCCGAGCCGGCGCTCTGGAAGGGGCGCGCGCGCGGTCCGGTGTCCGGCGGTACATCGAAGAAGCGGCGGAAGAAGGGATCATCGAGCAGCGGATTCTGCGCGCCGCGCTCGCGGATGGTACCGCGGGTGGCGATGTTCACCACGGCGGGCGAGACCTTGCGGATCATCGGCGCAAGCGTCGGCAGCCCCGCCTCGTTGATTGCAGGTGGCATCGCCGCGGGCAGCGGCGGTGCGAGCAGTGCAACCATCACACACAAGGCAAGCGCGCGTTTCATGCCCTGGGAATTCTAGCTCCAAGCGGCGGCGGCCGTTCGGTCCGGTGCGCGCAGCGCGTGGTTCGTGGAGTCAGGAGTAGAAGAAAATAGAAATGGCCGGCAGCGCGGTTGCGCTGCCGGCTCACACGGTCAAGGCTCTTCGGTCTTAGGCGGCCTGGACCTCGATGCGCCGCGGCTGCGCCGTCGGCCGCTTCGGGATGGAGAGCTCCAGCACCCCGTTGACGTGCGTCGCCTTGATGGCTTCGGCATCGACGCTCTCGGGGAGCGTGAAGCGGCGCAGGAACGTGCCGGTGGCGCGCTCGACGCTCTCGTAGCCGTCCTTGGACGACTTCTTCTCCGAGCGGCGCTCGCCCTTGATCGTCAGCACGCCCTTGTCAGCCGTGACTTCGATGTCCTTGCCCTCAACGCCCGGCAGATCGGCCGTGACGATGAAGCGCTCGGCTTCCTCGTGCACGTCGACATGCGGGATCCAGCTGACGGTCGCGCTGTCGGCGACCTCGCCCAGGGCGCGATCGAGCTGCCGCTGCAGGCGGCCCACGAATGCCCAGGGCTCATAACGAACGATGGTCATGCGAAAAACTCCTCTTGAATAAGGTCAGAATCGAAACAAAAAACTGGGTACGCAGTGCGCGGCCGCGCAGTGCGCGTATGGAACCGGATGTGCGGTTCGGTGGTTGCGGTTTCAAGAGCACGGCCGTCAACGCGGCACTTTTGAACAGCCTCGCGGTGAGGCTGTTCGCAGTCGCTGGGTCAGGGCGAGCTGCGGCCCCTCGGGGTCAATGCGCATCGCCAATGCGCATGGGGAGTGCGCATGGGTGAGGGCGTGCGCACATACCTCCCGGGGTCGGTGGCAGATCACTGATCCTGCCGAAACCTGGAGCTGCGCCGCTGGTCAAAAAATGATCACCTGAGCCCGGAGAGCCTGGCGGCCTGACCGTCAAAGCCGC
>Ga0306920_100014499_pt1 | contig 10760 bp, 8 predicted proteins | sample flu12Cox44000170_FD_204666 | JGI IMG/M metagenome (GOLD analysis project Ga0306920, IMG submission 204666) | Lab enrichment of tropical soil microbial communities from Luquillo Experimental Forest, Puerto Rico - flux4day.12C.oxic.44.000.170 (v2)... | ecosystem: Environmental > Terrestrial >... | reverse complement strand
GGGCACGGACTGGAGCACGACGGGACAGATATATTGGTACACGCTGCGAAGTACTAATCCCCGATATGACCTGATGGAATTGAGGTCTCTGGAAGACTGGGTGCTGCTGAAGCACTTCAAATCGGTTCCGAATGTAGTCGATGTTTCTGACTTCGGAGGCACTGTCCGCGAATACCAGGTGCGCGTCGACCCAGCCAAACTCGTCTCCTACGGTTTGAGCATCGGCCAGGTGGAACAGCAGCTCAGCAACAACAACATCAATGCCGGCGGCAGCTTTGTCGAGGTCGGGATGCAGCAGATGAATGTCCGCGCGCTCGGCCTTTTCAGCAGTGTACATGACATCGAGCTGACGGTCCTGAAGACTCAAACCGGAACTGCCCTTCGAGTTAGAGACATCGGGGACGTCACTCAGGGTCCGAAAATCCGGCTTGGTCATATGGCCCGAGCGAATCACATAGACGACGGGAGGATCATCGATGAGCCCGACGTGATTCAGGGCGGAGTCTTGATGCGCAAAGGTGCGGAAGAAGAATCAACTCTCGAGGGAATTCACAAGAAGGTAGAGGAACTCAATAACGGCATCTTGCCGCCCGGCGTGAAAGTCGTCCCGATGCTGGACCGCAGTGACCTTCTACACTTCACCTTGCACACAGTTCTGCACAACCTTAGCGAGGGGATGGTTCTGGTGACCATCATCCTTTTCCTCTTTCTCCTCAACGTGCGCGCCGCTCTGATCGTGTCGCTTACCATTCCGTTTGCTTTGCTGTTTGCCTCCATTTGGCTGAATGTGAGTCAGATTCCGGCAAATCTTCTGTCGCTGGGAGCGCTGGATTTCGGGATGGTGGTGGATGGAGCTGTGGTGATGGTGGAAAACATAATCCGGCACTTGACGCGGGCCCGCCGGGAGACCCTGGCAGGCGCCCCAAAAACCGCCGGTGAGATGATCCGTGAGGCCTGTCACGAAGTCCAACGGCCCGTCTTTTACGCCATCGCCATTATCATTACGGCCTATCTACCGATATTCACTCTACAGCGCGTCGAAGGCCGCTTGTTCCGGCCCATGGCCTGGACGGTGGCGTTCGCGCTTCTCGGCGCCATGACGTTCTCCATTCTGATCGCGCCAGTTCTTTCCGCCACGCTATTCCGCAAAGGGGTGAAGGAGTCGCGCAATCCGGTCCTGGCTTTTTTGACGGAGCGATACCGACGGCGCCTGCGGTGGTGTGTTCAGCATCGGTGGATCACCGTCGGTGTCGGATTAATCGCCCTGGGCGTCACAGTGTATTTGGGTTTCAGCGGCGTGATTGGTTCGGAGTTTCTGCCGCACCTCGATGAAGGCGCCATCTGGGCTCGGGGCACCTTGGCGCCGAGCACCAGTCTAACGGAGGGCGAAAAGTTCACGACTCAGGAGCGCTATGTTTTTGCGTCCTTTCCTGAGGTGACCAAAGTCGTCTCGGAAATCGGCAGACCCGACGACGGGACGGATACGGGGGGATTTGGCAATACCGAGTATTTCGTCGACTTGAAGCCGAAAGAGCAGTGGCGGCCAGTGTTTCACAAGAACAAAGAGGAACTGATCGCTGCCATGAATCTCGCGGTGCAGAAATATCCTGGAGCCATCTGGAACTTCTCCCAGCCGATCGAAGATAACGTCGGAGAAATGCTCACCGGCACCAAAGGCTCGCTGGCCGCCAAGATTTTCGGGGACGACTTGAGGACTCTCGAGGAAAAGGGCGAGGAAGTAACGAACCTGATGTCGAGTATTCCGGGAATGCGTGACGTCAAGCTTCTGCGCGATTTCGGGCAGCCCAATCTCGATCTGACCATTGACCGTCGACAGGCTGCCCGTTTTGGAATCAATATAGCGGATATTCAAGATGCCGTTCAAACTGCGGTTGGCGGCAATGCGGTGAGTCAAGTGCTGATCGGTGAGCAGCGGTACGACGTCGTAGTACGCTACCAGCAACGCTATCGCAACACCGCCCAGGCCATCCAGAACGTTCGCCTCCTTTCCCAGACGGGAGAGCGGGTGTCATTGGCACAGTTGTGTAGAGTCGAGGTCAAGGACGGCGCCTACGATATCTACCGGGAAGGCAACCAGCGCTACGTAGCGATCACCTTCAATGTAAGGGGCCGCGATTTGGGAACCACGGTGGGGGACGCCATTAAGCAGATCGGCGAGAAGGTCAGGATGCCGCCGGGATACCACATCGGCTGGTCTGGCGAATACGAAAGTGAAAAGCGAGCGGAAGCGCGACTGCGCATCATCGTGCCGCTAACCATTCTGGTCATCTTCATCATTCTGTACACGATGTTCAAGTCAGCAAAGTGGGCTTCCCTGATCCTAGCCGTGGTGGCGATGGCTCCTCTCGGCGGATTACTAGCGCTCCTACTTACGGGAACCTATTTCAGCGTTTCCTCCGGCATCGGATTCCTGGCACTGTTCGGTGTCTCGGTGCAAACGGGTGTCATCATGCTCGAGTACATTAATCAACTACGCGCGCGCGGCCATTCGATCATCGATGCGGCGATAGAGGGCGCCGTTCTGAGGCTTCGCCCCATCATGATGACGATGCTAGTCGCGACATTTGGGCTGGTGCCTGCCGCGTTGTCTCACGACATCGGCTCCGATTCGCAGCGGCCATTTGCCATCGTGATTGTCGGCGGGTTGACGGCAGCGCTTCTGATGAGCCTGGTTTTGTTGCCTACGCTGTATGTCTGGATCGCACGGCAAGGCGATCAACTTCCCGAACCGGAAGGTTCCTTCGAGGGCTAATGAAAACTAAATGTGCAATTCTGCCAATGAGAAAGGTCTCAGGACGGTGGGCGCTCGCTCTCGGGCTTACTGGCGTGGCGTTCGCCCAGCGGCCTGCCCGGATCACCCTGGACCAGGCGATCCAGTTGGCAGTCCAGCACAACCACAGCCTGCAAGCCGCCCGCACCACGATCCAGCAGAATCAGGCCGCCGAAATTACCGCGAACCTGCGCCCGAATCCGACGTTTTTCACCGACTGGGAATATCTACCGCTGTTCTCGCGCCCGCAAGGCCAGACTATATCCGACTACATCCAAGGCTCGACCGAGGGCGATCTTGGCTTGAGTTACCTGATTGAACGAGGCCACAAGCGGCAGCGCCGCTTGGAAGCCGCCAGGGCCACTACCGCAGTGACGCGCGCGACGGTGGCCGACAACGAACGCAGCATTGCATTTCAGGTCGGATCTCTCTTCGTCAATGCCCAGCTGGCACAGTCGACCTTCGATCTTGCGCAGCAGGATCTCAAGAGTTTTCAGCAGACCGTTGAGATCGGCGCCGTCCAGTTCAAAGACGGCACCATGAGCGAGAACGACTATCTCAAGATCCGACTGCAGTTGGTGCAGTTCGAAACCGACGTCCAGCAAGCCATGCTGAACAAGGCCCAGGCGCTGTCCGACCTCCGCCAGCAGTTAGGTTACGAGTCGGTGCCCGCCGAGTACGATGTCGTCGGCGAATTCGAATACCGGCCGCTGGTGGTCACTCTCGAGGAATTGCAGGCGAAGGCACTTCAGAACCGGCCGGACCTGCGTGCAGCGGTGCTGGGCATTACGGCCGCCAACAGCCAATATGCGCTCGCCAAGGCGAACGGGAAGCAGGATCCCACTATCTCAACCAACTACTCGCACGTTAACGGCATCAATGGCCTTACCTGGTCGTTCAGCGTTCCGCTGGCGATTTTCGACAGAAACCAGGGCAACATCGCACAGACGCGGATCGCCATCCGGCAGGCGGAGGAGCAGCAGAAAGCAGCGAGCAGTCAGGTACTGACCGACGTAAAAGACGCGTATGAAGCCTTGCAGGAAAGCGCGCGAATCGCCCAGCTATATCGAGGCAGTTATCTCGAAGTGGCTCAAAAGAGCCGCGATATCAGCGAGTATGCGTACCGGCGCGGCGCCTTGGCATTGATCGATTTTCTTGACGCCGAGCGAAGCTATCGCGCCACGCAGCTCGCTTATCGGCAGGCAGTGGCAGCGTACCTGACGTCGCTGGAGCAGCTTCGCCAAGCGGTCGGAACCCGGGAGTCGCTTTGATTCTGGCCTCCCCTGGTGCTGCGACGCGGACCGGGTAAATTTGGAACGGAAAGTGCAATCGATGAAAAAGGCAGACGTTCGCCGCCGCATTGAGGAAATTGGCATCATACCAGGCATTCGCGTATCGAAGCCCGAGCGCGCGTCCTTCGCTGCGGAAGCGGTCAACCGTGCCGGCCTTCCCATCGCGGAAATCACCATGACTGTGCCGGGCGCAACCGATGTGATTACCCATCTGGCCAAGAGCTTCCCCGAGATGGTCGTAGGCGCCGGAACCGTTCTGGATACCGAAACAGCGCGCCGCTGCCTGGATGCCGGAGCCTCGTTCTTGACGAGTACTGGACTGGTCCCGGATGTCGTGGAATTCGCACTGCAAAACGATGTCGTCGTATTCCCAGGCGCCTTGACTCCCACTGAGGTGATTGCGGCGTGGAAGACCGGCGCCGACTTCGTCAAGGTCTTTCCTTGTGGGCCGATGGGCGGGCCGAATTACATTCGTGCGTTGAAGCTCCCGTTTCCTCAAGTCCGGTTGATCGCCACTGGCGGCGTGAACCAACAAACCGCCTGCAACTTTATCCTGGCCGGCGCCACTGCTGTCGGCATCGGCGCGGAGTTGATCAACCCGGAGGCTCTCCCCGTAATGAAGGAAGAACAGATCCAAGAGTTGGCGCGTCGCTACCTGGGAATGGTGAACACCGCCCGCGCTCAATTGAATGGAGGGAATCAATAATGACAAACAAATGGGCGGTGTTCGGGCTGAGCGTGCTGGTGAGTGCGGGACCTTTGGTTGCCGCCGAGCGAGTGGAAAGCGGCAGCAGGCAGTCTTTCCAAGAAACCAGCACCGAGCATTTGAAATTCGGGCCGGGTGGGACCATTCGAGTAAATGACTCGTACGGCCATTTGACGGTGGAAGGCTGGGATGAGCCCGAGGTTTGGATCACGCTCATCAAATCGACCAAAGGTTTCTACGAGCCCAGCCGAAAGCGAGAGGCGTCGCAACGCTTCGAAATGATTCAGGTGTCCGCCGAAAGCCGCTCCGCGACAGAGTTGGCAATAGCCACCACCCGGGCATCCCGTCATGGAACCTGGGCACCGCCTTTGCCCAACACCACGGATTTAGGAGTCATCCTCGAATATCGCATTCTGGTACCGCGCAATTCGCAACTGTTCGTCAACCACGACTATGGGTACGTCTGGGTGAGCGACGTGACAGGAGACCTCGAGGTGAACAGCCACACGGGTGACATGATCGTCATGCTGCCGGACCCGCGTCCCTATGCGATCGATGCCAGGACTAGATTGGGCAGCGTGTCCTCAGACTTTGCTGGCAAGACCCTCAGCCGGTTCCTGGTGGGCACGCGCTTCGCTTACGCGAGTGAGGCTTCGTCCCAAAGGATCCGCCTGCGTATGGGCCGCGGGAGCATCACCATAAAGAGCGGTCCGCCCTTTGCGCCGTTTTATAAGGATTGAGGAGGTCGCTTGATGTCGACAGTTAGAACCGCGTTTATACTCACTGCCGCGTTTTGCGGTTCAACAACTTGGGCCCAGCAAGTGGACGCTTTCTTGGGAATGAGCACTGCACGTGTAGGTTCCAATGGCCAGAGCATTGACACCCTTGGCGATGGCACACTACATAAGACACCGGCCATGGGCGGTGTCTTTACCGATTTTGGCCTCAATCTTTTCCTGAATCGGCAGGTGGGCATTGGGTGGACGTCCGCCTGGAGGGCCGCTCATGACTATGCCGGCCTTCAATATCGGCCCAAGTTCAATGTCTTCGATGCCGTTTTCCAACCAGCCCTCTTTCGCACTAAGCTGTCCCTGCCGGAGTTGCGTGCGGGCATCGGCTTCGCGAGCATCAACTTTGATTACGACGACCCGCAGGCGTGTGCTCGGGTCCCAGGATGCCCGTCCGCGCACCATTTCGTCGGGCATGCCGCTGTGGCGACCCGTCTATATCTGACGCACCATGTGTTCCTCCGACCATCAGTGGATGCTCAGTACGTGAAACACTTTTTCCTGTTCGGAAGCAATTGGGTACCGAGGTATTCGATGAGCTTCGGTTACAGCTTCGGGAAAGAATGACACCGAGGCTTACGGCCAACTATTGAAACTGATAAACTTTCAGAGAGTCAGGAGCTCAGTTGTGCGGCTTTGCTTCGTTGGCTCTCTAATAAGCTGCGCGGCGCTTTTAGTACTCTTGAGCGGATGGTACGCCAGCCCGGCGGCGGGGCAGACCGATTCCCGCCCCCAGGCGGCGGAACGCCTTCGTGAGGCTGAGCTCAATCCCCGCTTCAATGTAGATACTACGCTGGTGCTCATCCCGGCGACGGTCACGGACTCCTCAAACCGTTTCGTTCTCGGCCTTCAGAAGGAGGACTTTCATCTTTTTGAAGACGGTGCTGAGCAGACGATCGCACACTTTTCCGGTGAGGATGTGCCGCTCTCAGTGGGCTTGGTTTTTGACACCAGTGGCAGCATGGACTCTAAGCTGCGAACCTCCCGCCAAGCCGCCCTTCAATTCCTCAAGACTATGAACCCGCAGGACGAAGCTTTTCTCGTCGAGTTCAGCGATCGGGCCGAACTGGCGGTCGGGTTCACGAGCCGTGTCGAGCAAATTCAAGAAAAGCTGATGTCGGTGCAACCGGGTGGCCTTACGGCGATGCTCGATGCCGCCGAGATGGCGCTGCGCGAAATGAAGAAAGCGAAGAACCCCCGGAAAACGATCTTGATTATTTCTGATGGCGGCGATAACAACAGCCGGTATTTGGCGCGCGAAATCGAGGCCCTGGTACGCGAGGCCGATGTACAGATCTATGCCATGGGCGTCTTCGAGCCGTCCATTTTTTCTGGTTTGGCAAGGGAGGAAATCTCGGGGCCACGCTTGCTGTCCGAGCTGGCGGAGCACACCGGGGGGCGGGCATTCAGCGCATCGGATCCGAACGATCTGCCGAATGTCGCCGCACGGATCGGTATCGAGTTGCGAAACCAGTATGTCCTCGCCTATTCGCCGAAGAACCAGAACAAGGACGGGAAATATCGTCGCGTCGAGGTGAAAGTGGCCGAGCCGGCAGCCATCCCAAATCTCAAGCTCCGCTGGAGGCTCGGCTACTATGCCCCATCCCAGTAGTAGCGGGCCTTCAACGGTGGCGGGCGGCTGGGCCTCCCACGTGCGCATGCGGAGCAGTGGCGTGGGGAGGGGCGCTCGGCAGGGGCGTTCGCGGCGGCGGTGCGAATGGGACTTTGGGTGAAGTAATGTTGCCTGGATGCAGCCCGGTGGCACCCGCCGAAAGCCCTCTGCCGATCGGCGAAGGGATCATGATCCGCCTTGGAAAAAAGGGAGCTCCGCTTGGCCAACCTCGATACATAGGCCCGTACGCATAAGGTGGGAAATAGATCGAACTCAACGTCGATTGGTAGGGACTCCAGAAGCTGAGTCCGTAAGGGTTCGTGATCCCCAGAGACGGAACGCCCGTCAGTGGAAAATAGCTCAAACCTCCGGAGGCAAGGCCGGAGCTGTCAAACTGGGCTGGATCGTCAACGATTTCCGCCGCTATAGCGTTGTCCGCTGAGATGGCTTGACTCCGGCTCATCGCCCAGCTCTTGAAAGCGTCACTCCCTACAGCCGCCGGCCGCTCCGCGACCAGCACCGTTGCCAACGGGAGGACCTCGCCTTCTCGGACTGGCACGGTCTCCGTATTGCCCTCTGTGGAAACTTCACCTTCGCCCTGGTACATCCGTAGCTGCGGGGGGTCGGAATCGATGCGATAGACTCCCTTATGCTGGACTCGCACTTGCCAGTTCCTGAGAATCAACTTGACGGAGGTGTCGTTTCCCCGCTCATTGGACTCGATTATGGCCGAGCCGCCGACCAGTTGGACGCGCGTATCGGAGAGTTTGTTCGAGAGCATGCGGATGGCGCTGTTCTCGTCGATGCGAAGGAGGACACCTGGGGTGAGAATCACTTCCGCTCTGCCTTGCTCTGTCCTCAGTTCTCGGCCTTCGCCAATATCCGGAAATTTCCCAAATTTCTGTTCCAGTTGCTGGTCGCCGACGAAGACTGAGCCTTCGAAAAAGTAGATCACGCCGGAATGCGTCGAGACTACCGATTGCCCCCAAGCAGGGAACTCCGCCGCCAAGGCCAAAACCAACAATTGCAGCACAGTGACGCGTGCGTGAGTCATAAGATATCCCTTTGTTCCGAGTATCCACCTATTCGGAAGTGTCGTCAACCGCGAGATCCGCGCAAGTGTGGTAGTTATCTCTGTGCCGGCCCCCCCCATTCGCCACGGATCGAGCTTCGGCAGAGGCTGATCAGGGTGCGAGCGTCAGCCAATTCGATTCCAGGCCGCTCGTGACAATCTGGTTGGGATTGGAATCGAAAAACTCGAAGTCGGCGTCTTCGGAATCTTCGATTGTCCCGAGGTCGCCCATCTCTATGCGGGGAGCGAGAACGCCGGCAGCTTTCGGAAACCTGCTGAGGGAGGCGTCGTACCGGGCCTTCAGCGGATAGAACACACCCGCGACCTGTACCGTCTCCAACCTCACCTTCATCACCAATGAAGGTCGCGCGACACGCGCTCCCCGGCCTTCAGACGCTTGCGACGGGGCGGTCCCGTAGAAATGCCTGATGCTGACGATCCGGCCCACCACGGCCGCACCTTCCGGAATCAAGACTTTGGAAGACCGGTCGCGGACGGCGGTCTTCAGTTTTGCTCTGATCGGATCGCCAGCCGCGGCCTCGCTTGTGTCGATCCGTTCGGTAAACACCAATTTGAACCGCAATCCGGCCGGCAGCGAAAGCGTTGCTGACGCAGGATCCGTAGCGCGACCCGGGACGACCTCGGGCAACGTCTCGAAACGCACGGCCGACTCTCCCCGAAACTCGTGGCAGGCCGAATAGTGGATTACGTTTTCCGCTTGCGAACCGTCGCTGTGCAGAGCCGCGATTCGAGCCTCGGCCGGGAGCAGGAAGTCTGACCCGTTAAGGCTTACACGGCTGTAATCCAACACTTGAGTAATCTGACAGGTCGAGCTTTCCGCGGGCAGGTGACTGGCGCGTATGACCAATCTCACCAGATCCGAGGTGGCAGGATCGGCCAACAGCGTACCGCCGTATTCAATCGTTATTTCCCGGGCTTCTTTCGACCCGAGAACGTACGAATAACGGCTCTTCTCCAAGGGCACCCGGAATCCGAACTCGGAGAGCAGTCTTCCCCCCAGAGTGGTCCGATCCCCGTTATAAGAAAAGTTCGCTGCCTCACCTCCGAAGATCGAAGCGAGCATCGACGAGAAGCTTCCGGTCGAGATCGCGCCGTCGCGCACCATTTCAAACAGGTCAGCGTCGCTAAAATGATCCTCTCCGGCCCAGGAGTACATCTCGCTGTTTAAACCGGGCCGCCTGTGCGTCACGGCGACATCGAGCCTCACCCGGTCTGAAGAGGACATCTGCCGTCTCCACGCGGCGCTATTGGCTTCGGCGGCCAGGCTATCACACGAATGCACGCGATGCTTGCCGTCTCCCGGTCCGTAGCGGGAGGGGTCCGGATCATATCGTGACCGATCGATGGTCTCAGTACACACGTATTTCGGCAGACCTTGGACCGTGCTCATGACGGCTTGCTTCACTCGCAGCAGTACCTCTCGGGCATCGTCCTGAACCTGACCACTAGCGCAAAGGACAAATAGCAGGGCTGCAGTCAGCGACCTAGGCAGAACCGCCTTCACCCAAAATCGACGGTTCGGATGCGCGGCTGAACCGAATAGCGCGGAACCAGCCGGGTCTTTCTGGCATGGCATTGAACCTCTCTATTACAAATTCTACGCCCATGCCTGGGATTTGAGAAGGGGCCCTCAAACCGGCTTGCGATCCCGAGGACCCAAATCTGCAAAAAGGTGTCGGATGTCTCGGCTATCGACTCCAGGTGTACCCAATAGAAGAGGTTGTATACCAGGGCACGGTGACGATCTTGTTGAAGGTTTCCTGCAGCCAAATGGAGCTGTGAGCGTTAATGTGAATGATTGCGCCAAGCGACTCGCCATCATAAAAGCGACTCTCGACGCGCGGATTTCCGGTCATGCTGGTCAGGCCGGCTTGAATCCATGTATAACCGGTGATCCGCTTCGTTTTCGGCACCGCAAAGTTCTTCATGATCCCGGCTGTCTCTGTGTGAGATCCGTAGTCGGTGTGGAGAAAGCCGTGCGAACCGCCGTTCTCATACGTATACGCAAACGTCAGTTCGTCGCCAAGCGGGTCCTTCTTGAGAAACCCGAACGTGTGACCGAGACCGATATTGTAGTTCGCCTTCGGGGCCAGTCCAGGCCTCACCAGATCCGAGCCGAACATCACGAACAGGTCCGTGGATGTGCCGGCCTCGGATTCGGCGGAAGATATCGAGGAACTCTGAGCAACGGCAGCTGCAGTAACGAGAAGCCCGAGCGTCGCGCAGGCCAGGGATGCCATGATTTCTCCTTTTGGTCATGAACGCTACGTGGCGGACTCCCTGTCAGACGCTGACAGCCGCGCCGGCTTCCGTGAGGACGACGCGCACCCGAGATCATAGACCACAGAACGTGAAAAAGGTATAAACCCTCTCACCGAGCTAGTTCGTGACTTACCCACAGTCAAGCATGAAAAAGTCATGAAAAACGCGCCTCTTTAATTCCTCCGGGGCTGCCCCTATCTCTACAGTCGTTTATGA
>Ga0306920_100014497_pt1 | contig 10761 bp, 5 predicted proteins | sample flu12Cox44000170_FD_204666 | JGI IMG/M metagenome (GOLD analysis project Ga0306920, IMG submission 204666) | Lab enrichment of tropical soil microbial communities from Luquillo Experimental Forest, Puerto Rico - flux4day.12C.oxic.44.000.170 (v2)... | ecosystem: Environmental > Terrestrial >... | reverse complement strand
GTTTTTTGGGCGGGGTGCGGGTTTTTTTAATATCCCGCGCGCCCCGCCCCCAAGACTCCCGTCGCGGCGAACCACAAGTGTATGGATTATTCTGGCTCAACTCCAATTCTCCGCTATAATTGCTAAGGATGGACAGCACACCAGGGCCAACCCGTATCCCTCCCAGGCCCTTGCGGAGTTTTTCGATGCGTTCCCGTTTCCTTCCTTTTGGCACGCTTGGCTTTTGCCTTGCCGTTGCTACCTCATTCCCGAATATGGCGGCAGCCCAGAAAGCGGACAAAAAGCCGCCGGATGCCTTCGCCAAAGAAGTTGTCCCGCTCTTGACCAAATACTGCATCAAATGCCACGGCGGGCCCCGTCCCAAGGGGGAGTTGGCGCTGGACAAGTTCAAGGATGAAAATGCCGCTCTCAAGAAGCCGCAGGTCTGGGAGAAAGTGGTCCACAATTTGCGCTCCGGCGACATGCCGCCTGAAAGCAAACCGAAGCCGACCGCCAAAGAAATGGAAATTATCACCACCTGGATCGCGAAGGGCCTGGCGGCCGCCGATTGCACCAAGAATAGAGATCCCGGCCGGGTCACCATCCGCCGGCTCAACCGCATCGAGTACAACAACACCATCCGCGACCTGGTTGGCATCGATTTTCGCCCCGCCGATGAGTTCCCTGCCGACGACGTCGGCTACGGCTTCGACAATATCGGCGATGTTTTGACCTTGTCTCCCCTGCTTCTAGAACGCTATCTCGATGCCGCGGAAAAGATTGTGGAGCAAGCCTTCAAGGACCCGAAGTTCCGCCAGCGATATTTCCCCGTGCCCAAGGACAAGAAGGAACGGCCGAAGGACGATATCGTTCGCGGTTGGATCGAGAGCTTCGCGCGGCAAGCCTATCGGCGGCCTGTGACTGCTGAGGAAATTGGCCGACTAAAGAATTTCGTCGAGTTGGCGCTGCAGAACAAGCAAGGGCAGGACAAGGGGCTGCAACTCGCTTTCAAAGCCATCCTATGTTCGCCGCACTTCCTCTTCCGGGTCGAAGTAGATCATGCCAAGGGCATTTACCCGATCAGCGAATATGAGCTGGCATCGCGGCTTTCCTATTTCCTGTGGAGCAGCATGCCGGATGAGAAGTTATTTCAGCTCGCCGGCTCGGGAAATCTGCGGAAAGAGTTGGAATTCGAGGTTCGCCGCATGCTCAAGGATCCGAAATCGCGCGCTCTAACGGAAAACTTTGCCGCCCAATGGCTCAACTTCCGCCTCCTTCGTGAGTTCAATCCCGATCCCACGAGCTTTCCGACTTTCAATGAAAAGCTCCGCGATGCCATGCAAACCGAAACAGAAATGTTCTTTGAAACCATCGTCAAGGAAGACCGCAGCATTCTCGACTTTATCGACGGCGATTTTACCTTTGTCAACGATGTGCTAGCCAAGCATTATGGCATCCCAGGCATCAAAGGGCAGAAATTCCAGCGCGTCAAGCTGACTGGGGAAGAGCGTGGCGGCGTCATCACCCAGGCCAGCATCCTGGCGGTGACCAGCAATCCAACGCGGACCTCGCCGATCAAGCGCGGCAAATGGATTCTGGAGAATATCCTGGGCACGCCTCCGCCGCCACCACCGCCGGATGCCGGTGAATTGCCGGAAGACAAGGCCGAGCTGAAGGGCACACTCCGCCAGCGCATGGAGATGCACCGCTCAAAGGCAATCTGCGCGTCCTGTCATCAACGCATGGACCCGCTCGGCTTCGCCCTGGAAAACTACAACGCCATCGGCGCCTGGCGGACCAAGGACGGAAAATTCCCGGTGGATAACAGCGGCGCCTTGCCCACCGGCCAATCGTTCAAGGGCCCTAAAGGATTGCGTGAGATTCTCAAAGGCAAGCAGGCCGACTTCCGCAGATGCCTGAGCGAAAAAATGCTTACCTACGCCCTCGGCCGTGGGCTCGAATACTATGACCGCTGTGCGGTGGACGACATCTGCCAGGCGCTGGTCCGCAGCCAAGATCGCTTCTCGGCCATGATCGTCGCCATTATCAAAAGCGATCCGTTCCAGAAACGTAAAGCAAAGTAGGTCTGGCTGGCGAGCCGACATGATTGACAGCGGCGAAACGATCTGCTCAGATAATGGCTGGGGCTATGAGCCGCATTCAGAAAGCATGGGGGAAATCAATGAGTTTAACTATCTCGCGCCGCACCGCTCTCAAAGGCATGGGAGTGGCCATCGGCTTGCCCTTTCTGGAATCCATGACGCCGTCGTTGACGCTTGCCGCTCCCTCACAGACTCGCACTCTGCTGCGGCGAATGGCTTTCGTTTATGTTCCCAATGGCGTGAGCATGGACAATTGGACGCCAACCGCACTCGGCACCGACTACACGTTGCCGCGCTCCCTGGAACCGCTGGCGCCGTTCAAGAGTGAACTGCTGGTTTTAAGCGGCCTGACTTGCGACAAGGCACGGCCCAATGGCGACGGCCCCGGCGACCATGCCCGCGCCATGGCCGCCTTCCTCACCGGCCGGCAAGCACGCAAGACTTCCGGCGCCGACATTCGCGCCGGCGTTTCCATCGATCAGTTGGCCGCCCAGCGCGTCGGCACTGCCACGCGTTTCCCATCCCTCGAACTTGGCATCGAAGGCGGCCGCCAGGCGGGCAACTGCGACTCCGGCTATAGCTGTGCCTATTCGTCGAACCTGTCCTGGCGTTCCGAAGGCACGCCCAATCCCAAGGAAATCAATCCGCGGCTGGTGTTCGATCGCCTCTTTGCCGGCACCGTGCGTGGCCAGAACGATCCCGCCCGCGCCATGCGCGAGCAATTTAACCAGAGCATTCTGGATTTTGTCCGCGAGGATGCCAATCGCCTGCGCAGCCGGCTCGGCGCTGCCGATCTCCGCCGCCTCGATGAATACCTGACTTCGATCCGCGAGATCGAACGTCGCATCCATCAAGTAGTGCCGGTGCTCGATTCGGCCCGCACCGGCGGCGTCCAGAGGCCTACCGGCATCCCCGGCGATCTTCGCCAGCACATTCGCCTCATGACCGATCTCCTCGTCCTCGCCTTCCAGACCGATATGACCCGTGTGGCCACCTTCGTGTACGCCAACGAGGGGAGCAACCGCAACTATCGCATCATCAACGTTTCTGAAGGACACCACGACCTTTCGCATCACGGCAACGATCGCGCCAAACTGGACAAGATTGGTCAGATCAATCGCTTCCACATCGAGCAATTCGCCTATCTGCTGGATCGCTTGAAAAACATCCGCGAAGGGGAAGGCACCCTGCTGGACAACTGCATGATCATGTACGGCAGCGGCAACGGCGACGGCAACCGCCACAACCACGACGAGTTGCCGATTCTCCTTGCCGGTAAAGCAGGCGGTTCCCTCCGCTCCGGCCGGCACGTTCGCTACGCCCGCAATACCCCTCTGTGCAATCTCTTCCTGGAAATGCTCGATCGCATGGGCGTGCGCCAGGAACGCTTCGGCGACAGCACCGGACGGCTGGCGCAATTGACATAAGGGTTCTTCGAAAGCACCTAGCCCGGCCATCAATGCCGGGCTTTTTTCGTTTCTCGATAGACCTATCTCGCGCCGTCGCGTCCACTGCCTATTATTTGTTCCCGATGCCCGCTTCCAGGGCACTCAATTTGCGTAAAATATTGATAGAGGATCCATGCGAATCTGGGACACCGACCGAAAGGAGGAAACGGAATAGAGTGACCATCGCCCGTTCGGAGGGCAATCCATGAACAGGACCTTTTCCAGTGGTTTGTTAGTGTTCGTTCTGGCATCGCAATATTGGCCCAACCCTTATCAACCCTCCCGGTTGCTCCGCCAGCAAGAAGCATCCCGAATCGGATCATCTGGCCGGACGGCAATTTCTGGTCACGCACGCCGATCACTGCATGGCCGCCATTTCTTGGACCGTAAACAAGGAAACACCACGTGGTAGATATCCTCCTCTTCCACGTAGTGTTTTTTCCATTACAATGCTGGCGGTATCCTTGATGACTAGTTGGGAGAGGGATCATGCCAGCGGATGACCTTTTTTCGCGGCGTCAATTTCTCGCTGCCACCGGTTTGAGTTCGAGTTGGCTCTTGCTTCCCGAGTGTTTTGCCCATGAGAAGCCGGCACGCCTCAAGGTCGCCGCCATTTACACTGTCTTCACTCACCGCTCTCATGCCCACGTCATACTGGAAAAATTTCTGCGTCCATACCTTTTTAACGGCAAGAACATCCAGCCGCCGGTCGAAGTCGTGTCCTTCTATGCGGACCAGATCGCCCCAAAGGGGGACATGACGCAAGAGGTGGCCAAGCAGTTTAAAATTCCTGTTCACAAGACGATTGAAAGCGCCCTCACGCTTGGTGGAAAGAACCTGGCCGTCGATGCCGTCCTGTCCATCGGCGAACACGGCAACTACCCGGTCAGCAAGCTCGGCCAGATCGAGTATCCTCGCAAACGTTTTTTTGACGAGATTGTCGCCGTCATGCGCCGCTGCAATCGTTTCGTGCCCCTCTTCAATGACAAGCACTTGTCTTTCCGCTGGGACTGGGCACGTGAGATGGTCGATACCTGCCGCAAGCACCGGATTCCCTTCATGGCGGGCAGCTCGGTCCCCTTGGCCCAGCGCATTCCGGTCATGGAATTGCCGGCTGGAGCGAATATCGAGGAAGCGGTGTCGATCCACGGCGGGCCGCTCGAGATCTACGATTTTCACGGCCTGGAAGTCTTGCAATCGCTGGTCGAATTCCGCAAGGGAGGCGAGACAGGCATCCGCAGCGTGGAATTCTTAACTGGGGACGCGATGTGGCAAGCGGAGAAGAAGGGCCGCTGGTCCTTGCGCCTGGCCGAGGCGGCCATGGCTGCCGAATTCGGCAACAAGGTCCCCGATTTGCGGCAACAGATTAAGGGCGAAAAGCCAGCCCAGGCCCACGCCATCCTGTTGACCTATCGCGACGGCTTCCGGACCACGGTGCTGAAGATTGGTTACAGTGCCACGCGCTGGAATTTCGCTTGCAAGCTGGCCGGCGACAAACGCATCCATGCCACGCGCTTTCACGTCGGCCCCTGGCGCAACCGTTGCTTGTTCATGGCCCTGAGTCACGCCATCCAGGACCATTTCATCCAGCGGCGGCCCCCGTACCCGGTCGAGCGCACCTTGCTGACCACCGGCGCCCTGGAAGCCGCCATGCGCTCGCGGTCGCAGAAGGGCCGGGTTCAGCAAACCGCCCATCTGGATGTCGCCTACCAGCCGCGCGATTTCCGAGCGATGCGCGAAATGGGCGCATCGTGGAGGGCCATGGAAAACGCCCAGGAACTGCCCGGCATCAACCCGCTTGGTAAGAAATGATCCCCCGAACGGGACTCATAGGCCCCTTAATGATGAAAGAAAGATGAAAAAAAATTCGTTGCGTTGCCACCCCCCCACACACCCCCGCGCAACGAATTTCCGGGATAGGTCTTTCAAGGCCGTTATTCGCAACCCATTTGGCGGCAGGAGGTTCTGCCGAACAGAATCCTTGGCGTTTGCATTGATTCGTTGCACGATCGTATGTCTGATTTGGAGAAATCCATGAAATACTGTGCTGCCATTATTTTGCTTGCTTGGGGTCTTTCCCAGCCGGCGACCGCTCAAGTTCCGGTTTTGAAGATTGAAACCCCCATGTCGCCGCCAACCTGGGCCCTCCTGGAACGCTCACTCCTCCAGGCAAACACCACCGCGTGCAAGGAATTCTACAACAAGTATTTCGATGAGCGCGGCTGGCTTCAGTGCGTCGAGCGCTGGGGCGGCGATGATGGCCCGGACGACGCCATCGAAAACCTCATGGACTGGCCTATCCTTCACGCTCTCGGCGCTTCGGATGACATCCTCGGCCTCATCAAGAAAGCCTGGGAAGGCCATCTCCGGCAGTACACGCTCGCAAAGACCGTGAAGGTTCCCTTCGCCAAGGACGGCATGTACTACAAAGAGTTTCCGGTTATGTTCGACTGGCTGCACAACGGCGAAGGGCTGTGCGTTTTCAATCTGCAAGGCTTGTCCGACCCCGGCGATGCCAGGTTCCGCCAGCGCGTGCGTCGCTATGCTGGCTTCTACATGAATGAAGACCCGGACGCTCCGAATTACGATCCCAAGCACAAGATTATCCGGAGCATGTTCAACGGCAGCCGGGGACCCTTAATGCGCAAGGCTACGGCGCTGGATTGGGCGGGCGATCCCATCGAGGTCGGCAATCGCTTCAAGCTTGGCCATGGTGAAAGAAACTACGACGAGATGCTTGCTCACTTCAAGGATTACAACGACATCGTCGGCGATCATCCGCAAAACATGCTCACGAGTTGCCTGGCCGCCAACGCCTACATGCTGAAGCACGAGGCCAAGTACAAGACCTGGCTGCTCGAATACGTTGATGCCTGGCGGCAGCGCATGCTCGACAACGGCGGCATCATCCCCACCAATATCGGCCTGGACGGCAAGATCGGTTCGGCGGCTGGCGGCAAGTGGTATGGCGGCGTCTATGGCTGGGGTTTCTCCGTCATTGTCCCCCAGACCGGCAAGCGTGCCCATCGCAACAGCCATCACCTCGGATTGCACGGTTTCATGAATGCGTATCTTTTGACAGGCGACGACCGCTATCTCGATCCCTGGCGCCGCCAAATCGATCTGGTCAATTCGCATTACAAAACGATCAAGGGCAGGTTGGTCTATCCGCACATGTTCGGCGACAAGGGTTGGTATCACTTCACCCCGGAAAAATACAAGCACGGTGCCATGGAGATTTACTTTCTGGGCACGAAACAGGCCGACAAGGAGCGCGTGAAAGATCATCCCTGGATCGCGTACCTGGATGGCAAGAATCCCGACTATGCGGAACAATCGCTGCGCCAGGATCTGGAGCGCATTCGCCAGCGCATCCAGGGCATGCGCCAGGACCCGACCACGCCGGACACCAGATTGGCGGACGATCCGCTCAAATTCAACCCCGCCAGCGTCACATCCCTGATCCGATTGGTGCTGGGCGGTTTGCCTCCGGAAAATCACGGCGGACTATTGCATTGCCGGCTGCGCTATTTCGATCCGGAGAAGCGCCGCGCCGGCTTGCCGGATGATGTCGCGGTCCTGATCGAAAAAATGGATGCAGATTCAGTAACGGTGACGTTCGTCAATACCAACCCCGTGACCGGTCGGACTGTGACCGTCCAGGGTGGCGCCTATGCCGAGCATCAGATTCTGAGGGTGACAATAAATGGCAAGACGACCGGGGTGGAGGCGCCGACATTTCGCGTGCGACTTGCTCCGGGCAGCGGCAGCCGATTGCGGCTGATCATGCGGCGCTTCGCACATCCGCCGACGCTGGCATTTCCGTTTTGATTTGCTAATCGGTGCAGACGTTCGATAGTTCCGCGCCGGCGGCAATAGCGGGCGGGTCGCGGTAATAGTTGGCCTCCTTGACCAATTCGATGACATGAATTTCCGGACTGCGCGAGTGCCAATCGGCGGCCCAGTCGCTATGGCAGGTCAGGAGGATGACCTGCAATTTTTCGTCGGCCACCAGATCGAGGAGCCATTTCTCCGTGGCGGCACGGCACTGGGGATCGAACGAGACCAGGCTGTCATCGAGCATGATGAAAACAGGCCCGGAGGTCTCGGCGAGGGCGCGGGCCACGGCGATCTTGACGGCCAGGGCCGCTTGATGGCGTTGGCCGTGCGATAACTGGCCGGGCTGCCATTGGCCCTGGTTTCCATTCTCGCCGACCTGATCCACAGCCAACTTCGCATTGAGCTGGACCTGCCCAAACGCCCCGGCCGACAACTTTTCCAAGTGCTCGGTGATGCGCTTGCCCAGACCAACGGGAACATGCGCCGCCATGCCGGTCATTTTTTCCTCGATTCGGTCCTTGAGAAGGACCCGGGCATCCTGGAGAACCTGTTCGCGATGGAGGACCAGTTCGGCTTCTTCCAAATCGGCCTGAATCACGGCAATCGGCCGATGAGGGTTGACCAGCTTCAGTTGGCCCTGCAATTCGGCGACTCGGGTTTCCGCTTCGCTGCGCGCGTGGGATTGATCGGCAAGCTCCTGACGTTTGCGCTCCAGATCGGTTTTGATTTCTTTCAACAGGTTTTTGCCCGGCTCGCGGCGGCGGTCATCGGCATCCTGGAAGGCGGACACCGAAGCGCGGCATTTTTTTCGCACTGCCTCGACATTGGTTTTGTGCAGTTTTTTTTCGGCTTCGAAGGGGCGTTTTTCTTCCTGGACCAAAAGAGCTTCCCGGGCCTGCCGGATTTCTCCTTCTTTGCCCGAGCAGCGGGCATGGATTTCCGTGGCCGGGAACGGAACCCTGCCGGCCCAGGCTTCCCGGTCTTTCAGGGTCATCTGGTTTTCGCCGCGGGCTTGTTCCAGTTCTTCTAACTCCTGGCGAAAACCGGTTAAGGTGCCGGTTCCCATGGTGATTTTCAACTCGTTCTTTTTTTCCTTCAGGTCCTTGGCGAGCTTGTCTTTTTGCTCAGCCATGGCGAGGAAGGCAGCTTCATCCTGGACGGCAAATTGTTCTAAAAGTCCGTGGATCTCCCGCCCGGTGCTTTCGCAGACCTTTTTGTGGCCGGAAATGTCTTCCTTGCCTCCGGCGCTGAAACGCAAACCGTCCACTTCCACGACCAGCCGGCCGGCAAGGTCCGAATAATATTTCCCCGCTTCCAGAAGGATCTCTTTTTCCGGTCCGTCATCCTGGGCGATGCGCAAGGTTTTGCTGCCGGAAGCTAGGGATAATTCAAAGCGGACGCCGCTGGCTTCCATCTTGTCCTGGGCTTCCTTGGCCCGGACTTGCAAGGCGCGGAGCTTTTTTACATCGGAAAAGTCGGGCCATTTCTGGGCCTGAAGCTCTTTTTCCAAGGCGGCGCAGGCGATTTCCAATTTCTCCAGGGCGGAAATTTTTGTTTGCAAGGCCTCGCTTTTCCGGCCAAGCTCCTGATCGCGGGCAAACCGATATTGCGAATTCAATGGTTCCAGGTCTTTTTCCAGGTTGGCCAGGGTTTTTCTGGCTGCGGCAATCTCTTCTTCCAGGTTATCCCAATCGGTTTGGGTTTCCTCCAGGTCGGCCAGGGTTTTCAGGTCGTGCAGGGCGGGCTCCAGGAGTTTTTCTAGGGTCGCCAGCTTGGTAATTTGGCCATCCAGTCCGGCAAATTGATTCTGGAGATTTTCCCGCTGGGTTTTGGCTCTTTCAAAAAGAGCGCGGCGTTTGCTGAGATCGTCTTCCGCCTGTTTCGCTTTGTCCCATTCGTCTTTAAGAGTCTTGACTTGCCTTTTTGCCTGGGTCAAGGCGCCGACCACCTGTCCGCCCCTTTCCCCTTGCCGGGCGCTATCGATTTCTCTTTCCAGCTCCTTGATGATGTCCTTGGGGTCGGGTCCGGAACCCTTGATGGTTGCGGCGGTGAGCAGGGAATGGCCGTCGGCTGGGAGACCATCGATCACCGCGGCCAGGTTGTCCTGCCGGCCCCAGAGAAGCAGGGCCGCCGCTTGCGCATCAATGGGCAGCACCTCCTGAATCTTCTCCAGGGCCTGCTTCTTTTTCTTCAGATGCGTTGGTCCCTCCTCCCATGTGCCCTGATCGTCGGTCAAGGTGCGCGTGAGAATAATGCCGGCTTCCGGATCGCCCCTGGACAATTCCAGAACCACCGTCGGCTTGCTATCGGGATCAAAAGCGGAAATCAGGCTGTCGCGCTCTTCCTTTTTGGGAAGGAACATGGCGGCCAGGATGGCTTCCTGGAGGGTGGTTTTGCCGACACCGTTGGGCCCGGCGATCACGGTCAAGGGAGTGGAAAGATCGAGAGCCAACTCCTTGATCTGACGTACATTTCGAAGCTGGGCGCTGTGGATCTTCATGATTCGATGGCGTCCTTGAATTTTTCGCAACCAAGCCGCAGGGCGGCCACGAGCAGCTCGCGGCGCAAGTCATCGGCCTGGGCTAATTCCGCCTGAATGGACAGCAACGCTTCCTTGATGGCGCCGGAGGGCAACTCTGCCAGATCGAACGACTGCCAATCCACAGGCGCCTGACCCTCACCGCGGCGCTCCACCGGGGCACCCATTGCCGTCAAGGCGGCCTGAAGGCGATCCAATTCCTGATTTTCCGCCAGGGTCAAGCGGGCCCTGGATCCGACCTGGATGCGGATCACGAACCGGGCCGGGTCGTCGGCGATTTCATTTCTCAGCTCTTCAATCTGCGCGAGATCTCCCGGTCCGCGGATGTCCAGCAAGCGCCAGTCTCGCTTGCCGACTTTGAGGCGTCGCAAGCGGGTCGGCAGTCCCCTATGAACCTCGGCCAGGATGGCATAGCCGGCATCACCTGTGAACTGATCCGGTTCATGCGTGCCGCTATAGCAAAGCGCGCGTTCAATTTCGCCTTCACCGTTCCACGGAGGATAAACGCCGTGGAAATGGCCGAGGGCCACGTAATCGGCGGCGAGACGGTCCACCTCCGCCTGGGTGAAGGGATAGGCGTCTGTCTCTTCTTCCGGGACGGGGCCGCCTTGAAGCGTCCCGTGCGCCAGCACGACCCAAGCCGCCGAACATGCCGGCCGTTTCAGCCGTTTCTCCCACGGAGGAACAGGACTGAACCGTGTTGGGCAAGGATAGGCTTCAATGAACATTTCCTTGCCGATTTCGATTAATTCCGGCTCCAGCACCAGGTGCACCGGCGAAATCAAGGCTTTGCGGAACGTGGCCCAGAGGCGGTCGGCCTCGGCCGGATCGTGATTGCCGGGAATGAGAACCA
>Ga0306920_100014494_pt1 | contig 10763 bp, 8 predicted proteins | sample flu12Cox44000170_FD_204666 | JGI IMG/M metagenome (GOLD analysis project Ga0306920, IMG submission 204666) | Lab enrichment of tropical soil microbial communities from Luquillo Experimental Forest, Puerto Rico - flux4day.12C.oxic.44.000.170 (v2)... | ecosystem: Environmental > Terrestrial >... | reverse complement strand
GGGGATCGTCGGCGATGCTCTCGACTGCGAGCCGGCCCGCCGGATCGCGTTCCTCGATGAAGTCTGCGGATCAAACGCGACGCTACGCGCCGAAGTCGAAACTCTGGTTGCCGCTTATGAAAAAGCTAGCGGCCTATTCCAGGATACGTTTCCCGCTGTTTCCCTCGAAACGGCAGCACCGTCCGACATGATCGGTGACTACCGTTTGATTAAGAAACTCGGAGAAGGGGGCATGGGACAGGTCTGGCTGGCCGAACAGACCGCTCCTGTCGAGCGACAAGTCGCGCTGAAACTGGTTCGCGCTGGGCTTTACGACGAGAGCCTTCTGCGGCGGTTCCAGGCCGAGCGGCAATCGCTCGCGATCATGGACCACCCCGTGATCGCAAAAGTGTTCGACGCCGGAACGACGGAGAGCGGGCAGCCCTACTTCGTGATGGAGTATGTTCAGGGCACTCCGATCAACACCTACTGCGACCAACACCAGCTCAAAATCCGTGATCGACTCGAACTCTTCATCAAAGTGTGCGATGGAGTTCAGCACGCGCATCAGAAAGCGATCATCCACCGCGATCTGAAGCCAGCGAACATTCTGGTTGTGGAGGTGGACGGCGAGCCGATGCCGCGCATCATTGACTTCGGGCTCGCGAAGGCGGTAACGCCACTATCCGCTGGCGAGACCGCGTTCACGCAAATCGGTAGCTTCGTCGGCACTCCGGCATACATGAGTCCGGAACAAGCCGATCCGGACTTCCACGACATTGATACCCGAACCGACGTTTACTCGCTTGGTGTTGTTCTCTACGAATTGCTGACGGGTTCGACCCCATTTGACCCGAAGCAGTGGCAGAAGCAACCGCTGCTTGAGGTATTGCGGCAACTGCGGGAACAGGATCCGCTGCGTCCTAGCACCCGCGTCAAAACGGAAAAGGACAGCTCGGCAGCCGCAAAGCGCGCGGTGACGCCGGAAAGGCTAACCCGCCAGCTTAGCGGCGATTTGGACACCATCGTTGGCAAGGCGCTGAAGAAAAATCCGCAGGAACGCTATGCCTCGGTTACTGCTTTCGCCAATGACCTTCGCCGCTATCTCCGAAACAAACCCATCACCGCCCGGCCGGACAAGATTGCCTACCGGGCGGCCAAGTTTGTCCGCAGAAACCGCATCGCAGTGGCGCTAACTGCACTCGCCTTGGTGGCGGCGATCGCTGGGGTGACGGGGACTTTGATGCAGGCGCGAACGGCGCGTCGCCAGCGTGATTTTGCGTTTCGCGAGCTTGCCCGGGCAGAAAAGATTGACAGCCTCAACGAATTCCTGCTGAGCGATGCACAGTCCGGCAAGGCATTAACTGTCAATGAGCTCCTCGAACGCGAGGAGCTCATTATTGAACGTGAGAATCGAGCGAATGATGCCGCCAGTCATGTGAAAATGTTGACCTCCCTCGGGACTCAGTACTCAAACAAGGGCGAATACGACAAAGCTCTCCGTATTTTGAAAGAAGCCTACCAACTTTCTCTGGGACTACAGGAACCCTCCGTGCGCGCACGAGCCGCGTGCGCGCTGGCAATCCCTTTGTTCCACACTTCTGCGCAGGCGCGTGCTGAAGCTGCGATCGCCGAAGGCTTGCGTGGCCTACCGCAGGACCCCGAGTTCAGCTTCGATCGCGTCTTCTGCCTTCTGCGCGGTAGTGAGGTGGCCGGATACGTTGAGGCTGGCGGCGCTGAAATAGCCCTGGTGCGTGCTCAAAATGCCATCCGCATACTGGATGATTCGCCGTTTCACCCTGACAATCTGAAATTCAGTGCTTCGCACTCTTTGGCTGACGCCTATGTGCTTCTGGGCAGGTTTCACGAAGCTATCGCCGCGTATGAGCAGGCCTGGAATCAAATGACCCGCCTCGGTTACGATGAGACCGCATCAGCGGCTTCTTTGTTGCATGACTGGGCTCTGGCCGTTATCCTCGCCGGACGCCCGTTGGAAGCAGAAAAAATCTACCACCGCGCTATCGAAATAAACCGAGGAGAGCAGTCGAATGTCGGATTACTGAACGATTATGCAGGTGCCCTAAGGGAACTGGGACGTTTCGATGAGGCGCTTACTTACGCAAAGTTGGCATACATCAAAGCGAACGAGGCAAAAGACGAGCCGATCATCGAGTCAACTTTGGTTCAACTTGTCCGAACTTACCGCGAACAGGGTGATTTAGCGCAGGCAAAGCTGAAGATCGCGGAACTTGAACCAATTAGGGCGCGCGTTTATCCGCCGGGGCATTATGCGTTTGCATCGCTTGTTTCCGAGCGTTCTCTCATCGCTCAAGGTGAGGGGGATATCCCGACAGCGTTGCGGCTAGCCAACCGGGCAGTTTCCATGGATGAATCGGCCATCAAGGCAGGCGGACAAGGGGCGCATTTGATGCCCACCTTGCTCTTGCGCCGGTCTGGAATCGAACTGGACGCGGGCGAAGCGGATGAAGCAGCGGCCGACGCAACGAGGGCCCTGGGTTTAGCGCAAGCATCTGTCGAGCTAGGAGACTATTCCGAGCACGTTGGCCGGGCGTATCTGGCGCTAGGCCGCGCCCTCCAAATGCAAGGCAAGAATGATCAGGCTCAAGCCGCCTTCCTTTCGGCCACAAAACACTTGGAGAATGCCGTGGGTCCAGACCACCCCGATACTCGCACTGCGCGCCGGCTCGCGGGACTTTAGCCCGAAGTAAATTTTTTTTATTCCTTAGTCGTCTGTTGCCTCCCAATTCCGATTTCCTAAGTAGAAGCCCGGAACTCACATTATTACCGACTTAGCACTGCCGAATATTGGAGGCACGCGGGCAGGGGGATGGTCCCTTTTTCGCGTCGTGTCCGCTATCCCGTCAACGAACCCTGCAAGCCCGCGATGCGCTTTTGAACCTCGGCTGACTTCGGAGACATTGAGGAATGCTATGCTGGCTATATGGACAAAGAAATAAAAGTGAAAATCCTAAGCGTGGCAAAAGCTGAGCTGATGAAACACAGAAGTGAACGTAATTCTTCGGCGGATGGAAACTTGGTGAATTTCCTGTGGTCCCAGTTTTTACAATAAGGAGATGAAAAATGAGAAAACTAATCTATGCCATCAACCTCACCCTCGACGGCTGCGTCGACCACACCAAATTTTCCGCTGACGAAGGACTAATGGACTTCTATACAAACCTGATACGAGGCGCTGGCCTGCTTGCGTACGGCCGTCTCACTTACGATTTGATGGTCCCCTACTGGCCCGAAATCGCTAAAAACCCCACGGGAGAAACACAAGCAGATGTTGAATTCGCCCGGGCCTTCGACTCCGTCGAAAAAGTCGTGTTCTCAAAATCGTTAGACAAGGTTGAAGATAAGAACTCGCGGATTGTTCGCACGAAGCCCGAAGATGAAATTCATAAATTGAAACAAGAAACCGGCAAGGACATTTTACTGGGCGGTGTAGCCCTTCCTACGTACCTTGTCGACCGTAGCTTGGTCGATGAATTCATCTTCGTCGTTCAGCCCGTCATCGTTGGAGGAGGGAGACGGTTGCTGGAAGGCATCAATCCGCAGCAGAAATTAAATCTGAAACTCGTTGACTCGAAGACCTCCAAGTTAGGGTCGGTCGCTCTTCATTACGCAAAACGGTGACAGAAAAAATCTGTGACAGGAGCAATATTTCTACATCAAGCGGTTCCCCGGTGAGAAGCATTCCAGTCGAGAAATTCTTGCCCACAAATTTACCCACAGGGAACGGTTCCTGCAGTCCTTTTCAGCGACTTGGCAGCCCCGCTTTAGAATCTAAGTCGCTGATAATCCGTGTACGCCTAGACGGAAAAAATTTGTGTATGAGTGGAATCGCGCTCAAACACGGCAGGGTGGTTTTTGGCTGCTTGGGTCGGTTAGAGGAGGCACGAGCGTTGACCACCGTTGTTGACCACCACCCGTGCCGACGTACGGCGAGCAATTGCGACGTGCTTGTGATGCGATGAGCGCAAGTGCTGTATTCATCGCAGCTTGTAGTGAGTCACAGCAATTAATCGTATGCTGTCGTAACTTGTTGATTCATCGTCCGCTTGGAACTCTTAATCAGCGGGTTGGAGGTTCAAGTCCTCCCCGGCTCACCACTTGTTTTCAACGAGTTAGCCTCATGTGATTTTTCACTCACAACAAACTGTGCCCAATTTTGTGCCACACCGAAGTAGCCATGGTTACGATGACGGGGGCGGTCAAACGAGCCCTCGGGGAACGTCCTCTTGCGGGAAAAGTGACGACTCGAAAATGGGCCTAGCTAACGTGCTCCGGGTTAAGATTTGACGACTGCCGTACCGCCATGGTCCGCAAGCGCAAGATCATCGTCTATATCGCCACCAGCGCCGACGGCTTTATTGCCCGACGCGACGGCTCCGTCGACTGGCTCGACCGCCCGCGTCCAAAGGGCAACTACGGCATGGGTGCGTTCTATAAGTCGATCGACACGATCTTGTGGGGCAGGAAGACATGCGATACAGTGCTCGGCTTTCAAAAGAAAGGCGTGACCGGGTCCGCCTTCGATACAAGAGTTAAGAACTATGTCTTCACACGCAGTCTTCCCCAATCGCCAGCGCCTGCGGGGGTGGAGTTCGTGAGCGAGCCCATCAAAGCCTTCGCAACCGGTCTGCGGGAGAAAAAGGGGAAAGATATCTGGATGATGGGTGGCGCTGGCATCATTGCGTCGTTTCTCGACGAAGGAGAGATCGACGATTTTATGATTCACGCGATTCCCACGTTTATAGGCGAAGGCATTCCATTGATCGCGCCCGGCCGCCGCACCGTGCCACTAAAACTCATTTCCTGCACGAAGTTCCCAGACGGCGTGGTCAAGCTGCACTATACCGTCCGTAAGTAATCTTCACATCTGGCAGCTGCGTGCAAGTCAAGGGCGTTGTGAGTCCTCACGCACCCATCTCTCGCGGCGTCCTAACTGGGAGATGACCGCACGTTGGGCACCGGCCAGTTCTCAGCGAGGCGCGTTGGGCTTGCATCTTCTCGCGCCGATTCGGCCCGACTGCAATCGTCCCCGCAAAAGTAACGGTGATAATCATCAATGTGATTGATGAAACCGCCTAAGAGGTTCTGGCGCTTCTATCTCGAATCTTGTGACCTCTAGGTTCAATCTATGCACCCCGCGGTGAAAAACATCGCGGTGAAGATTACTACGATGCTGCTTTGACCAAAACGCTCTTGATACATCACGATCACGATAGCGTCGTGCACAGCCGCCATCTCTCCGCGGATTCCGACGATATCATTGAACGCCGCCATCCGAGGCCACCCCGTCGTTCTGACAGTAATTGGCTTTGAGCCCCGACGTAAGACCTTACGCTGAGCTTTGGATTATCCGTAGAGCGCGATGTCGATCACGGCACGCCAGAGAAACCAAAACGTTACCCCGATCATGCCGAGACATCCAACCGACCGAACAATGCCGGCGATCATTGTGTCGTAGGAGAGGACGCCAAGTTGGGTGAACAAGTAATTCCAGTCATGAATCAAGGATTCGTAGCGGCCAATCGACATCCAAGGTAGCTGCTGGGCTTGAGCATCAGCCATATACCGGGCGATCGGCAGGAACTGCTCGAAAAAGAAGAACAGACAGAGCGCCACGTAGAGTGGCTGGCGTTGTCGAATAAAATAGAGACCAAGCGCGAAGGGAACAAACAATTGCAGAAATGTCCCACCCGCAACAGCGGCGGTAAGCCCGAAAACCCGAAAGAGGGCATGACCGCCAGCATGAATCTGCATGAAGGCGTCATTCATGAGGTGGGGCATTTCCATATCGCGCACCAATGCATATAGAAACAGGCCGAAAAACAGGAGCGAAACGATGAGAAGGAACGGGGTAACGCGAGCCCACGGTTTAAGAGGTTCGCGCGTGAACAGCTCGTCGCTCCCGCTATCAGGCAGGCGCATCACGATAGCCTCCCTCCCGCGACAGCACGAATAACCAAATTATGATCTGATTCGGCGATTGCAGCAAGCGAAGGAAAGCGCGGGTAGTGTCTCAGTTTGAATTTCTGAGCGCAGTCCGTCGGGCGCGTCGCGCGATTAAGCCGGAGGTGAGGTTGAACACTATCTCCGCGCCGCATTGTCGGTGTGACCATTTACCAGAGGTCCGCTACTCGCTGCCCGGTTATGCTGCTCGCTTTGGCCCCAGCAAACGATGGCGGCACTTTCCCAGGATTCGATTGATTGGGTTACTGCGCTCCACAAACGGAATCATCGGTCCCCGTCTTGCGCCAAAATTCCTAAGCGCCTGGAGAATTGGACGCCGGAGATTCACAACAAGAGGTTCTGCGGTTTGCCCGTTGCGGAGGTTCTTCAGACGTTCCACGATCGCCTCGAATGCGGCTACCTCCTGCTCAGTCCATCCCTTGTCAGTGCTCGGGCTGGACTTTGAAGGAGACAACATTTCGAGGCCGTAGGACATGGGATTACCCTCTGGGCCGAATGACTGAGGAAGTTCAGCGCTAGTCTAAGAACTTAGCGATTGGGGATTGCTCAGGGAAGCAGATCGAGATCACTAAGACGCGAACTAGTCACGCGAAGAAGAATCGAAAGGACAGTTCGGCGATTTCCGATGTGGCCCGACATTCCCGCGTCCATAATCCAGGTGCGAAGTAAAACTCGAGTCCAATTGTAGTGCGCTTTCCAAAATTCCCGACCTGCCGCACCATTATTCCCCAAGCTGACCGAATTGTGTCGAAGAGATGCCGTTGCTTACGGAAGCCGGGCTTGTTTCCAAGACTGCAACAGGATTCGCGCGAAGTACTATAGGTCGCTCGGTTCAAACTGGAACAAAATCTCTCAATCACACTACTTCGGTGCCAGCCCGATTAGGGAAAAGGCTGTTCGGAACGATGGACACGTCAGTACCAACAAAACAACCGGGTCTTCTGCCAGATCGCTTTACACACAGTTCCGCAGCCGAAACAATTGTCCGACGGGAGAAAACCTCAGCGCCGAAGGCTCATCCGGAACCCGCTGAGGTGCCAATCAGAGTCCTTGAGATACCGCTTGGCGTATGGGGATCTAGGCGCGTCGGATCCAATCTGGGTCAGTCGCAACGATTTGAGGCATTTGCCGAAGACACCTGCACAGTGATCGTATTTCCGCATGGGGCTGTCATCCGACTTTCGGCTAGTGTCACCCCCGGCCAGTTGATCATGGTCGCGAATCGCCAGTCAGGGCAGACCATTCTGTGCCGGCTCGTAAAGGTCCGAACCTATCCGCACGTGCGAGGCTACGCCGAAATCGAATTCATGCAATCCGCAACTGAATTTTGGGGCACTTGCACCGCGCAAGGGATCTTAAAGGTGAAGACAGAAATCCAGCGGGCAGCGGCGTCGACGTCGCCCGAAAATCTTTGTGATAGTGCACCTCCGAAAAAAGTGATATCCGTTCTTGTGGATGCAACAGTTGCTCGGCCGGTCGCTCTCCCCGTTCTTCCGGCTGACACGGAGCGAACCGAAAATCGCACAATCCAAACTCCTTTAGCTGGAAAACCACCGGAGCGCGGGGCTACGATCGCGATGGTCCCTCAACCTTCGATCAATGTTAAAGTTAGTGAAAGGAATGTTCTTCACCACAATCCTCGCCTGCCCGAAGTTTCCACGCGGTGCTCAGCACGCCTAAGCATTCGGAGTCCGTTGGATTCGGCGTGGGAAAAATCCACTATCCGAACCGATACAGAAAGGACTCCTTCGCAGAAGCGCCGGATTAGGTACGTACCGGTCATGGCCAGTCTCTTTCTGCTAGCCATAACTGGGACTCTCCTGTTGCGCGATGGCACAACGAAAGATTCGAGAATCACCCAGCCGAATCCGATGCCTGAAGTGTCCATCGGTTCGCCAAGAACGACCGTTATTCAAATCCCGCAGACACAAAACAGTACAAGTTCGACGATGTCAGGGTTTCCGGTCGCGAAGGCAGAGAATTTCCCGGGCAGTCAAACTCATGAATTGGCTTATAACGTCCACCTTTCCCGCTCATCCGTAAAAAAGCAAGTTTTCGTAAAAAAGATTCCGAATGCAAGGCTTCTCGCTCCCCGCTCCACGTCCACGGCGAACCGCGCGTTAGCTGGCGAAGTCTTGGCACGCTTCAACACCTCCGCGGTAGACTTCCCAAGAGTAAATGGAAAATCAAACAGCTCAACACTCGCATCCCGTACCGATACTCCTACGCCCACCGGCTCCGCGCCGATGGGAAGAGAGATTGCACTACCCCAGAACGCCACAATGCCCCGGACCCAAGGTTCTGACCCAGTAACAATGACAGCTGTGGCTACACCAAGTGCGAATGCGCTCGCGCCAGAGCCGGCAGTAAACAAGAGCCGCCTTCAACAGCCTTCCGCCGAACTTGGTCTCGAATCCCGAGCGGAGACTCACCCCAACGTTGAAATGAAAATCAGTCCGGGCTCGATAGGCGCCACGACGAAGGATGATCCTACGAAATGTGTGGTTATTACGAGAGTCTTCACGATGAAGGATAACGCTACGAAATGTGTGGTTATCACGAGGGTCCTCGCAGGTAGCACAGCTGAGCAAGCAGGTTTGCAGGTGGGGGACATTATCGAAGAAATGGATGGGGTGGCTGTTACCTCGGGAATGAGATTTGATGTGGCAGTAACACGCAGCAGGCCGGGCTCGCAGATTCGGCTGACCTACATGCGCGGCACGCTGAAAAGCGAGGTAACAGTGACGGTCGGCAAAATAGTCTTGGGTTTTTCTGATTTGAACGAGTCCCATGCCTCGCCAAATGGCGGACGGGTGTTACGCTAGCTGGTGGGAAGCGGATTTATCAACATCTATTCGGGCCTTCATCGTCGAACAGCGAGGAAGCCGACTCGGGCACTCGCCGCATGTGCTCGGCGAGCATTCGGTAAGAGGGTTCAGTCGTCGTCTTCTGCGTCGTCGGTTTCGATCCAGGTCTTGTCCGGGTCGTACAATTTCATCGCCGAAGCAATCTTCGTCGTGTCCGGCCCCAGATCTTTCTGATAGACGACTCCATCCCAGCTGACGATGAAGGTTTGTACGCCCGTCACCCGGTATTCCGCGGGCCATGCGACGAGGGCAAAGCCGCCGATCATGGCACCCTCCACCACGTAGTCCATTTGGCCCAATCGCGCTGAGGGACCTTGTCCCGTCAGAACCTTGAAGTAGTAGCCATGGAAGGGCTCGCCTCGCTCAAAACCTTCGGCCATGGCTTTCGCCGCGCCATCGCCAACCGGCCCGCCCCATGCCCCATCGGAATTCTGCCAAGCCAGCCCGTCGTGCTTTCCGGGCGAACTGACGATCCGTTGCGCGTACTGATTCACCCCAGAGTTGTCGTGAATTTGGAGCGCGTACTCTTGTTGGGCATCGTCGTAGCCGCGGAGGATGGTGATTACGTCGAGTTCGTTTTCACCGATGCGCCGACGCAATACCTCGTCGTGTCCGGCTTTGTTGTCGAAGTACCATTTCCGGTCTTTGCTTTGGACGATCGGGATGGGCAACGGCCAATCGTCGTTGCCGACGGTAATGGTGACCACGGCCTTGTTTTTGGGGTCCGGGACCAGCTCTACTTTTTCCTTGGCCTTGGCCGCGAATTCGAGAGCGCGCTTCTTGTCCTGGACGGTATCCTCGGAAGCGAAGAGATCGTCGGCACCCTTGCCCACGATCTTGAGTAGGGCTGGTACGTCGAGGTTTGATGCCGCCTGAATAAGCGCGTCGGCGGCTTCCTTCGGCGTGGCGAAAGCCTGTCCAGATGGCACCGGTGCTGACGCTGCCGCCGTCGAGGGCTTTGGCGACTGTTGCGTTTGCGCTTCGGAGAGCGTCGCCACAGCGCCGCAGGTGACGATGGTGGCCGCGACGAAGAGCGCGTTGAGAACCACATTCATTTCTCTGATTTTCATCGGATTCTCCATAGCCATGGCTTGAGTTACCTCCGGCCGCCGCCGCCCCTGCCACCGCCGCCGCCCCTGCCGCCGCCACCGCCGCCGCGGGAGCCGCCCATGCTGGAACCACCCCTCGAGCTGCTGGCCCTAGCCCCACCACCGCTTGAGTTGCGGCCGCTGCCGCCGAACCCGTTGGCACTGCTGCCTCTAGAGCCACTCGCTCTTCGGTTGCCAACGCGATTGCCGCCTGCTCCAGCACCGCCGCGACCCGCGCCGCCGCGATTGCCGCCTGCTCCAGCACCACCGCGACCCGCGCCGCCGCGATTGCCGCCTGCTCCAGCACCACCGCGACCCGCGCCGCCGCGATTGCCGCCTGCTCCTGCGCCTCCGCCACGACCACCGGTCGCTCCGCCGAAGTTCCCGCTTGCCTGTGAGCGGCCTGCCTGCTGGCGCGCGCTGGCTTGTCGTGCACTCTGCGATGACCCGCGGGTCGTGCCACCGAATCTGTCAGCAGTCCCTTTGTTCGAGTACGGCGTGCCTCCCCGGTGCGCCGGGTTGTGCTGCCAATTGCCGCTGCCGGTTCCCCCGCGGTTGCCGGCTCCCCCGCGGTTGCCGCTGCCGACGGTGTTGCGATTCCCCGCGTTGACGTTCGAGTTGCGATTGAAGTTGTTGTTGTTGTTGATGTTGATGTTGTTGTTGCCGCCCCCCCACCCGGTGTTATAGCCCCAGCCCCCGCCCCACATGGCCCCCATGGCGACTCCGACACCGAAGGAGAGAGCCATACCGGCGGCGTAGTACCACGGCGATGGATACGGATACGCGGGCGCGCCGTAGACCACAACCGGGTCATAACTGGGAACAT
>Ga0306920_100014493_pt1 | contig 10763 bp, 8 predicted proteins | sample flu12Cox44000170_FD_204666 | JGI IMG/M metagenome (GOLD analysis project Ga0306920, IMG submission 204666) | Lab enrichment of tropical soil microbial communities from Luquillo Experimental Forest, Puerto Rico - flux4day.12C.oxic.44.000.170 (v2)... | ecosystem: Environmental > Terrestrial >... | reverse complement strand
GTTCGTGGGATTGAGTACCGCCGCGCAGGATTGGTATCACGACCGTGACGAGCGCTTCCGCGGGGATCAGTGGCGGTCTCGTGTGTTCTTGGAGATAAGGACAGATTTGGACCATATCTGGAGCGCGAAGCACGCAGCCGACAAGGAGCGTAAGCGTCTCGAGAGAACCAAGGAAGAGTTGACGGAGTTGCAAGCGAAGCTCGACCACGGTGAGTGGGATAACGGCCATGTGAACGATGTGGTTGACTCTCTCCGAAAATCAGCAAACGATGAGCGGTTATCGGAGCGTGACCGGGCAGTTTTGAGCGACGACGTGAATCGGCTCAAGGACTATCAGCGAGAACATAACCAATCGAGGCATTAAGGTGGGCTCTTGGCCGCGACGTGCCCCGGTTTCGTCGTCACGGCCTTCAACTCTTGATTAACGTTCAAACCGCATTACCGTAAGAGTTCGTCCGGTACTAAAGCTCCCACTCAGGACCCGTTCAGAGTGGCCGCGTGTGAGCGATCTCGCATAAGGTCGGGAAAACCGCGGCACTTCTAGTTTTCGTCGAGCTTCCCTATTTCTACCGCGCCGCACGGTCGACATCACCAAGCTTCCACGCGACATCAGACATTGCGGTAGCCCCGTTCCTGCAGGACCCAGCTGTTACCATCTGGATCCGAGAAGTTGGCGAAGCTGGCACAGTCTCCGCGTGCGTGGTCGAGCCCGGGCGCGAAACCTCCGTCCCAGGCTCCCATGGGCGTCTTGTGCCGGATCTCACTGACATCGACACCATGTTCGATCAGCCGGCTCCGCGCCGCCGCCAGATCCGTAACGACAAGATAGATGTTGCGGAGTGAACCGGCGGGCGCGTCGGTGAGGCCGTTACCGATCTGGATCGAGCAGCTGGAGCCCGGCGGAGTAAGCTGCACGACGCGGAACGCGTCGTTCGGCGAATAGTCGACGTCGGGTGTGAAGCCGACTTGATCGACATAGAACCGCAGGGCTCGCTCCACATCCCTCACCGGCAGCGTGATCACTTCGACTGAAAACGTTGGCGTTCTCACGGTGACATCTCCTCTATGCATGCTACTCAGCGCCATGCCGATCTGTGTTCACAAATCAATGGAGACGTCGCCAATCGGCTGCGCGCAGCAAAGGAGAACGTTGCCCTCGGCCGGCTGGTCGAGTGGCTCCGGTCCATAGACAACCTCACCGGAAATCAAGCCGGTCTCACAGCTGTGACAGACTCCAGTCCGGCATGACCAACGCACGGGGACGTCGCACGCCTCAGCGAGCTCTAAGATGCTTTGGTATTCGCAGGCTTTCCAATGTGCGGCGATCCCGCTTCGCGCGAACGATATCAGCGGGCCGGTATCGGCGTCGTCTTTGGGCAAATGCGGAGTTTGAGTTGCGGCGTCGGCGACACCAGGGGTCATCGGCTCGCGCCCGCTGAAAATCTCGAAGTGAATCCGCTCCGGTCCCACACCCATGTCCGTGAGCGTCTGTTTCATCTCCGTCATGAAGCGAGTCGGCCCACAAAGGTAAACATCCGCATCTCGTGGGACGCGGACTTGATCGAAAACCGATCGCGCCAGGTGGCCGGTGACGTCGAAATGCTCACCCAGCTTGTCTCGTGAGGTCGGGCGGCTATAGCAAACGAAGCTGCGTCCGTTGGCAAGCGGACCCATAACGCGGCGGACTTCTGCGGCGAATGGATGATGCTGTCCGTCACGTGCGGCGTGGATCCACAATACTTGCCGTGTCGAGCCGTCTTCCGCCAGAGCGTGCAGCATCGCCAGAACGGGCGTCGATCCGATTCCCGCGCTGAGCAGCACCACCGGCCGCTCTCCAGACTGCAGAACGAAACTTCCGCGGGGTGAGCTGACGTCGAGAGTATCGCCCACCCGGATACGCTCCCGCACGAAGCTTCCGGCCACGCCATGCGGCTCGATTTTCACGCTGATTCGATAGCGTTCGGTCGAGACCGGTCCCGAAAGCGAATAACTGCGAAAAAGAGGTGTACTGTCGACACTCGGTTGAAAGCGTAAAACGACATACTGTCCTGGCAAAGCCGCTGGCAATGGATGACCGTCGGCTCTCTCCATCGCCAGCGAGATGACGTCCGCAGACTCCGGATCAATCGCTGTCACCGCGAGCCGCTGAAATCCTGGCGCGGTCGGATGGACGGCTGCGGCCGGTGCGAGCCCTGCGTTGCCACTACTCGCCTGTGTTGTTTGGCCCTCGAGTAACGCCTCAAACGAGCCACGCCATCCGGGCGAAAGCGCCTGGACTCGCAAGGCGCGCTCCAGTCGATCCCGTGAGTGATCGGGCAAATAGAGAAGCGCGTTGATCTCTGCGACGGTCATTCGCTCGTCCGCTTCTCCCACCTTCTCGATCTCGTCCCCGGCTCCCACTTCGCCTTCTTCCAGAACGCGGAAATAGAAACCGGGCCGTCCGCTGGATGTCAGCAATGCCGGCATTCGGGGTTCGTTCATCCGAATGCCGATGCGATAGCAGGTGACCCGAGGTTGGGTAACCTCCAAGACTGCGGTGCCGATCCGATAACGATCGCCGATGCACACGGCATTATCGGGCAATCCTTCGATCGTGAAGTTCTCTCCAAACTGCCCATGAACAAAGTCAGTTCTCTTCAACTGTTCCTGCCAATAACGATACGATTCGATCTGGTACACGAAAACAGCTCGCTGTTCGCCTCCGTGGCCGGCCAAGTCCCCTTGACCATCTCCTTCGACATTCAGCCGGCCAACGCGACTGCGACCAGACACAGGATTTTTCCAGATCGCGGTATGTACGGTGCGCCCTTTCCAAGCGATGTCGCGTGGAAGTCCGACGTTCACCGATAGTAGTCGAGCCATATGGTTAGGAATCCCTCCTGCATGTCTTATCGCCGAGGGGATGCCTCGGCAATGGTGAGTTCGCGATCGGGACCGTGCGGAATTACCGCCTGACCCGGCTCAAGCCGGAGCAGCTTGCCATCGAGCTGGACTGAGACTATGTCCGGCTCAAAGGACACTAGGCCGGAAACGCGTCCGACCTCGGAATAAGGCTCGCGATACGACCACGCCGCCAGACGTGCGTCACCGATGTCGTAGTAGCTGCACAAGCCCTTGTACGGGCAGAAGGTTTGATGTTCGACAGAACTCAGGGCGGATTCATCGATGTCGGCGCGCGGAGCGTACCACCGCGGCGCAAAACCGGACTCGAACAGGACCACCGGCCTCTTGGTATCGGCGACGACCCGGTCATGATGACGAACCACGAGGTTACGTGAAGCTTGGCGGATGTCGATGCGATGGTAGCTATCGGCAGCATGGCCCAGGATCCGCTCGTCTTCTTCGTAGAAGGCGTCCATGGCCCGCCACGCAAATGCGACCCGCTCCTGCAGATCAGTCGCGTAGGACGGCAGGTCGACGTGCTGCCACGCCGCACGCGTGGCGTGTTGCTGGTCCGCTTTGGCGGTGTACCAAGCCGTGAGCCCGAGGTCCGGGTGCCGCGTAGTATGCTCGGTGCGTTCCAGGACTTCTGGAGAGATGTCGGTCTGTGGGAAGTACGCTACCGGATACCGACCTGGTTCGAAGAGGAGAAGAACGTGCTCGCTATCGGCGATCCAAGCTCCCCCGAAACGTACGCGCATGCGCCGTCGCAACGGCTCGATGTACAGAAGCCGCTGCGGCAGGGACTCGGGCACCAGGAACCGGCCGATTGCTCCTAGGGAGAGCGGACCTTGTTGCCAGGACAATCCCATTGATCACCTCACGATAGTTTCTTGCTCGCACCGACGCCGTGAAGCACTGCGTGAAGGGACTCACCATCCTCACTACCGCCCGCTGGAAATTCGGGGCGCAGATACAAGAGCAGCGCGAGCAGATCAATCCAAAGCCTCTCAAAATGCCTCGACTCGAATGCTGCCCTGGCAAGTGTATCCTGCAGCGCGAATCGCGACGACATTGCGGCATGGGACGCGAGCCTATTGATTTTGCGAGGTCTGCGCCGGTCTTAACGCAGCCGCTCCGAAATTCACGCTGAATCGTTTGCACCATATGGATACTGCACGATATTTCGACAAGTCCAGATCACTGCCAAGTGTATAGTTCTGGTCGCCGATATTTCCCTTGATAACTCCCAGATCAACGAAACCGGCTTTTTCTACGGTTGCTACGTCCTTCGCATCTTCGGTCGCGACCATGTATACGTGCACATCGGGACCGTTTGATGTGCTGAAGCTCGTCAGGCGAAGAAGGCGACTGCCATCTCCCATCTGGTAAATGGTTGCCGTCCCTGCCGTCGGATGCAAAATGCTATAGAACTGTCCAGAAGCAAGCGACTGCGACGACGAGCCGCCTTGTCCAGATGGAAATGCTTCGTTCACACTCCGGTTGACCACAAGCCGCTCCGGCCGAAATGCATACCACGCGACCAAAACCACGATGGCAACAAAAGGAATGGCGACTCTTATCCACTTTTTCATTTTCCGCGTCTCCTCGATTTCAGGCCCTTCGGCTGGTCGCTTTCGGAATGAGCAGCTCCTTACATCGCGGCTGCATGGGCCCTGTTAGCCGACGCCCCCATCCAGTCGGCGATGGCCCGGCCGATCTCGTCCGGCGAATCTTCCTGGATGAAATGGACCCCCGCGACCGTGACCTCGGTCTGCGCTGGCCACGCGCCGACGGTGTCGAGATTCGCGCCGCCGCCGAGGAGCGCACCGGGAATGGCCTTTATAAACAGTTTGGGCACATCACTCGTCGCCAGCCAGTCCGCATAGGCAGCCACGATCGCGTTCACGTCGGCGGGTTCGCCCTCGATAGGGATCTCCCGAGGCCACGTCAGTGTCGGCCGTCGCCCCTCGCCGGGCTCTGCGAACGGCCGACGGTACTCCGCCATCTCCTCGGCGGTGAGGGTGCGTAGGACCGCCCCTGGCAGGATCTTCTCGATGAAGAAGTTTTCTTGCAGGACCATCTTCTCGCCGGCTTCGGAGCGCAGCGCCTGCAAGAGTGGACGCATATTCATGACGTCCCAGTGGTCCCAGCCCTGCGGCCGCACGATCGCCTCCATGTACGCGATACCCTTCACCGCCTTACGGTGGCGGTTGGCCCAGTCGAAGCCGAGGCCCGAGCCCCAGTCATGGATGACGAGGGTGACCCGCTCGCGCACATTCAGGGCCTCGAGCAGGGCATCGAGGTGGCGGCGGTGCTCGACGAAGCGATACGAGCCGGGGCCGCTGTCGGGCAGTTTGTCGGAGTCGCCCATGCCGATCAGGTCGGGGGCGACGCAGCGGCCCAACGGCCGCAGGTGCGGCAACACGTTGCGCCAGAGGTACGACGAGGTGGGATTGCCATGCAACAGTACGATCGGGTCGCCCTCTCCGACCTCCACGTACGCCATCTCGCGGCCAAGCACTCTCCGCCGCTGTTTTTGGTACGGAAATGTCGCAGAGATCATGTTCGTCATGTTCGCTTCTCCTGTAGTAGCCGCCTAAGAATGTCTTCCCGCATTGCCATAGCTTGGCGGCAGAGCTTCTCCGCCGCTGTGGCGCTTGATGCCATTCGTTTCGAGGAAGTCCTTCACGGCCGAGGAAATCTCGACGACATGTGTTTCCAGCGCGAAATGGCCGGTATCGAGGAACTGAATCTTGGCGCCAGGTATATCTTTCCGAAACGCTTCCGCTCCAGCGGGAATGAAGAACGGATCGTTTTTGCCCCAGATCGCAAGCAAAGGGGGTTTCGATTTACGGAAATATTCCTGGAATTTCGGATACAGCCTCACGTTCGACGCGTAATCCAGAAACAAATCCAGCTGAATCTCTTTATTCCCCGGACGTTCGAGGAGAGACGTGTCCAAGGTGTACGACTCGGGCGGAATACTCTCCGGATGCGCTACACCGTGGGTGTACTGCCAGCGCGTTCCTCCGGCGGTCAAAATGCTTTGACGGAGTATGTCCCGATTCTCTGCTGTGGGTGCAGCCCAGTATTTTCGGATCGGGCCCCAGGCCTCGCCGAGGCCTTCTTCGTATGCGTTCCCATTCTGAGTAACGAGTGCTGTGACCCGCTCAGGGTGAGCCATCGCCAGGCGGAAGCCAGTTGGCGCGCCATAGTCGAACACATAGATTGCGTAGCGATTGATTTTAAGTACTCGCGTGAAGGCCTCGAGCGTCAGAGTCAATTGATCGAACGAGTAGGCATATTGTCGTTCGGAAGGGATCTCGGTAAATCCGAACCCAGGGAGGTCCGGTGCAATCACGCGGTATTCGCTGGCCAGGCGCGGAATAAGTTCGCGGAACATGAAAGAGGAAGTGGGGAATCCATGCAGCAAGAGTATCACTGGAGCGTTTGCTGCGCCGGCATCACGGTAAAACACCTGTACGCCGTCGGCCTCGACCTTATGGACGGACGTCAGAGGCACGCTGAATCGGGCATCGCTCTGGCTCGGCGCTCCGCGCTTTGTTGCTGGTCGTGACGTCTGATCATTCATGGTGCCCTGTCCCCATTTCCCTGGCCCTTTGCGCAGGAGGGATGCCAAACAAGCGGAGCTCACTCCCGAGAGAGAGCATTCAATGCAAGTCGTTCTGTCGGTTGAGGTTCTCTAAGGAAGGACCGCGACAAATCTGGGGCTGCACCTGGCAAATCTCCGACGGATGTCCGCCACTGGCGGGTTTCCGTCGCGTTCCTTGCCACGGTTAGCTGGTTTAGTGCAAAAACCTGTAAACTCATTCGGTGCCAGCCGTCGCGGAAGCGCCGCGTTTCGGTTGAAACGCGGCAGCTCGACTTATGCCAAGCTTCTTCATCCTGTAGACCAAGGACGTCCGCTTCATTCCTAAGCGCTCGGCAGCACCGTTTCGTCCTCCGATCACCCAGTCGCTCGCCTCCAACGCGCGAAGGATATGATCGCGCTCTACTTGCGCAAGACCATTCATTCGGACGATGACTTCCTTGGGAGTGTGGAACGGCTCCAGCTCGGAAATTGGCGCGCGTAAAGTGGAGTGCGGCGAGAGAATCACCGCCCGCTCAACGAAGTTCTGCAATTCCCGAACATTTCCGGGCCAGGCGTATCGAGCCAGCGCATCCATCGTCTCTGTGGGGATCTGATCTATCTTCTTGTTCATTCGTCGCCCGTAGACTGCCGTGAAATGCCGGACGAGTTTCGGAATGTCCTCCGTGCGTTGCCGTAACGCTGGAACCTGGATCGGAAATACTTTCAGGCGATAATAGAGGTCTTCACGAAATGTCCCTTGCTTCACCATCGCGGCCAAATCGCGATGCGTGGCCGCGACCAGGCGCACGTCAACTTTATGCGTACGATTGCTCCCGAGCCTCTCGAATTCCTGCTCCTGTAAAACGCGCAGCAGTTTCGCCTGCAGCTCCAGGGGTATGTCGCCGACTTCGTCCAGAAAAAGGGTGCCTTTGTCGGCAAGTTCGAAGCGTCCGGTTTTTTGCGTTATTGCGCCAGTAAACGCTCCTTTTTCATGGCCGAACAGCTCACTCTCAAGAAGTCCGAGAGGGATTGCCGCGCAGTTCAGCTTCACGAACGCCTTTGCGCTCCGACTGCTCAGCTTATGGATGGCACGCGCAACGAGTTCTTTGCCGGTTCCCGTCTCTCCTAGGATCAGCACGCCTGAATCGGTGGGCGCTACTACCGACACCAGACTTAACGCGGTCTTCAACGCCTGGCTCTCTCCGACGATTTCTGTAAACTCGGACCGAATTTCCTCCTCGAGATAGAGTCTTTGCTTTGTCTCTTTGTCTCTGTCCTTTATCGCCTTTTTGTAGTCCAACGCGTTCTCAACAGCAATGGCTACCTGGCTCGCAACCTGCTCCAAAAAGGCTACTTCATTTTTGGAATAAGCCCTCGCTGACCGCTTTAGGGCGGCCAACACGCCTACCACGCCGCCTCTGCCGATAAGCGGGAGATCGCAGCCCGATATCAAACCTTCGTCCATGTGACGTTGATAGTAAGGACGACCTACGCTGCTCCCGAAGGTTTCCGGGTCGTTTCGATGTTCGTCTACGTGATTAAAGTATTGAGTCTTACCTGTCCAGAAAGCTTTGCCGCAGAGCGAACCATGTATCGGTACGATTCCGTCGCACACGTAGCCTCGCGGTTCAGGGTTGTACAGAATCGTCATGCGCAATTCCCCACTGTCAGCATCAGGAAGAAGCAACGAGCAGAAGTCACATTGCGTGACGCGCAGAAGGTCCGTCGATAGCGACTCGACTAAACGTCGAAGGTCCAGCTTGGACGTCATGCTATTGGTAATCTCAAGAAGCAATCGCAACCGATCGCGTTCGCGCTGCAGCGCTTGTTCGTTCATGTGCCGCTCAATTGCGATACCGGTAATGTGGCTCGCATTCTCAATCAACTCGAGGTCGCTGGCACCAGGGCTGCGGGATTCACTATAATTTATCGAAAAAGTGCCGAGGGTTTTGCCTTCGCTCGTGAATAACGGGCGGGACCAAACGGAACGAATTCCGAAAGGCAACATGCGATCGCGATAGTTGTCCCAGATTGGGTCGGTCAGGATGTCGCTTACGTACACCGACTCCTTCCGATAAATCGCTGTGCCGCAGGATCCGCCTTTCGGACCAACAGCCATAGTTCCTACTTCAGCGCTGAATCCAGGAAGGCTGGGCGCCGCCGCGCAATAAAGCTCTTTCCCGTCCTCATCGGGAAGCCAGATCGTGCAAGACATGCCTTCGGCTTGCGCTTCAACCATTAGAGCAATGTTCGTCAGGACTTCGGATAGAGGAGAGCCTGCAAAAATCAACTTCTGAAGGTTAAGTACAGACTCACTGGAAAACAGGCTCGATTGATGCTGTGCCCCCTCGACTTTCGACGGGACTTGTGCGGGAGATTGTATTCCTCTCTCCATGACTATCTCTTCCTGCAGTCATTAGATTCGGCGGCTGTCCAGTTGGCTTTAACTAAGTTCAACTTGGGTGGTGCCAGCGACAAGGCTGACCGTCTTCAGCCATCGCTGAGCACGCTCTGCGTCGACCACCGAAGCCGATTTTCATAGCTCCAACTCGAGCAGGTCTCACGACTACTTTAAGCCGGAACACGCCAACCTGTCACGTTTCAGAGACCGATTTCCTGGTGTCGTGGGCGGTTTCGCATCTAGTCATTTGTTTACAGCCGAACCTGCTGAGAACACCCGTGGCGCGCTTAGTGATCGCAAGTCCCGTTTCTAAAGACTTCTAAGTCGCGGATCGAGTGAGTAAGGCACTCGGTTCCTGACCGAAGGCTCGTTTCCACCAATCACTCGAGTGGGTTGAACGAATTCTCAAGGCGGAAGAAAACCACGCAAAATACCGAGCGGCTGCATCTCAAACGTCTCAACTCACATGCGTGCTCTGGCGATATTGACTAGGTGTGATTCCTACGAGGCGTACAAACGAGCGCCGCATAGCATCAGCGCTCGCAAAACCGCAGGCGGCAGCGATCTGTTTGAGGCCACGATCTGTTCGCTCGATCTGGTGACGAGCCGCTTCGACTCGCGCCTGTAAAATGTACTGTGAAGGTGTTCGGCCCAACTCGCGCGTGAACACGCGCTCAAAATTACGAACGCTCATAGCGACGCGATCTGCAAGGACCTGAACGGACAGTTTCTTTCGCAAATTCTCCATGACCCAGAGCTGAAGCTCCTGGATGGCCTTTACCTCGGACGCCTGAGCGGATAGAGTAACACTGAGTTGCTTCTGTCCGCCCGATCGGCGCAGAAACAGGACGAGTTCGCGCGCCACCTCCTGGGCGATGGCCGCACCGCAATCCTCTTCGACCCACGCGAGGGCTAAATCGATGCCCGCCGAAATGCCTGCAGAGGTGTAGATGTTCGCATCTTTCACCCAGACTGGCTCGGATTCGACCCTCACCAGGGGATAACGGCGCGCTAATTCCTTGGCGAATCTCCAATGGGAAGTCGCTCTCTTCCCATCGAGCAACCCGGCCTCGGCGAGCACAAACGAGCCAACGCAAACTGATCCTAAGCGTCGCACCTGCGGAGCAGCACGCCTTAGCCAGGCAAATAGAGTGGGGTCACGAACGTTGCGCGTGCCAAGGCCGCAAACGACCAACAACGAGTCGAAGTTCCCAGTCAGACCCTGGTAGTTGCTTTCTGCAAGAAAGGAGAGTTGACCTCCCTCGCCTTGGACCTTTAGGTCTTTGCCGCTGGTTGCGATTCCAACATTGTAGATGGGCCGGCCCGCTAGCCGATTTGCCGCGCCGAAAACTTGGATTGGACATACCAGATCGAATTCGTCAACCGGGGGCACGGCAAGAACAACCACACGCCGACTCGATGCTTTGCCCCTCCGGCGCAAGTTGCCATTTGCCGGGGCCATATTAGATGCCAATAACTATGCAACGCTTCAAGCCTGTTTGCCAAGGAAACCGGCGGTTTTGGCGGAAATCGTCTGAACTTTGGCGGAAACTGCAGGCGTGCACCTCTTATGATTCTTGCGAGAATTCTCACCTGGGCGCGCGGAGGATGCAATGAACGAAACGCCCAAGCAGTTTATGGAGCGCATCCTGAGTTATGTGGAAGGCCAGGAGCCTCTAGCGGTGCAGGCGGCGACTGCGGGGAGGCTCGGTCAGCTAATCAAGGGGGTCTCCATGTCTGAATTGCGAAGACGCCCCGCTCCAGGGAAATGGTCCGTGAGCGAGATTATCGCGCACCTGGCCGATGGAGAAATCGTCGGTGGATTTCGGATGCGATTCATTCTCGGAGCTCCGGGTTCGCCAGTAGTTGCCTATGATCAAGACAAAT
>Ga0306920_100014492_pt1 | contig 10763 bp, 12 predicted proteins | sample flu12Cox44000170_FD_204666 | JGI IMG/M metagenome (GOLD analysis project Ga0306920, IMG submission 204666) | Lab enrichment of tropical soil microbial communities from Luquillo Experimental Forest, Puerto Rico - flux4day.12C.oxic.44.000.170 (v2)... | ecosystem: Environmental > Terrestrial >... | reverse complement strand
AGATCCGGCACCAGGTGCAGGCGGCCAAGCTCGCGCACGGCGAGGTGCCACGCGAGCTCACCGAGACCGAAGAGGCGGAGATCAAGGCCTTCGGCGCCGAGAGCTAGCCCGGTTCTGATGTGGCGGGCCGCCGTTTTCTCACGGTGGCCCGCCACACCTTTATCTTTTCGGCCGAACGATCCGGGACGCGCGCAGCCCGGTCATGAGGCGGGCGCTATGTCCTGGGCTGGCCGACCTCGACGGTCAGGTCGTCGTGCTGGAAGGACAGGTAGCCGCTGACCGTGGCCGAGTCGCCCTCGGCCTGCGGGTAGGACCAGACCGCGTCGGTGAGCTTGCGATCGTTCGTGATGACCGACCAGTACGAGGCGGTGCCCTTGTACTGGCAGACGGTGTGCGTGTCGCTAGGCTCGAGCAGGTCCTGCCGGACGTCGGCGACCGGGAGATAGAAGCGGTTCGGCAGGCCGGTCTCGGACAGCAGCAGCGGCCGGTCCGTCTCGGCCAGCACCTCCTCGCCCAGCAGGACGCGGACGTGCCGTGAGCTGCGGCGCACGTCGACCCGGTGGTACGGATCGCGCAGGCGGCCCGCCAGCCGCTCGTCCTCGTCGTACCACTCGTCCATGGCCTCCCAGTACAAGCCGGCGTAGCCCTGGAGCCAGGCGGATTCGGCGTTCGGTTCTGGATAAGTCCAGATCGCGTTCTCTGCGTGCTGGTCGCCGACCGTCACCGACCAGTATGAGGCGGTGCCCTTGAACGGGCAGTAGGTGTGATGGTCGGTGGGCCGGATCAGGTCGGCGCGGAGGTCGTCGATCGGGACGTACAACTGGGGCGGCAGCCCGGTCTCGTGCAGCAGCACGGCGCGGGTGGTGTCCAGCACAGTCTGGCCGCCGAACGTGGCCCGCACCCGGCGCGGGAAATCGTGCATCAGCAGCTTGTGCGCGGGGCCTTCGATCCGGTAATTGACCCTCTCCGGCGGGTGCCCGGACAGCGGGCCATCCGAAAAGGTCAGCGACATCGCGGCTCTCCTTTGCGCTAGGGGTTCTAGCTTGGCTAACCGCCGCCGTCACCGCGTCATTCCGCCCGCTCTGCCCCGATCTGCCCGCTTTGCTCGCTGGCAGGCGGTCGGGTGGGTATGACCTGCTACGGATGTATCCGGTAGAACGCGGCATTCACTGGTTCCCGGCGTGGAGGGCCGCGGGGGTGATGGTGTCGATGAGCCGGGCTTGGCCCGGAGTCAGAGACGGCCAGTCGCCGGGGAACTCGAGCACGGCGACGGCGGCGGTGGGGAGGCTGATTCCCGGGCGGGGGCCGTTGTCCGTGGCTCTGTCGATTTCCGGGCCGACTTCCGGTGCCGCGGCCAGCTCGCTGGCCAGCTCCGATAGGCCCGGGTTATGCGCGATGAGCAGCGCGGTCCGGTACCGGCTGGGCAGCTCTTGAGCCAGGTAGAGCAGGGTCATCGCGCTGGCCGCGTACGCCCGCGGCTCGAACCGGACGGCCGGTGACCCGCCCAGCTCCGGGGCCACGAGATCCCAGGTCTGCCGGGTCCGTCGCGCGGCCGAGCACACCACCACGTCAGGCTGGTAGCCGTGCTCGTGCAGCCAGCGGCCGATCCGGGGCGCGTCGCGGCGCCCGCGCTTGGCCAGAGGCCGGTCGCGGTCGGGCACGTCGGGCCAGTCCGATTTGGCGTGCCGAAGCAGGATCAGCCGTCGCGTCGTCTTACTGGCCACGTGTTCAGCCTGCCAGGACCGCGCCGCGACCCCGCAGCCGGGTCGGCCAGGTACGCGGCGACCAGATCGCCGCGAGCCTTAGAGCCAGCCCGCGCGAATGCTGACCGGCTCGCCGACGGGCGTCGGGTCGCGCGGGGCGGAGCCCAGTTCGCCGGCCCTGACCCGGTCCAGCAGCCGTCGCGCGGCCGCCACGATCTCGGGGGCGACGCCGCGCAGGTGGTCCGCATCATCCGGGCCCGCGGTGTCAGCCGGGAACCCGGCCGCGGCCAGCAGGCCGTCCAGGTCGGCCAGCTTGCCGGCCAGCCAGCCGAGCGGATCGTCGGACAGTTCCCTGACGAAAACCCGGCTCGATGGGTCCCAGTCGCGGAACACCGGGTGATAGTGCGTGCGGTCGAAGCTGCCTGGCCGTCCGGCGACCGACTCGAGCAGGTCGGCACGCCAGATAGGACGGCCCACCTCGATGGGCTGCGCCGAGTAGATCGACCCGTTCAGGGCGCCGCGTTCGAGGACCCGGAGTTCGACCCGGACTCCGTGCTCGGCGCCTTCCTGCCCCTTGGCCGGCCGGGGATCGACGAAGTACAGGTCGCCGACCACCACGCCGACCCGCTCGAATCCGAAGGCGTAGAGCATGGTCCTCCTAACTCAGTCGTGCGAGTCTGGGCGAACGCGGAGGAAATTGGTCGCGGTCGCCCGCATGACCGTCTGGCCGTCCTGATTTACCGCCTCGATCACGGTCTTCATGATGCCGCGATCCGGCTTGCTCAGCGACCGGCGCGCCTCCGCCACGGTAGCCCGGACACGGAGCGTGTCCCCCGGCCGGACCGGATGGGGCCAGCGCATCTCATCCAGACCCGGGCTGCCCAGACTCGCCTCGGCGGGCAGGTAGTGATCCACGAGTTGCCGCATGACCAGGGCGGCCGTATGCCAGCCGCTGGCGATCAGCCCGCCGAACGGTCCGCGCGCCGCCGCCCCCGGATCGACGTGGAACGGCTGCGGATCGAACTGTTTAGCGAAGGAGACGATCTCATCTTCGCTTACGCTGAAGCCTCCACAGTCGTAGCTCGCCCCGGGCAGGTAGTCGTCGAAGTACCTCAGGCCGTAATCGCTCACCACCGAAGTATCCCAGTCCCAGCCGATATTTCGGCCCAACATCACAGATGAGTTACAGAAATAACTCGATTTGCCTGCGGTCTGAGCTGACTGCTGCCATGCTTCCGCAGACGGCACAGATCGCCGGATAGCGAACATAAGTCTCGGCATCACAGGCAGTGACAGGCTCGCTGACAGGACCACCCGCAGGAACGGGTCGGCGGGCACGGAAACTACTTGGGGAGTTCTGTGGATTCATCGCACTCGCATCGCCGCCCGAGGAAGATCCGGCGCACGGGCAGGCATACCCAACCGTCCCAAGTCGAGAAGGTGGCCGGAGCGGCCACCAAGGCCGCCCCCGCGGTAGCGATCGCAGGCACGCTGGTCGCCACGGCGCCTCAGGCGCAGGCCGCGGTCAGCCTTTCCGCCGCGTCCACGACGGTCGCCGAGCAAGTACACACCGACGCTGTGGTCAGGCACAATCAGCCGGCCACCCGCACCTACACCGTCCGCTCCGGTGACACGCTGTCCTCCATCGCCAAGCGCTTCTACGGCAACACGGCGGACTGGAGGTGGCTGTGGCACGTGAACTCCTCCGTGGTCCACAACCCCAACGCCATCTACGCGGGTGAAGTGCTGAAGATTCCTTCCGGCCCGCCCGGCAACGCCGCGTCCTACGCGCCCAAGCACGCCAAGACCGGCACCACGCTGACCTCTTCGGCCACCCACCTGAGCGGCACGCTCGGCTGCTCCGGCCTCGAGGCCCTGTGGGAGGCGGCCGGCGGCTCGCACGCCGAAGCCTTCATGGCCGCCGAGATCGCCATGGCCGAATCGGGCGGCCGCCAGTACGCGCTGAGCCCGACCAACGACTACGGCTACTGGCAGATCAACGGCTCGCACGGCCCGGCCATGGCCACCTTCAACCCGATCGGGAACGCGAAGGCCGCGATCGCCATCTCCCGCGACGGCACCGACTGGTACCCGTGGACCACGTACACCTCCGGCGCCTACGCGGGCCGCTGCTAACCGCTTCCCCGCACCCGCCGTTCGGTAGCCCGCCGACTAGCCGGCCGGCATAAGTTCGACAGTATGGACTATCCTGACGTGCTCGCCTGGCGGGACGGGCATATCGAGGCGCTCGACCAGACCGCGCTGCCGCACCTGGTCCGCACGCTGCGGATCAGCACCGTGGACCAGCTGGTCCGGGCCATCACGAGCCTGGCCATCCGCGGCGCGCCGGTGCTCGGCGCGGCCGGCGCGCTCGGCGTGGCGCTGGCCGTCCGCCAGGGGCTCGGCGAGGGCTGGGACGGCCCGCGGCTGGCGGCGGAGATCGAGCGGATCGCCGCCGCCCGGCCTACCGCGGTGAACCTCAGCCGTGAGGTGTCGGCGGTCGCCGCGCTCGTTGGCCAGGGTTCCGCGGCGGTCGAGACCGCCGCCTTGGCCGTCCTGGACGCCACCGCCACGACCAGCCACCAGATCAGCGCACGCGGCGCGGCTTTCCTGGTGGCGGCGTGCGGGAGCGGCCCGCTGGCCGTGCACACGCACTGCAACACCGGCAGCCTGGCCTGCCTGGGCTGGGGCACGGCGCTCGGGGTCATCCGCGCGCTGCATGCCAAGGGCGTGCTCAGCCACGTCATCGTGGACGAGACCCGGCCGCTGCTGCAGGGTGCCCGGCTGACCTGCTGGGAGCTGGGCCGGCTCGGCATCGAGCACCAACTGGCCTGCGACGGCGCGGCGCCGTTCCTGATCAGCCAGGGGCGGGCCGACGCGGTGGTGGTCGGGGCCGACCGGATCGCGGCGAACGGCGACGTGGCCAACAAGATCGGCACCTACAGCCTGGCCCTCGCGGCCCGCCAGGCGGGCATCCCGTTCCTGGTCGCGGCGCCCGAGTCGACCATCGACCAGGCCACGCCGACCGGGACGGCGATCCCGCTGGAGCGGCGGGCCGACGAGGAGGTCACGGACCCGGCCGCGCCGGCCGGAACTAAGGCGCTCAACCTGGCCTTCGATATCACCCCGGCCGAGCTGGTCACCGCGGTGGTCACCGAGGACCGGCTCATCCGCCGCGGGGAATGGCCGCCGTAACCCGCCTCAGCCGGGCGGCCGGTCGAAGCTCAGCTGGCTCTGCCGGGCAGTGAAACCGCAGGCCCGGTAGACCCGGATGGCCACGTCCGCCGGGTCGGCCACGATGACGAACGTGGTGCTGCCCAGGACCTCGCGCCCGTACCGGCCCGCCGTCCAGACCAAGGTCCCGGCCAGGCCCCGGCGGCGAGCCACCGGATTGGTCTCGACGTGCTGATAGCGGGCGTAGCCGTCGCCCACGTCGAAGAGCCCGAGCTGGGCGAGCAGGCGGCCGTTCTCGAAGGCGCCGAGCCAGATGCCGGCGCCCGTCTGGGTGAGCCGCCGCCGCGCCGACGCCCTGCGCTCCAGGAAATCGCCGGGCTCGCCGCCGTCGAAGCAGCGGACGGCCAAGTCGACGGACTGCCGCCAGTCGGCGTCGGAGACCAGCGGCCGGACCACGGCTTCGGCGTTCGGGCGGGGCGGCGGGCGGAGCTGGGCGGCGGTCAGCACGGTGGCCCGGTCCGCCCGCAGCCCGGCGGCCGCGAACTCCGCGGGCGCCTCGATGTCGACGGTGGTGTCCACACCGAGCGCGATATGCCGGGCGGCCGGGAACTCCGCAGCGAACCTGGCCAGCCACTCCCGGCCCTGTCCTGGCCCGGGGAGCCGAGCCAGCAGGAGGAAGTTCCCCCACCAGAAGTCCGGGTTGTCAAGAGTTCGGACGACCAGGTAGTCGCCGCGGTCGGTGACCTCGGCGCCCTCCAGGACCCGCAGCGCCACGTCGGTCCGGAAGCCGAGCGATCTGATCCGCACCGCATCGAGCCTAGTCTCGGCGGGCTGAGCCGGGATCCCCACGCTGGTCGCACGCGGCCTGGTAGCGGCCTTGCTCCGGCGAGGCTCGGGCGAGGCGATAGGTTCCTTGGGTGGCTAAGGATGAGACGGCGGGTCCGGACCGGGCCCAGCAGATCGGTGCGGCCAGCTTGATGGGCGCGCTGGCCGGGGCGGCCCTGGCCGCCCATCGCGGCCCGCGGGCGGCGGCCCTGGGCGCGCTAGCCGGGGCGGCCGGGCTCGGCGCGGTGGACGCGGTGGCCCGGGCCCGGCAGCGTCCGGGCGAGATTCCCGCCCTGTGGTCGCGGATCATCGCCAGCGGCGCCGTGGCGGCGCCGCTGGGCTGGGCAGCGGACCAGGTCACCGGGGCCGGACCGGTGCCGGTCGCCACGGTGGCGGGCGCGGCCGCGGGGGCGCTCGGGCTGCGGCCGCAGAAGGTCCTGCTCGGTCCGGTAGTAGGGGCCGCGGTCGGGCTGGGCCTGACTGGGCTCAGCCAGGCCGGCCGACGAGGCCAGGCGAGCCGACCGAGCCGGGCGAACCAGCGAGGCCAGGCGAGCCGGGCGGTGCCGGGGGCGGTGGCGGCCGCCGCCGCCGTGGTGGGCTTCCGCACGGTGTCGGCGCTGCTGTTCCGCGATCCGCAGCTGAGCTTGCTCGCGGAGCGAGTGCGGCCCGAGGACGTCCCGTTCGTGGTCCCGCTGGCCAGCCAGACCCGGTACGTCGGCACCGGATACGTCCGGTCGCTGGCCCAGGTCCTGGGCGGCACGTACCATCCCGACGTCGAGGACATCGGCATCGTGGCGTCGCTGGACGAACTGGCCGGGCCGTCCTTCGACCCGGCCGGGATCGATCCGCTGGTCCGCGAGTTCTACGAGCACACCACGAGGTTCGCCCTGGACATCGTGCCGGAGTGGCGGCTGTGGGTGCGGCCCGGCTACCTGCTCTACCGGACGCTGCTGGCCAGGCCGCTCGGGCAGGCCAGCGTGCCGATGAGCCAGCGGGAGGCGCAGCACGGCGTGCGCAGCCGGATCGACACCATCACCGGCCTCCCCGGCGGCGAGACGGTCCGCGGCTGGATCCGCTCGTTCGCCGACACCGACGAGCCCATCTACGTCGGCATCTACACCACCTACCGGCATGAGGGCCGCGGCTACGTCAGCGTCGGCTTCCCGCTGCCGCAGGCAAGCTTCACCGCCACGCTGGCGCCGAGCGCCCGGCCCGGTGCCGGGAGTGGGTCCGGGAATGAGCCCGGGAATAAGCCCGGCCTGATCCTGGACAGCCGCAGTGAGCTGGACCAGCCCGGCCACTACCTGACCTACATCGACCCGCAGACCGCGGAGCTCACCACCGCCGGGGTGCGCGGGTTCGCCGAGCGGCTGGAGGTGTACGTTGCGGACGGGGAGTTGCGGGCGGAGCACGCGTTCTGGGTGTTCGGCTTCCCGTTCCTGGTGCTGCACTACCGCATGCACCGTAAGCCCCCGCGGGCGTGATCGCAGGCGAATTGTTCCGCCTAGTTCTGCAGGGGCATCAGCTCGCGGACGAAGCCGTCGGTAAACGAGCCGAACGGCTCGGGCCGGGTCGCGGGCCGGACCACGAACTTGGTCAGCCCGGCCTCGACGTACTGCTCGATCATCCGGCGGGCGCCGTCCCAGCCCGCGGCGACCAGCAGCTGCGGATCGGTGTGCGGCCTGCGGCGGCCGATCGAGGCCCGCAGCGAGTCCGGGATGCCGTCCAGCGCGACCGCCAGGCTGAGCCCGAAGTGGTCGGTCTCCACCTCCCGTCCCGCGTCCGCCGCGGCCTCGTTGATCACCGCGACGGCCGCGGCCGCCTCAGCAGGGGTGAGCAGCGAGCCGAGCCATCCGTCCGCCAGCCGTCCGACCCGCCGTAGCCCGCCGGGCGCCGAGCCGCCCAGCCAGATGTCAAGCGGCTTGGCCGGCAACGGCCCGAGGCTCGCATCGGACACGGTGAAGAACGACCCGTCGAACGACACCTTCTCCATGGTCAGCAACAGCCGCAGCAGCGCCAGCGATTCGTCGAACACCGCCGCGCGCTGCCCACTGGGCACCGGGAACAGCGCCTGCTCGGCGGGCTGCGCCGGCCGCAGCCCGAATACCGGCAGCACCCGGCCTGGCGCCAGCCCGGCCAGCGAGGCCAGTTGCTTGGCGACCAGTACCGGATGCCGGCCCGGCAGCACCGAGATCCCACTGCCCGCCTTCAGCCGGCGGGTCCGGGACAACGCGAACGCCATCCCGGTGAACGGCTCGACCAGCGGTGAGTAGACCATCTCGGGCAGCCACAGTGAATCGACTCCGGCCTGCTCGATGAGATCGACCGCCGCCGCGAACTGGTCAGGGCCACCGGCCGGCCCCAGGGACACTCCGATCCGAACCTTCATGACCTCATCCGATCACAGCGGTCAGGTGATCGGCGAGGGTAGCTAGCGCCGGCGCACGACGAGCACGGCGGAGTCGACGCGCGGCGGCGGTCGGAAGGCGTGCCGCGGCACGACGAGCCCGGTCTTCATCCGGTGGCCCCGCGCCGCCCTTGGCCCGCGCTGATCGGCGTACCTGCGGACCACGGCGCGCTGCAGTACGAGGTCCGCCGCGACGAGCCGGGTCCCCGCGGTCAGCAGCCGATCCAGCAATTCGGCCGTGATCGCGTACGGCGGGCTGGCCACGACCCGGAACGGGCGACTCGGCAGCCGGAAGCTCACCGCGTCGGCCTGGACCACCGTGATCTGGGGGAACCGCTGGCACAAGAGCGCGGCCCGGCCGGGATGCAGTTCCACGGCGACGACCTGGGCTCCGGCCCAGACCAGGTGCCCGGTGAGCGCGCCAGTGCCCGCGCCGATGTCAAGGACCAGTTCCCCCGGCCTGACCCCGGCCGCGGCGACGACGCGCGCGGCCCATTCGTCAGCGAGCCGGTGCCATCCCCAGGCCCGGCGGGACCGCCCGGAGGCGCGCACGGCGGACCATCACCATGTAGATACCCACCGGGCGACCGTAGCCTTCGGCGCTCACCGCCGACAAACCGTTTTCCGGCGGCACCGGTCGACGGGGTCGGTTACCCGGGGCGGGGTGGGGGCTGTGGCTGCGATGGGCTTGCCGGCCGGGCTTCGGACACGTAGGCATTCAGACCGCTGCGGTGGCCGCCGATCTGCCGATGGGCGAGCGGGGAAGCGCCGCTTCGGCGCCGGGCCGCACGCGGTGACCGATCTGCCGGGGTTGTGCGGCAGGGCTGGCCGATGCGCGATGCCGGGCTGCGTTATCCCCTGCGCCGGGTGGCGGTGGCGTCAGGCTCCGCGCCGGCTTTGCCTGGCGGCGTAGCTGCGAAGCGCCCGCAGGAAGTCGATCTCGCGGAACGCCGGCCAGTAGGCGTCGCAGAAGTACAGCTCGGAGTGCACGGTCTGCCAGAGCAGGAAGTTGGACACGCGCTGCTCACCGCTGGTGCGGATGATGAGGTCGGGGTCGGGCTGCCCGCGGGCCGGAACCCCGGAACAAGCGGGCCGCCAGGCTGTGTTTCGTTGGCATGCCACTTACCGGTGAATTCGAACCCGCGCGTGGAACTGCAGGACGGGCCGGTCAGGAAGGACTACCAGGCGCGGGAGGTGCACGACACCGAGCGCGCGGCCTGGCGGGGGCGGGCGGTGGCGACCTGGCCGGACTACGCCGAGTACCAGAAGAACACGACCCGGACGATTCCGGTCTCCGTGCTCACGCCGGGCGACGCCTGACGGCCCGCCGAGCAAGACCGTGACAGCCAGCGGCGGCCAGGCCGACCTGGTCCTCACCGGCGGGAAGATACGTTCCCCGGCGCACCCGTCCGGGTTCGTCCAGGCCCTGGCCGTCCGCAGTGGCCTGATCCAGGCCGCCGGCACGGACGAGGAGATCAGGCAGGTCACCGGTCCGGGCACCCGCGTGGTGGCATTGGGCGGGCGGCTGGCGCTGCCGGCCTTCGGCGACGCGCACGTGCACGCAGTGGCCGGCGGGCTGGAGAGCCTGCGCTGTAACCTGCTGGGCCTGCGGACCCGGCAGGACAGCCTGGCCGCGGTGGCCGCCTACTGCGCCGGCCTGGACCCCTTGGGCCCCTTGGACCCCTCGGGCCCGGATGCCTGGGTACTCGGCGGCGGCTGGACCATGGACGCCTTCCCTGGCGGCCTGCCGACCGCGGCGGACCTGGATCCGGTTACCGGCGGTCGGCCGGCCTTCCTGCCCAACCGCGATCATCACAGCGCCTGGGTCAATACCGCGGCCCTGCAACGAGCCGGGATCGACGCACGCACGCCCGACCCGCCGGACGGGCGGATCGAACGCGACGAGGCCGGCCGGCCCACCGGGGCGCTGCACGACGGAGCCATGCGCCTGGTCGCGCAACACGTCCCGGCGGCCAGCGCGGCCGAACTGCGCGCCGGTCTGCTGGCGGCCCAGGCCCACCTGCACTCGCTGGGAATCACCAGGTTCCAGGACGCGTGCGTCGGGACGGCCGACGAGATCGGCATCCCGGACGTGTTCGACACCTACCGGCAGGCGGCAGAGGACGGCGTGCTCACCTGCCATGTGGTGGGGGCGCTGTGGTGGGACCGCCGCCGCGGCCTGGGCCAGATCGACGACCTGCTGGCTCGGCGCGAACGGGCCGACCAGGGCCGGGGCGAGGCGGCCGGGCAGGGCGAGGCGGCTGGGCGGGGCCGGTTCCGGGCCACGACGGTCAAGCTAATGCTGGACGGAGTGTGCGAGACCTTCACGGCCGCGATGTCCACGCCGTATCTGCAGCGGGACGGCGAGCGAGGCCGCCTGTTCATCGACCCGGACACGCTGCGAGAGGCAACCGGGAGGCTGGCCGGGGAGGGCTTCCAGCTGCACTTTCATGCCATCGGCGACCTAGCGGTGAGCACCGCGCTGGACGCGCTGGCGGCGTTGCCCGCGGAGCAGCGCCGGGCCGGCCGTCACCATCTCGCGCATCTCCAGTTCATCGCGCCCCGGGATATGACCCGGTTCCGGGCGCTGGACGCGGTAGCGAACTTCCAGCCGCTGTGGGCGTGCAACGAACCGCAGATGGAGGAGATGACCC
>Ga0306920_100014491_pt1 | contig 10764 bp, 7 predicted proteins | sample flu12Cox44000170_FD_204666 | JGI IMG/M metagenome (GOLD analysis project Ga0306920, IMG submission 204666) | Lab enrichment of tropical soil microbial communities from Luquillo Experimental Forest, Puerto Rico - flux4day.12C.oxic.44.000.170 (v2)... | ecosystem: Environmental > Terrestrial >... | reverse complement strand
AACAGGATCGCGTAGACCTCGGCGAGGTGAAAATGTTTGTTCTGGTTGAGGATCATCGCGCCGATGCCCCCCTCGGCGCGCGAGATCCCCTCGACCATCGTGATCATCGCCCACCCCATGGCCAGGTTCTGGCGGGTGATGTCGAAGGCCTTGTCGATGGTGCCGCGCACGACGACCTCCCAGAGGATGCGCACCTCGCTGGCGCCGAGCACGCGCAGGTAGTCGAACTGCTCGCGCGGGATCTCCATCACCACCTGCGCCATCGCCGTCACGAAGAAGGTCGTCATCCCGAAGGTGAGCAACACGACCTTGAGCGCGTACCCGCCGCCGGTCAGCAGCGTGAGCGGGAAGACAAGCCCTGTGAGACCGAGGAAGCGCAGCTTCGAGATCGCCGCCACCAGCGGGCGAAAGAACGCGATCACGGTCAGGTACGAGAGCGCCATCGAGATGGCGATCGTCAAGACGAGCGCGTGCGTGATGAGCTTCAGCGTCGTGAACAGCTCGGGGCCCATGCCCCCCTTCCACCAGAGCGCGCCGAACGCGGTCCAGACCTCGCCCGGCCGCGGCAGCGTCTCCCACGGCGAGGCCAGCCAGACGACGAAGGCTCCCAGCGCCCAGAGCGCCACCAGCGCCAGCATCGTGGGGCGATCGACCGCCCGGTTGGGCAGGAAGATGCGCGCCAGCCGCCCCGGCTCGGCGGGGCGGGGTGCGGGGGCGGCTTCGGGCGGCGGCGGAAGAATCTTGGCCGCGGGGGTGGTCACAGCCCGGCCAGGGACTCCTTGCCGGTCCCGAGGATCATCTCCACGCGCCGGTTCTTGGCCCGTCCCTCGGCCGTGGAGTTCGAGTCGAGCGGCTCGGTCGATCCGTGCGCGAACACCTTGATGCGCTGGTCGGGGAAGTTGACGGTCGACTGGGCCTGCAGCCACTTCTTGACCGCGAAGGCGCGATCCTCGCTGAGGCGCTGGTTCTTGTCGGCCGAGCCCTGGTCGTCGGTGTGGCCGTGGATCTCCACGATGGTTCCGCCGGCCACGACCAGATCGTTGAACATCGACTTGAGCTGGGCCAGCGCCTCCGGCTTGAACTTGGCGCTCCCGGTGGCGAACTGGATGTCCCAGGAGCGGCGGCTGACCACCTGCTTGACCCGCTCGCCGGTGAACTGCGGCAGGTCGGCCTCGCTGACCTCGCCGCCGGCGGCCAGCTCCTTGACGAACGAGGCGTCGAGGATCTGTGACACGGGATCGAAGCTGGGGACGAGCTTGGGGTACTGCGACTTCACGATGTTCCCGAACACCGTGTAGGTGGCGGCGAAGATGTTGGTCGACCCGGGCAAGAGCCCGAACAGCTGCTGGTTGTCGCCGAGGTTGTTGACCGCCGACCCGCCGAGCTCGACGGTCATCCCTTTGGCGTCCTGCTGCGTGACGGGGTGGAAGTACTTGTACCAGTAGCCGCCGTCCTTCTCCTTGTAGACCAGCGCCGACAGCGCGGCGGCGCGGCGGAGCGCGTCGTCGTCGTGCTTGACCAGATCGCCCCCCTCGAAGATGGCCGCCAGCATGCCCTTCACGATCTCGCGGTGGGCGTTGATCCACTTCTTGTTGCCGATGATGACGTGGGGCATCTGCGACCGGTACTCCTTGGTCGACACGATCGAGACCAGCCCACCTTTCTTCTCGGCGGCGGTCACGTCGCCCGGCGTCCAGGTGACGACGCCGTCCACGCAGTGCTTCTCCTTCTGACCGGTCTTGACGTTCTTGAGGTCCGTGCAGAAGCCGCTCACGTACTTCTGCGCGGCGTCGATGTAGTCGGAGGCGTTGACCCAGTTGAGGGCGTCGGGGTCGTAGCTCTGCTCGTCGGGGTTGTTGGGGATGCGGTTGTCGCCCAGCCACTTGAGGGCGATGTTCCAGTCGCCGTCGCGCAGCACCCCGGCGACCAGGCCCCCGCGCGCCTTCTGCGGGTTGGCTTTCCAAGCCGGCTGGCCCATGAACTTGTCCTCGCCGCGGCTGTAGCCGGAGGAGCCGACGACCTCGGCGGTGTACTCCGGCCCCAGCTTGCGCAAGCGGTCGTTGAGCCCCTTCAAGAAGGTCGCCGACCCGTCGCCCATGATGCCGATGAAGTGCGCGCCGGTGGCGGGGTTCGCCTCACCCTTCTTGAGCGCCTCGGCGAACGTCCCCATCAGCGCCGCCATCTGATCGGTGTTGTCCTCGCGGATCAGCTTGAGGTTGACCCCGTGCTTGCACATCAAGCTGTCGTCGGTGGCCTGCTTGCCGCCGGTGGCGAGGATCATCCCCATCTGCGCGTTCCAGGCCCAGTGGTAGAAGCGCACCTCCGGTTTGTCGGTGCAGCCGGGCGGGCTGTCGCTCACCGCGGGGCCCGGATCGTCGGGGAGCTTGGCCGGCGGGGGGACGTTCGAGGTCGGGACGTCCGCGGCACTGGGCGCGAGCTTCTCGAGCTTGTCCTTGTTCCGGTAGATGACCATCCCCACCCCGCCGACGACGACGAGGGTGATGAGGACCTTGGACAGCGGTGTCAGTCTGGCGGCCATCGTCTTCCCCCCCTTACTTCTTGGGCTGAACCGTCTTGGCCTGAACCGTCTTGTTGGCCGACAGATCCTTGAGGAAGGAGAGGTCGACGACGTCGGCAACCGGATCGTACGCCGGCAGCAGCGCCGGGTACTGCGACTTCACGATGTCGGCGAAGGTGGTGTAGGTCGCCGCGAAGTAGTTGGTCTTGCCGTCGAGGCCGAAGAGCTGGACGTTCTCGGCCATGCCGTTGACGGCCGAGCCGCCGAGCTCGACGGTCTGGCCCTGCTTGTCCTTCTCGGTCACCGGCTTGAAGTACTTCTGCCAGTAGGCGGCGTCCTTCTCGGCGTAGACGACGGCGGAGAGCTCGGCGGCCTTCTTGAGCGCCTTGGGGTCCTTCTTGATCTGGTCGCCGCCCTCGAAGATGGCGGCCAGTATCCCCTCGACCGTCTCGCGGTTCGCCGACATCCACTTCTTGTTGCCGATGATCACGCACGGCATCTGCATCCGGTTCTCTTTGGTGGAGACGATCGAGACCAGCCCGCCCTTCTTCTCGGCGACGGTCACGTCGCCCGGCGTCCAGGTGACGACGCCGTCCACGCAGTGCTTCTCCTTCTTGCCGGTCTTGACGTTCTTGAGCTCGGTGCAGAAGCCGCTGACGTACTTCTGGGCCGCCTCGATGTAGTCGGAGGCGTTGACCCAGTTGAGCGCGTTCGGGTCGTAGCTGGTCTCGTCGGGGTTGTTGGGGAGCTTGTTGTCGCCCAGCCACTTGAGGGCGATGTTCCAGTCGCCGTCGCGCAGGACGCCGGCCACGAGCCCGCCGCGGGCCTTGCTCGGGTCGGTCTTCCAGGCAGCCGGCCCCATGAACTTGTCCTCGCCCCGGCTGTAGCCGGCCGAGCCGACGACGACGGCGGTGTAGTCCGGCCCCAGCTTCCGCAGCCGGTCGTTGAGCCCCTTGAGGAAGGTGGCCGACCCGTCGCCCATGATGGCGACGAAGTGGGCGCCGGCGGCGGGGTTCGCCTCCCCCTTCTTCAAGCCCTCGGCGAACGTCGCCATGAGCGCCGCCATCTGGTCGGTGTTGTCCTCGCGGATCAACTTCAGATTGACGCCGTGCTTGCACATCGCGCTGTCGGGCGTCGACTGCTTGCCGCCGTTGGAGAGGATCATCCCCATCTGCGCGTTCCAGGCCCAGTGATAGAAGCGGACCTCCGGTTTGCCGGCGCACGCCGACGCGGCTGGCTTCGCCGCGGCCGCGGAGCCGGCGGCGCCCAGCAGTAGCAGGGCGGCGCCCGCGGCGGTCGCGAACAAGCGGGTGGAACTGCGCGAGATCAGGGACTTGTCGCCTGCATTGTAGTAGTGCACGATCGGTAGATTCTCTGCGATGGCGACCGCCGTCAAGACCAGCATCTGGAAGCGCGCGTTTTTCAATCAATACAATTACATCCTCCTCGGCTCGAGCGCGCTGTTCTCCGCGACGACGGGCTCGTGGCTGCCGGCCGTGGTTGGGCTCGGGGCCGAGATCCTGTGGATGACCTTGGGGGTCGACACCGTCCCCTTCCGCAAGTGGGTGGCGAAGCAGGAGGCTGCGGAGGACGAGCACCGGCGGGCCCATGAGCGGGCGGAGCTGATCTACGACCTCGAGGATCGCTACGTCGACCGCTACCAGGCGCTACAGGAGATGGGGAAGGAGATCCGGAAGCTCGCCAGCGAGAACCAGGGGCTCGACACGGCGCTCATCCAGGACGAGATGGGGAAGCTCGATCAGCTGCTCGACTCGTTCCTCAAGATGGCGACCTCGCACCAGCGCCTCGCCCACTACCTCGGCGAGAACCCGAGCAGCGAGATCGAGCGCGAGATCGCCCAGGCTCAACGCGCGCTCCGGCAGGAGGACGACCCGCGCGTGCAGGCCAGCTTGAAGCAGTCGATCGCCCTCGCCCAGAAACGGCTCGGCAAGCACGAGCAGATCGAGGGGGCGTGGAAGGCCCTCTCGGTCCAGATGGACACGCTGGAGAAGTCGTTCGACTACCTCAAGTCGCACATCCTCGGCATCGGGACGCGCGAGGAGCTGGCGGAGGCGCTCGACGATCTGGTGGCCGGCGTCTCGACGGTCTCCGAGCTCGACACGTCCACCGCCGACATCCACGACGAGCTGCGCGCGGCGGCCGCCGCGAAGGCCGCCGGCGCCGTCGCCGGCGGCACGAACAAAGGCTCCTAGCTCAGCGCCGCGTCATCGTCGCGCCTTGGCGGCGGGCGCGTCCGTCGCGTCGGTGACGTGGCCGAAGAACATCCGCGCCCCCTGCAGCCGCGACTCCTCCGTCGTGCACTGCGCCTGCACCGACTCGAGATCGTGCTGCGCCGACTCCATCGACGCCCGGTGGTCGTCGATCTGCTTCTGCAGCGACGCGATCGCCGCCTGGCGCTCGGAGACCGCGCGGCCGGTGTCGGCGCGCTTGGCGTCCTGCACCGCGCGCACGACGGTGATCTTGCGGGCGGCGTCGTTGAGGACGTCGTTCACCGACTTGCCGATCGCTGCGAGGAAAGCCTTCGAGGCGGCGAGCTTCGACGCGTCCGGGAGGCTCTCGTCGAGCCCGCCGAGGAAGCGCTCCACCGCCTCGACCTCGTCGGTGTTGGGGACGCCCGCCTGATCGTAGAGGGCCTGAAAGTCGATCCTCCCCGACAACGCCGCGGCGTCGGTCCCCGGGGGGAGGTTCCCGCCGTCGCCCGGCACCTGGTACTTCTCGAGATCCTTCAGCGTTTGATCGACGTCCGCGTCGGCGCTCGGCGCGGGCGAATCGGTGACGACGAACATCGATTTGAGCTTGTTCCAGGGCATGCGCGGTCCGCCTCCGCGGGCATTATAGGGTAAGATGCCCGCATGGCAGACGGCGGCGGTTTCTTCCGGAGGCTCCACAATCTGTTTCGTGGGTTCTTGAACCTCTGGATCTCGGACGTGGAGAAGGAGCACCCCGAGATCGCGTACGAGAACGCGATCAACTCCATGATCGAGAAGTACTCCAAGTTGAAGCACGCCACCGCCGCCATCATCCGCCGCCGCGACGAGCTGCACGACCGCTTCGCCAAGCAGTCCGCGGAGCTGGCCCAGGTGAGCCAGGACCTCGACGTCGCCGTGCAGACCAGCAAGGACGACCTCGGGCTCATCCTCATTCAGAAGAAGAACCTCCTCGAGAAGGAGGTCGCCGAGCTCAAGAGCGACCTCGAGACGGCGGGCAAGGACGCCGACAGCGCCAAGGCGGCGCTCCTGCAGGTCCAGGCGGAGATCAAGAAGCTGCAGGCCGAGAAGGACACCATGCTGGCGAAGATGGAGAGCGCCAAGGCGCGCGTCCGGATCCAGGAGCAGCTCGACGGGCTGTCGGTCGACGCCGAGGTCAAGGCGCTCGACAACGTGCGCAGCCACATCAAGAACACCATCGCAGAGGCGAACCTCGGGCAGGAGCTCGCCGACTCCTCGCTCGACGCGCGCCTCAAGGAGCTGCGCGCCCAGTCGGGCGAGGTGACGGCGCGCAGCCAGCTCGACGAGATGAAGGCCAAGCTCGCCGCCAAGAAGGCCGCCCAGAAGACGATGTGAGCGACGCCCCTCACCCTCACCCTCCTTGGGCCGAGGAGCTGCGCCGGCGCTACCTGCGCAACGAGGCGACGCAGTTCATCCTCTACGGCAACGTGTTCGATCTGGTCGAGCACGGCGGCGAGCTCGTGCCGGTGCGCGAGTACCTCTCCGAGCGCCTCTTCGCCGGCAGCAAGGACGTGCTGGTGGTCTACAACGTCTCCACCGGCGGCAAGATCGCCCGGCGCAAGGGCGACCTCGGGGGCGTCGAGGAGCTGCTCGTGCTGCGCGAGCGCGGCAAGTTCCTGCCGGCCATGGAGCGCGTCCTCAAGACGACCGAGCGGGTCGCGCTCATCGTCGAGTACGCCGAGACGGTGGCGCCGGCCGCCGACGCCGCGCTGATGAGCGACGAGGACCGCGGCGCCGTCGTCACGCTCCATCGCTGGTCGATGGCGCCCGAGATCGAGGCCGCCGACAGCGTCGTGGTGCTGCTCGCCGAGAACCTCTCCGAGCTCCACCCCAAGCTGGTCTCGAACCCCAAGATCGCCACCGTGCAGATCCCGATGCCCGACGAGGGGTGTCGGCGGGCGGTGATCGCCAGCTGCCAGCCGAAGGCCGAGCCCGCCTACGCCGCCCGGCTCGCCGCCACCACGGCGGGCCTGCGCGCCGTGCAGATTCAGGCCATCCTGCAGCCCCCGCCCCCGGCCGCCACAGCCGACGAGGAGGAGCGGGTCCGGCTGATCAAGTCGATCCTCGGGCCGGCGGCCCGGGACCTCGAGGCGCGGGCGCGCAAGCTGGCCGTGCTCACCCGCGGGCTGGCGGCGGACGACGTCCGGAGCCTGCTCGCCCCCCAGACCCCGTCGGCGGGCGCCGACGAGGCGGAGGCGGAGGCGCAGAAGGCGGCGCGGGACGAGATCGACCGCGTCATCGCCCACCGCAAGCGCGAGATCATCGAGCGGGAGTGCTACGGCCTCATCGAGTTCGTCGAGTCCCAGCACGACTTCCGGGTCGTGGGCGGCATCGAGGGGGTGAAGGTGGAGCTCGGGCGCATCGCCCGCAACATCCGCGCGGGGAACACCGAGCGCGTGCCGATGGGCCTCTTGTTCACGGGGCCGATGGGGGCCGGCAAGACCTTCGTCGCCGAGGCGTTCGCGAAGGAATCGGGGCTGACCACCATCAAGCTGAAGAACTTTCGCTCGAAGTGGGTGGGGGCCACGGAGTCGAACCTGGAGCGGATCTTTCAGGTCATCCAGGCGATCGGCCAGGTGCTGGTGATCATCGACGAGGGAGATCGCGCCTTCGGCAGCGAGACGGACGGCGACGGGGACGGCGGCACGTCGTCGCGGGTGATCGCGCGCATCAAGGAGTTCATGTCCGACACCGCGAACCGCGGACGCATTCTGTTCATCTTGATGACCAACCGCCCCGACAAGCTGGACATCGACATCAAGCGCGCCGGCCGCCTCGACAAGAAGATCCCCTTGCTCTACGCCCAGACCGCCGAGGAGGTGGAGGCGGTCCTGGTCGCCCAGCTGCGCAAGCACGACCTGGCGACGACGGTCGCCTTCCCCGCCGACCGCGCCGCGGTCTCGGAGCCGATCGTCGGCCTGTCCAACGCCGACTTCGAGGCCATCGTCCTGCTGGCGGCGGAGATCGCCGCCGGCCCGGACGGCGGTCCGGCGGCCGCCCCCATCTCGCGCGAGCACCTCGTGCGGGCCATCGCGGACTATCTCCCCGCGCGTGACACGAAGATGCTGGAATACATGGAGCTGGTGGCGGTGTTCGAGGCGTCCAACCGCACCATGCTCCCCAAGAAGTACCAGAACATGTCCGGAGAAGAGCTGCAGGCGCGGCTCGACGTGCTCCGGCTGGAATGCGCCAACAGGAGGTGACCATGAGCTTCTTCCCGACCATCGAGGTGAACGCGCACGAAGCGGAGACGATCGCCCGCGGGCTCTACACCGTCGCCGCCGTCGACGGCGTCCACGAGCGGGAGCTGGCGCTCATCTCGGAGTTCGCCTGGGGGACCTCCGCCGCCGACGACGACACCGGGGGGGGCCCGCTCGCGGGAGGTTCCTTCGCGCGGATCGCGCCGCTCGAGCCGTCGAGCGTGGCGCTGCTCCTGCCGGGCGCGGCGCACCGAGAGCTGTTCATGAAGGCGGCGCTGCTGGTCGCCTACGCCGACGGAAGCGTCTCGGCTCCGGAGCGAAAGATCATCGGCCAGTTCGCGGAGGCGCTGGGGATCGCCGCGCAGGCGCTCGCCAAGCTCGAAGCCGGGGTCAAGGACTACCTCCTCCGCTCGCTCTCGAATCTGAGCAACGTCGAGGCGGTCGCCAAGGTGGCCAAGAAGCTCGGCGCCTGAGCATCGTGCCGCGAAGCACCGTCGCCGGTTCGCTCGCCGCGGCCGGCCTGCTCGTCGCCGGTTGCCTCGCGGCGGTGTCGTCACCGGCCCCGGCTGGCCCCGCGTCGCCGCGCCGCGCGCGCCCGCCGTCGGTCGCCGCGCAGCCCGCGGGGCACCCGACGATGAGCGAGCGGACGCTGCGGAGCGGGCTGCGCGTCGTGCTCGAGGAGGATCCCTACGCGACCGTCGTCGGGGTCGTCAGCGTGGTGCGCGGCGGCGCCGCGCTCGATCCCGTCGGGAAAGAGGGGCTCGCGCACCTCGTCGAGCACCTCAGCTATCGCGCCGTGGATCCCGTCCCGGGCGGGGCGACGCCGACCACGCGCTGGGATCGGCTGGTCCGCTACGCGACCATCGACATGAACGGCTTCACCATGCCGGACTGTCTGATCTTCTACGATTTCGGCCCGGTCGCGCGGCTCGCCGCGTTCGTCGACCTGGAGTCGTCGCGGCTGGCCAATCCTCTCGTCGGCGTCGACGAGGCCATCTTCGCCATCGAGCGCCAGGTGATCGGCAACGAGCACCTCGTGCGCTCCGATCCGCGCGTGGGCGGCGGGGTGGCGGGCCAGATGCTCCCGACGCTCTTTCCCCCCACGCACCCCTACGCGCGTCCCGTGGGTGGGACCGAGGAGAGCCGCCGCAAGCTGGTCCTGGCCGACGCTCGGGCTTACGTCGCGCAGAGCTTCCGCCCCGACCGGATGACGCTGCTCGTGACCGCGCCGCCGCGGGCCGTCTCGCTCGCCGCGCTCGTCGACCGGCTGCCGCCGGCGCTGCGCGGGGACGCCGATCATCCGCGCGTGTCGCTGGCCCGCGCCGCGCCGCCCGTCGCCGCTGCGCCGCCCGCCGCTGCCGCGCCGCCCGCCGCCTCTGCGCCGCCCGCCGCCGCCGCGCCGCCCGCCGCGGCTTCGTCGGCCGCCGCGTCGCCTGTCCACGTCGAGCGGAAGGGATCGCCGCTCCCCACGCCGGAGCTGTGGCTCGCCTGGACGCTACCGGGCAGCTACGGCGAGCAGCGGGCCACCGAAGACCTGCTTGCCCGATGGGTCGAGCGCGATCTCGACGAGGCCGAGCTCGCGCGCGAGGACAGCCACATCCGACGCGTGAGCGCCTGGCTCCAGCCTGGCGTCGAGGCCGGCGTGCTGTTCGTCCGCGCGCTGCTCGCCGACGGCGCCGATCCCGAACGCGCGGCCCAGCTCGTCGTCGCGCGTGTCGCGAGCCTGTGGGCGCGCGAGCCTGCGGCGCGCAAGATCTTCGCCGAGATCCACGAGGGCCTCGAGACACAGCGCGTGCTCGACGAACCGGGGCAGCTCTCTCGTGCTCTCCAGCAGGCGCTGGCGGTGGCCCTCGGCGGCAGGGTCGAGGCCATGGGCGACACGCTGGCGGCGACGGAGGCGGTGACGACCTCGTCGGTGGCCCGGTTCGCCTATCAGCAGCTCGCGCGGGAGCGTGCGCACGCGACGATGCTGACCCCCGTGGGCCACGCCTCGGAGGGCGCGCGGGCCGCGCTCCCGGTTCCGCGGGCCCCGGCGGGCGGCGCCGCGGCCGATCTGGTTCCGGGCGCCGCCGGCTGGGATCTGGGCGAGCTGCGGGACCTCGTACCGGACCCGCCTGCCGTGGTCGCGACCAAGCTCGCGTCCGGCCTCACCGTGGTCACGCTCCGGCGCCCGGGAGCGTCGGCGGTCGCCTGGCTCGGTTTCCGCGGCGGGTACGCCGACGCCGATCCGCCGCTGCTCGTCGAGCTCGCGCTGCACACGCGCGCCGACGCGAGCATGGCGACCCAGCTTCACATCCTGCCCGGCCGCGGGGCCACGCGCGATCTGTCGTTCGAGGCGGTGGAGTTTCTCCCCGCGCAGCTCGACGACGCGCTGACGTTGCTGTTCGCGAAGGCCGGCGCACCCGTGCGCGACTGGCCGAGCCGCGAGGGCCTCGAACGGCTGCTGGCGCCCGTCGCCGCCCGCGAGGATGGTCAGGCGAAGAAGGCCAAGCGCGCGTTCTTGCGCGCGCTGTTCGGCGATCACCCGTACGCCCGCGTGGTGGCGCCCGAGGATGTCGACAAGGTCACGCGGTCCGATGTCGAGGCCTGGGTGGGCCGCGCCCACAACCTCCGCAACGCGGCGCTGGTCGTGATCGGGGACGTCGTCCCCGCCGAGGTCGAGCGCGCAGCGGCGGTGTTGTCGTCCCAGATCAAGACGCCGACCTGGGTGGCGGAGCTCCCGGCGCCCGCCGCGCCGGCGCTCCGCCCGTCGACGCAAGAGCGGCTGGTGCCGGTGGTCACCCCGCGGGCGGGCGGC
>Ga0306920_100014487_pt1 | contig 10766 bp, 11 predicted proteins | sample flu12Cox44000170_FD_204666 | JGI IMG/M metagenome (GOLD analysis project Ga0306920, IMG submission 204666) | Lab enrichment of tropical soil microbial communities from Luquillo Experimental Forest, Puerto Rico - flux4day.12C.oxic.44.000.170 (v2)... | ecosystem: Environmental > Terrestrial >... | reverse complement strand
AACTCGATCGCAACACCGTCGTGCGCCTTGTGGTTAACAACGGGACGGCGAGCAGCCCCGAGGCCGCGCCGGCGAACAACGGGCCGGTTGCGGCGCTCCCTAACGTCGTTGGCGACGACTATGCAACCGCGAGATTGACGCTGACGCAGGCTGGTTTTCAAGTCGCCGTGCGCTATGGACTGCAGAGCGCTAATAACGGCAACATCGTCGCTCAGACGCCGCCGGCCGGCCAGGCGCCCCAGGGTTCGACCGTAACTGTCACGCTCTCCGTCTCCGGGGAAGTACCCGACACTGTCGGCATGACGCCGGTGGAGGCCATCGCAACGTTGCACGCGTACGGCTATTCCATTTCGCAATGGGAGTGGACGACGAGCGTCGGTGCGGGCGGCAAAGTCATTGGGACGAAACCACCGGCTGGAACGCCCCTCGCTCCTGGCTCTGCCGTGACCGTAACTGTGAACGGAACCCGGCCCCCGTAGTAGTGCCGACGTCTGCTCTTCGAATTCTGGGCATCGACCCTGCATTGCGCACCACGGGATACGGTGCGATCGAACGATCCAACGGACGCGTCCGTCTGGTCGAGGCAGGCGTCGTGGTCCCGCGCGCGCACGCAGCACTGGAAGAGCGATTGCGCGAGCTGCATGCCGGAATCTGCGAAGTCATCGAGCAAACCGCGCCGGGTCTGGTAGTAATCGAAGAACTTTACTCGACTTATCGGAATCCGCGGACGGCGCTATTGATGGGACACGCACGCGGCGTGCTCTGTCTGGCGAGCGCGCAAGCCGGGATCGCGGTCGCCACACTCGGCCACGCCCGCGTCAAGCGCGCCCTCGTTGGCTCCGGAAGCGCGCGCAAGGAACAAGTCAATGCGATGGTCGCGCAGTTGCTTCGGCTGCGCCGCGCGCCCGCCTCGCACGATGTCTCGGACGCCCTCGCCTTGGCCTTAGCATTTCTAAATATCCTCGAGTGTCGTGTTCGCTAGGATCAGCGGTTCGCTAATCGAGCGCATCGGTGACGCGGCGTTGGTGGAAGCCGCCGGCCTCGGTTACGAAATCGTCCTTCCACCGTGCATCGCGCAAAAGTTACCGACCGAAGCCGGCGCGCCGGTGACCTTGGAGATTTACGCCGTCGTGAACCTCGACGGCAACACCGGACGCTTCACTTACTACGGATTCACCAACGCCATCGAGCGTGAGTTTTTCGAGGCGCTGATCAGCGTCGCGTCGATCGGCCCGCGTTCGGCGGCTCGCGCCTTTTCCGCACCAATGTCGACGATCGCGGCAGCGATCGATCGCGGTGACTACGCCTTTTTACGAAACCTGCCCGGAATCGGTCAGCAGAAGGCGCGTGACATCGTGGCCAAGTTGCAAGGCAAGGTTACAAAGTTTTTGCTCATTCAGAATGCCCCCCCGCAGAAACCCAGCGCGATTCCAGGTTTCGCCGCTGAAACGCTCGCGGTGCTGTTGCAGCTGGGTTACAAGCGCGGCGAAGGCGAAGCGATGATTCGTCAAACGCTCGAGGCGAATCCGGCTATCGACGAGTCTGAGCGGCTGCTCGCGGAGATATACCGCCGCAAGGCGGAGAAAGAAGGAGGGAGCCTCTGAAGGAGTCCATGTACCGATCGTTTGAGCTGCAAAGGCGTCAGATGCTAGGAGAAGGCGAGGGAGCATACTTGAAGCAGTCTGTTACCGAGCCTTCGACAACGCAGAGGATCGCTTTGCGGCCAAACCCTTCAGGCAGCGGCAGTTTTGCCGCATCTCATTGTTGCGCCCTCAGTCACAGAGCGCACGACTATGTTCCTTCGGGCGCGCCTCGATCTGCGGCAAGACTGCACGCTGCGATCGGTGCAGCGACTCCTTCAGAGGCTGCCCAATGAGTGAGAAGGCGCGCAGGCGTCTGCTGGGCCCCGCAGATGTAACATTCGACCCGGCGGGGTCACGCGAGCACGAGCGTGTCATCGATCCGAACGACACGCTCGAAGACGAGGTCTACGGTGCGAGTTTACGTCCGCGTTCGTTCGACGAGTACGTCGGCCAAGAACGCATCGTCGAGAACTTACGCATCTCGATCGACGCGGCCAAGCAACGTGGCGAGCCGCTCGAACACGTGCTCTTCTACGGGCCCCCTGGTCTGGGCAAGACGACGCTTGCGGGATTGATCGCGCGCGAGCTGGATGCGAACTTTCGACCGACAAGCGGTCCAACGTTGGAAAAACCAAAGGATCTGGTCGGTATTCTGACGTCGCTGGAAGAGGGCGACGTTTTCTTCGTTGACGAGATTCACCGCTTGGGGCGAGTCGTAGAAGAGTTTCTCTATCCTGCAATGGAGGACTTTCAGATCGACTTCGTCGTGGATCGCGGCGCCTACGCCAAGACCTTGAAGCTGCCGCTGCGGCGTTTCACTCTCGTAGGTGCGACGACGCGCGCGGGAATGCTCACCGCTCCCTTGCGTGAGCGCTTCGGAATCGTGCAGCATTTGGATTACTATCCGCCGGCCGAGCTGGAGCGTATCGTCCGGCGCTCGGCGGGAGTGCTCGGCGTTCCCGTTGATACCGAGGCTGCCCGAACGATTGCGAACCGCAGCCGCGGTACGCCGCGCGTGGCTAACCGGCTGCTTCGCCGTGTCCGCGATTTCGCCGAGGTACGCGCGGACGGACGCGTAACCGACGCAATCGCTTGCGAGGCGCTGCAGCGCGAAGGCGTCGACGAACTCGGCCTCGATCGCCTGGATCGCGCGTTTCTGCGCACGATCGTCGAACAGTACCGCGGCGGGCCGGCCGGTATTGCCGCAATCGCGGCAACGCTGACTGAAGACGCCGAAACGCTCGAAGACGTCGTCGAGCCTTACCTCCTTAAAGAGGGGTTCGTTACGCGCACTGCGAGCGGACGGCGCGCAACCGCGCACGCGTACCGCCATCTTGGCGTCGCCGGCGCGACGCCAGCGCAGGAACGACTGCTTTAGAGGACCTCTGAAGAAGTCCATGTACCGATCGTTTGGGCCGCAAAGCCGCCAGGTGCTAGGAGAAGGCGAGGGAGCATACTCAACGGGGACCCACGTAGTGGGGGCGCGCAGCACGCAGTGCGTAGTGCTTTTAAATTTGTCGGGGACCCCGCGAGCGAAAGGCGAGCGGGGAGTGGTGACCGAGCTTTCGACAACGCAGATAACCGCTTTGCGGCCAAACCCTTCGGGCAGCGGCGCTCCGATCGGTGCAGCGACTTCTTCAGAGGTTCCCTAGATGCGCCGCGCGGCGTTTTTGATGCTCGGCGCGTTGCCGATAGTGCGCGCACTCCCCGTGCGTGCGCAGAGCGATGCGGATCCGGCCAGCTGGTCGCGTAAGCAGGCGCTGCGCGTTTTGCTGGGCCCCGGCGTTGCCGAGCCGGCTTCGAGCGATCTCTTCAACTTCAATGGGCGCGCCTACCGCGGAACCTTCCAACGCCTCGACGACGGCCAAATCGTCAACGTCGTCGATCTTGAAGCCTATCTCTACAGCGTCGTTTCGCGGGAGATGCCGGTGCGCTGGCCGCCTGCGGCACTTGAGACTCAATCGGTCTGCGCGCGCACCTACGTGCTTGCGCGCAGCGATCCGCGTCGCGCCTATGACTTGGTTCCCTCGGAACTCGATCAGATCTACGATGGCATCGCGGGCGAAACGCCGTCGAGCATCGCTGCCGTCAACACAACGACCGGAACGGTGTTGAAATTCGGCGGTGCCTTTGCGCGCGTGGCCTACTCGTCGTGCTGTGGCGGGCATACCGAAGCGTCCTCCGACGCATGGGGCGGAAGTCCGTTCCCTTATTTGCTGGGTGTCGTCTGCAAGTCGTGCAGCGCATCGCCGAACTTCCGCTGGACGACGATAGTAGCGCTCGATTCGATCGCGACGCACTTCGCGCCGGAGCTTGGGCCGCTCGGCCAGCTTCAAGATCTGCGAGTCACCGATCGCGACCCCAGCGGCCGGACGCGCGCGTTCGAGCTGGTTGCGGCAGGCGGCAGCAGCATCGTTCCGGCCGGCGTCTTTCGTCGTACACTCGGGTCGCGCGTTCTTCCAAGTCTCCTCGTAACCAACGTGACGCGCAGCCCGGATCAAGCGGGATTCGCAATCGAAGGCGGTGGCCTTGGACACGGCGTTGGACTCTGTCAATGGGGAGCCCGTGGGATGGCGCTGGATGGACGTGCGGCGGCGGAGATTTTAGCGTTCTACTTTCCAGGAGCTACCGTCGACGATATCAACCGTTAGCAAACATACTGCGACTGCAGACTACGATTACGCGCTGCCGCGCGAGTTGATCGCGCAGAGCCCCGCGCCACAGCGGGACGGCAGCCGCTTGATGGTGCTCGAAGGCGACGCGATAGACCATCGTCGCTTTGCCGAATTGCCGCTACTGCTGGGTTCGAGCGATGTGCTGGTGCTCAACGAAACGCGTGTCATCGCGGCGCGGCTTATCGGGCGGCGCGCCCATACCGGCGGCCGCGTCGAGTTGCTCTTGCTCCATCCCGCCGGCTCGCTGCACTATGACGCGGCGGCGTTGCGATGGCTCGTCATAGCACAACCTGCGCGTCGCTTGCGAACCGGCGAGCGCGTTGAGTTCGGCGCATACGGCGAAGCTGCGATTTGCAACGAACTTGAAGGAGGGCTTCGCGAGATCGAGCTGCAGCTCGCCGTTTCGTTCGAAACGTTCCTCGCGCGCGCCGGACGAATGCCGCTTCCGCCCTATATTCACAATGACTCCAACGACGCTCAGCGGCGATATCAAACCGTCTTCGCACGCGTTCCGGGGAGTGTTGCAGCTCCGACGGCATCGCTCCACTTTACGCCCGCACTCCTCGACGCGATCGAAGCCCGCGGTACCCAAATTCTGCGTCTCGCTCTGAACGTCGGCTTGGGAACTTTCCGCCCCGTTACGGTTGGATCGATCGAATCGCATGTGATGGACGCGGAAGCCTATGCCATCGAGCCCTCAGTGGCAGGTGAGCTCGAACGCGCCCGGCGCGAAGGTCGCCGCATCGTCGCGGCCGGCACGACGATCGTACGCGCGCTCGAGGGAAATTTTCAGTCCTACGGGCGCATCGAACCCGGCAAACACGAAACGGGTCTCTTCATTACTCCGGGCTTCCGCTTCGACGTCGTCGGTGCGATGATCACCAACTTCCACTTGCCACGTTCGACGCTGCTCATGCTCGTCAGCGCCTTCGGAGGCTTCGAGCGCATACGCCGTGCCTATGCAGAAGCGATCGCACAGCGATACCGCTTCTATTCGTTCGGCGACGCCATGTTTGTCGCATGAGGTACGTCGCATTCGATTCTCCCGGCGGACCCGAAGTTCTGAAGGTCGCGCACGAGCGGACTCCGCAGCCCACCGCCGAGGAGGTTCTCATTGCCGTCGAGGCGGCCGGTGTCTCGCATGCCGACGTGCTGCAGCGCCAAGGGAAGTATCCGCCGCCGCCCGGCGCCTCACCCATTCTTGGCCTCGAGGTAGCCGGCTCAATTGCGGCACTCGGCGATCGTGTTACGGAATGGAAAGACGGCGATCGCGTCTGCGCCCTTGCGAACGGAGGCGGCTACGCCGAGTACGTTGCAGTCCCGCAGGGCCAAGTTCTTCCCATCCCGCAGGGGTGGAGCAGCATCGAGGCGGCAACGCTACCCGAGAATGCGTTTACCGTTTACGACAATCTCGTGACGCGAGCGAGATTGCGGGCGAGTGAGACGGTACTCGTCCACGGAGGAACCAGTGGCATCGGCAGCACCGCGATCATGTTCGCGCGCGCGTTCGGAGCGACTGCAATCGCTACCGCGGGCTCGCCGGAGAAGTGCGCAGCGAGCGTAGCGATCGGCGCTGCGCACGCGATCGATTACCGCACGCAGGACTTCGTAACTGAAGCCGAGCGGCTCACCGGTGGCCGCGGCGTCGACGTGGTCGTAGACATCGTCGGCGGCGACTACATCGGCCGCGACCTTACCGCGCTCGCTCTCGATGGCCGCGTCGTCTGCGTAGGCACGCGCCGTGGCCGCATCGTGGAGCTCGATCTCGGTCGGCTTTTCGGCAAGCGCGGCACGATTCTCGGATCGAGTCTGCGACCGCGAAGCGCCGCCGAGAAAGCCGCGATCGCACGAAGCTTACGCGAGCGGATTTGGCCGCTGCTGCCCAAGCGCGACCCAATTCGGCCAGTGGTCGATTCCGTCTATCCTTTCGAGCACTCTGCCGATGCGCACGCTCGGCTCGAAGCGAGCGCACACATCGGCAAAATCGTCCTTGTGCCGTAAGGCGGTCCCGCGCGGCGATGGTCCGCGCGGTGGCGCGCAGCCGAGTTTTCGAGGGCGAAGGTCTCGAAAGCGAGGCGAAGCGCCAAAGCGCTGCGCGTAGTGCAGCGCGCCTTTAATGATAGATGGCTTGGCTTATCGACGTCGGGCCGGTTGCCATGAAAAAGAGCATAGGAATCGAGAGCATCGTGTTCACGCGCGAGGCGAGAAACGCGACCCGGCGCGCTTTGACTTTTTCCTCATCCGTGGCCGGGACGAAACCAAGGATCTTCTGCTGATTGCGCCAGATGAACGTCCAGACGTTGATGAGCATGATCGTTCCAAGCCACGCTCCAAACCCGATCGGCGCCATCGTTCCTTGCAGGCCGAACGCGGCGACCAAACCATTCATTCCGTTGGGCGCAGGGTAACCGCCTAACAGCGCGGCCCCGAAAATCCACGTGACGACCGCTCCCCAGCGGAAGAAGAGCAGCGCGCGCGGCACGACGTACTTTGAAATCGGCCCAGCTTCGCCGGCTGCAGTCGCTTCCTTGACTGCCGCGACGTTGACGAAGTTGAAGAAGTACAGCAAGCCGATCCACATAATTCCGGCCATGATGTGGAACCAGCGCAGGATCCAATCGCTCTCCGGTCTCATGAGCCGGCTCCGATTGCGTTCGATACGATCACTCTGGCAATTGCCCAGAGAATTGCCGTCAGGATGAAACCGCTGATCACGGTGCCCCAGAGTGAGTCCAAGGGATTCTTCACAGTCGAGCCTCCTAGCTTTCGTAAGCAGCCTTACTTAAAATGTTTGCGCTGCAAGAGAGTGAGCTCCTCTTCGGCGGGCAACCGGCCGGGCACGTTAGCAACGCCGATCGCGCGTTTGGCGCGACGGCGGGCCGGGTATCCCAACGACGCTATGAAGATTTACACGCCCCCCAAGATCTACACTCCAAAAAAATGGGACCTCGCGGGTTTGCATGGGATCTCAGACGCTACGCTCGAGATGCATTTTGGCCTGTATGAAGGCTACGTGAAGAATACAAACCTGTTGAACGAACAGTTGAGTCAAATTCGTGAAGCCGGTGAGGGAGCCGGAAGCGATCCGGGGTACGCGGAGCTCGTTCGCCGTCTCGGTTTCGAGTACAACGGCATGCGGCTGCACGAGTACTATTTCGATAACATGACCGCGAACGCCAAAGAGCTTCGTCATGGGCGGCTCTATAGTGCGTTGGGCGAATGCTACGGCGGGTTCGACGAATGGAAGAAGGACTTCGTCGCCGTCGGCGGCATGCGCGGCATCGGCTGGGCGATCGCGTACTGCGACACGGTCAACGGACAGATTACCAACCACTGGATCAACGATCACGAGAACGGGCACATCGCTGGCTTCGTTCCAGTCGTCGTCCTAGATGTTTGGGAGCACGCCTTTATCAAGGATTACAAGCCGGCGGAGAAGAGCAAGTATATAGAAGCGTTCTTTGCGAACCTCGACTGGGAAGCGTGCGAGAGACGCCTGCCCTAAACGAAGCCCCTAAACAAGGCCCCGATTTAGGGGTGTGCCGCCCGAGCGACTAACCTGAGAACTCGCGAGGGCGGCATACCGCTAGATCGGGGCCTCTTTCGGCGTCGCAATTATCGTTTTGGCATGCGTGTACCAGACGAGTCCCGGTGGGCCGGCGCGCTGTTTGCGCACGTGCTTTCGTAAGGTATAGTCGACCGGGACTGACGTAGCCGACTTGGCTCGCGAGTAGAACGCTGCCAACGACGCGGCGATCTGCAGATCATCGCTTGGCGCTGGAGTGCGATCCTCGCGCGCCAGAATGACGTGCGCGCCGGGGATGCCCTGGGCATGAAACCACAGATCGTTCGGGCGTGCCACCCGAAAGGTGAGCTCGGCGTTTTCGAGCGGAGAGCGTCCGACCACGATGCGCGATCCGTGCGGCGTGCGTAGCTCGAGCAGGGGTCTTTTCCGTTTCGGCGACACGGCGCGCGGTGCCGCAGTGTTGGGCCGTCGCGCCAAAGCCCCCACAGCCGCCTCGACTTCGTCGAGGTCTTCCGCGGCGGCGCGCTCCGCTTCCCAGCGCAACGTTTCGACTGCTTCGAGTGCTGACGTCGTAGCACGCTGCCGCGTCAGGACATGCGGCAAACTCTTGCCGAGCCTTTTGTACTCGTCGAAGAGCTTCGCGGCGTGCTCCTTCACGGCGTCGCGCTCGCGTTCGTCGATCTCGTGCAGAGCGGCAAAGATCGCTTGGCCCTGCGCGCGCAAACTTTGACGCGCGTCAGCGCGGCGCTGTTTTTCGGTTAACGCATCGAGCTCGGCGCGAAGCCGGCGTTCACGATCGTCGAGCCGTTTGAGAATCGCCCGGCGGCGGCGATCCCGTTCTTGTGCGCCCGTTTGAGCCGCGCGCTGCCCGCGGAGTTCCCCAAAGAGCTCCAGCAGCGACGGCTCGAGCGTATGCAGCGCATCCTCGAACCCTTGCAGCGGCACGACGTATGCCTGAAGCAATTCACCGTTGCGGCGGTACGCGTGGAGCGGCGCAGGTGTCTCACATTCCTCACCGGTCGTAACCGGCGCAAGAGACCTAGGATGCGGGGGAAGCGGCGGCAGAAGGTATGGTGCCCCGGCTTGGACCGCGCGCCGCGCATTATCGGCGGGCGCAAACTCCTTGTAGGCACCGATGACGCGGTCGCCTTTTACGAGCACGACGTTGCCGAAACGCGGGACGAGCTCGAGATAGAGTTCGAATTGATCGCCGACGCCGAATCGCGAGCGCGTCGTGAACGTCAGGCGCAACAGCCGGTCGTTTCGGCGTGCCGACACCGAGGTCAGTTGCATGCCCGTCAGGGAGCGCGATAACAAGCCTACGAAGCCTCCCTCGGACGCGATGGCGAGATCATCGGTTTCGGCCGTCACCAGAGGGGGCGAAGCGAAGAGATCGACAGCAAACAATACACGCGCCCGCCGGCGGCGAAAAGCCACCGCGAGTCGTCCATCGGCGAGTTTGCCCGCAGTTTCGACGCGTCCTCCGCGCAGCCGTTCGTCGAGCTCGCGCCCCAGCCGGCCAATGAGGACCCAATCGGTCAGCATCAAAACGTTCTTTTCGTGAAAGTGTGTATTGCCTTGACCTCCCTCGCACTCGCGCTCCTCGAGGCCTGCAGCAGCACCTCACTCGCGCCGAAGGGTTGGCAACCGATTCCGGGGGCGACCGACGCGTGGTCCTCGGGAAGCGGCGCAAACGCGCAGGAGTACCGATATAGCAAGAGTCCATTCGGGGGATCGCTGCAGGATCTCGCCTCGTCGGTCACGATCGACGCCCTCACTCGATATCGCGGCGCGAAGTTCCAGCGTAGTACTCCGTTCCCGCCCTGTCCGGGGGCGGCCGGTGTGGCAGCTTTCCGGCTCGCCAATGGCAGAATGCTCCAAGAAGCCTTCGCCGTCCGAGACGGTCAGGCGATTCGAATCCGTTACTCGCGACCGGCCGAGGCCGCCCTCGACCCCGCGGCGGTGCAAGCGATGCAGACGGCACTCTGCACGCTATGACGGGACCGGGGCTCCTCTTCGTCGTATCGGGACCCTCTGGGGCGGGCAAGGATACCCTCGTCGAGGCCCTGCGCGAGCGCCGGGCGAGCTTGCGATATTCGGTCTCGGCCACGACGCGGTCGCCGCGCCCGGAGGAGCGCAACGGAGAGCATTATTTCTTCGTTCCGCTTGAGGAGTTCGAGCGACTCCTTCGCGAGGGCCGGCTACTGGAGTGGCGCGAGTACAACGGCAACCTTTACGGGACGCCGAGGGATTACGTCGAGCGCAGTCTCGCCGAGGGGTACGACGTCGTCATGAAGCCTGAGGTCAACGGCGCACTCGCCGTTAAGGCGGCGTATGGCGACGCGGTCCTCATCTTCCTGGTGCCGGATCACTTCTCGAACCTTCGGGAGCGGCTACTCGCTCGTCGCACCGAGACGAACGAGGAGATCGCCCGGCGCCTCGAGATCGCGCAGACCGAGATGAAGTTCATCCGGAGCTTCGACTACATCGTCGTCAACGAGCAGGACCGCTCGGAGCGGGCGGTGCGCGACCTGGAGGCGATTCTGCAAGCGGAGCGCTTCCGCATCCACCGGTATCCGGACGATTCGATTCGTCGCGTCGAGTCGTCCTAACCAACGCTAACTAAAGAGGAATCATTCTAGTTTTTATGAGTAAGTCAGTTTTCGGCGATCTGGACGCGCTGCTGGAGCATGCCGATTCTAAGTTCAGCCTCGTCAATATCGTGACCAAGCGCGCTCGCCAGTTGAACAACTGGATCCGCGTGCAGCAGCTCCCCATCACCGACCGGCGCGAATACTTCGCTAGCGAACCGCTCGTCGACAAAGAGACGATCAACCCCAACAAACCCGTCTCCATCGCCCTCGACGAAATCGCGGAAGGTAGAATCAACTATCGCCGCACCCGCGAAGGAATCAAATAACCTGTTCTTATCGGAGCAGCGGAAGGCATCAGTTGCAATCGAACTCGGACACATTCGTCACT
>Ga0306920_100014486_pt1 | contig 10766 bp, 9 predicted proteins | sample flu12Cox44000170_FD_204666 | JGI IMG/M metagenome (GOLD analysis project Ga0306920, IMG submission 204666) | Lab enrichment of tropical soil microbial communities from Luquillo Experimental Forest, Puerto Rico - flux4day.12C.oxic.44.000.170 (v2)... | ecosystem: Environmental > Terrestrial >... | reverse complement strand
GGCATCACGCAAGGCGCTATGCGGTCTGACCTGCTTATATTCGTCGCGCCAGCGAGCGAGCTTGTCACGGACATCACTCAGCGCAAAGAACACTTCTACGTTCAAACACTCGTCGCGCAATCGTCCGTTGAATGATTCGATATAGCTATTCTCGACCGGCTGGCCGGCCGTATTTTTCGGGTTTTGGGTCACTCTGTTCGCAGGTGCAAATGAAACCAGTTCAGGTGTCGGTCGGCAATCAAATCATCACAACTATTCAAGCGACTCATAACACCGACGGAACGGCCGCATGCCAGTGCACTGATCAAGGCATTTTGGAACAGGCGACGCTTCTCATGTCGGAAACACCGAAAAAGCGAAAGACGTTCGCCGTTGTCCATAGGATTGGACATTTGCTCGATCTCGCAGCGGGCACTCTCCGGCAGGCATTCCGAAAGGCGCTGAGTGGATTGCAGGGCGATCCCGATCACCTATCGCAACTTATTCACATCGTCGAGAAGGCCATTTTGACGAACCGCTGCAGATTCAAGAGATTTCGAGTAAAGACCGGTGCGCTGGCAACTCCGGTCGAGCGAGCACAAGAGGTGACCAGCTCCAAACGATGATGGTCTCAGCCAAAGACACTCAGAGAGGACGGCGAAGGCGTTGATTGTCCGCTTCAAGCGGTCTCGCAGTTATTATTGATACTCTTATCTGTCGGCTTGGGCAGGGCCTTCCTCACGAGGATACCGATTCGAAGGACTCTGTTCGCGAGCGAGAGCCAACCAAACATGAGAATGAGGACTTCCCTGAGCGTCCGGATGGCATGTAATTGCGAAAATGTGTCGCCGCAAAATTAGCCGTCCTTTCCGCCGGATGACTGCCCAGCTTGAGTCGGCGGCCAAACGCGGAACAGACTCTTACTAGATATGTCACTAGCCATATGGGGTTCGTCTTCTCGCCCCTTGTCTTTTACTGAGACAGCTGGCATTGTTCCTACCTTTGGGTGTCCCGTTGATGTGTCTCCTTGATGGGTGTAGGGAGCTCTCAATGTCAACAACTTCGTGGGACTGTCGTAGACTTGAGAGGAAGCCAACAGCCAATGGCAAACAGCTGCGATATTCCGCCTGACTGGATGAGCTGGATCACCGAGAATCAGCGATTGGGAGTTCCAGACACAACAATCATCAAAATCATGGTAGACAACGGATTCGATGCAGCTATGGCCCAGGAGAAAGTCGCGCGCTCTGGCAACCGTTGGACTCCGTCAATTTCCGACCTGATGGCGCGAAAGCTCAATAAGCTCGAAAGTCTAATGATTATCTATTCCAAGCTATGGCAATGCCGAGGCACAGTAGGTGTCGACCGAGTCAGCGGGCTTAGCTGCGAGGCATTTTTTCGATGGTATTATTCCACCAACACGCCGGTCGTCCTGCTCGACCTCATGTCGAACTGGTCGGCACTGCAACGATGGACACCGCAATACCTGAAGGCGCGCTGCGGCCATGAGATAGTTGAGGTCATGACGGGACGCAATGCCGATCCGCAGTACGAGATGAACTGTGAGTTCCATAAGACCCACATGCCGCTGGCGCAATACATTGATAACGTCGAGTCTATCGGGGAGACCAATGATTTTTATATCGTGGCGAATAACCACTCACTGGACACCGGTAACATGGGGCAACTGCTAGATGACATTCAATTTTTCGACGGGATTTTAGACCCGCGCAACGCGAGGCAAAAAGTATTTTTGTGGTTTGGTCCCGCCGGAACTGTGACGCCCCTGCATCACGAGACTATGAACGTTCTGTTCGCACAGGTCTTGGGGCGAAAGCTGATAACTCTTATACCGTCGTTTGAAACTAACTTGGTTTATAATCACGTTGGAGTTTATAGTGAAGTAGACTGCGAAGCGCCCGACTACAACCGGCATCCTCTCTTTCGAAATGTCTCTAGGCTCGAAGTTCTTCTCGAGCCGGGCGAGGTGCTATTCATTCCAGTTGGTTGGTGGCACCATGTACGTTCGCTGGATATCAGCATAAGTGTATCGTTCACAAATTTTCTAGCTTCGAACGACTATGACTGGGATGGTAGCGCATATCGCCCATGACAGCAGCTCCTCTAGATGGTTTCGAATCGGCGAAGGGCTGGAAGTCGGAGACTGCTGGGAGCATGGCGGTCTTAATCGCTACTTCCCAGTTTCAGGGGCAGCCAACGCAAGGTTAGCGAAAACAGACGATTTCTGATATGAAAGGCAATTATAGCTGCTCCTGGATTGAACTAGAAGTGAGCAGCTTATTTGCAGTGGGTGCACGCAAATGCCGCGACGATACTGGAAACGTCCCTCCGGAAGATCGGATGACGAAAATCAAGAGTTAAACAAAACTCTCCTGTCCAGTATCGAAGACCAGTGGTTGGCCGCGCGACTCCGCGGGGAAACTGAATCAACGGAACGGCTGCTTGATGCAAATTATTTAGGAACCACCTCCGACGGTGTTCTTCAAACAAAGGCCGATTTCATCCAACGAATCGCGCAGTCGCGGGTGTCTTTTACACAGGGCGAACATACGGAACGCTACATCAGGTTTTATGGAGATATCGCGGTATCAGTCGGTGTCGCCACACTGAGAGCGCCCGATCGTTCGCACTCCTTTCGTTACCTACGGGTGTTTCAAAAGAACGAAGGCTCGTGGCGGTTGATCGCATCGCAGTCGACCCGCATACGGGCAATCTGATGGCTCGGACTCTTTACGCCGCGGCCCCGGTCTGGGCGGGTATGCGCCATCGATTCATGACACTGACTCACGCCAACACTTTTGCGAGGTACTGGGGCTACCGCGTCTGTTTTCTGTGGGGCCTAAGTAACGGCGTGGCCCATTGCCGTTTCGAAGAACTTCTATCGCCAGTTCGGGGAGTTCAGGTCATCAATGTGCCGGAACGAGAGCTAATGGAACTGGAGCTAGCTTGCAGGAGGTCGAAGGCTGTACGCTTTCGAGGCCGACTGTTGCCGGTTTACAACGCAGGTACTCGGCTCACAGTCACCATGCTGGCATTCGATGTGGATCCATATCTCTCGGCGACAACGGCTTTGGAACAATTAGTGCCTTTCCGTTTCCGGCCGGGTCGGCCTGTCTATGCGACTCCGTGCCGCGAAATTCTGAGGAAAGCCACATCTTTCATCCAACAACATGGCCTCATGCGGCGCGTGGGCATCCGGGTGCGAGTGACGGAGAGTCCCGCGGATGGAAGAAAACCTTGTCGTGTTCAACGCGATCTGAATCACACTATCAGATCAATAATTCGCCTGCCTTGGTACATAAGAGTGTTCCTGGTGACAGATTCGCAATACATTCAGCAGATGCTCGCATCGCATTTCCACGATGCTAGATTTCTGCCCAAGAATTTCAATGAAAAACACAAGGCAGGATATTATGTCGATCGGCGCGATCGCTTGGCTATGCGAACGTTTTTAACAGAAGTTTCGTGCTTGACTGCTTGCTCGAGGATCATCAATGTTGGGGGATTCATCAACGAGGAGTTCCTTTATCCGAAGATGATTTCGCCCCCGTATAATCATATCGAAGGCGGTCAATAACAGGCGTAGCTAAATGGCGAAATGGTTGTTCTGTGCGGCCACCCCTACGAGTGGTTTAAGGCATCGATTTGCAATGTTATCTGCCCTAAAGCATTTTGCGGATTCCCGCCGATACTCGGTTTGCATGCTGTGGGGTATGACGCGCGGTGTTTCCTTCTGCCGGTTTGAAGAGTTGCTTGCGCCGATTCCTCGAATTAACATCGTCAACATTTCGGCTGAGCAATTGAGCGAAATTGCAACTCATGCTCGATCCGGCAACACACTGATGCTCGGGAAGCATTCTTTTCCGGTGTTTCGCGGCACGATAGTTCCTATGGGAAGTTTCTTCTCATGGGACTTAGCGAACTCGAGAGCGTTAGCCAGGAAGGCTCACGGCGGTATCCCTTTGATTCTCGCAACTTCCTTATCGACAATTCGGGCAGAGTCTTTAGCTTACGCTCGAGCTCACGGAATTTCCGACCGCCTTGGAATTCGGGTGCGCGTGGAAGAACATCTACAGCGTAATCGAAAGCCTCATCGTATAAGAGCAGAACTAGATGGGGTCCTTAGATCTATAATCCGGATTCCCTGGCACACGAAAGTTTTCATCGTCACCGATTCTGAATACATTCAACAGATGCTAGCTTCCCATTTTACGGATGCTCGCTTTTTTCACAAAGAGTTCGACCTTCACCTACCAAGTGGCCGCTATGTACACCGACAGGATAAGCGAGCGATGGTCACCTTTCTAAAGGAGATAAATTGCCTCTGTGACTGCAAAAGGATCGTCAATATAGGCGGTTTTTTGAACGATTTTGCCGTGCGTGACAAAATCATAGACCCACCATACACTGAAGCGGTATATTTGGGTGCTATTCGTCGAAGCGCTATTTGACGGCTCAAAAGCGCGCCACGCCACCATTCTATATATGAGTACCCAAACATATGACTATTCCCTCAAGCTAGTTCCAGAACTCCATGGCACCTGTCAGGAGGCAGCGCCAGTTACGATCGATGACCCGATCTGGCAGATCAACTTCACTTCGGGGCGGGAACCTCGCGCAGCAGCCAATTCCAAAAGCAGTGCTAGCTAGAGCGATTCGAGGATCCTGTGATCGGGACAGCCACATTAAGAATCGGCTATCAGGAGGCGCGATGGCCTGCCCTCGGAAACTCCCGTATTTTGAGGTAGAGTCCGTGAACCGGAAGGAGACGGACAAATGCGGCGGAGCAGGTACAACGAGGAACAGATCATCGCGACTTTGCGCGAGCACGAGGACTGCGCGACGACCAGCGAGGCGTATCGGCGGTCCGGCCAGCCCTTGCCGCATGGCCGATTGCGCCACCGGCACACGGTCACCTCACTGACCTTCAGTCGTTCGGCCAGTTCCCGGATGCTCTCGCCATCAGCGCTGCCAAGTATGATGCGCGCCCGCATCGCCAACGCCGTGAAGCCCGTCTGTGACCGCAGCTTCAAACTCCGCTCGTTCCGAATTGCCCACATCCATGCGCTATGTCCTTACTCCCATGCTGCATAGACGAAACAGAGTCTCACTTTAATTCAGAGACATGATGCTGGCATGCGCCGATTTCTAGTCCTCTGCGTTCCATTGAGGGTACCAATTTCCTGTAGCACTATTTTGGGCCGTAGCCTTTAACCCAAGGCTGGGACCGAAACCCTGGAAAAGTCTTGGTTCCAGACTCTCCCGCTGCGGTGCGTAGGCCGAGGCGATCACTCTCTGGCCAATGAAGCGCGCATATCAACTATGGGCTACTCACGCCAAGCACGTGACTTTTGCCTCGTTGGACATGCTCATCAGCCGATGACCTCGCACACTGAGCTCGCGTGCCAGCCATTTTCCGCCTGCTCGAACACCCAACTGAGCAGGAATATGCAACCTCAACATCGAAGATCTTGGGACACTGATACAAGCCTCCTTCACATCCCTCCAGTTGGTATTCGGACCTGCCTGCGGTTCAACCGAAATTGAATGTATTTTTAAAGCGTCGTAATCGAGCGGGGGAACAAAACGAAATACTTTCTGCTGGGGGTAGACGCGATACCCACTCAAACCCACGATAGCCCGATTACCAAGCTCAGCGTGAGTCTCAACCAATTGAGAATCCGGTATACAACGGCCGTCCAGCAACACAACGCGCTCTCCTCGACAAGACCGCATTTGGTGTTGCACCTCGTCGCTAAGCAAACCTCGCTGACAATTGTTGGTGGCGACGTAACAAATGCGAAGCCTGTCAACGTATGCGCTCACTAGCCGCCGGATCGACTCTTGATGAGCACTGTCTAGTACTACTACTTCGAACCGCCCAGCTGCGCTCTGTTCGCATAGGCCTTCGAGGACCCATTCCAGCCGGAGATCGTCTCGCGTGGTGCTGATAATCATTACAGACACCCTTGGAATCGAGGAGCAGGCCCTACTAATGCGACGACGTTTCCACGTCAGAGCCCAATGGTGTACAGCATAAGCCTCCGGAAAGCGCTCCCACCTCCTCCATCGCTCATGCCATGCGTATGGGTAAAACCATTTTGCCGGAAAGATCGTCACGTCGGTGCGCCCGCGCAATCGCTCACTAAGATAGTAAGGCCCAGATTGCCTGATCGGTAATTGAGCCGGCATAGCATCAACCCTTGGTGCAATGCCTCTTACCAGGTCTAGGAGAAACGGGTGTCCAGGGATCGCCCCGATAATAGCGTTGTTCGCCAGTGTTTGTGACTGCAGACCTACAAAGCATGAGACGCCGTTCAAGAGGGGTTCAATATTTCTGAGGCACTCGAAATCGGTATCGATATATACACCACCATAGTGAAGCAAAATCTCGTACCGCAGGACGTTTGCCCTTCCAGATTGTGCCTTGGACCGATGGAACGACCTGAGATTTACTATGCCGGAAACATGGGTATCTGTCCAAGTGTGCATTGCCCAGCCCGGGTGATGGACAAGCCAGCTATTGCCGTAGTCTATAAACTCCAGCGGCATAGGGCGGCGTCCCAGCCAAATGCGATGAAACGTGCGAGGAAGGAGCAACATCAATATACCCCGTGGTCGGCTCAAGTGTGAAGCCGACGATTTCACAGGACCCTAAACAGCCGATTTGCTTCTACAATAAGCGCGTTACGATCAGCCAAAGATACATTCGCACCGCAGATCCTCCTGATGGTTGCGGTGAGTTGCGGGGCGGAGAGCAGACCCTCCGCGAACAAGCGATATGATGAAAAACATGACCGGTATAATTGACGCTGCACCAGCAGCTCCTTCTTCGCCCGCGAAGAACCTATGCCTGTGCGTTTATCGTGAGTCAGGGAATGTGGTCGTAGCAGCCGATAGTAAAGATTGGCGCGAACATGAGATATTCGCCCTATCATCAAAATTAAATTAGGCAAGAGTGTGTCATAGCTAATCCTGAGACCTGCGTAATAGCCACCGATAGCGCGCAGCGAAGAGCTACGAAACAGACCGTGGTGGGGTGCGCGATACTTGTACTTGGATGTGATACGTTGATGTACGACAAAGTCGCCCGCGTTTGCATCGCACGAGGCGCTGCTCCACCGGACGCCGACAACGCGCTGCCCGGCCGGGGTTTCAACGAACTGGGGTTCAGCCGACACTGCAAGATCGGAACGGTCTCGCTCCAAAGCCTGAAGCAGTTGTTCCGCCCGTGTCGGTGCGCTCCAATCGTCCGCGTCCTGGATTAGAAAATACGGCGCTGATGTTGCGTTCAGTGTTACAGCGGTGGCAAAGAAGGGACCGTAGTTGTTCTTTAGGCCAAACCGAATCAGACGAGGATCTCGGATGTCTGACAGTTGATCCCAAGGCGGTTGGGGGTCCCCATCGTTCACGACTATTACTGTTAAATATTTATGTGTTTGGTGTAAGAGACTCTGTACAGCCCTCCGAATATACCGGGAGCAACGAAAATACGGAATGCAGGCAGTGATGTGGAGGCTGGGCATGGCTATTTCTTCGAGTAATGGCAGTCTATTATCCGGAACACGGGACAATCGGCCGACACTATGCGAGGGCGACGCGGAAACTCACTTGGAACATTGCACTGTATGATCGAAGAACATTATAGAGTTACCTGAAGGATATGAAAGGTAATTCAGGGTTTGTCCGACAGCACAACGTTGGGTTCGAAGCCGTGGCCGGTCGCCCTCAAGCATCTGATGTCGCTAGTTAGCCTCGTAAGTCGGCGAATACGCGATGACAATGAATCGGTTGCTCCCCAGGTGCTAGTCTAAACTATGCCCATAGTCATATGGCCTCTGTTGCTAGTTGTCCGTGAGCGTCTACAATGCCGAAGCGCCTGACGAAGAAATCGAATCGCGCCGGCAAGGTTCGTAGTAATAAATCGCGGCGATCCCATACGTCACTGCTCCACACTTGGCGGAGAGCCTTCCCGAACAGATGCGGTGCATTAGTCGCATAATGCCGAAACAACTGAAGGACCCGTGGCCTATCGAGGTAGAGTAATCCGAATCGCAGGTAGTTATAGACTTGGGTCAGGCTGATCGCGTCGAGGAAGGGCCGCCGTTCGGCGGCGGGGCGGAAACGATGCTCCAGTAGCAGATCCGGCATGCATATTATCTCCGCCCCGCTTAGCCAGAGCCTCACGCTGAATTCAGGTTCGGCTGCACCATATACAGGCATCGCCGTGTCATATCCACCCACGCGGCGGAAGAGTTCAGTCGAAATGATAGTTCCGGTACATGGGCTTAGAGGCACATAGCCTCCGTATTGCGCCGGGCTCCTTAGCCAACTGAACCCCATTGATGGAATATGTAGCGTGCCGCCATAGCCTCGAAACGATGAATTTGAGTTTGTGATGGTCGCGCACAACACCCGCCGGGGGCCGATACGTTCGCGGATACGAAGATCCCAACTCGTGGGGAAGCGAATATTGCCATCAGTCGTAAACATTATGTCAGCTAGAGCCGCAGTAGCACCGACATTCCGGGCATAAGGAATACCCGCCCAGCGACGCAGGCGAACCACATCGACCCGAACACGATCGCGTGACCACGAATACAGCGAATGCACGGAGTCACAGCAGCCATCGGAAGAATCATCATCCACCACGACGATTTGCAGGGCGAACACCCGCGACCGGCCCTCAACGATTGACGAGAGCGCCGTCAGCAGGCGTCCTCCCTCGTTGCGCACCGGAATTATCACGCTAATCGCGGGCCTATCGCTCGACCTGAACACGTGCATTCCTGGACAACCGAACGTCAAGGTGCTGCGTTTGGGCCTAATCCGGGCTGCTGAGTGCCACCAATGAAACTGTACTGACGGTCACTACCGCACCGACAACCGCTAGAAGCGCGACCACCCCGGTAAGTGCGACGCCACGGCCCGCAGTCCTCCATGATTCATTGCCCTGCATGGAGCTCAACGAACGCCCAAAGGCAGATGGCTCCGCATCTGTACATTCATTTTGAGAGCTAGAGCTGCTCAACAAGGTCGTTAGTGCGTTCGGTATGCTGCCTAGCGTTCTTAGGTCGGTCTCACCGAGGCCCGCAAGCCGGGCAAGCGCTTGCGGACGCTCGATGAGACTCTTAATAACAGCCGGATTTTGTAGAAGCCCGGCGATAAGTGCTTTCACTTGACTCATGGCTTGTCCTTGCTAATCGCGACGGTGGCCACGACGCCGGCCGCGGCGACCATCCCCATCACTGCGGCGAGTCCCACTACACTAACCAGAGCCACTGTATTGCCTCCCCCAAAAACCCCCAGTAGACCAGGTGCGGCCGGTGGCGCAGGAGGCGGCGGAGGCGCTGGGGCTGGCGCTGCCACCGGAGGCACGGGTGCGGGTGCTAGAACCGGAGGCACGGGTGCGGGAGCAAAAACAGGAGGCGGCAGAGGTGGGAATTCCGGTATACCTGTACCAGTACCCGGGGTGGGGGTCGGCGGCGGTGTTGGATGCGGCGGTGTTGGCGTCGGCGGCGGCGTTGGATGTGGCGGTGTCGGATGCGGCGGTGGTGTCGGATGCGGCGGTGGTGTCGGATGCGGCGTTGGCGGTGTTGGCGGATGCGGCGTTGGCGGTGTTGGCGGATGCGGCGTTGGCGGATGCGGCGGTGGCGGTCCCAGAGCTTTCAGCAGGGCCACGCCTTTAGGACTGCCCAAACCAGTGCAAGGGTCCCAGCCAGGGGCGGCGTGGTATAATCCTCCCTGCCCTTGACTATCGTTATCTCCCTGTGTGATATCGCTGAATCCGACGCTACCGACAGTTGACTGATAGATCGTGGTGTTAAGGAAACCGACGGGCCCTCCAAAGCTCTGTCCAAACCGGGCGATCAGGCCGGACCACAAGGGCGCAACTGCACTCGTCCCTCCCACTACAGTGTCAACACCCTTTACGCGAATTTTATAGCCGGTAGCTGGGTCCGCGTCGCCGCAGACGTCCGGCACGCCACGCCCGCCAGTCTGTCCCACGGGTGGAGGTGGAACCGTTACCCCTGACTGGTACAAGGGCTTGGCAAAAAACTGACTGACGCCACCGCCAGTCCCCAGCCTCACCGGGTTCCCTTGAGCATCCGTAACGACGGCATTCCACACGGTCTCACTGGAGATAGAGCCACCCGAGCCGATTAGATTCGTTCCCCCACATCCTAGGGCGTGTGGCGCAGAAGAAGGAAAATCCACTTCTAAAGAGGCGGTTTTATCGAAGGAACCATTGTCTCCACTGGCCACGCAGACCGGGATACCGATGTTGGCCGCATCCTGGAAGGCTGCCTCAAACGCCTGTTTCGACTGATCCGTCCAGGTGTTCTCAGGATGTCCCCAACTGATAGATATGGCCACAGGTTGAGGCGTGGCCTGAATCGCGGTGTTGACGGCCTTCAAGAAACTCTGGTCAGTGTTCTGTGCAAAATATACGACCTGGTTGGCACCGGGGGCGACAGCGCCGGCCACCTCGATATCCAGCGCTACCTCGTCATCCGCATTCAGCTCAGGATGTTGTGGTAGATGTTTGTTGATCTGGTTAGTTTGTCCGTCGATCAAGACGACGCTGACTGATGGCGGAGTGAGGCCGAGACTCTGAAAATAAGTATCAAGGTCAGATTGGAGGAAGCCGCCGTCCAATTCGATAATTGCGATGGTCTGACCGGAGCCGTTGAGATTGGGTGGGAAATTGTAAAGCTGCGCGACGGCTAACGGGGTGAGGGCCTGCGCGACCGCCGAAGCCCTGA
>Ga0306920_100014485_pt1 | contig 10767 bp, 8 predicted proteins | sample flu12Cox44000170_FD_204666 | JGI IMG/M metagenome (GOLD analysis project Ga0306920, IMG submission 204666) | Lab enrichment of tropical soil microbial communities from Luquillo Experimental Forest, Puerto Rico - flux4day.12C.oxic.44.000.170 (v2)... | ecosystem: Environmental > Terrestrial >... | reverse complement strand
CGCGTCCCAAGCGAAGATCCGGGCCGTCGCGTCCAGCTCCTGGAGCGACGGCCCGGGACAGCTGCACTTGATCAAGTGGCGGGCGGCGGTTCCTCTTTCTTTGCCGTGCGCGTAGAGGTGAGGTGCCGCCGTTCTTGAGTGGCGGGGGTTCGGCTGTTCGGTGGTTACGTTAGGGTTCCGCCAGACACGACTTCCATTCGTAGCGTGAGAAGAACCGGCTGTGGTCAACCGTTCTGTTGCTGCCATAGAGGATCGACGCAAGGGAAAGGTGGCACCGACCATGGGAATGATCGGATTGCTCGAGCTCCAGAAGGCGCTGGCCCGTCTCTCTGAGCCGTACGTCGCGCCGGTCGAGCACGACTATTGGGTGTACTGAGGACGATCGTCCATTCCGCGATGGCTGACCCGATCGTTATCGCTCACATGTTGGGCGCACAAGGGGAGCGTCTGTGCAACGCGCCGGACACGGCAATGTCTGTAGACCTGACGGTTGATGTCGCAGCGCGTGCCCGGTGGGACGGCACGTCGGTGGTCAGATGTGGGCATTGCGACAAGGCCCTCCGCGCGCCTGCGACACTGAGCGCCAATGGGCGCGTCGCGGTCGCCGCGTCCTAGGGGTGTGACGGATCGACGCCGCCGCGCCGGGTAGCGGTTGAGACCCTGCGGCGAAACGCATTCGCCTTGCTGGGCGGATCGGAAGTGGCGGGCTACACGTCACGGGAAGCCCCGGCGGCCTGATCCGTGGCACCGGGGGCATCGGATCGCCGCTCGCGGGGGACAGCGCCAGGCCGTGTGCAACAGTTCCTCGTGACCTCCGCAGACCTGGCGGTACTGGTCAGGTGGTCCCCTTGAGGTAGAGAAGCTGAGGTCTCGCCCCGAAGACTACCTGGACATTTGACGTGTGACGGTGTCCGGATGGCGAGAGCGAGCGACGTGCGCACCGAAGTGCTCGCCGCGGCTGGCGGGACGACGATCGATACACTCGCCGCCGCAGCCACGGCCACCGAAGCAACTATACGCCGCTTGCGCGTCGCTGGACGTGCCCTCGCCGGGATCAGATGACGCAGCTCGTAGCCCAGCACGTGCTGGTAGTGCTGCACTTTAGTCGAATACGCGAGGGCCCCAAACGGCCCGTCGTCCGCCGCCAGTAGGTACCGGACACGCCGAGCGATCAGGGTTCGCACAAGGTGGTCGTGGAGCGCCCACCTCGCCTCGTGGCACGTCGCCATTGCGAAACGGATGGCGCAGACTGAGTCGTCAATCGTGGCTGCCAGAACTGCCAACGCGCCGCCCTCCTGATCGCGAGCGACCATGACGGTCATCTCCGACCGGGTGACCAGCTCGCGGAAATGGTCGGTCCACGCATGCAGCTCCGCCTCCGGCAGATGGTCCAATTGGCGGCGCACGACAACGGAGACTTCGTAGCGCGCGCGACGCGAGGCGCGCATGACCTCGCACCGGATGCCAGCCGCCGCGGCTCTGCGGAGGTTGGTCCTCAGCGCGTGGCGACGACGTCCGCGCAGGTAGTCCGCATGGTCGTCCGGTAGGAGCAAGACCCCTCGGCACAACCGATTCGTGAAGATCCCCAACCGCCGCTGGTTGAAATACCGGTGGAGAGCCTGCCCTGTACATGATCCCGAGACGACCACGTATTCCCGGGGTGTTTGCGCAAGGAGCGCGATCAACGCCATGAGCCGCCGAGGCCGGCGCACCGCCGCAGCCATCAGCCGTGCCAAATTCCGCGGACGAGTCAGGCTTCCGTCGAGGGGCAAGGCACTTGCCGCCGAGAACCACGGACCCCCATATCGGAGTCGGCAATCTGGCTTCCTGTCTGGCGCCCGCATCCCGCTGTTGCGGGAGCCCGGTGCCGTTGTGAACCGTCCCATTACATCCTTGTTCGTTAGGTTCTGCCCTACCAACGAGCCAGCGCTCCGTAATTTTCCGCGTGAGCGCTGACGACGGTCATGGGTATCACTTCGGTAGCGTCCCTCGGGGCCGTGACCAGCGCACACGCGATCCGGCAGCCCGCTGCCGGATGTGGACCGGACCAGCAGAAAGGCCCCCGGGGCGGTCCAATGGCGGTGATCTGACCGCTGCCGTCGTAGGCGAAGACGACTTCGTCGGCCAGCTCCCGGCCCCGGACGGCTACTGGATACGTTTTCAGCCGTTTCCGCGCTTCACGGGTCATCCCCTACGAGCGCGGGAAGGGCCAGCCCGCGATCAGTAAACCCCAGGTGACCACCCCTAGATCGCGAGCGTCCGCCATACCCACGGTGCGAGGCGCGCAGTGAACACGCGGCCTGATCGCGAGGGACCTCGGGCCGTGGCACGCTCCAGACCAAATCCGGTCACTCGCGCTCTTGTTCCCTGCGTTGCCTGCATCGAGCAAAGCTGTCGGAGTCAGCGCACCTGATCCTTACACGACGCCCGATGCAAATCGCCGGCAAGAACCCACTGTCGAGCTAGTTGCGAATCGTCGGCCGCGTGAGTTTGAGCAGTACTGCATGTCGGCGACGGTACGTAGGTACTCCGCTACTTGGACGCGAGGCTCCCGCGATCATTCCAGTCGCGAGCAACATCCATCCGGCCAGCTCGGCGCTGTGCTTCAGCATGCCGGTTAGTTGGTACGCCCAGGTGTAATGCGCCAGGTTCGACCCACTCGCGGCGTCGGCTTGAGGGCCGATCGCATGCAGTGCGAACGAGCACACGAGCAAACCCAGCGATACCCACACTATGAATCGCGGTCGCCTCTCGTCGCGGAACGTCAACGCGAACACCACAACGAAAACGATCGCCAGGGGCACGACCAAAATGGGCACGTCATAACGTTGGAACGCGCGTACATCGCTCTCGAGCGCTCGTGGAATGGTCAGCACGCCAACCAGCATCGCAGCGGGAATCCCACCCAGGTTACGCCTCGAGACCGCACGCACCCCGATCGCTGCCGCAGCAACCACTTCGGCCACGAGACTGATGACTCCGAATACGCTCCGGTGATGGCCAGAATCCAGCAGTCTGACGCTCAGGTCGAAATAGCGGAAGTCAATCCACTGACTGGCCGTTTGAGCGAACACCACCGTGGCCGTCAGGATGAGCCCGGCGGCGACGACCGACGTCGAGCCGGAGATCCGCTGGGCCGTGTCACGTGTATGCGCGGCTATCCAACGCATTCGCCGGGGTCTGGACGCGCGTCAGTGGAGTCGAGACGTGAGCGCGTCAGCGGACGGCTTGGAGGCCATGACCGTTTGCGTTCGAGTCCGCGTCGCGATTACGGCCGAACCGCTCGTGGCTGTTCACCCAAGTGCCGGCGAGCACCGCGGAGGTCAGGGAAATCTCGCCGGCGAGTGTCGTGCCGGCGCAGATTTCGGCGAGCTTTTTCGCCTTGCCCTGGCCATAACAGCCGAGGAGCTCCAGGCACTCACGCTGGGTGGGCAACCCCGTGCCGCCGCCATAGGTGCCGACGATGAGGCTGGTCAGGGTGATCGACCAGTAGTAATCGCCGTTCGCGAGCAACCGCGAGTAGGTGATAGCTGCGTGTGATTCAGCGATGTTGGCAATGTCCTGGCCCGTCGCGATGAAGATTGCGGTGAGGCCATTGGCGGCATGTGCGCTGTTCGAAGCGGACCCGGCGAGAAAGCCCCCGAGGAAGTGAACCTGCCGGTAGTCGTAGACGCTCTTGGTGTCGACACCCAGCAGGCGCTCGAGGACGTCGTTCTTGATCACGGCCTCCGCGACGACGCGCTTGCCGCGTGTCAGGAGCATGTTGACGTGCGAGTGCTTCTTGTCCGTGTCGATCGCGCCGGTCAGCCGGTACTCCGCCCCTCCCGGATAGTTGGCCTTCATCCACTCGCACGCGGCCTGGGTCGCCTTCGCGGTCATGTTCTGACCGGCGGCGTCACCCGTTGTGAAGTTGACTCGCAGATAGAGAAGCGGACCAACCTGGTACTTGCCGATGTAGATGAGCTTGCCGGACCGTGTGGTTGCCTCAGCGGCGGCTCGAATTTCCTCCTCGTGCTCATCGATCCAGGCGCCGAACTCTCGCGCCTGCAAGGCGTCGTCGAAGATGAACACGGGGGCGCGCTGCATGTTGTCCTCGACGACAGTCGTCTTCACGCCGCCGCATTCACTGAGCACACGCATGCCGCGGTTGTAGCTCGCGACGAGCGTGCCCTCGCTGGTCGCAAGCGGCACATAGAACTCTCCCCGCGCGTGCTCGCCGTTGATTCGTAATGGCCCAGCCACGCCGATCGGCACCTGCGCCACTCCTGTGAAGTTCTCGACGTTTCCTGGCAGCACGCCGGGATCGAACGAGAAGCGTCCGACATGCTCGAGGTTCGCGCCGGTCTGCTCGCGCAGGAATTCCCGGCGGTATGCCGCCATCTCGGGCGTGTAGTCCGCCTCTTTATCGCGCGGGACGCGCGGAGCGGGCGTCTGATCGTCATCCTTATCGCGCGGAATGCACGCGGCCGTAGCGCTGGTGAGCATGCCCTATCAACGCCGTGCGCGTGCTCGTCCTTTTGGCCGAGGCCGCGAAAGAGTCCGGCAGAGCCTCACGTTCATTTGGCGAGCACAGATGACTCCCCGCGGCAGGGCTCTCCAAAGCCGGGCCCGCGTGGGGCCCGAGGAGGTGACGTCTTGAGCACTGAGACATCGTTCTGGCACCCGTATGCGGATATGGGCTCCGTCCGCCATTCCGAGCACGTAATGGAGCGCGCCGAAGACGTATGGGTGTGGGACGCGGACGGGAACCGCTACCTGGACGCGACCGCGGGCCTCTGGTACGCGAACGTGGGTCACGGCAGGCCCGAGATCCGCGCCGCCGTAACCGCCCAAATGGAGCGCCTCGAGGCATGCTCAGCCTTTTTTGACCTCGCCAACCCGCCCGTGCTCGAGCTCACCGAGGCGCTCGCGGAGCGGGCGCCTATGCCGGCCAAGGTCTTCCTCGGCTCCGGCGGAAGCGACGGGATCGACACCGCGGCCAAGCTGGCCCGGCGATATTGGTGGGAGGTCGGCGAACGGGGTCGCACGGTGCTGATCAGCCGCACCGCCGCGTATCACGGCACCCACGGATTCGGAACCGCGCTTGGCGGCATCCCGAGCAACCGCCAGGGCTTCGGAGCGCTGAACGAGACGATTCAGGTGCGCCATGACTCGCTGGCGGAGATGGAGCAGGCATTCGAGTCTGTCGACCCGGAGCGAGTGGCGGCGGTGTTCATGGAACCGGTCATCGGCGCCGGCGGTGTGTACCCACCCGCCCCCGGATACATCGAAGGCGTCGCCGAGCTCTGCCGACGAACGGGCGCGCTTCTAGTCATCGATGCCGTGATCTGCGCGTTCGGTCGCCTCGGCACCTGGTTCGGGATCGAGCGTTGGGACGTCGAGCCGGACATGATCGTCTTCGCCAAGGGCGTGACCAGCGGCTATCTCCCGCTTGGCGGCGTCATGATCTCCGAGCGGATCGCCGAGCCGTTCTGGCACGAGCCCGGAGGGCCAATCTTCCGACACGGCTCGACCTATGCGGGCCATCCGACTTGCTGCGCCGCCGCGCTCGCGAACATCGCCCTGCTCGAGCGCGACGGCTTGCTCGAGCGTGGACGCGAACAGGAGCAAGCGCTGTTCGATGCTCTCGCGCCACTGGCCGAGCACGAGTTCGTGTCCGAAGTCAGGGGCGGCGTCGGAACGATGGCCGCGGTTCAGCTGACGGCTGAGGTCTGCGAGCGACAGCCCCGGGTCGCCGCCACGCTGGCACTGGCAGCCCGGGCCGCCGGAATCTTCGTACGTCCAGGGGGCACCGCTATTGCGGTGTCGCCGCCACTGACGGCCCGTGCTGAGCACTTCGCGATGATCGCGGAGGGCATCGAGTACGGCCTGAGCACCCTGTACGAGGACGTGCTCCTCGCGGCTTAGACTCGCTGGTCTCTCGTTGTGCCGTGCGCCTCGGCGCTCCGGCTAGACCCGGACGAGCGCCTCGATTAGGTGCGGACCCGACTCGACGATGGCCTCGTCGAGGGCGCCGGCAAGCTGTTCACCGGTATCCACACGGCGCGACGGGACGCCGAGCCCGTCGGCAAGCTTGACGAAGTCGAGGTCGGGATCCCCCAGATCCAGGAGTGCGCTGGCGCTGGGACCCGCGGTGTGTCCGTCGACGCGCGCGAGCTCGATCCCGAGGATCCGGTAGCTGCGGTTGTTGAAGATCACGACGGTGACGTCGAGGTGTTCGCGCGCCATCGTCCATAGCGACTGGATGGTGTACATCGCCGAGCCGTCGGCCTCAAGCGCGATGACCGGTCGGTCGGGGCATGCGACCGCTGCGCCGACGGCGACCGGCAGCCCTTGGCCGATCGCGCCGCCGGCCAGCGTGAGCCAATCATGCCTGGGGGCCCCGGTGGTAACGGACGGCAGCGCCGCTACCGACGTGATCGCTTCGTCGGAGAGGATCGCACCTTCGGGCAGAGTTGCGCCGATCGCCTGGCACGCCTTCTCCGGGGTGAGAGGGCCATCGGGCCGGGCGGGTCTCGACGGCGGTTCCAGCTCAGGCTTGACGTCCACCGCGCCCAGGTCCTCAACCAACGCCTCGAGGCTCATGATGACATCGGTGGTCGGCGAGGAGACCTCGTGCACCTCGCATCCGGCAGGCACCAGAGAGCTCGGCTGGTCAGGGTAGGCAAATGCGGCAACGGGCGCTCTCGCGTCGGCCAACACGAGGTGTTCCAGCCCCTTCAGTTGGCGCGAGACAACCTCCGGCCAGTGCGCGAGCCGCTCCACGGCGGGCAGACCAGCGCCACGTTCCAGGCGGGCGGCGGTTCTCTCGGCAAACAGCTTCGCGCCGGTGGCCTCGGCGATCCTCGCGGCGGCCATCAAGGGCCTCTCGCGCAGGGCCCTACCGCCGAGAAGAATCCCGATCCGGCGTCTGCCCCGGATGGCCTTCGCGATGTCATCGATGGCCTGCCCGGACACCGCGGCTGAGGCGGCCGCCGGGCGCGGGGCAGCCGGTTCGGCGCCTTCCTGCCAGGAGACGTCAGCCGGCACGATGAGCGTCGCCACTTGACCGGGGGGGCCGACGGCGGCGGCGATCGCCTCGACTGCGTCGCGCGTGAGCTCCTCGGGCTTGCCCGATGTCCGCACCCACGTGGACACGTTGCGCGCGATGGTCTCGATGTCGGACTGCAGCGGGACGTCGTACTTCGTGTGGTAGGTCGCGTGGTCGCCGACGATGTTGACCACCGGCACCTTGGCGCGGCGCGCGTTGTGGAGGTTGGCCAGCCCGTTGCCGAGCCCGGGTCCCAGGTGCAGCAGCGTTGCCGCGGGGGCATCGGTCATCCGCGCGTACCCATCCGCGGCCCCGGTCGCGACTCCCTCGAACAAGGTCAAAATCGCGCGCATTTCCGGCACCGAGTCCAGCGCGGCGACGAAGTGGATCTCCGAAGTGCCCGGATTCGTGAAGCACGTCGTGACGCCTGCGTCGACGAGCGTGCGGATCAGTGCGTGGGCGCCGGTGGGCATCAGCAGCTTTAGCAAGGATTTCATGCATGCGTCGCCAGCGGCAATCCGACCTCTCGTTGCGGCCGGTCAAGCCCCGCCGCGACGACCAGCGGCCGCTGAGTCACGAACACCTCGGCTCGACCAAAAGATCTTCCCCCTGCGCCTCGTTCACTGGACAGGAAACAGGAACGATGGGGGTCAAGCTGCCTTGTTACGCATCGCGATAGTCGGATTGGGACCCTGGGGCGTGTGCGCTCTGGAGCGTGTGGTTACGACGGCCGCCCAGGAGCTTGGACCGGGCGTCAACGTCGCCGTGCACGTCATCGAGCCCGGAACGCCAGGCTCCGGCGTCTACGACGTAACCCAGCCGGACTACCTCCTCCTCAACAATCCTTGCGGGGAGCTCTCGCTGTACCCGTTCGAGACAGAGGACTACCAGCCGTGCTACGGCGTCGGCCTGTACGACTGGGCAGTCGCCCAGGGCTACCGCTGGATTGGCGACCGGTGCGTGAAGGACCCGACGGGTCAGCCGATCGAGCGGCACCACTTCCTACCTCGCCGGCTCATGGGCGAATACCTCCAGTGGTTCTACCGTTCGCTGCTCGCTGGCGCCCCATCGAGCGTCCATATCGTTCATCACCCCACCGCCGCGATCGACCTGGTCGCGAGGCGCGATGGCAGCGAAGAGGTTCGCCTCGCCAACGGCGGAACCGTCGTAGCCGACCACGTGATCGTCACGTCCGGTCATACCGCGAACCAAACTGCCGATGACGCTGGTCGCGTGCTCGAACCGTATCCCGTCGGGAACTACGTCGAGACGATTCCAGTCGGCTCGAGAGTCGCCGTGTCAGGCCTGGGGCTCGTGGCGGTCGATGTTGTGACAGCGCTGACCATCGGGCGCGGTGGCGAATTCGTTGAGGATGGCTCCGGCCTGCGTTATCGGCCGAGCGGTCGCGAGCCGCGTGTACAGCTGTTCTGCCGGAGCGGCCTCCCGTTTACCGCCAAGTCGGTGACCGGCCGTGATCGCACCGACGTCTACAAGCCGCTGATCTGCACTGACCAGGCGCTCGATGCTCTGAGTGGCCGCTCGAATGGCCGCAGGCGGCTCGTCGACTTGCGGAGCGAGTTGCTCCCTCTGCTCTTCGCCGAGGTGTACTCGCGCTACTACGCGCAGGTCGCTTTCCAGGCGTCAGGAGCCCGCGCCGATGGCGCGGCGGTCCGCGAGCAGCTCGCCGCCGCCTGGAACGAGGGCTGTTTCGGGGCGGAGGTGGCGCGCCTCGGCGACCGCTTCGGGAGCTTCAACGCCGAGGAGCTGTTCTTTGGCCATCAGCCCAAATATGGCTGCAGCGGCGACTACGAGCGGTTCGTCTATCGGTCGCTAGCCGACGACCTGCGCGAGGCCGAGGTGCCAGACGGCGCGAGCCCCGTGAAGTCGGCCGGGCAAGTGTTCCGCCTCTTCAGGGACAAGATGCGCATCGTCGTGGAGCGAGGCGGACTGACGCTCGACTCGTATCTGGACTTCAATGCGGACGTCTGCAGCCGGATCCACCGTCTAGTTGCCGGTCCGCCGGCGCTCCGGACCCGGCAGATGCTCGCGCTGATGGACGCCGGGGTGGTGCGGATGCCTTACGGTCCCGCTCCGGCCCGAGGCCGGGCCGTGACCGACCTTGACCCGAGCGCCACGCAAACCCGGATCTCCTCAACTGCATTTGAGCAGCAGTACGTGGAAGACGTCGATGTCCTGATCCGTGGGCATCTCGAGGAGCCACGCATCGCCGGCTCGGCGTCGCAGCTGCTCACCCAGCTCTACAATCGAGGCCGGGTGAGCCAGTTCCGCTACGGCGAGGTGGCGGTCGGCAGCGTCGACCTGACCGCCGACTCTCACCCGATCGATATCGAGGGCCGTCCCCAGACGCGTATCTACATGTTCGGCGTGCTGACCGAGGGCGTCCGCCATTTCACGGCGTACCTCCCCTCACCGCGCAGCCGGATGCGAGCAGTCGAGGACATAGGCACCTGCGTGGCGGAGATCCTTGGCGACGTCCCCGTGGGCGAGCGGATGGCCGCTTAACATCGGTGCGATCGCCGGGGTACCCGGCGCGAGCCATCTCCCAAATCACGCCTGTGCTCCGGCAGCTAGCGTCCCGGCGATGTCCGTCCAGCCAGTCTTCGAGGTCTTCGACGGACAACTCGTCGCGACAGAACTTGCCAGTGGGCCGTGGGCCCCGCATGCCCAGCACGGCGGTGCCCCCGCGGCCCTGATCGCGCGGGCATTCGAGCGCGTCCCCGGTCACGAGCGGCTGAACATGGCCCGCCTCACTTACGAATTCCTGCGGCCGGTACCGATCGGGCCTGTTGAAGTCCGGGCCAAGGTAACCCGCCCAGGGCGCCGCATGCAGCTACTCGACGGCTCGATGCTGGCGGGCGGCGTCGAGGTCGTTCGCGCTCGCGCACTACGAGTCCTGGCCGCCAACCCCGGCTCTGTGCAATCCGAGCGGATCGCTCCTCCGCCCGGGCCCGAACAGGGTCACCCCGGACCGCTTCCCGGGCTACACCGCCCGAGGTTCGCGACTGATGCGATCGAGATCCGCTTCGTCGCCGGCGCGTTCGGCGAAGGTCCCGCCACGGCCTGGTTTCGCCTTACCCGTCCGCTCGTCAGAGGCGAGACCCCTTCGGCGCTGCAGCGCCTTGCCGCCGCCGGCGACTTCGGCGCCGGACTTAGCGGGATGCTTCCCCGGGACAACTACCTCTTCATCAACACCGACCTGACCCTGTACGTCGAGCGCGAGCCGGTCGGCGAGTGGATCTGCCTGGAGTCGAAGACGCGGATCGTCGCCGGCGGGATCGGGGTGGCGGAGAGCGTCCTGTACGACGAACACGACCGCGTGGGCCGCGCCACCCAGGCGCTGCTCGTGGCGCCGCGCTAGCTAGTTCTGAGCCGGCGATCAGGTCACGCCGGCCGCCACCGCCAGCGCCTGTTCGAGATCCTCGATCAGGTCGTCTGGGTGCTCGAGCCCGACGGACAGGCGGACCATGTCGGAAGTGATCCCCGCCAGCTTCAGGTCATCCGGCGTCAGCTGCCGGTGGGTGGTTGAGGCAGGGTGGGTGATCAGCGACTTTGCGTCCCCCCTGTTCAGCAGGCGCTTGAACAGCTTGACCCGGTTGAACACGGCGATCCCGGCTTCCCGGCCGCCCCGGACCGTGAAGGTCATGATCGACGGGACGCGGCCGCCCAGATAGCGACGGGCAAGCTCGTAGTAGGGGTTATCGGGAAATCCGAGAAAG
>Ga0306920_100014483_pt1 | contig 10767 bp, 17 predicted proteins | sample flu12Cox44000170_FD_204666 | JGI IMG/M metagenome (GOLD analysis project Ga0306920, IMG submission 204666) | Lab enrichment of tropical soil microbial communities from Luquillo Experimental Forest, Puerto Rico - flux4day.12C.oxic.44.000.170 (v2)... | ecosystem: Environmental > Terrestrial >... | reverse complement strand
TTCTGATTGCCTTAGGCTTGACCGCTGCGGCGGCGACGCTGGCGACGCCAGCACATGCCGTCTACTTACGCGACTGCCTTCGCGGCGCACCATGCCCGGGGTTCTACGCTCAGTCCCCGCGATACTACGTTCCGCCGCGGCGATACTATGGTCCATCGCCCTACTATGCTCCGCGCCCGCGATACTATGGTCCATCGCCCTACTATGCTCCGCGCCCGCGATACTACGACTACGACTAGGTCAACCCAGTTCGCGTTCGCGAATGCCGGCGAAATGTAAGCGGTCTTGGCACCGGGCCTGGAGCAGGTCACCCCGCAAGCTTTCGCATGAGCAGCTCGCCTAATCGTCCTGCGTGCCCTTTTGAACGCAATATTTCTTCTCCCATTCCTCGCGGCTCAAAACCCTGGGCGCGAGCACGTAGGGCAAGCCTTCGGAACTGCGCGGCGTTGCGATCAGTTCGTCTTGACGATCTTATACGTGCCCTTCTTATGTCCAATGATTAAGGCAATGCCGTCGTAAGTGGTCTTCACCGGGCTAGCTGTGATTACAATGTCGGCTTGAAGACCCTCGAACTTCCCGGTGCCGCCCGTGAGTTTGCACTTGTTGGGGGCGCCAGGCGAAGTCGCACTGCTCGAAGATTTGGTCATCCGCGCTGTCAACGTAGGTGCAGAAACCGTGCGTCTCCACTGTCTTGGCTGATGGATCGATGATGCGGCTGAGCTGGCAGCGACCGCCCATGTTGTTCAAGATGGGATTTCCCTCGTCGTTGGATGCCGTCATGGCCATGTTCACCATCACGTACTCCTTGCCGCCACCGATAGGCATCGGTTTGGCAGGGGGTATCTGGGTCGCGGTAAAGGTGACCGAAAGCGGGCCTTCTGGCGGCAGGCTCTGAGCATTTGCAGTCGAGACCGCTACGAAACAGAACAGCGCGAGTAATATCCGGGTAGTAGTCATCATCGTTCCCTCCCGTGGTGTGTTGCCCGCCCCGCCTGCTACGCCATGATGATGCGCGCCGCGGTGCGATGAATCAATGCGGCTCGGTGCCGCGAACGACCAAGCAGCCGCCGAACAGCGTGATGAACTCGCGCCGTTTCACTGCCCGGTGCTCCGTGCTTCCGACAGAAAGGCCAGTTGCTGCGCTGCGGGATTTCAATTTGGCCCGTTTCGGCTTGGGTCAAACTCGGCCGTTCGGTGATGTCCGCTCAATGCGGTCAGTCAGTCTGCTGGCCAGCATTCCGGGGATTGGACAGACCGCTAAGGCGCTCGGCCTCGAAGTGCCGGATCGATTGCTTCTCACTGCCGACCAGCTGATCGAATGAGTGCTTGATGCGGTGGATGAGTCGGGAATTGGCACGTCAAAGGCCGCCCTTTGGCCGCACAAAACACTGCACAGTGTCAGACAACATAAAAAGATATGCTTGACCGTCCGGTGCGTAATCTTGAACAATTTTTTCCGCCGGAATCGCAAGCCACTCATCTTTTATCCAGGCATACCACCTATCTTCTGGATGCCTTTCGTCGCCGGGCTCTACCTTAAATCTCGTCTTTACGGTATCGGCTACCCCGCAACAAAAAAGAGATTTTTCGTCTCGGTATGGATGCTTGGCGTTATCAGGACGTTTGAGACCCTGAAACCAATGTTTGTTAGGTCCGTCCGGCCATTCGCCGCCTGCAAAAAGTTCGGTTGAAAGCACGAGAGTAACCGATGCGACCCATCCGGCCGCGAGACCGCGTAAGGCGGCGGCTACCGTCCTGCGCGATATGCGCCCCAGAACGCTCATTGCGCCGCGATCCGTTCTGGAAAGGCGAACACGAAACGAAAATACGGGTGCACCATGAAGTCTGAGCGCCCAGTGCCACCCAAGAGTGCGAGACCGCTACCCCAGTTCACTAGCGACAAGATCGTCGGCTCTCCACTGTAGGTGTTGACCGGCTCCATCGCGATAATGAGTGTCTCGCCGCGTGGCTGGTCGCGATAATCCAGGCGCAACTGCGGTGCCACCTCGGCAGGGCACAACACCAGACCAAGTTGTCTTGCACGGTTGTAAAAGTCCGCTAGGGAAGATTCGGATTCCACGCCGAGTTCAGCGGCCGAAACGACGGCAAGCTCCACCACCGTTTTCTCTCTTGCGTAAGGAAACGCAGCCCGGCCCAGTATCTCGTTGGCAGCATCGCCGATTTTAATTTTCGCTGCATCGAGGGCATCGCGATAAGCACTGACACCCTTGTAGGAGCCGATTGTTGTCGTTCGCCAAGTGCGAAATGGAGCTTGTGTGCTGAGATCGAGCCCACTCGACAGCCCACCTGATATTGGTTGTTCCTGCGCGAGGGCGGCGCTTGAGAAGGTCGCAAGTCCCAGACAGATAGCCAAGGCCGGAAGGCAAGACTTGTTAGGCCCGTCCAGCCGCCACCCGCCTCCGACGAGAAGGTCTGATGGGCGAGCGAACCGGTGGCGGCCAAAGCCGCAATGCCGCATAGGAAGCATGGTGACCCTCCCGCTTCCTACTGTTCCCGCTGTTCAATGTTTTTCTTTATCGGTAACGAGGGAGGCCACCTTTGTGTGTGAACTACGTCACATAGTGCCAAAAGGCCGCAGGCCCCCGGAACCAAGCGCCAGGGCGAGGAGGGACCCGACCTTCTAAACCCCAAAAGCGGCGGGGGGGCCTCGAAAAATTAAAAACGACCAGCACCCTCCGGGCGCGACGGCGGCGAGAATATTTTTCCTGCATCACTTCGGGGTGCCAAAAACGGTCGCCAGCGCTGGTGCCCTCGCGGCCGTGGCGGGCTATTCCTTGGATGGGGCGGGCAAACGGCGGCCCATGATCTCGTTGAGCGTGGCCCCAACGCGGCGACGGCGCAATCGCATTGCCGTCGTCGTCCTCGCCCGGCCGCTCGTCCTCCATCCGTTCGAGCACCGCCGCCGCCACCTTGGGGTCAAGCTCTCGATACGTCGCCGCCCATGCGTCGCGGTCGGATTCGAACACCATCATGTCCGCCTGATCGAGATAGTCAAAACAAAGGACGTGATGCGCACCGACGATTTGCGAATGACCGAGCCATATCTGGAAGGCAATCCAGCCACTAGAGCCTTTGCTGATCTCGCCGGCGTCCGCACCTTGGTCGTCGTTCCCATGCTCAGGGAAAACGAGCTGGTGGGCGTGATCGGCATCTACCGGCAAGAAGTTCGTCAACGGCGAATCTTATCTGTTCGATGCCGGCGCAGGCATCGAGGTCCTTTGCCGCGAACACTTCGCCGGGGAATCCAGCACGAAGCCGACCAGGGCACGTTGTCGCGATTGCGCGATGCCGCCCGAGAAGTTTTGGCATGGGCTTCCATTGTCGACGATGTGAAGGAAGGACGGCTCAACGTTGATCAATTACAGGAGAAACAGGCCGAGAAAGAACTGAAAACTGCAGAGGACGTGCTACCGCGAGCCGGTCGTGAATGCTACCGATGGCTACTGTGCCCGGTCCAAGAGACGCCGACCGAGCCGAGGCCCTCTGTCGAAGCGTTTCCGCTCAATACAACGGGTGGTTCACTTGGCAGCGAGGCTGAACGCGCCTGCGTCGACAATGAGCTAGTCATTACGACTTGGTCACCGATCCATCTACGCGCGAAACTCAAAGAACTTTATTGGAAGGAAGGACAGCCCAGTGCCAAAGCGATGTCCTTCTGGGAGGACACGTTACGTTACCTCTATCTACCACGTTTGAAAAACCGCGAGGTGCTTGCTCAAGCGATTCGTACAGGGGCGGCAAGCGGTGATTTTTTCGGCACAGCTTATGGTCAGAGCGGTGAAACATTCGAAGGCTTTCAATTTGGTAATGACAATACCAGCGTCCAGTTAGATGACACGCTGCTATTGATCGAGCCAGAGGCGGCCAAGCAATACGAAGCCAGCCACAGGCCCAAGAGGATCGACGAACCTCCTCCACCCCCACCTCCACCACCTCCTCCACCCACGGCCCGATCATTTCACGTCACAGCGGAAGTCGCCCCGGCAACCGCCAAGATGCGCCTGGTCCAACTCGCGGATGAAATCATCTCTGTACTATCTTCCGATCCCAACGCGGCGCTCAAGATCACAGTCGAGATCGCGGCAGAGTTTCCCGACGGTGCCACCGAGCAGGTAAAACGAGCCGTCTCGGAGAACGCCCGCAGCCTTGGCCTAAAAAGCGCCGACTGGGAGTGAGAGTGCGGGCCAACACGGCGGCGCGCGGTAATAGGATTGCCTATGCAACTCCCAAGGGCCACGGCTTCACTGCATCAGCAAATCGCACGCTGCTTGTGGCGGAACGCGGCGACTCTAGCAGCGGAGCGCGTGTGGGCCTTGAGGAATGCAGAACTTCACGCGCGGCTGGCGCGGGCGCTCGACGCTGACCAGGATCTCGGCATGGCCAAGAGCGCGGCGCCGCCTCGGTAGCCGCCGATCTCTTCTTGATATTGGCGCAACATCCAACGGAACGGCACGGCGAAAGTTGAATAGGGCGGCACCTTCAAGGGTGTGCGGATAAGATTTCCGTGCGTGGCCTTGGTGCTTTCGATTGTTTGATACGGGTGATTGAAAATCCGCCACCATGTTTTCTCGTTCATAAAGGCGCCGGAATCCGCTTGGCATGGTGGAAATTCTCCTTCTTTCAGGTCTGCGAAATTCTTCCCGCTGATTGCATCTTCCTTCGCTTCGTCTCGTTCGAGGCGAATCTGATCCAAATTGATGCAAAACGTGTTCTTTGACGGGGCGCGGCATACGTGGCCATTCCAACGATCGTCGTGCCACGCAGGAAAACAAGTCGCCGCAAAAGTAACTCGTATCATGCGGCAAATGCGGAGCGCACCGAAACAATTGCGTGCTCTCGCGGAGGAACTGGACGCGCGCCAAGAAGCGAAGGGTCAAAGGCGCGAGATCGATCTGGTCCATGATCCGTCGGCTCAACTCGATGAATCGGATCGCAGCGGCGAAACAAGTCAACGACTCTCGCGTCCGCCATTTCAGCCGCGTGACAGATTTTAGCAATGCGTTTCAAAATGTCCGATGGTTCAGAAGGCGCGAACTGCGCAAATATGGTCCTGGAGGTGAAGACATATTCGTGCCGATCTTCGCGGGTGTGAAATTCAAAGCGAACACTTTCGGCGCGAGCGAAGTCGCCAGCCTTCATCGCGTCGATGAAGTGACAAAGGAGCGTAAGGGTCGGTATGCACTCCAAACTCGCGAAGCAGCGCGCGCGTAAACTTGCGTCGACAGTGTCTGCCACAGCAAAACGTGTACGCTGCCGTAGAGATTCGACCAATGACCCTCGCATGTTCTTGGCTGTGATGGCGCGCTTCGCCATGTTCTTGCGAACCTCGCGCACAGCGAGGACGGTCCGGTCACGAACGACCGAGGCTTCCCTTCGCAACTCGTTTGGCCCAAGCCTCTGCTCTCCCAGTGCGGCAATTTCGTCTTCGCCCTTCGTGATCGCGTAATCAACGCGGGCGTAATCAGCGAGTTGGTGTCGCTCAATCTCAAGCACTTTTGGCAGCATCGTGGTCATACCTAGCAATGAAAAGTACATCCAGGCATCATGGCAAAAAGAGATTTTTTCTGTGGATTTATTTTTTTCCAAGGCGCGATTTTTTAGATTTCTGCTCAATTCGAGCCTGTTCAAGCGCACGCCGCTATTCCCGGAACGGATTGCTGGCAATCGCGCAGTCCCTGCGCCGCCGGGGCGGGAGCGTCTAGAAGACAGGATGCGTGAGTCTTCGCCGTCTTGTGAGATCGATCACTAATTCGTAGTTGGTGGCCTGCATGATCGGCAGGTCGGCCGGCTTAGTGCCGTTGAGAATCCGGCCGATGTAGATGCCGGCCTGACGATAGGCATCCGACAGGCTGGTCCCGTAGCTCATCAGGCCGCCGATCGCGGCGAACATTTTCACATAGATGTCAATGGCTTAAGCGCGGAATGTTCGTTTGTAAACTGGAGCCACGCTGAGCAATGCGCATAATTGGCCCTCCTATTCTGAGTGATGCGCAAAGTTACTTGCTACCTCGTCCGCAGTCAGTTAATGTTGCGCAGTACGCAGAATTGGACTTGATTCGACCATGGCCAAATTGAGCGACTTAATTTTGCGTACCTCGGAGGTCACGGGAATTCCCGTGGCGACTGTTCGTGAAGTCAGCCGCCGTCTGCGGGAAGCCGACTTGATTCAAACCGGGCGGGGCGGGCGATACGGTGGCGCCGATATGACTCCCCGGGATGCCGCGAGTCTGCTCACCGCCCTATTGATCGCGAGGGCTTCTTCGGTGTCGCTCAGCAATATTGTTCCGCTTACCCGGTCCCATCTTAGGGACCTCAGATCGTACTTCCCTAACAGCGATCGTCTCCTGCTGGGCCATTGGGATCGCAAGCTAGCGCTGGCCCAGCTTTGCAGCCTCCCTCGAGGTCACACCTTTGGGGATGCGTTTAGCGCCCTCATTGCCTCGATACCGAATGGTGATCTTAAACGGGCCATTGCAGACTGGGCCGCTAACCGGCCTCGTGGAGTTGCGCCGTTTTTTAAATTTGTGGTCAGCGTAAATGGCCCAAGACCTCATCCCGAGGCAATGATCGAATTCGAGGCCCCCGCGTTCGATAGCCTCGAGCTTTATTACCTTCGACCTCGCGACGTCCGGTCCGAGAAATTGATCCTCCTAGACGCGCCGCGGAAGTGGGCTGATTTGCCTGATGAGAGGGAGTTCGATCTTACGGTTCAAGCACGGGTCACTGAAATGACTCTGAGCTCCATAGGGAGGCTACTTTCCAAACCTGAGGCCAAGGATGCCTAGTCCGATGCCAGATCAGGCGGGAATAGCGCAATCTGTCGGACGACGTCTCGAGCTGGACGACTTGCCCGAACTCGCCACGTTGGCGCAGACCGCGGAGGTAATGGGCCTGAGTGTCTCCCAAGTCCGACGGCTAATTCAAAGTCGCCGCCTTGAGCACGTCCTCGTCGGCCTCCGCCCATTCGTTCCCAAGAGCGCAATTCCGCGCTTCATCGCAGAAAATACGGTGCAGCCATGCCGCGACGAAACTCCGGCCCCCGCCTCCGCTTTCTCGAAAAACGGAGTTGCTTCTACATCTGCTGGACCGAAGGCGGCCGCAGCCGGGAGCGCAGCACGGGCACGCCACATCGCCAACAAGCTGAAATCATCTTTGCAGAGTTCCTGCGCCTCCGCACCCGCGCAAGTGGCACGCGTGATCCCGCTGAAGTCCTCGTGACCGATGTATTGGCCGATTACGCGCAAGAACATGGACCGCATACCTCTGCGCCCTGGCGCGTGGCTTACGCGGTCGCCGGTCTCGCGGGCTTTTGGGAAGGGCGAACCCTCGCCGAGGTCACCAAAGAGGCCTGCCGTCGCTACGGGACCGTGCGGGGGCGCTCTGCGGGGACCGTTCGGCGGGAGCTCGGGGTCCTCCGGGCCGCGATCAATCATGCCCATCGCGAGGGCCGGATAACTCGCCCGGTCGCGGTTCATCTCCCCGAGAGACCGGCCTCGCGCGATAGATGGCTATCCAGAGACGAAGCGGCGGCTCTTCTACGCGCCGCGCTGCGCGAGCCGAGGGGTCAGGATGTATCTGCCTCTGTTCGTGCTCCTGGGTCTCTATACGGGACACAGGAAGGAAGCCATCCTGTCGCTGCGGTGGTCCCAAGTGGATCTCGACGGCAAGCGGATCGATTTCAATGTCCCGGAGGCCCGCCGAACCAACAAGCGCCGTGCGAAGATCCCAATCCCTTCGCGGCTGTTGCCGCACCTCCGACGAGCGCGGCTACGGGGCACGGAGCTGGGGTTTGTCATCAATGAGAATGGCCGTCGGCTTCGCGACATCAAGCGCGGCTTCACCTCGGCCTGCCGGAAGGCCGGCCTGCAGGGCGTCAGTCCGCATGTGCTTCGGCACACCTGCGCGACGTGGCTGATGCAAAAGGGCGTCCGAATCTGGGATGCAGCCGGCTTCCTTGGAATGACTACGGAAACTCTGGAGCGCGTATACGGGCATCACCACCCCGACTATCTCAAGAGCGCCGTGGAGGCTCTGTCGTGAGTGTCCGCAGAATGTCCGCGCATCCGATAAAAATATTGGCGGTTTTAAAAGCCAACGAAATAGATCAACTCAATAATCACGCGGGTTTCTGGGCCGCGATGAGTTCTCCGAAGGCAGAGGTCACAAGTTCGAATCTTGTCGGGCGCGCCACAAATCAATGACTTAGCTAGATTGGATTTGGTTGGTGTCCCGGAAGTGTCCCGGCGGAGAAGTCCGCCAGCGCCCGCTGAGCGCACCAGCGGCCTCGGCAATGGCGGCGCGGGGCTATTCTCGTCGCCAGCTCTTCGCGAACGCTGCCATGGCCGCCTCGCGCGTCGCGGCATAGCCGTGCGTCGGCGTGCGGCCTTCGTGATACAGGACCAGTGTCCAAAACCATGGCGTGCCCACGGGCGCGGCGGCGGACTTGAAGATGCGTCCGACTACCGCGCCCTCACACAGCACGTCGTAGTCGTCGTCGCTCCACTCGCCGGACGGGCGCGAGGCTGAGGCGCGCTTGAGCGTGAGATAGTCTTTGTCCATGTCAGCCCCAGTGCCTCTCAGCTATGCCGAGAAGGGCAACTGCACCGAACGCAAAAAAGACCGATCCCAAAATAACGTGACCCCAACTCCAGTCGACGCCTGCGCAGAAGAGCGACAGGCCAGCAAGCAAAACAAGGTTGCGCGTCTTGGCGTCCATTCCCGCTTCCGATTAGAAAGGGGCAGCGACCAGGCTGCCCCTCCCCGGTGCGCGAGTTGATGGCCTTGAACCGTCAATAAGACCACGTCTGCCCCCGGCGGGCCGGCAGGCCATCTTTCTGAGAACGACCGAGCCACGCGCTGCCCGACCGGAAGGAGCCCGCCGCGGGGAAGCCGCATCTTAGCCCGACGCGGCGGTTTGGTGAACCGAATTGACGTTGTGCGCAATCGCCAGCGCGCACACAATTTTTCCCATGACGTTGATTCGCATAACCGGTTCGCAACTTCATGCCGCCCGCGTGCTCGTGAGACTCTCGCACGAAGACCTGGCCGGGCGCGCTAGCCTGTGCCGACATTCTCGTCCGTGGTTCAGAGTCTGTGGCACGCAGTCAGGTCCGCATCCCAATCGTGCGGGAAATTGCGATTACAATTCCGCTAAGCTGCTTGGCTCTCTTAAGTTTGTTGGCACTCCTCGGTATAATGACGCTCGGCGGTGTCATCCATGTGCTTGGCACAGTCAGGGCGCACCGGCCGCAATGGCTTAGCGTCGAACCGGCGAACAGCCCCACCCGGTAGGTGCCTATCTGCACCAACCGCGCCCTTCACTCGATCACCTCGTCGGCGCGCGCGAGCAGCGTTTCTGGCACGGTGAGGCCCATCGCCTTCGCGGTCTTGAGGTTGATCACCAGCTCGTACTTGGTCGGCGCCTGCACCGGAAGATCAGCTGGCTTCTCCCCCTTGAAGATGCGATCGACATAAGAAGCTGAGCGCCGAAACATGTCGTAGGGATCGGGTCCATACGACATCAAGGCGCCTAGCACGACATATGCCCGAAAAGCGTAGATGGTAGGCAGTCGGTGCTGCTGCGCTAGCCTGATGAACAATTGGTGATGGACAACGGTGAACGCGTCCGGCGGAACGATTAGGCCGCCGCCCGGGTCGTGTGCAAGTTTGGCAAGAGCCCTTTCGACTTCGGCTGGGTCCCGAACAGGAGCCGCCGTCACCTCAATTGAGATTGACCGCGGCACGGCCTCGAATGAACGCAGGTAGACGTAATAATGGGGGGACGTGTCCGGGTTAAACATAAGTTCGGCGCGAGAAACGCCGGGGGCAGCCTCTTTGAGCAGTTCTAGCCACTTCCCGACCATTTGGAAATCGATGAACATGAAGCCGGTGATGTTCCCGCCCGGATGCGCCAAGCTCGAAACCAAGCCTTGCTCGACGGGATCGTTGACCGCCGCCATAATGATCGGAATGGAGCTGGTCGCCTGTCGTAGCGCTCGGACGACTGGCGTCGTGTTGCCAACAATCACGTCGGGCGCGAGCGCCACTAGTTCTGCTGCGTCAGCCCGCATGCGGCCGGCATCAGCGCCAGCAAAGCGGGTCTCGATTTGGATATTGCGGCCCTCTGTCCATCCTAATTCTTGAAGTCCTTGCTTAAGTGCTGTCACTCGGGCCTGTCCTTCCCGATCGTCGGCCACCATCAGCAGCCCGATCCGCCGCATGCGCTCCGGCTGCTGCGCGCGCGCTGCGAGCGGCCAGGCGGCCGCCCCACCGCCGAGCAGCGTGATGAGCGCGCGCCGGTTCATTCGATGACCTCGTCGACGCGGGCGAGCAGAGATAGTTTCAAGCTAATCCTCCATTTTTTCCGCTGCGCGACTTGGGGTGTTCGGCATGATGCCTCGTCGCCGACGCTGGCGGTACGACTCGCTTCGATCCATCCATTTGCCGCGAGTCGCATCGAGCGCATTCTTATCCCATTCGTCCGTCCAGTCGCCGAGCGAATAGCCAAACCAGGGAGTCTCCGGCTTGAGGGCCGGCAAGCCTAGTTTTTCCCACAGCACTTTGGCGTTTTCCATGTACTCGCGCTTGGGCAATGCAAGCGGTGGCATTGCAGCCTTCATGGTCGCGTCGATCAGGAGCGCCGAATCCACCTCGGGTTTGTCAGTGGTGCGTGGCCCGTGGCCCATCTCACGATACGGTACGATATGCGTGTCCACGGATGGATTGCAGCGGTAGGACATTGCCCAG
>Ga0306920_100014479_pt1 | contig 10768 bp, 13 predicted proteins | sample flu12Cox44000170_FD_204666 | JGI IMG/M metagenome (GOLD analysis project Ga0306920, IMG submission 204666) | Lab enrichment of tropical soil microbial communities from Luquillo Experimental Forest, Puerto Rico - flux4day.12C.oxic.44.000.170 (v2)... | ecosystem: Environmental > Terrestrial >... | reverse complement strand
GCGTACGGGTCGACTGGGTTAATCCAGTAGGACATCAGGCCGCCAGATTTGGGAAACGGGCTCGCGCCGATCAGGGGCAAACGGTGGCGGGTTGCTGCGGTGATGATTACGTCGCGATGTGCCTCGGTGAAACTGTCCGGAAGTATGATCAGGCCGCCACCGGATTCGCGCGCCAAGGTGGCGATGGCTGCCTCGATCACCGCGTCGTCGTGCACTGGAGCAGGTGTCACGGTCATCCCCAAGGATGTGCCGGCGGGTTCCATCCCACGGTTAAAAAATGCGTACGGCGTGGCATCCGGGTTGAATATGGCACTGACCCGCGTCAGGCCCGGCGCGACCTCCTTGAGCAATTGCAGCCATTTTCCCAGCAAGGCTGTATCAAAGGAGCTGAACCCCGTGATGTTGCTGCCGGGTCGCGCGAGGCTCTGAACAAAGCCCTGCCCGACCGGATCGGCCACGAACACGAAAACGATCGGTATTGTGCCCGCCTGCTGCCGCAGCGCCGCGAGCCCCGGCGTCGTGCTCGTGAGAATCGCATCGGGCATCAAGCCGACAAGTTCGGCCGAGTAGGTCTTGAAGAGAGCCGGATCGCCTGCGGCGAGGCGATAGTCGATCCGGATATTCTTGCCTGCGACCCAGCCCAGACGCCCCAGCGCCTGCTCAAACGCGGTCCGACTTTTCTGGGAGAACGGGTCGTTCTCGGACCAAAGCATCAACACGCCGACACGGCGCATCCGCTCCGGTTGCTGGGCGTGCCCGGCGAGCGGCCAGGCTGCAGCACCGCCGAGCACGGCGATGAACCCGCGCCTTCTCACTCAATCACCTCGTCGGCCATGTCGAGGACCCCGGGTGGAATGGTGAGACCGAGCGCCCTGGCAGTCTTCAGGTTGATGATCAACGAGTATTTGGTCGGGTACTGAACGGGAAGCTCGGCCGGACTGGCGCCCTTCAGGATGCGGTCGATGTAAGAGGCCGCCTGAGGGTACAGGTCGATGGGGTCGAACGAATACGACATCAGGCCCCCGGCTCTCGGAAACGTGGGAGTGCCGATCAGGGGCAAGCGGTGACGGGCCGCTGCGGCGACGATCAGATCGCGATGTGTCTCGTTAAAACTATCGGGTAAACAGATCAGACCGCTTTCCGGCTCGCGCGCTTGCGCGGCGATGGCCTCTTCGACCGCTGCGTCATCGTGCACCGGAGCCATCGTCACTTTCACCCCGAAGGACGGGGCTGCCTCGATCACGGGATCGAGCGAAGGGGCGTAAGCGGTGTCCGGGTTGAAGATGGTGGCAACCCGCCTAACGCCCGGCGCGACCTCCTTGAGCAATTGCAACCATTTTCCGATCATCGACGCATCGTAGGAAGCAAACCCTGTGATGTTCCCGCCGGGTCGCGCGAGGCTTTGAACAACGCCCAGCACCACCGGATCGGGCAGGAGCACAAAAACGATCGGTATCGTGCGGGTACGCTGCCGTAGCGAGAAGACGCCGGGTCCTGGGCTTGCGAGAATTACGTCCGGCGCCACGCCGACCAATTCTGCCGCATAGGTCTTGTAAAGAGCCGGATTACCGGCGGCAAAGCGGTAGTCGAAGCGGATATTCTTGCCCTCGACCCAGCCGAGACGTCCCAGCGCATCCGTAAAGGTCGACACAATTCTCTGGGCGAAGGGGTCGTTCTCGAAGAAACCTATTAACGCGCCGATGCGGCGCATCCGCTCGGGCTGCTGCGCGTGACCGGCAAGCGGCCATGCCGTGATTGCGGCAGCGACGGCGATGAAAGCGCGGCGCGCTAACGATCGGGCCGGCACGCGCCCGTCCTAGAACTCGCCGCTGCGATAGACCTCGTCGAGCCGCCCCGCGTCCTCCGCCGACGGCTCCTCCCAGGCCTCGCCGCGGCGGCGCAACGCACCGGTAAAGTTCGCCGGCCGCTTTTCGTTGAATGCTCTGCGGCCTTCCTCGCCGTCGGTCGTCGTCTGGATCAACATCGTGTTGATCAAATTCTGCACGTGCCAAGCCTGGTCGGTCGGCAGGTCGCCAAAGCGCACCACAAACTCCTTCATCATGCGCACCGCGACCGGCGGCAAAGTGACGATGTGGCGGGCAATCTGTTCAGCCCGCTCCATCAATTGCGCGTGCGGGACGACTTCGTTGACGAGCCCGATGCGCAACGCCTCCTGCGCGTCGACCGGCTCATCGGTCAGCAGCATTTTCATCGCATCGATGTAGCGGAGTTGGCGGATCAACAGACTGGCACCCGGTCCGTGGCCGAGCCAGCCCTGTGAGAGCAGCGCGAATTTGAACCGCGCGTGCTCGAGGCTCGCGATGCGGATGTCGGTCGAAGCCAGCAGGATGTAGAGCCCGGCACCGGCGGCCCAGCCGTTGACCGCGGCGATGACCGGTTTCCACACCCGCGGGTAATGATCGCCCATGCGCCCGTCGACACCGGTCTTCTGGCCGTGCACGGTGCCGGCGAGCGGCCAATAGATGCGCTGGGTGCGCAGGTATTCGCGATCATCGGCGGTCAGGTCCGGGCGCGGTGCCAGATTGTGCCCGCCGCAGAAGTGCCGGTCGCCGGCGCCGGTCAGGATCGCGCAACGGATGTCGCGGTCCTCCCAGAGGTCGATCCAGGCCTGCGAAATCGCGTCGGATGTCGCCTTGTCCAGAATGTTCGCCTTGGCCGGATTGTTCAGCGTGATGTAGGCGACCCCGTCGCGCTTTTCGTAATCGATCGCCAAATCGGCCTCCCTTTTTCGGCATTCACCCGGGCGACGATATAATCACGGTTCGATTTGGCCCCGCCATATCCGCAGGAGGGCTCGGGATTGGGCGAGAACATCGAAAGACTGGCGGAGTTTGTCGCGCAGACGCAGTGGCGGGACGCTCCGGAGCCGGTGCAGCGGCACACGAAGCTGGTATTCCTCGACACCTTAGGGGTCATCCTGGCCGGCGCCGAACGGCCCGAGGTGCGCCAACTGCGTGAGCGTTTGGTGGCGACCGCTGGCAGCGGCGCCACGGTCTATGCGCGCGGCTGGCCGACCCATGATCCGCGAACGGCGGCATTGCTGAACGGGATCGCCGGCCGCTCGATCGAGCTGTGCGAAGGGCTGCGCCTGGTCTCCGGCCAGGCGGCAATGCAGGTTTTGCCGGGCGTTCTCGCGGTCGGCGAGGCCGCGCGGAGCCCCGGCCAGGAGCTGCTGGCGACACTGCTGCTCGGCTACGATGTCGCCGGTCGGCTCGCCGGCGGGTTCACCCCGCGGCCGCTCGCGCACCAGAACGGTCAAGTGTCGCTGCTGGCGGCCGCTGCTGCCGGAGCCCGCCTGCGGGGTCTCGACGCACCAGGCATTAGCCGCGCGATGCGCATCGCCACAACGTTGCTGCTGACCCCGAGCTACACGAACGCGGTGGCGGGAGCCACGACGCTCAACGTCGCCGGCGGCATGAGCGGCTTTGCCGCCGCACTGGCGCCGGAATTGGCGCTCGCCGGGTTCGAGGCCCAGGAGGATGCGGTCGAGGAGGCGCTCGGCCAGCTTGTGGGCAGCGACTTCACCCCCGATGCCGTCCTCGACGAACTCGGCACGCGATGGGAGATCACCCGCAATTATTTCCGGCTCTATGCGTGCTGCAACCCGATCCACTCCGCACTCGATCGCCTGCGCGAAGTTCTTGACGAATTGCACCCGAGCCCGGATCAGATCTCGCGCATCGATGTTGCGACCTATCGTTTTGCGTCGGTCATGCGCAACCCGGACCCGCCCAATTACTTCGCCTCGAAATACTCGCTGCCGCATGCCGCTGCGGTCATGATCGTCAGAGGGAATACCGGTTTCGCCGAGCTCGACGACGGCGCGCTTCGGGATCCCGTCATCGCCGCACTGCGCCAACGCGTGCAGGTGACGGAAGATCCGGCGATGAGCGCCGTCGCACCCCGGCTGCGGCCGGCGCGCGTGACCCTGACCCTGGCCGATGGCCGGCAAGTGACGCGGTCCGGCGACAGCCAGCGCGGCGATTTTCAGCGGCCCTTTACCGAAGCGGAGATCCGCGCAAAATTCCGCGAGCTTGCCGGTGTCGTGCTGACCCCCGAGGGGGTATCTCGCGTCGAAGACGCGGTCGAGCGCTGCGACGATTGGGAAAGCACCGACGTGCTCACCGAATTGCTGCGCCGGCATGGTCGGCCTTAGCCAAGCGCATTACCCCCTCGACAGCCGCATCGGCTTTGGGATGTCATAGTGCGCTTTGCTCGAACGGGAGGGAACATGCTGCGTCGTCGAGAGCGTCTGTTTTCTAATCTTACGCGGTGCTCGTTCGCATTGGCGGCTTCGTTGCTGTTGTTTTCGCCAGTGGCGAGGGCGACATCGCCAGGCCCGATAGACGTCATACGGCAGTTCTACGTTCAGCTACAGGAAGTTATGCAGCACGCCACCACCCTGGGAGCAAGGGGCCGCTACCAGAAGCTCGAGCCGATTGTGCTTCGGATGTTCGACGTGCCCTACATGGCGCGGCTATCGATCGGGCCGTCTTGGGCGAGGCTAGCGACAGATCAGAAGCGGCGCGTCGCGCAGGCCTACGGCCGCTACCTGACCGCGCTTTACGCTACCCGGTTCGACGGGTACTCCGGCGAACGGTTCGAAGTTCTTGGTGAGCAGCAGATCAAGCACGCCACGATGATCAAGACGCGCATCGTAAAATCGAATGGTGAACCGGTTTCGATCAATTTTGTGATGCACGACAATGACATCGCGTGGCAGGCCAGAGACGTTTATCTCGACAGCGCGATCAGCGAGGTGGCGACGCGGCGCTCGGAGTTCGCCGCGCTACTGCGCACCAGCGGTGTCGACGCCCTGATCGCCTCGTTGAACAAAAAAGCCGACGACTTGCAGATTTGACGGCGCGCCCAGCCGACTGAGCTGCTTCTGTCACCCCTCCCAGCCGGCCCGTTCCTTAGCCAAAGCGGCGCTCGCCAACCGCACAGGCTGAAAGGATCATCGGCCCTTTGGCGCGCCACTTAATCTTAAGCGCGAGAGCCAAGATTTCTTTGCGCCAAGAGGCACTAGTCCAGTTTGATCCATAACCATTTTCGCTGGCGGATCCGGCCAATCATAGGAAGATCGAGGTGTTGGGACATGTTGGCTGTTTCGCCGTGCCGCCAGAACTATGCGGTCCAGAGACGAACCGTCGGTAAGGGGCGATGAATGAGGCTATCGGCCGGCTAATCGTGGCCGGAAACGTGGCCGAAGTCTTCGAGGGGGGGGCACCCGCGTCGTGAAACTTTACCGAGCTCTCCGAGCTCATGCCGACGACGTTGGCGATGATGCCGAGATGGCGTTCGAGCGGGGTCGCGACGGTGGCCGCCATCGTCGCGGGGCTGGTTCCCGGCATGCTTGCGCTGATCGTAATGGTCGGATAATCGACCTGCCGCAACGGCGCCACAGGGAGCCGCAGGAACGCAAAGAACCCGGCGAGCACCACGGCGATCGTCAACAGCGTGGTCGCGACCGACCTGGTGATGAACGGCACCGATGGGTTCACGTTGCGGCCCCTCGCAGGTCATCCCCATTGTCGCCAAATTTTGACGCGGATAGGGCGGCTGAGGGGCCTCAGCGCAGTTCTCCAGGTTTGGCGGCCATACCCTTCACGCTATCTCTATAGGGTAGTAGTTGCCTCCCCTATCCCGCAAGCGTCGTGCTCGAGTCGGCCGCACGGCATAGGCTCAGCCCTCCGAGCGGGTACGCAGAGACTGCGTCACGTGTTCAGCAGATCCTCCCGGATGGCTTTATATCATGATCGATCATTTGTTCGGCGGCGTCCGCTCCCTCTTCTTGATCGAAGGGGACTTCCTCCACCACTGGACCGGCGCCCTTTGCCGGTAGGAATGCGATGCCCGGCCCCTGCTGGTAGATCCGGCCATCTCTGATGTAAACCGGGATGCCGAGCCCATGGGCGAGATTGCGGGCGGCACCACGTAGTTGGTCTGGGGGTCATCATTGCTCTGCCTTTACTGCGCATCGAGGGTGAGGCTTGTCATGAGTGTGATCCTACGCTGGCTCGTTGTGAGCCGGTGTGAAGTTAGTCACATTCTGTTAAAATTTTGCTTTCTCGTCCGCCCATTGCCTGCCCCGCCGGCGCTTTGTTTGCGCTGTGCCTCCTGGTATCGGATCAAACCCGGTGGACCGTCGCCGCCATACAGAGCGGGGACGCTCGGTGAGCCCGAACTCGCAATAACCTCGTGACTCTTGCCACACATCCGCAATATTTCTCTCAATCATAAAAAAGAAAACGTGGTCAATATACGTCATAGTTCAAGGGTTACGCATCGATTCGTGAATGTCATACTGATGCCATAAAGGATGCTGATAGTTTGTGTCTTCGCACATTCGGGCGATTTACAGCACGTCAGCGAGACTTAAAGGCTGTCGGTTGGTTCGAACCAACCAAGCGAGCTTATCCGGCTGGTTTAGCCTGGCGAGGGAGGTGTAAAGATGGCTAAAAGCGATCAGGCGGAAGGTGCCGCCGTGGAGGTTGCGCCCGCGGGTGTCCTAGTCTCAGCGTTTCTCAAAGGCGCCGGGACCTGGATCCACGGCCAGAGCGGGGTGTTTTCCGCCATGGAAGCCGTAATGGCAGATTGGATAGAACGCCGTCGCGAGGCGTTCGATCTCTGGTCTCGGTCTCTCGAAAAGATGTGCGAGTGCCGGAAGCCGGTCGATTTCATTCGGGTGCTACAAGATTGGCCATCCGACGCCCTGCGGCTGACCGCTAGTGCCGTTTGCGTTCTGTCCGGCAATACCGTGGCTTGGATATGGAAGGCGACCGCCGGAGTCGACAGGACCGCCGGCACACTCGCTGACGATGTCCTCGAGAGGCGCAGAGGAAAGCCGGAGACGAGCGGGAACCGGCCGGTGGAGCGCGTGGCTGCCGATTAGGCAACCGGCGCCGTGTCGGCGGATGTGGCCGCAATCTATACACGGCGAAGTGGATCCGCGGGATGACGATCGCGTCGAAACCGTGCGTCTACCAGGGCTGGAGGGAAAGATGACCTATTCGATCACCTACGACGACGGGTTGGCGAGTGTCAGCAAGAAGGTGCGCAGACCGGGTTCAACCCGGAGAGAAACTTTCCTGACCGAAGGCGAAGCGCTTACCAGGGCGTCCCGGCTGCTCGATGAGGGGACACACCAAGCAATTTCGGTCTGTGACGGCTCGGGCAATGTGCTGTGTGGCGTGCGCCTTCAATTAAAGCTAGGTTTTACCAGGGAATAAAGAAGCATGCTCAGGCTGGCGCCGCCGCGCTCGGTGAGCGGCACGCCGGCCACCACCATTGCGGACACAGCTGGTTCGCTGCGTGGCGCTGACGGCCGTGTCACCGGTGCTGCGAGCGCCGCTTTAGTCCGTCGAGAGATCCGCTCGCCGATCGAGATCACCAGCCAAATCGCCGACGTTCTCGCATTGGCGCACGCTGTTACATGACCCGGTCAGTCTTTCTCTCTACAGGCACCTGGAGGGCCGCCAACGCACTCGAGCCCGGGGCAGCATTGCTCGTCAGATGTGCAGGTTTCGTTCTCGTCCCGGCACTGTTGAGCCTGAGCCCTTGAGGTCAAGTTGACGCCAAATTTTTGGAACAACACGGACAATTGAGAAAAGCCCGTCTTCTCCGCCGGGGATTGCGTAGTAGGCAGCCTCAGTCCTTCTGCCGAGACGGACAGCGGGACGGCAATACAAGCCACAAGAGCAACCGTCATTATCGGACTGCGCATACTCGATCTCCATTCAGGAAGTCGGGGACGGGCTTAGCGGCAGAAAAGGTCTGGTACGGCACGAATGTTCACAGCCGTGACGTGATAGGCGTGACAGCCGCCGCCCATCCCTCCGAGCGTCTCTACAAAACAAGAGGCGCATTTTGCGCTGATGCAGCTTGCGGGCGTGACCGGAGCCAGCGAGGGCGCTGCCTTGGCCTGGGTCGGCCCGTGTTCACCACCAGCCGAGAAGCCAAACCCTCATGGTTTGCTCTTCGCAATACAGACAGCGGCAGATCTGGACATACCATGCTGCACCGAGCTCATCAAAGCCCTCATGCAGGGTCTCCTCGACGCAATTGGGGCAGAAGCGCTGGAGCCGCTCAGGTTCGCCGCGGAGCAAAGTTTTGCTCGGCCCGGCAAGGCTCGCGACTGCAGACCAATCTGCAAAGGCTGCAATGATGCGCTGCCACCGGCTCGTCGGAGTCCGGCGGGTGAAGCCGTTGCGTCGCTGCGGCAAGGCGAGGCCAACCCGGTCGAGAACATTACGGAGGGTGAAAGGCGAGGAACCAGCGATCATCGTCTCCTCCTGGCGGCGCCGATATCGCTGCATCAACCATGCCAACCGGATATGTGCTTTGTGCTCGGCCCGAAATCCGGTCAGTTGCCCTGATCAGTGCAACTGCACGAACCATAGGCGGTGGAACTGCTCCATCCGAGCTCACGCTAGATCGTCGGCAATCAGGGGTACCCCCAGCCATAGGTGGCGAGCGAGAAGCTGGTGGTGTTCGGCACGAGGTTGGTCCACATGCGGCAGTCGGTCATGACCCAACCGGGCAACGGCGGCACTGAGTAGGCCAGTGGCGGGCAAGCCAGCCGCCGACGCGGGGTCCCGTTTGGAGCCCAGTACTCCCAGCGGTAGCGGCCGATATCCTTGCCGAAGTACATGCGCTCGAGACCCCGCGCCTGGGCGACCGAGGCGCCGTCATAGTGCTCGTGGACGATCGTGTCGACCGGCTGTGTGCCCTGTCGCAGGCCCATGAACGGCACGTCCATCGTCTCCTCGAGATACCGCGTAAAGGCGGGGGCTGTGCGGGAGGCCGGCTGGCAGGAAGCCGACGGTGCCTGGTAGATGTTGGCGACGGTGCTATGCCATATCGGCCTGGCATCGGCACCCCACAGCACCCAGTTGTCGCCGCAGAAGTAGATATCCGCGGGCACACCGCCGTCCTTGGTCTTTAGGGCAACAGCCGCGCCGGACCTCAGCACTGCGTAGATGTCGCCGCCGTCATTCGGGAGCCTGAATGTGCCAAAGGGTGCCGTGCTGAACGCATTGACCACTGCCCCATTGGGCAGCTGGCCGGCGTCCTGCTCGATGCCGTCTCCGGGCCCGGGCCAGTCGCGTTTGCGGTAGGGCAGGATGGTCGCCGCGGACCCGGGACTGAGGTAGCTGTCGAAGGGGCCGGAAACCACGGTGGGCGGGCCACCCGATACAGCCTGGGCTCGCGCAGCCGGACCCGTTTCGGAGACCGCGAGAACGGCCGCCAGAATGATCGCCCAAAGAAAAGGGAAGACGCTGGTCACCGCACGCCGAACCACAGGCCAGAGAGCGCCCCAAGCCAAATTATGCTCATGCTGCGCGTATGAACTCGCGGCTCTCGACAAACTCCTGCAGCATGGTGTTCGTGCGGGTCCGATAGCCCCGGGCGCTCAATACCGTCGCGTCTTCCTGGAGCTCGGAAGAACCCTGGCTCCGCTTGGGCAAGGAATGAGTAGCTTGTCGTCGTCTCGACGCGGCAAAGCGATACCATTCGAATCATCACGATAAGGAGGCCGCGCAATGCAGAACAGAAACGATACGATGGGTTACGCGCTGGAGAGCTCGCTGCCATGCGCCGGGTGTACCCGCGCAATCCTGACCAGTCGCTCCTGCCAGCACCGGGCTTTACAGGCTGTGGATTTGGCGCTGACCCAATACGCTAATAGACGGCTGGCGGGGCTCTCGAGCCGCGGCCGCCAATGTTGACCGGGCAACTTGCCCACCGCCGGATGATCGAGTGTTACGGTTGACCGCTTGGTCAGTTCTTCTCCAGCCGTCGTTCCAGGTCACTGGCCATCCGATCGAGCGTTTGCACGGCGTAGAGCATCGTATACTTTGCCAACGTCGAGGAGAAATCGTCGGCTTCCGTGTGTTTCCCCTCGGCCATCAAGCGCTACCAGCAGATCTTGGACATCGTTCCGTGCACCGGCTTTATCTTCCGAGCCCCCGAAGCGGTCTTTGAACGCATCGGCCTGATGATCTTCGTTGGAGCTTAGGCGAACGACATACCAACCTGAGGAGTGATCGCAGGCAAATTGGTGAGGCTGGTTCGATGATCGTCGAGCCAAAGGCGCCTCGCCGCTATCATGCCGGAAAGATCGGCGGTCCGATGCAACTTGATGACGATGTTGCGCATATGGCTTTCTCCCCAGCTCTTGTTAAGAATACGCGGATGCGACGGCGCGCATCAAGGATGGGTTAGAGCCGGCAATAAAAGGCCCCCGCCGACCGGTGTGCCATATGCGCGAGCCACACCTCCAAGAGCGGACCCCGGCGCGGTTGAGTGACGCCGGGTTCGGCGACGGGCAATCGAGGGTGGGGGTTATCCGATCGCCTCGTCATTCGAACAGCGAGCGATGACTGCCAGTTGCAGATTCCAGGATATCCGAGCCGTGGCACCCGGCATCCGACAAAGCTCAGCGATTTGTAAGAGCCCCGCATGCAGACGCTAACCAATGAACTGGAGCCAGACATGAAATTTTACAAAACGGATCAGGCGGCTCGGCGTTTACAGATTGTCCATTTCGCCGGGGATCTTCGTTATGAGCAAAACAACGCAGCAGCCGAGCTGGGTAGCCGCAGTGTTCCAGAACGCTGAGGTCTCCCTGAAGGTTGCGCGCCACACGACGTTCGCACAGCTGGCCGAGAAGCTGACCGGGCTCGCCGACGTCCACGGCCGGCTGGTACGGCCAGTCCATGTCAGTATTGCAACCGCTCCCTCC
>Ga0306920_100014478_pt1 | contig 10769 bp, 11 predicted proteins | sample flu12Cox44000170_FD_204666 | JGI IMG/M metagenome (GOLD analysis project Ga0306920, IMG submission 204666) | Lab enrichment of tropical soil microbial communities from Luquillo Experimental Forest, Puerto Rico - flux4day.12C.oxic.44.000.170 (v2)... | ecosystem: Environmental > Terrestrial >... | reverse complement strand
TCCGTTATCCCATGATCGCGAAGACTTTTCTTTTGACGTAAAGAATTCGTTCTCTAAGCACCAAAATCCTTCGCGATCATGGGCTTCGGCCACGGCCTGTGCCGGGGGCCTGCCCCCCCGGCACCGTCGCCATCCTGGCCGGGAGAACATGGTCCAGTAACACGATCGCATGACTGTCCGGCGTTGACTTCGCTGGCCGATACGCGACGGGAGCTTCCTTATGCACGCTCAGAACGAGTCGATGGAGACCGTGGCGGTCCACGGCGGGGAACGGCGGCCGGGGCCCGAAGGCTCGATCGTCTACCCGATCTACCAGGGAACGGTGTACTCGGTCGAGCCTGGAACCGGATACCACGACATCCCCTACATCCGGCTGAACTCCACGCCGTCTCAGCGGTACCTGCACGACAAGCTCGCCGCTCTGGAGGGGGCGCAGGCAGCGGTCGGGACCGCGTCGGGCATGGCGGCGGTGACGACCACGCTGCTGAGCGTGCTGCGCGCCGGGGATCACCTGCTGGCCAGCGACTGCCTCTACGGCGGCACCCACGACTTCCTCACCAGCCACGCCGAGGACCTCGGCTGGCGGTACAGCTTCGTCGACGTGCACCGCCCGGAGACCTGGGCCGCCGCACGCACCCCGCAGACCAGGGCGTTCCTGGCCGAGACGATCACCAACCCGCTGATGCGGGTCGGGCTGCTGCGCGAGATCGCGGACTTCGGCCGACGGGAGGGCCTGCTCACGGTGATCGACAACACGTTCGCGACCCCGGTGAACTTCCGGCCGCTGCAGGCCGGGTTCGACCTGTGCTTCCACAGTGCCACCAAGTACCTGGGCGGGCATTCCGACCTGGTAGCGGGCGCCGTCATGGGCAGCGCGGAACTGATCGACCAGGTGCGCAAGGCGCTCAACCACTACGGCGGCAGCCTGGACCCGCACACCGGGTTCCTGCTCGCCCGCGGCATCAAGACACTCGCCCTGCGGGTCCGCGCCCACAACGAGAACGCCGCGGCGCTGGCCAGCTTCCTCGCCGGCCACCCGCAGGTCGCCGCCGTCAACTACCCCGGACTTGCCTCCCACCCGGACCACAAGCACGCCGCGGAGCTGCTGTCCGGGTTCGGCGGCATGCTGAGCTTGCGGCTGCGCGGCGGCGAGGCAGCCGCGCAGGCCCTCCTGGACGCGGTGCAGCTGCCGTTCGTGGCCCCGAGCCTAGGCGGTGTGGAGACGCTGATCACCCGGCCGGCCACCACCTCGCACGCTGGCATGAGCCCCGAGGACCGGGAGCGGCTCGGCATCACCGCCGACCTGATCCGGGTCAGCTGCGGCATCGAGGGAACACAGGACCTGATCGCCGACTTCGACCAGGCCCTGGCCAAGACCCAGCCCTGACGCGGTCAACGGAGGTTCTGCGCGGTCGTGGCATGTGACGCCGCTGCGCAAAAGGGCCAACTAGGAGTGTGCGCCGGATAACGTCATCCTTGATGAACTCACCGCCGTCACGCCTGGCGCCGCAGGGCAGCAGGCCGGCTGATGACGCCGTTGCGGAGTTCGAGGCGCTGTACCGGGCGAACGTGGCGGCGGTAACCGCCTACTTCGCGGCGCGGTGGGGGCCGGGGGGATCATCACCGGGCGCGTGCCCAGCTGTGTGAGCCTCCCGTCCGCGCCGTCCGGCGGCAGCGGCTCCGGCTCGGCCAGCGCCGTGACCCGGGCCGGCTGAGCCGGCCCGGGCCGGCTGTGACGGCTGGCTACCGGGCCAGGGCTCCCATCGGGTCCCAGGCGGGCAGCACGATCGGCTCGGCATCCAGAGCGCTCTGCAGGTCGGCGGAAAGCGCGCTCTTGCGGGCGGCGATCTCGAAGACGTACTGGCCGAACCAGGAGTCGTTCATCGTGTAGAAGCCGTCCTTGCCCCGGTCAGGGCCCCAGCTGTTCTCCACGCGCCAGCGCCGGGTTACCCCGTCCAGCACATCGACCCCGGTGAAGAGCATCGCGTGCGTCATCGCGCTCTCGTGGTACGCGAGGCGGGCGGCCTTATCAAGATCGAACGCGGTGTCGTACACCGATGGCAGGTCATAGAGCCCGGCGTCCCAGACCGCGTAATCGTTGCTCATCATCTTGCCGACGTCGCAGCCGAACCAGACCGGCTCGCCGCCCTGGATCGTAGCCGCGGCAACGTCTTTGATGACCTGCATGTCGACGTTGAGATAGATGACCGGCGGGCCGCCGATGACGTTGCCGAGGTAATCGACGGTGAAGGTCCGGCCGACCGGGCTGGACGGCCGGGAGTCGTTGACCAGGCAGACATAGTCGCTGACCGGCAGGTCCACGTACTTGGCGGCGAACTCCTGCGGGGTGAGGACGCCGTCCCGGTGAAACTTCTTGTCCTTGTCCGTCCACTGCCAGTCGAAACGCTCCGGCGGCGTACCCAGGTGGATGCACAGGACCCGGTAGACGACTTGCATGATCTCCGCCTTGGCCACGCGGGCGGCCTCAAGACCCTCGGCCATGGCTGCGCGGACAGTCCGCGCGCCCCGGCGAAGCTGATACCGCAGCATCGAGTTCATCCGGGCCGTGTCGGACGAGCTCTGCGTCTCCGGCATGTAGCCCTTGGGGACCAGGCCGTGCTTGGCCACCAGAGCGGCGAACATGTTCCACTGGCCGCCGTCACCGGCCACCGACTCCAGCAGGTAGGCGACCGTGCGGTCGTCGAGGTCGCGGTCCGCGGTCTCGATGATCGCCTCGAGGAAGTAATTGGCGCGCTCGAGTTTGTCCCAGAACATCATGTAGTTCTGCGAGAACTCGAAGTCTTTGAGCCCGGTCTCGCGCATCACGCCCACGCGCAGGAGGTTCAGCCCGGCAAACAGCCAGCAGCGACCGCTCCGCTCCTGGCTCGTGACCTTCCAGTCGTCCAGCGTCGTCGACACGGAGTGGTCGATGCTGCTGACGATCTCCCGGTTGACGGCGATGTCGTCGATGGTCACCCGGGTCACGGCATTCTGGGCGAGCCGGTAGACCGGGTTGGCGGAGAAATCCTTGCGCAGTCGTTCCAGATCAGCGGCAGCGAGCGTTCCGTCCACTAAAGCATCCTCTCTCCACGTCATCCCCTCGGCCTGTTTCCAGGTTAGATGCCGGCGCTTAGTTGTTCTGGCCTCGTTTTGCACCACCCGCCTCGGGCGCCTCACCGCACGCGAGCGATGCCTGCGAGTACTCTGTCGGGCCGCTTCGCCGCCGGCATGAGCTCGCTCCAGCCGGGGCGGATTTGCCGTGCGTCACCCAGGCCTGGCGGGATGATCTCCAGATCATCGAAGAACGACGCGAAATCCGCCGACGTGTGGTTATACATCGTGGCGAACCCGCTGGCGTTGTAGGTCTGGTAGAACTGGCCTGCCAGGGAGCCTTTTCCCGACGCGATGGTGGCGATCAGGCAGCTGCCTGGCGCCATAGCCGACATATAGCGTTTGACCAGCGCGGATGCCGCGCCAGCGGTTTCGAAGTGCAAGATCATGCCCATCACGACGCACACTGGCCTGCTCAGGTCGATCAGTGCGCGCAGCCCGGGGTCATCGAGGATCGCATCACGGTCGCGCAGGTCCGCGGATATTACGGCGACCCGGTCGTTGTGCTGGGCGAGCAGCGCCGTCAGATGCGAGATCACGATTGGATCGTTGTCGATGTAGGCGATCACGGCCGCCGGACTGGCCGCCTGGGCGGTTTCGTGGGTATTCGGGGCGGTCGGCAGCCCGGCGCCGAGGTCGACGAACTGCGTGATGCCCTGTTCCGCCGCCGCCCAGGAGACCGCCCGCGCCACGAACCGCCTGCTCTCCGGTACGGTCTCGATGATCGGCGGGTAGACCGCCAGCAGTTTCTCTGCGACCTCCCGATCTGCGGCGAAGTTGTCCTTGCCGCCGAGAAGGTAATCGTAAACTCGCGCGATCGACGGGATTCTCGGATCGAAGGTAGCCATCATCGCCAGGATAAGGGCATGCGCTGGCTGGGGACGTTCATCAGTGCTGTCGCGGGTCGCTGCCGGGGGCAGATGCGTGAATCGGGCAGGGACTGCGGATCGGCATACTCGGGTTTAGCGGCCGTAGGCTGTTTCAGGCTACTTTGCGCTGGAGGTGGGGATGGGGATGGAGCGTCCGGGCGGGCTGTCGGCTATCGGCAATACGCCGGTGGTCCGGCTTGCCCATATGGCCGGTGATAGCTGCGCCGAGGTCTGGGTGAAGATGGAGGCGGCCAACCCTACCGGTTCGTACAAGGACCGGATGGCCCTGGCGATGATCGAGGCGGCCGAAGCCGATGGCCGCCTGCGGCCGGGCCAGCTAGTCGTGGAGTACACCGGCGGGAGCACCGGCTCGTCCCTGGCTTTCGTCTGCGCGGTGAAAGGCTACCCATTGCGGATCGTGTCTTCCGACGCGTTCGCCGATGAAAAGATCCGCACGATGCAGGCGTTCGGTGCCGAGGTCGAGCTGATCCCGAGCCCTGAGGGCATCACGCCTGATCTGATCCCGTCGATGATGCGCAGGGCAGCCGAGATCGCCGAGCAGACCGGCGCGTTCGCCACCGATCAGTTCAACAATGCCGACATGGTGGACGGCTACCGCAGGCTGGGCGAGGAGCTGCTCGAGCAGCTTCCCGGGCCGCCGCAGGTCAGCGCGTTCTGCAGCTATGTCGGCACCGCGGGCTGCTTCCTAGGCGTCAGTCGCGCGCTGGCCGCCGCGCTTCCCGGGCTTCACCGGACCGTCGTCGAGCCCGCCGAATCGGCGGTGCTGTCGGGCCGGCCGCCCGGCACCCACCACATCGAGGGCGGCGGCATCGGCCGGCGCCCGCCGCAGCTGTGGCCCGCCGACTACGACGAAGTCATCGCCATCCCCGAGGCCGATGCGTTCCAGACGGCCCGCCGGGCCGCCCGCGACGAGGGCATCTTCTCCGGGCCATCGACCGGCGCGAACCTCGCCGCCGCGCTGGAAATCGCCCGTCGGCTCGACCCCGGACACCGGGTGGTCACCATCCAGGTCGACAGCGGCCTGAAATACCTCACCGGCCAGCTCTACTCCTGACCGATTGAAGACAGGACGGTGCCATGGCAGGCGCGAATCGAGGTGACCTCGGTCAGGTGTTCAACGAGGTGCCTGAGCTCTATGACCGGGTGCGGCCAGCGTATCCGGACGAGCTGTTCGCGGACCTCGTTGCCATCACCGGCATGGATGAACGGTCGCTGGTGCTCGAGGTGGGCTGCGGTACCGGCCAGGCGACGCGCTCGCTGGCAGCGCTGGGGTACCCGGTGACCGCTGTCGAGCCGGGCGCGGGCATGGCGGCGCTAGCCCGCCAGCGGCTCGCCGCCTTCCGCGACGTCGAAGTCGAGACGTCGAAGTTCGAGGAATGGGACGACCGCGGCCGGCGCTTCGATGTCCTCGTGGCCGCATCGGCGTGGCACTGGGTCGACCCGTCCGTTGGCTGGCGCCGGGCGCATGACGTGCTCCGTCCCGGAGGATGGATGGCACTGCTCGGCAACGTTGTCGTCCGCCGGCCGGGTGAGCCGGAGGTGTACGCCGAGACCGCCGATCTCCACGAGCGCTTTTCCCCCGGCAACCCCGGCTGGGGTCATCCGCCGCTGGAGGACGAGGTGCGCGCAACGGGCGAAGGCTGGGGACTGGTCAGCGACCCCGGCGGCTTGTTCGGCCCGACGATCGTCCGGTGGTACCCGGCCGTTCAGTGGTTCGACGGGGACGGCTTTGCCGATCTCCTCCGCTCGACGTCGCTGTACCGCGGGCTCGACAGCGATGTTCGTGAGCCCTTGCTTGACGCGATCGCCGAGCGCATCCGCACGCGGATGGGCGACCGGGCAGCACGCCGCTACCTGAGCGTTCTCCGCGCGGGGCGGCGCGCCGGGTTATCGCCCGGCGCGACAATCGGCTGACGCCGGTGCCGCGTCAGGCAACGCTCGCCGCCCGATGACAGCATTCTGCCCGCGAGCCTAGGCTTGCCGGATGCCCTTTCCTGATGAGCTGGCACGCGGTCTCGCCGTGGTAGCCTACGACCGCCGCCCCGCCCGAGGGCGAGCGGGCGAGCAACATTCACGTGGTGGAGGCCGCGAGCGAGGCCGCGCGGCGCAAGCTGCTTTTCCGGGACTTCTTGCGGGCACATGACGCGGCCCGGGATGCCTGGAGCGACTTCAAGCAGCGCCTGGCCGCGATGGCCACCGACATCTACCAGTACGGCCAGGCCAAAGCCGGCCCAACGGAGATCCTGATGATCGCGGCTGAAAGCTGGGCACATCAGACCGGGTGGACACCCCCGTAACCATCCGCTCTCCGGACCCGGTCAAAACCCGCCAGGCCGCCGCCACCAACGTGAGCATCCCGGTGCCAGCGCGATCGTGGCACGAACGCCCGCCACGCGGTTGCAGGTACCGAGGTACGGCGAGCGAGCTCACTAGCCATACGATCGCGTTGGTGGGGGCTTAACGAAACCGCCGGGCAGTGTCGGCAGAGGTGGGAGGACCTAGTGGAGGCAGAGCCGGAGCGCCAGCTGGCTGACCCGCCGGCCACCTGGCAGGAGCACTGGTTCGACCACCGCCAGTTGCTCCGGCTATACCACAGCGATGAGCACTGCGCGATCTACGTCGACCCCGACGTGCGCCAGGCTGAGATCCGGTGGCTGCCCCGGTTCATCAATGTGACCTGGCGGTACTCCAAGGCAACCTACGGCGACGCGTTCGGGTCCGATCCGCGCATCTACTCCATCCACCACGCCGGCCGGCACGGCGGCGGCCACGCGGGCTACTACGTCAGCCCGGTCCACGACTACCACAACGTCAGCGACTGCGGGCTGGACACCTGGCGGGAGGGCAACGCCCTCGCTCGCGAGCTGCCCGCTCATGAGATCGGGCATTCCGTGGAAAGCGCCAACAACGGCGTGCACGGCTCGCCGGCGTATGAGATCTGGGGCGACAGCAAGTGGGCCGAGTTCTACATCTATGACCTGTACACGGCGCTGGGCATGGATCGCGAGGCCAAGGATGTCTACCGCCGGTTCATGGGTAACTCCGATGATTTCCCTCGCCGGAGGACCCGCTGGTTCCGCGACTGGTTCTACCCGCTATGGCGGGACTGCGGGCGGGCAGAGGTCATGAACAGGTTCTTCCGGGAGCTGGCCCGGCACTTCCCGCGCGACTCCGGCGGCACCTACACGCGGCGGATGAACTGGGGCGAGTACGTCCACTTCACCAGCGGCGCCACGGCCGCCGACATGAGCGGCCAGGCCGCCCGCGCTTTCGGCTGGCCCCGCGAGTGGGCCCGCCAGCTGGAGCGCGCCCGCGAGCAGTTCCCCGGCATCACCTACTGAAATACCGGGCCGTGGCCAATCGAGCGACTTCGGCGACCCAGGGCGGGTAGAGGTCAGCTGAAGAGCCCGGCCCAGGTGGCGGTGCGCCGGCCGTGCCAGGTGGGGCCTTCGCGGACGAATGCCCACTCGGGATTTCGGGTGACGTCACGCAGCGCGTCACAGACGTCGTGGAAGACGGGGACGTCGGCATCTGCGCACTCGAAGTAGCTGATGAAGTCGAAATCACCGTCCGCGGCGGGCTGGACTAGGCTCTGATATGTCCGGCGCAGCAGGCAGGGTATCCCTGATGCGGCGGCGAGTGCGTGGCCCTGGTTCTGCATCTTGCCTGCGTCGTCGTAGCGGGGCAGGAAGTAGGTGTGGCGCTCCATCCAGTCCTTCTGCCACCAGTCGGCGGTCTTGCTTACCGGGACGATGAACGCGTTGGGCATGACCGCTGCGGGCTGCTGCAGGACGCGCTCGGCGTAGGAGAAGTTGAACATCGCCTGGCCGGTATAGCTGAGCGGGCGAGCGGCCCCGGCAAGGACGCGCGGCGTGACGGCCGGGCCGAGCAGGCGGGCCAGCCCGGTGCGGAATTCGGTGATCGGCTCCGGCGCCATGGCGGCGACGTGCACGATCGCCTCGGCGCTCAGCAGGCCCGCGTCGGCGATCTGGCCGGGCACGGCGCTGACCCGCCGCAGGTAGGCGATCGACTGCGGGGGGTCGCCGCCAGCGGAGCCGTGCTCGTTGCGCAGCCCGAGCCGTTCGGCCAGGGCGGGCACATCGGCGCCGGCTGCCGCGGCCTGGCTCACGGCTGGGACGCTCAGGCAGATATAGGCGCCGTAACGGATCGGGTCGGATGAGCGGATGTCGTTGGCTCGCATGGGCTTCCTCCTCTCTCAAGACGCTAGTGAGGCCATCAGGTATCTGTCCAATGCATAGATTGCACAGAGCCAATGCAAGATACTGATCACATGGAGCTCGATCACGTTGAGGCGTTCCTGGCGATCGCCCGCAGCGGCGGCTTCGCCAGGGGATCGGCCGTCCTGCACTTGTCCCAGCCCGCGACCAGCCGGCGCATCCAGCTGCTGGAGGCCGAACTCGGCGCGCCGCTGTTCGACCGGCTCGGCCGGGGCGTCACCCTCACGGAGGCCGGCCGCGCCTTCCTGCCGCACGCGCAGGCCATCCTTGCCTCTATGCAGGATGGAATCGACGCGGTCAACGCCGTGCGCGGCATCGGGCACGGCACGGTCACGCTCGCGCTGGTGGGCACCCTCGCCAGCAGCAGCCTGACCGCGCGGCTGAGCCGGCTCCGCCATCAGTACCCGGGCCTGGACCTGCGACTGCGGACCGCGCTCAGCGCGGAGGTCAGCGCGCTGGTGTTGCGCGGCGACGCGGCTCTGGGACTCCGGTATGGCACGGACCCCGACCCCGATCTGGTGTCGGTCATCATCCACCAGGAGCGGCTGGTTCCGGTGTGCCCGCCGGAGCACCCCCTGGCGGCCGGCGGGACCGATCTCGCTGCCGCGCTAGCCGGGCAACGGTGGCTTGCCTTCGCGTCCCGGCCCAGCGACCCGTACGCGGTGGCGTTGCAGCAGCTACTCGCCGCCCATGGGCTCGGGGCCGCCGAGATACAGCCAGTCGACAGCCTGACTGCGCAAAAGCGCATGGCCGAAGCGGGCTTCGGCCTGGCGATCCTCCCCGAGAGCAGCCTCGATGAGGAACTCCGCACCGGAACCCTGTGTGCGATCGACGCGCCCGACCTGACCGCCACGATTCCCGTGGCTCTGATCCGCCGCCGTAACGCATTCCAGACCGGGGCGGCGCGGGCGCTCACCGCAGCACTGACCGACTGGCCATACAAGCCTGGCACCTCGGCACCAAGTAACTCACCAGCTCCAGCACCCGAGCCTGCCCAAGCAGGTGAACCGTCCCCTGCCCGCACCGGCGAGATATTCGATCCCTAACCGGGTGTCACGCAGCCAGCTCCCCGTCGCCGGACTGCCGCGTGTACTCCTAGCTGGCCGGGCTGCGCTCAGGCAGGCACGCCTGCCCGGGCCGCGGCTTCCGTCCGGTCGCCGAAGCCGCGGATGTCGGTGATCCGGTCGCCGCTCACGGTGAGGACCTGCCAGCGCTGGGCCGTTCCGCCCGCCTCGTGAGCATCCGGCGTGCCAGTGACGCCCAGCCCCACCAGAAGTGTCCCAGGGCCGGCGGTCACCTCGGTGACCACCGCTTGAGCACCGGCAGCTCGCGCGCTGGCCCACCAGGCGATGACCTGGTCGCGGTTGCGGCAGTCGTCGTCGCCGGGACCCTCTGGCGCACCCCAGCGGGCACCGGGGTGGAGCAGGTCCCTGATGGCATCAAGATCGCCGCACTCCAGGGCGGACCTGACTCGTCCGGCGAGTGCGATCGGCTCTTCCACGGCGCTTGCATCGCCTGGCATGACGATCTCCCTTGCAGTGCGCAGCTGGCCACTCCAGCGTAGACGCGCCAGACACCCGGGCGGAGCAGCCAGTCAGATCCGGATGCGGCTTGCCGACGGGTGCTCAGCTTCTTTGTGGGCGCAGCATCCAGCGGCAAACCATTCGACAAGGCCGCCGCGGTCGGCCACAGTCGCAGGATGGGGATACGCATCCAGTGCCTGTGCATTGACACCACTGATCCGGCGAGGACCGCGTCGTTCTGGCAATCGGCGCTCGGCTGGCGGCGCACGTCCGAGTCAGACGACGAAGTGATCCTCGAGCCGCCGGAGGGGAGCCCCGAGGACGGCGTCGCTCCCGACCTGCTCTTCCTGAGAGTTCCCGAGGGCAAGGTCGTCAAGAACCGGCTGCACCTGGATCTGCGGCCCGGCGATCAGGCCGCCGAGGTCGCCCGGCTGGAAGCACTCGGCGCACGCCGGGTAAGCATCGGCCAGGGCGAGGTCAGCTGGGTGGTCATGGCCGACCCGGACGGCAACGAGTTCGACGTCCTGCGACCGCTGCCGCCCGCCGAGCCGGCTGGAGACTAGGCAGCGCCGTCCGGCCCGCACGCCTGTTCGGCGCTCCGGCTCGACCTGATCGAAGCTCGCACGTTTCCGGGGGCACCGCCATCCACGTCTGCCGGCCGGGAAAGGACAACCCATGAGGACGCTGCACTTCGGCCTGCGTGTCACCGATCTTGACAGATCGCTGGCGTTCTATACCGCCGTCGGCTATGAGGTCGTCGGCAGCGTTCCCGAAACCTCCCTCGGCCACCTGACCATGCTCAAGCTGCCCGGCGACGAATTCGTCACCATCGAACTCGTCCATAGTCCGGCCCAGGGTGAGGTCAATTCCGGCACGGGCCTCAGTCATTTCGTCATCAAGGTCGAGTCGCTGGACGCAACCCTTAGCGAGCTCGCGGCGCGGGGCATCGGCGCCGAGGCGCCCGTATCACCGGATGGCTCAGACGATTTCCGAACGACCTGGGTCAC
>Ga0306920_100014477_pt1 | contig 10769 bp, 5 predicted proteins | sample flu12Cox44000170_FD_204666 | JGI IMG/M metagenome (GOLD analysis project Ga0306920, IMG submission 204666) | Lab enrichment of tropical soil microbial communities from Luquillo Experimental Forest, Puerto Rico - flux4day.12C.oxic.44.000.170 (v2)... | ecosystem: Environmental > Terrestrial >... | reverse complement strand
CCAGTGACTCGCGGCGTTGCGACAGCAAGACTACCATTCCCGGGCTGAGGAGGCGAGGCGCCTCGATCATCGCACGGGCTAGCGACGATGGCTTGTGCGGGGCCTGCAGCCGTTTTGGCATCTTGGTGGGGTAATACTGTGGTCATATCGGCTATTCGGGCGGAGATTCGACCGATGTAAGGTTCTCCTTCTTGCTACGGCTCAAACTCCTGAGCCTGTCGGACGCTGTGTTCCCACGCATGCCGAATTAGAGCCGTGGTGCATAGGGTTCTATTTCAGTTCCAGTTGGAGAGATTCTCCTTTCGAGATGGCTTCGCGCTTATTCGTGTGTTGGCCTGCAAGCCAGGCATGGAACGCCTTGTCTTTGCGATAGAGAAGTTTGAGGACTTCACTGACTATGTAGGACGGGCTTGCATCGAGGAACTCTGCATACCTGTCCAGGTTGAGTCTTACATCTTCCTCCAGGCGGACCTGGAGCATTGTGGTCTTTGGTTGCTTTGATGGTGCTTTCAAAAGTGCCAAGTGCTTGTTCGCCTTTTCGTCATTCGCGGTGTATTACACGGTGCATTACAAATTGAATGCTCCGACTTTTGGCGGGCAAAACACGAGCCGCGTCTTCTGAGCTGGGCTGGAACGACCCCACGGGTCACTTTGGCCACGCAGTCGGGGCAAAAAGGGGGTCGTTCCAGCCCAGTTCGGTGTTTTGCCCGCGTCCAAATTCTTCGCCGCGCACCGCGCAACCTCTAGCTCTTCACAACCTTCGCGTTACCGTTGAGGTGACGCGAACCGTGCCGGACACAGTGAACCGTGTCTTTCACGCACCTGTCACTGTGGCCAACATCTTCGGCAGAAGGGGAGTGCTCTCCCGGAACTAAATACGTGTCAAAAAAGATCGTGGGTTCGGCCTTCCGCTCCGGGATTTGCGCCCGCATTTCAGACTCACGAAGCTCGCCCGAGCACCAAGATTTGTAAAGGCGCTCGATGTTCTCATTCCGAAAGCGTTTCCGTGCGTCCCTGAGGAACTCCAGATCCTCCGTTACCGGAATGATGTATTCGTGGTTGTCCCACTTCCTACGAATCCGGAAATAACGCAGGATTTCGTTCGATACATCAGGTTCCAGCGGTCGCCTGACGATGGACTGGAAACGCTCCGCGACTCCATGAAAATAGGCTTCCTGCGTTGCGATATAGAGGAACCGGAGACCATTAAGTTGCCGAAAGAGCCGTTGGTAGGCGGCAAGATGCGAAGCAAAATGGGTCGGCCGTTCGAAGCCAGCATCCACGTAACTGAAGGTGACCACAGGGGGAAGACCTGGAAAGGGCGGGGCAGCAAAAAGAGGGAATTTGTCGACAAAGTAGCGGATGGTCTTTTGATCGGGTGCAGCGCCCTCGTATACGGTAGCGGGTAGGTAGTCCTTGGAAATGCCGAGTTCTTGGCAAAAGAAGTTCACTTTTTCTTGCTCCGTTTCGAAGTAGGCCAGGTCCTGGTTGGCGAGAACGAAGTCGAGCAGGACCAGCCTTGTACGCATAAAACCAAGCGAGTGGCGCTTGCGGTTGCGGAGGTTGTCCTTCTCCATTTGGCCGTAGACGGTTCTGGAAAAGAGATGGAACAGGGATCCTCTCCGTGCCTGGCCACAAATGCGGGCGTGCCCTTGCTCGATAAGTTTTTCAGCAAAGCAGGTGGGGCGTTTCCCGTAACTGGCGCCCGTAAAAGCGCGGAACTGTCGCAGCGTGAAGTAGCCGGAAAACACGGCAACGATGTAAAGAAAGCGAGCCTCGGACTCGGTGTAGCCCAAGCCTTTGATTCGCTCGATGTGAACCCCGGAAATATTCATATATTCCAAATCTCCCGATGGATTCTCGCTTCTCCCACCTGGCCCGCGGGACTTAGCCGAGGGTGAAACCCGTGCCTCGCCCGCGAGACATCAAACCGCGTCGCCTCAACGGGAGCTTCGCGTCCGGCGCGTCGTCCCTCGAGCCGTGCGCGATAACTGGTGGATTATCTGCGCAAGATAGGTCCACCAAGTAGAAAGGGAAGAAAGTCGAAAAGCCTCTCTATATAGTAAGAGGCCTTCTCAAGGGAAAACCTCAACGCCTTTTCTGCTCGATTTCCAAAAAGCACGGGAATAGGTGCCTCCTGGGACCTTGCAGTTCCGCAGGCAGGCAGCAGACTCTCGCCCGTCCGCAATGCCTGTTGACACGGGCCGGCATTCGTATAGTGTCCTCCTGGGAAATTCGAAGACTACTTCCCCCATATACTCAGAGGCCCTAAAAACAGAAAATGTAAACAAATAGCGGCTTTAATCGAGGTTCAGCGGCGTCTCTGCCGGAGCGACGGACTTAACTCAAATGGACTCAAGGGTCTGCCCATGGTGGCTCGGTTATTGGCTCGCTTGTCTGCTGCGTCGGTAGCGACAAGAGCATGAAACGAAGAGCCGAAGGAGGACCGGGGTTTGAAGCGATTGGCCACTTCTCTTTATGAACGCTAAGCAAAGAAAGACTATGGCTAACCGGACATCAGACACGCATTCCAGTCGACTCCCGATCGACTTCATCGTCAGCCCCTTTGCGCGGTTCGCGGAGCTCGAGGCCGCCGGCGGAATACTCCTTCTCGCGAGCACGGTGGTCGCCTTGGTCTGGGCGAATTCCCCCTGGGAACACAGCTATCATGAGATTTGGAATGCGCGAGTCTCCATCGGGTTTGGGCGTTTCTTTCTTACGGAAACTCGCTTGGAATGGATCAATGACGGCCTGATGTCCATTTTCTTTTTCTTGGTGGGCCTCGAAATAAAGCGGGAGGTCTTAACCGGCGAACTATCTTCGGTACGACAGGCGAGTTTTCCTTTCATCGCGGCGATTGGTGGAACCTTAGCCCCTGGGCTGCTCTACCTCGGAATCACTCTTGGCGGTGAGGCACAAAAGGGATGGGCTATTCCGATGGCAACGGACATCGCGTTCGCGCTCGGGGTACTGACCTTGTTGGGTAGTCGCGTTCCCCTGTCTCTCAAGGTGTTTGTGGCAGCTCTCGCCATCGTCGATGACATACTCACGGTGCTGGTGATCGCACTGTTTTATACCGAAAAAATTGAACTATTCAGCCTGGTTGCCGGCCTTGCGGGAGTGGCCTTGTGCGTCGGGGCAAATTTGCTGGGGGTTCGTAAACCGGCGTTCTATGCTGCGATAGGAATCTTTGTCTGGTGTGCCGTGCTGAAGTCGGGAGTACATGCGACGGTAGCAGGTGTTCTGCTGTCGTTTGCGATCCCGGCCCGGACCTATGTTGACCGCGGACTTTTTCTTGGTCGCAGCCGTCGGGTCTTGGATCAATTTGAAGCGGCGCCCCCCAATTCTTCTGAGGCCCACACGGCAATTCACACACTCGAAGAACAATGTGAGCTTGTCCAATCCCCATTACAGCGCATCGAGCACAACCTTCATCCTTGGGTGAGTTTCCTTATCATGCCTCTGTTCGCCTTTGCCAATGCGGGGGTTCGTATTCTGGGAAAGATCGTTCCGGCCGTACAGCATCCCGTTAGCTTAGGAGTCGCCTTTGGCCTTTTCGTTGGCAAACCCCTGGGCATTTGCTTTTTCGCGTGGTTATCGGAGAAAGCCAGACTGGCGTCCCGGCCCGGGGAAATCTCCTGGAGCCAGATTTTTGGCGCGAGCTGCCTCTGTGGGATTGGATTCACCATGGCGCTGTTCATAGCCACCCTGGCCTTTGGAGGGGGAACTCTGTTGGATATGTCGAAAATCGGGATACTGGCGGCGTCTTTGGCAGCGGGACTTTGTGGAAGCGTATTCCTGCTGCGCCAAAATGTGGCTAAAAGTCGAGGTTGAATGGCTGTGGAGCGACAACCGAGCTGCCATCTCACCCTCTTGGAGGTGCACAGAAATTCGCAGTGAGGCCGAGCGTGCCTCACACTTCGGGAGTGCACCTACGGAAACCCACAGATGCGTCACGGACACTAATGATGTTTTATTGCGAGCCGCAGGGCTTTGACACTTTGGGACGCGCACCGGCGCACCGGTTGAGACGGGCGCCCCATAGTGTGGACTTACCTCTTACGGAGCCACCATGATTCCTCGAATCTTACTCTGGTTAGACGAATCCGTCGTTATTTCGCTTCTGGAGACGTTTCCGGGAGGAGGCTCAGCCAAGTCACTGGGTACGCGAGCAGCGCTACTACGCGAATACCTTCCGGATCGCCGACCGTCCAGATCCGGCAGCAATTCATCGAGATGACACCGGTGTCCAACGTCACTCAGCGCGCAGAACGCTCATGAGGTCTACGGAAGCTGCGCGCCGCGCAGGCAGCAATGAAGCCAGCCATGCTAGGAGCAATACGAAAACTGCGGCCAGGGTCAGCACCAACGGATCGAAAGGGGTGACGCCAAACAGGAAAGACCCCAGCAGCCGGGAGGCCGCAGCCACGCCCAACAGTCCTATCGCACACCCGAGCATGGCCACTTTCGCTGCAGACGCAAAGACAAGGCGCAGTATGCCGGCGCGTTGTGACCCTAAAGCCATGCGGATGGCCATCTCTTGCGTGCGCAGAGCAGTCGAGAAGGCGATGACACCGTACATGCCGAGCGCCGCCAGTAACGCCGCGGCTATGGCAAAGGCAGAAATGACCAAGGTGTTAAAGCGGCGCGGTGCTTCGCTATTGGAAACCACGCGTTCCATGCTTTGGACCTGAGCAAGGGGCAACTGAGGGTCAATCGAGCGGACTGTCGCGCGAAGAACATTTGCCATGTGCTCGGGCTCCATCGCCGTGCGCACCAGGATAGATCCTCCATTTCCAGTCACGTCTGTGGGAGAGCCGAAGGATCCAATGGACTTCTCATACTGTTCGACCGGCGTGTAATACTGTTGCTTGCCTGGTTCGTCGGGAGACGCCTCCTTTACGTCCGCAACTTCACCCACAACCGTTAGCCACGGTATCTTCGCTTCTGGGAACCCCAGGCGCAGACGCTTGCCGACTGGGTCTGAGCCGGGCCAGCAGTGCTCGGCGAGCTTGTGGTTAACGATCGCGACCAATTGCGTGTCCGCCGTGTCCGCTGGTGTGAAATAACGCCCGGAGAGGAGCGGAACACCGATCGCCTGCAGATAGTCGCCCTCCACCTCCACCTGCGTGGCGAGATTCATGACGCCGCTCTTGGGTGCGGCGCAGCCTTCCGCGTCGATTACCGTATTGCTGTTGCCGCCCGAAGCCGGCAGAAACGAGGTCATCCCCGCAAACTTCACGCCGGGAAGCTGCCGAAGAAGGCGAATAAGTTCGTGATTGAACTCATCCACCGCTGGTTGGGTTGCGTAGTGTTTTTGCGGCAGGGAGTAGGAAGCCGTGAGGACATGGTCGGGGCGGAAGCCGAGATCAACGGAAAGCATCTTCTCGAAGCTCCGGAGCAACAATCCGGAAGCGGCCAACAGTACCAGCGCGACGGCGATTTCGCCAGTCACCAACGCGGAGCGAAGCCACACATGCCCTGCACCGGCCGTGCCCGCGCGCCCCCCTTCCTTAAGCGTCTCGTTGATGTTCGTTCGCAAGGCAGCGAAGGCCGGAGCCAGTCCGCAAACGATGCCGGTCAGCACCGAGAGCGCGATTGCGAACAACACCACCTGCCTGTCGAGTCTGATTTCCTGAATACGAGGCAGCCTTTCAGGCAGCAGGCTCACGCCCACTCGCAGTGCGACAGCCGCCAGACCCACGCCGAACACGCCTCCGGTAACGCTCAACAAAAGGCTTTCGAGTATCGCCTCGCGCACCAGCGTGCTTGCGGGTGCTCCCAAGGCCATCTGTAGCGCGATCTGGCGTCGGTGAAGGATGCCGCGGACCAGCAGCAGTCCAGCAAGGTTGGCGCAGGCAATCAACAACACAACCACGGTGGCCAGAAACAGCGTCCGTACGAGTCGGCCAGCCTGTTCAACGGTCTGTTCATGGAGGGAGCGCACCACTGCCTGAATGTGCATGTTGGACATGAACGCGGGGTAGTTGCGCATCGTCTCCTGGGCAACGCGCTCCGCATCGCTCTGCGCCTGTGCTGCAGTGATTCCCGCCTTAAGCCGTCCCACCATGGCGAACTTCCAGGATGCCGCTCCGGTCGTGAATTCCCATTCGGCGAAGCTCATGGGAACCCACAGCTCACTGTTGTTCAGGTGTCCGGGGAGCAGGGGGAATTCAAAATCTCGCGGCATTACACCGATCACAAGGTAGGGCTTGCGGTCGAGTAAAATCTTGGTTCCCAATAGGTGCGCATCGCCATGCAGCCGCGTTCGCCAGAGCGTGTAACTGACAACTGTTACCTGCTCGTATCGGTCATCCTCTTGCTCCGTAAAGAATCGGCCCATCAGGGGCGCGACGCCAAGGGCTGGAAACACCCCGGGCGACATCCGAGCCGCATTCACCCGCGCCGGCCCTCCAATGCCGGATAGTTCGTAACCCACCGGTTGATACCCGCCAAGAGCCTCGAAGCTGTGCGTGTCCTGTGTGTAGGCGCGAATATCGGGAGCCGTGACGCCGGGCTCGCCGACACCTTGCACGTTATCAGACAGCACTACCAGCCTTTCGGGATGCGGGAATGGCAGCGGACGCAGCAGCACACCCTCCACAATCGAGAAAATAGCGGTCGTGGCTCCGATTCCCAGCGCAAGCATCAGCAGGGCCGCGGTCGTGAAGCCGCGCGACTTCAGCAGATGGCGAACAGGAATTCGCAGTTCATGCAGAAACATCTGCGCCAACTCCTTTACCGAATGGGCAGGCCCGACTGGACAGCGGCCCTCTAGCCTGAGTACGAGGCACGCTAAGTAATTGTTCCGCGCTGATTCTACAGGATCAGAGGACTGGCGAGTCCGGTGGATTCAATAGGTGGACGCAACACCAGCTCGAAGTCTAAGTGCAAGAGTTTCAAAAGATAAATTGTTCGCAAAACCGAATTCGAAGAAAAGACTGCCCTGTTTAGGGTTTATTGCGTACGGCCCAGGAAATCAGTTCATTTAGAAAGGCATTGCGGAATCAACCGATTAGAGATGTGTTGCGTCGACCGTCTGAGCCGGCAGCGGAAACCGGTAACTTGAAATAGTAGGCGGAACGTGGAGGTTTTGCGACGGTCAGCAATCCTCAGCCCTCACCACCATGTTCTTTGATCACCGGGCGTGCGTCCTTGTCGTCTCGTAGCCCAGCAAATTTCGCGTGCCTGAGGTGATCGATTTACGCTTCATACTGCACCCATTCATGGCATGGGCAACCAAACGAGACCTGAGCAGAAACCGAATTGACTATTGCAAGTTCGCGTACTCGGCCTTGGCTTGTTTCAAGATGGGGATGTCGGCGTCCGCATCTTTCCAGAGGGTGAGGAAGTCCTGGTAGGCGGTGCGGGCTTTGGCGATGTCCCCCTGCGTGACAAACGCGCGTGCGAGTCCGAGGCGGGCGAGAGCACCGAGTGGACAATTCGTGAGGAGGCCGCGATGGTCTAGAAATTTCTGAAATTCAATGGCGGCTTCGGAGCCCTTGTGCAACAGCAAATACGCCTGGCCGCGCAAATAGGCCGGGTAAAGATATCCACCAAATTGGGGTTGGGGAACGGGAGCGCCAAATTCGTAGGCGGCCGCAGCCTGAAGTATGTCAATAGCCTTGGCGGGGTCATTGCGATTGATTTCGGTGGCAGCACGAATGACAGGAAGCCAATAGCCGACCAATGTTGTGTTAGACGAGTTTTGCTTCTCGAGCTCATCTGCGACCTTCCGCGCGTAGGCTGAATTCCCAGTCCGTGCCTGGGCCAAAGCCGCAAGGATTTGCACTTCTCGAGTAGAAGCCAAGCTCAGAGCTGAAGCCGTCTCAACTCTGGCCTGCGCGGTGTTTCCGAACTCCGCCTCCCGCAGCGCGGCGTTCATTTGCCACCCGGCTGCTGTTTCATTTTCATCAGCGCGTTTTGCGGATTCAATTGCGCCGCGAGAAAGGCCGCGTGCTTTTCGAAGACGACCGGAGAAGGCTTCAGTATCGGACTGAAAGGAAAAAAGGATGTCTTCGGTTCCAGGTTTGCCAATGGTCAAGGCCGCTTGCCTCTGCATTTCTGCCGCATCACCCCTAAGAAAGGCGACCCCGTATTGCAAGCAACTTAGATACGGGTCTTCTACTTTGTGAGCGATGGCTTGCTGATATGTTGCGTTCGCCTCATCGAGCCGATTCAGGTATGCATAATCCACCATCAGGTTGCCGTATGCGACGCTGTTGTCCGGGTTCAAGCGAAGAGCTTCGAGAGTGACAGCGGCTGCTTTTTCAAATTGTCCGAGATAGGTGTAATTGTTTCCCAAGTTGGCGCGAGGAACGTAGTCTCGCGAGTAAGCTTGTGCCCAGAGCTCGTAGGTTTGGTTGGCCTTCTCCAGGTCACCGGTGACGTCGGCGTAGTAGTAGGCTGTGATGTGGAACCTCTCTCGCTCGCTCAAGCGGCTGCGAAGCTGGTACGCTTTCTGCATGTTCTGGCTGCCAAGGCCGGATTCGCCCAGATTGTCGTAAGAGACTCCGAGGCCGACAAAGGCCATGGCAAAATTGGGGTCGAGTTCGGTAGCCTCCTTGTAAGACTGAATAGCAGCAGTGGCACCTTTTTCTAGTTCGGCTTTCCTTCCAAGGCTGTAGGATTTCAAAGCTTCGAGCGAACTAGTGGTGGCCTCGTCGAGGGGCACGTCATATTTCTTAATAGAAGTGAGCGATTCGCCGACCTTCTCACGCAGCTTTGTTGCCGCTAGGCTCAATGCTTTTAGGACATCTTCCTTTCTAGCCGCCTGCACTTGCTCCTGCGCCAGCAGGTCGCCGGTGCGACAGTTCACTGCATTTAACCCGAGCACGTATTGACTGCCCAGGTTGGCGATGGAACTTGCGAACACAGCAGCGCTGCCGGTCCGCTGGCAGATGTCCCTCGCTATCTCCGGCGTGAGGTGTTGATCGGGCGCGTGGCCCATTAGCTTAAGCGTGTCCCGCACTCTCTGGTCTGACAGAATATTCAGGAAGGGCGATTGCGCCAGATCCACTGCCAAGCCTTGCTTTAACGTGTCGTCGAACACGGCGTCTCCGGTAGAATTAGCAAAGTCCGCGAGCACAACTGTGTCTGTCTCCCTGAGCGCTTGAGTTCGGTGCGCAAAATACAGCCAAGCCGCGACAGCGAATGCGAGGACCAGAAGCGCGGCAATTGCGATGACGACCCGATTCAAGTGGCGGGCACTGACCGAGACTGGGGGAGGTTTCGTCAGGTGATATGCAGCTGTCGCGGAGGCTACGGGCGCGGAGCTGTTCGTCTCCAGTTCGCTGCTGGCGGTTGTCGTGCGTACTGATTCTGCATCGCGTTTCAGTTGCTTTAAGTCGGTCAGCATCTCTGCGGCGGACTGATAGCGAAGTCTTCTATCCTTTTCCAGAGCTTTATTGATCACTACTTCCAAAGCAGGCGGAATGACTGGATTCAGTTGACGCGGGGGCAAAGGCGGACGGTGTAGGATTGCGTCAATTACCAGGGCCAGACTGTCTCCGAAGAAGGGCGATGTGGCTGTGGCCATTTCGTAGAGGACGACGCCAAACGAAAACAAGTCCGTGCGGGCATCCAATTCTAGGGCAACTAATTGTTCGGGAGACATGTAAGTCATCGTTCCGATCGGAGTGCCCGGGCTGGTGAGATTTTCTTCGCTCAGCTCCAGAGTCGCATCGGCGGTATGCGTGCCCTCTGAGGCCGCCGACGCGTACCTCTGGGTCAGCTTTGCCAATCCGAAATCAAGAATCTTGGCGTGGCCCCTTTCTGTGACAAACAGGTTTGCGGGCTTAATGTCCCTGTGAATGATTCCTTTGCTGTGGGCCGCGTCGAGCGCGTCCGCGATCTCGATTCCCAGATCCAACATTTGTTCGAGGTCGAGAGGCCTGCCTCGGATACGATGTTTGAGGGTTTGGCCCTCCAAAAGCTCCATGACGATAAAAGATTTGTCCCCTTGCTTACCGATTTCATGGACAGTGCAGATGTTTGGATGGTTCAGAGCTGATGCCGCGCGTGCTTCACGCCGAAATCGTTCGAGCGCATGCGGATCTCGGGCCAGATTGTCGGGCAGGAATTTCAGCGCGACAGAACGGCCAAGATCGAGGTCCTCGGCCTTGTACACGACACCCATCCCACCCCCGCCCAGCTTCTCGATAATGCGGTAGTGGGAGACGGTCTTCCCGAGTAGTGCGTCGGGGTCCGCCACAGTACTGTCATGTTATGTTGCAAACTGAGGTAAGTCAACGAAGCGGCGAGGCGTGATTCGTATCCACCAATCGCGTAGCGACAAGTCATGGTAAACGACGTTCGCGGTAAGTTGGGTCCGGCACCAAAGTTACCGGTTTGCGTTAATCGAGACTTGAGTTCTGCCTTTGAAGCAGAGTCTTTGTATAGAAAACAGCGAATACGGTAGGAGTCTTCTATTTGGGTTGGAAGACTTGCTAAAGGGACAAAAAAATTTGCGCGTAGCAGAACGCCGGAGATAAACTGAGCCAAAGACAAGGGCCAGTTGGAGCGGTGGCGCGGAAACCCTAACAGGATCTTCAGGCGGGGGTACCGAGCATTGGGCGTGCTCCTGGGCAATACGTGGCGGGTATCCGTATTGGGTGTCGTCCTCTCTCTAGTCGCGCTGCCCTCCGTCGTCGGTGATCAGGAACCGAAGCAGTCGATTCAGCACGTCCCGGTCGTCGAGGACCTGGTCCAACTGCTGCAGGGGCGACCAGACCTGCGAGCGGCGCTCGAGGGCGCGATTCGGACGGCCG
>Ga0306920_100014476_pt1 | contig 10770 bp, 10 predicted proteins | sample flu12Cox44000170_FD_204666 | JGI IMG/M metagenome (GOLD analysis project Ga0306920, IMG submission 204666) | Lab enrichment of tropical soil microbial communities from Luquillo Experimental Forest, Puerto Rico - flux4day.12C.oxic.44.000.170 (v2)... | ecosystem: Environmental > Terrestrial >... | reverse complement strand
GCTCGCCGACACGGGCGGGCTTGGTTACGAAGGCGGTGCGCTGGTATTCACCGCAGGTCTCGTCGCGGTGGCAGCCCTGTATTACTTCACACGCGTGTCGCGCGTCGCCCTCTTCTGGGTCGCCTTCATCTTGACCCGGCCTCTCGGTGCAACCGTCGGCGACTTCCTCGATAAGCCTGTCAGCAACGGCGGCCTCGACCTGAGCCGACCACTGGCTTCCGCGGTCATCGCGGCGATAATCGTCGCGGGGCTCATTCTCCTGCCGCAGCGCCCCGGACGGCACCCCGGCGAGGAGCACGAACACAGGCCGGCAGCGGCGGAACCGGTCCAGTAAGTACCGTCTAGGCAGCGCACTCTGTACAAATCAGCCGGCCGTGCTTGTCACTCGCCAACTGGCTGAGGTGGTGCACCAAAAAGCAGCTCGAGCAGGTGAACTCGTCCGGCTGCTTGGGAAGCACGCGCACCAGCAGAAGCTCATCGGCCGCAATATCCACGTCTGGGAGCTGATAGGACTCTGCCGAATCGGATTCGTCTGCATCGATCGCTGACGACTGGGCGACGTTGGGCCGCGCCTTGAGGTCATCGAGCGAGTCCTCCGGCATGTCGTCGATGTCGGCGTTCCGTGGCTTGTCGTAGTCCACAGTCATCGCGGTGCCCCTTCTAATACGTTGCGTGCAGGCCTTGTACTAGCCTCAAACACCGCTGCGGAACCGGTTCGCACCCACATCGCGGCGCGATTTCTGTGATTTACATCACATGGTCTCCCGACCGGATGGCAACTCGGTCCGGGCCGGCCTGCGGTTCGTCGTGAAATCGGCATCGGCCACTGGTCAACTTGACGGTGATCTGACAACGTGCCCTCCCCTGGTCCCTCAACAATCGCGCCCATTTTGTCCGTGCTTCGGCTTCTTCGACGAGTGACTGGAGCCGGGGAAATATCGCTTGAAATCGATACGATCTCGACTCGTGTTCGAAAACAAGTCGGGGCGTCGAGCGCGAGCCGGCCCAGCCATGGTGCAGCGCCGCGGGGTCGAGCGTGTGCAGGCCATTCTGGACACCGCGGAGACGCTGCTCGCCGAGCGGGGCTACGCGGCCGCCACGTTGAAGGCGATCGGCGAGCAGGCGGGCATCCCGACCGCGTCCCTTTACCACTACTTTGCCGATCGCGGTCAGGTCGATGCCGAGCTCGTGCGGCGCCACGTTCGCGCGCTCGACGAGCGGCTCGCCGCTGCACTGCACAACCCCAAGGTGCGCACCCTCGGCGACAGCATCGACGCGATGATCGACCCGCTACTGGCCTACTTCCGCGAGCACCCGGACTTTGTCCAGCTGTGGTTCGCAGGCCGCAGCTCGACACTCAGCGAACTGGCACAGGCATTCGACGAGTCATGGGCGGAGCAGCTCTGGCAATTCCTCATTGAACGAAACCTCATCCGCGCCAATACCCCGCAATTCGTCGTCCGGCTTGCCTTCGAGGCCGGGGATCGACTCTTCGACGTCGCGTTCCAGCGCTCCCCGACCGGCGACGACACCACAATCCACGAAGCGCGCCGCCTCCTCACCGCCTATCTCCAGACATACGCGTCGCAGGCTCGAAGGCGCGGCAAGTGACGGGAGTATCGTCGCGACCGACCGTGGCGGCGACCGGCAAAAACGGTGCCTCTTGTGGCCGGCCCTCCGGACTGCAACCGAGTCCATTATGGATCGTGTTGAAGCACAAGTAGTTTCCGCGCCGCTTCAGCCGTGCGAGTTCTGATCGAAGGACACCTGCTGCACATCGCCGCCGGCCCCTGCCTGACCTGGGATAACGGTGGGCCGGTCATGCACCAGACGTGGGTTGAAACCGGCTCGGCGCCAATGGGCGGCGTCCTCGGGGGGCTCGACCCTTCGCCGTTCAACGGCATCCCACGCGGCCTCGGCCTGGCCGTCCAGAACGGCAAGATGACCGTTGACGAGGCGGTCGGCTTCATCGAGGACCTCCTCAACAATCGCGTCGCCACGGTCGCAGGCTGGCGCCACGCGCTGGGCGGGATGATCGGCCAGATCCGCAACGGCGAGAGCGGGTTCGGTGAGATGGTCAAATTCCTTGTGTTGTCGGCCTTGCGCCGCACGTACCCCTACCGCGGCGGCCTTCTGGCCCGCGTCACAGGCACTCGCGACGGTATCCCGGCGGTGGTCACCCGGCGCACGCCGGTCAGCGGCCCAGGCTGCTACTTCATGCGCAACATGGCCGCCATCACTGGCTTCGCTCCCGAGGACTGGGCTGGCACACCACGCGCCGAGATCGTCGAGTCGGTGACGTAACGGCTCCCGGCCTCAACGCCGGCGGAAAGAGCGCGGTCGAGCACGAGGTCGAACTCGACCACACGTAGACGCCAGTTTGGCCCGCGCTCCTGGCTACACAAGCTCATAGTCGGCGAGGACCGGACGCGCCATCGCTTCGCGGAATCGGGTGAAGGTCCACGGCCAGACGGCGGGCAGCCCGCGATCGTCGAGGTACCAGCTGCGGCAGCCGGTCACCCACACGGTGTTCTTGGCAGCCTCTGCCCTGTCCGCTTCGAAGCGGACCATCGCTCGGCGGCTGACGCTGACTTCGCGGCACCGCTGGCGGTGGAGAAGGTCGATGAGCTGCATCGAATACGCCATTTGAGCTTCCGCAACGTCGATGAGCGAGAAGTTGCCGACCGGCCCGTTGGGACCGTTGAGCATGAACAGGTTCGGGAAGTCCGGCACCGATACCGCCATGTACGCGATGGGTCGCTGCGCCCAGACCTCGTCGAGCCGCACACCACCGCGGCCTATCACTTCGATCGGACGCAGGAAGCGGTCCACGCGAAAGCCGGTGGCCAGCACCAGCGCATCGAGCCGGTGGAGTTCGCCGTCGATGGTGCGCACCCCGGCGGGCTCGACGCCACAGATGCGTTCGGTGATCAAGCGCGCGTTGGGCCGCTGGATGGCGTCGTAGAAACTCGGCGAGATAATCAACCGCTTGCAGCCCGCCTGGTAGTCGGGCCGCAGTTTGCCACGCAGGACCGGGTCGGACACGTGGTCCTCGAGATTGGCAAGGCTCAACCTCTGCAGCATCTTCAGCTGGGGTGACGACGCGTCGACCACCGCATCGGAGAATCCCTCGACGAACCCGGTGCCCAGCTCACGGCGCAGCTCGACCATCGCCGCCGGGTCGGCCCGGTACCGCGCCCTGTCCGCATCGTCGATGCACGGATTCGGCACCGCAAGGATCCATTGCGGTGTCCGCTGAAACAACCGAAGCTCGCCAACCGAGTCGACCAGCGCGCCGACGATCTGCACCGCCGACGAGCCGGTGCCGATGAGCCCGATGCGAGCACCGGCCAACTCCACATCGTGGTCCCAGCGGGAACTGTGAAACATCGGGCCGGCGAACCGGTCGATCCCGTCGATGTCGGGATAGCGCGGGTGGTGAAGCACCCCTGTGGCGGCGATGACCACGTCGGCCTCGTCGTATCCGCCGGCCGATGTCTCGATGCGCCAGCGACTTCCGTCGTATTCCAGCCGGCGCACTTCGGCGCCGAAGTTGACCAGCGTGTCGACGCGGTGTTGGCGGGCAACATCTTCGAGGTACGCCAGGATCTCCGGCCCAGGTGAGAATGTGTGGGTCCATTCTGAGTTGGGGGCGAACGAGTAGCTGTAGAGATGAGACGGGACGTCGCAGCTGATGCCGGGATAGGTGTTGTCGCGCCAGGTGCCGCCCAGCCGATCGGCCTTCTCGTAGACCGTGACGTCGGTCAAGCCCGCTTCGCGGAGCTTGATGGCAGAGAGAATCCCCGCCATCCCGGCCCCGACCACAACGAAACGAAGGTCACGCATGTCAATAAGGATTCGAACGTCTAATCCATCATGCAAGCCGCGGCAGGCAGATGTCACACGCCCGGTGGCGCACGGAAGCCGCCGAGCACCTGCGTGACCCATCGGCCCACCGCGAGCGTCGTGCGGTCCTCGAGGTAGGGCCCGACGATCTGCAGGCCGACCGGCAGACCTGCTTCGGTGCGGCCGACCGGGACGGCCGTGGCCGGCAGGTAAGTGACGGTCGCCAGCGCCACCCAGCCGAACAAGTCCGTGTAGGGACGGCTGCCGCCGGGCGTGTGGATCGTCCGCTCGGCGAACGGCTCGCTTTGGTCGTGCGGAATGGCCGGCACCACCGTCACCGGCATCAGCAGCGCGTCGACGTCGCGGAAGTACTCGGCCATCAGCGCGCGTAGTTGCTCGCGCCGCTCGTTGGCGGACAGCCAGTCTCGGTGCCGCAGGGTCGCGAAGCGCACCGTGCGTGCCAGCGGCCCGTCGTCGTCGGCGGGCAACGACGCCGCAAACGCGGCCATGCGGTCGAATCGGTCCCGCGGCATGGCGCCGAGGATGACCGGGTAGAGCAATTGCTGATACATGCGGACCACGTCGGCCAACCCAACCGGGGGTCGCACATCGGTCACCCGAGCGCCGGCGTCGCGCAACACGCCGATACCCGACTCGAGGACGCTGCGGACTTCGTCCTCGACCGGGTACGCCGGATCGTCCAGCCAGACCGATAGCTTCAGCTCACCAACAGTCGTAGCGCGGGCAGGCGCAAGCTCCAGGCGCCAGCCCACCGCCTCGGGCCCCGCCGGGCCGGCCAGCACATCCAGGGCCAGCTCGAGGTCGTCGACGGACCGTGCCAGGGGTCCCACAACGGTCAGATCGGCGCGTGAGAGTGCACCCGGCGGAGGCGGCAGGTGCCCCCGCGGTGGCACGATTCCCCAGCTCGTCTTGTGGCCACACACCCCACACCAGCTCGACGGCACGCGGATCGAGCCTCCGATGTCGCTTCCGACCTCGAGCGCGGTCATGCCGCTGGCGACAGCGGCGGCGGAGCCGCCGGACGATCCACCGGTGGTGCGGGTGGCATCCCAGGGGTTGTTGGTGGTACCGAAGATCGGGTTGTAGGTCTGCCAATCACCGGCGAACGTCGGCGTGTTGGTCTTGCCGAAGATCACCGCGCCCGCAGCACGCAACCGCCGCACCGCCTCGGCGTCGCGATCGGGCACCCGGTCCCATGCCTTGAAACCGCAGGTCGTGCGCATGCCAGCGGTCTCGAACGTGTCCTTGATCGTCATCGGAACGCCGTGCAACGGGCCGCGCACTTCTCCGCGCGCCAGCGCCGCATCGGCCGCGTCGGCGGCGCGCCGCGCGCCGTCGGGATCGACTGTGACGACGGCGTTGAGCGCCGGGTTCAGCCGTTCGACCCGTGCCAAGAAATGATCGAGAAGCTCGCGGCTGGAGAACTCTCGGCATCGGATGGCCTCGGCCAACCCGCCAGCGGACCGCAGGCCCACGTCACCCCTCACGCGAGCGAAGACTACGCCCGCGGTAGGCCGAGCACCTGCTGCGCGATGATGTTGCGCTGGATCTCTGATGTGCCGCCTGCGATGGTGCCGCCGAAGCTGCGGACGTAGCGCTCGAACCAGCTGGCGAAGTAGTGATCCAAGTTCATGTGGGCGTAGGGACCCGTCATCGAGGGGTGACTGAGACCGTCCGGACCGGCAGCGGCGAGCGCATGCTCGAAGCCGCGTTGCTCGGCTTCAGAGCCGAGCAGCTTGAGCACCGACACCGACGCGGTGTCCTGCTCGCCGCGGGCGGCGCGCGCCAGTGCCGCCGAACCCAGCAGGCGCAGCGCCTGAAGGTCCATGACAAGGGTGGCGTACTGGTCGCGCTCCAGCTCGGTGGTGGGCTTCACGTCCGCAAGGAGGTTATCCATGCGATCGGCGAACCCGAGCCACATCATGGTGCGCTCGTGTCCGAGTGACCCGTTGGCCACCCGCCAGCCCCCGTTGAGCGGGCCGACCAGATTCTCGGCGGGCACCCGGACATCGGTGAAGAACACCTCGTTGAAGTCCAGGTCGTCTTGGCCGCAGATGGACGGGAACGGACGGCGCACGACACCCTCGGTGCCGGTGGGTATCACCAATGCGCTGATGCCCTTGTGTTTTGGCGCGTCCGGATCTGTCCGCACGAACGTCAGCAGGACATCGGCGTCGTGGGCGCCCGACGTCCACACCTTCTGACCGTTGACGACGAAGTGGTCGCCGTCCAGCACTGCGCGGGTGCGCAAAGAGGCAAGGTCGGAACCCGCACTCGGCTCGCTCATGCCCAGCGACGCGGTGATCTCTGCGCGCAGAATCGGCACCGCCCAACGGTGTTTCTGTTCGTCTGTGCCGAACGTGATCAGCGACGCGGCAACGATGTTCACGCCCTGCGGGTTGAAGCTGTGATAAATCCGACGCCGGCACAACTCCTCCAGATGCACGTACTGCTGCAGAACCGTCGCGTTGCGGCCGCCGAACTCCGGCGGCTGACCGGGGAGCAACCAGCCGTTGTCGAACAGCAGCCGCTGCCAACGGCGCGCCCACTGCGGCATATGGGAGACCGATCGTGGTCGCTCCAAAGCCTCTGCCGCACTGGGCAAATGCTCGTCGAGGAACGCTGCGAACTCGGCGCGAAACTCTTCGACGTCGGGATCAAAGGTGAGTTGCACGGTACTCCTCGGCGATCAGCGCGCGATGCTCAGCCGCGCCGCCGAGCAGGAGCTCGCCGGCTTTGGCGCGCTTGAGCGCGAATTGAAGATCGTTCTCCCAGGTGAACCCCATGCCGCCGAACGATTGCAAGCCGTGCCTGAACACCAGGTCTTGACATTCCCCTGCCGACGCCTTGGCCATCGACGCCGCGAGTCTTCGCCGCGGATCGTCGGCCGCTATCGTCAGCGCGGCGAAATAGGCAAGGGCGCGGGCACGTTCGATCGCGACGTGCATGTCGGCGGCCTTGTGTTGTATCGCCTGGAACGACCCGATCGGCACACCGAACTGATGGCGGTCGCGGACATGGTCGAGCACCATGTCCAGAATGCGTTGACACGCGCCGACCATCGTCATCGCCATGCCCATCAGGGCGATGTGGCGTGATCGCTCGATATCCGCGTCAACCCGTGCGCTCTCGGGCACCCGCAGCCCTGCGAACGCCACGTCCGCGACGTGAAGCACAGGGTCGAAGACCATCGCTCGGCGCGCGGTGACCTCGCCCGCACCCACGATGAACACCCCGGTGTCGGTCACGACGGCCAACCGGTCGGCCCGATCGCCGTCAAGGACGTGGCGCGCCGTTCCGTCGAGCACCCAACCGTCCGGGTCGCGGCGGGCGGTCACGCCGCCGTAAGCCGCGGTGCCCGACTCGTGCGGCGCGAAATGGTCCATCGCCAGCGGGGCGAACTGCGTCATCGTGGCCAGAAACGGTGTCGGATCGGCGGCGCGGCCAAGTTCTTCCACGATGATGGCGAGCTCCACCGCGCTGCCCGGATCGTTCATTTCCGTCCAACCGGCATCCACGTAGAGCTTCCACAGCGGGGTGGGGTCCGCGCCCTGTTCTGCCACGCTTCGGACGAGCGCCGGCGGGCACTGCTTCGCGACGGCATCGCGCACGGTGTCTTGCCAGAGCTTTTGATCAGCGTCGAACTCGAACAGCATCCGGTCTGTCTCCTCAGCCCGATCGACCTGCGCTGAGAATATCATTCTCATCAGAGGAAGGGCCAATCTCGTCAGCGAACTGCTCGTTTACCATCGCCATTCCCTATCGTGCTCAACGTCGCGCCGATCGCCAGAGAACCCAATTCTTGCGATCGAAGAACTAAGCTTTACACTTGAAAGCGTGCGGTGGATCGCGCCGAAAAAACACTTAGGCTCACTAGCAGGTGACGAAGGGCGAGGTTGGTGATCGAACATTCGGACGGAACCCGCTCGCCGGTCATCGACGCGAGCGTGCACATCTTCGCCCAATCCAACCCGGACCTCCGCAGTTTCATGCGCGAGCCGTTCACGAGCCGCGGATTCCCGGACTACGAGATGGACTGGTACGGCGCGCCCGGCGGCGAATACGCGAGGGGCACCGACGAGCACGGCTATCCGGGGTCGGACCCCGCGACCGTGGCAGAGCACCTGTTCACCGATCGCGGCGTGGATGTGGCGGTCCTCCACCCGATGACCCGCGGCATCATGCCGGACCGGCATCTAGGAACCGCGATCGCCGCCGCGCACAACGAGATGATGGTGTCGCGATGGCTGGAAAACACCGAGTTCGGTGACAGGTTCCGCGGCACCATTCGAGTGAATCCCGACGACATCGCTGGCGCGCTTCGCGAAATCGACAAGTACAAGGACCACCCGCGTGTGGTGCAGATCGGCATTCCCCTGCAGTCGCGAGAGCTGTACGGCAAGCCGCAGTTCTGGCCGCTGTGGGAGGCCGCGGTCGACGCGAGCCTGCCGGTGGCCGCCCATACCGAGGTCGGCTCGGGCATCGCGGCCGCCCCGACGCCGTCCGGGAACACCCTGACCTATGAGCAGTACCTCGGCTTCATGGCGCTGAATTACCTGTACCACCTGATGAACATGATCGCGGAAGGGGTATTCGAAAGAGTGCCCGGCCTCAAGTTCGTCTGGGCCGACGGGGCGGCCGACCTGCTGACGCCGTTCATCTGGCGGATGGACTGCTTCGGTCGGCCGCACCTGGAGCAGACCCCGTGGGCACCCCGAATGCCCAGCGAATACCTGCCTGGTCACGTGTTCTTCGTCCAGGGCAGTCTCGACGGCCCCGGTGACACCGATTTTGCAGGCGAGTGGTTCGGCTTCACCGGTAAGGAAGACATGGTGATGTTCGGCTCCAGCTACCCGCACTGGCATGGCAGCGACCTGACGGTACCGAGCGCCTTCACCGCTGAGCAACGCGACAAGTTGTGCTGGCGCAACGCCGCAAAGCTCTACGGCATAGACATTCCGGCCAATCTCGTCGCACAGTAGAAGCAGGGCTGATGAGCGATTGCGCGAAGAAGAGAACATCTCGTAGGAGGCCACGATGACGGTAACCGATATCAAGGCTCGGGTTCCCGCCGCCGAGCGAATCGCTGTCCGGTGCGTCGACTCCGACGTCCATCCCGTGCCCCGGCGCGGCGAATTGATCGACTACGTCCCGGAGCCCTGGCGCAGCAAGTACATTCTCGACCACAAGGTGGGCGAGCGGATCTACTATGACGCTCCCGACTATGCACACGCCTACGCGATGCGTGCGGACACCTTCCCGGCCGACGGCGAATTCGCAGGCAGCGATCCGGATCTGGCGTTCAGGCAGTTGATCATGGAGGCGGGTTCAGACATCGCGATCCTCGAACCCGGCGCTTATCCGTCCCGACTGCCGAAGGTAAACCACGCGATATCGTGCGCGTTGAATGACTGGCAGGCCAATCACTGGCTTGACACTCACAACAACTGGCACCAGCGGTGGCGGGGCTCGATCTGCGCCGCGATCGAAGAGCCGGAATTGGCCGCTGGCGAAATTGAGCGCTGGGCCGGCCACCCCTACATGGGGCAGATCCTGATCAAGGCCGAGCCCCGTCCGTCATGGGGCCATCCGAAGTACGACCCCATCTGGGCCGCCGCCACAAAGCACGACATCACCGTCAGCTGCCACCTGTCGCGAAGCAGTCACGAAGAGCTGCCGATGCCGCCGGTCGGACTACCCAGCTACAACCACGACTTCATGGTCACCTACTCGCTGCTGGCGGCGAATCAAGTGATGAGCCTCATCTTCGACGGCGTCTTCGACCGGTTCCCGACGCTACGAATCGTGTTGGTGGAGCACGCGTTCAACTGGATCCTGCCGCTGATGTGGCGGATGGACGCCATCTACGAAGCACGCAAGTCGCGTGTCGACATCAGGCGCAAGCCGTCGGAATACGTCAAGGACCACATCAAGTTCACCACGCAGCCCCTGGACTACCCAGAAGACAAGACGGAGCTCATGCGCGCGTTCGAGTGGATGGAGTGCGACAAGATCCTCTTGTATTCGTCCGACTACCCGCACTGGACCTTCGACGATCCACGTTGGCTCGTCAAGCACCTGCCGGAGCATGCCCGTGAAAACATCATGTTCCGCAACGGCATTAAGACGTACCACCTTCCGGATACTGTGCCTGTTCTTGAGGGCCAGACGCGGGTGTTCTAAGGGTGCCAGAAGAGACCAAACCGCCCCGGCTGGCGCAGGGGCGTGAGCATGTCGTCGCAACGGTCGACGAAATTCCGCCCGGCACACACAAACTCGTACCGATCGGGCGTCATGGGGTCGGCGTGTACAACGTCAACGGGACGTTCTACGCGATCGCGAACTACTGCCCACATGAAGGTGGCCCGCTGTGCTCGGGACGCGTGCGCGGCAGAACCATCGTCGACGAGAGTGTCCCAGGTGACGCCATTATGGTCCGCGATCTGGAGTTCATCTACTGCCCTTGGCATCAGTGGGGTTTCGAGCTGGCAACCGGTACTACGGCCGTAAAGCCCGAATGGAGCATCCGCACCTACCCGGTCCGGGTCGTCGGTAACGATGTGTTGGTGATGGCGTGACGGAGAAATCGATCCAGATCAATGGTGGCAGCGTCGTCTACGAAATCCTGGGCAAGACAGGTGATCTCATCGTGCTGACCCCGGGCGGCCGGTTCAGCAAGGACGTCCCCGGCCTGCGGCCGCTGGCACAGGCGTTGGTCAAAGGCGGCCACCGGGTATTGCTGTGGGACCGACCCAACTGCGGGGCATCCGACGTTCAGTTTTATGGGAAGAGCGAATCCCACATGCGAGCCGAGACGTTGCATGACCTGCTGACCGCGCTCGACACAGGACCCTGCATCATCGCCGGCGGATCCGGCGGCGCCAGGGATTCGATGCTGACCAC
>Ga0306920_100014475_pt1 | contig 10770 bp, 10 predicted proteins | sample flu12Cox44000170_FD_204666 | JGI IMG/M metagenome (GOLD analysis project Ga0306920, IMG submission 204666) | Lab enrichment of tropical soil microbial communities from Luquillo Experimental Forest, Puerto Rico - flux4day.12C.oxic.44.000.170 (v2)... | ecosystem: Environmental > Terrestrial >... | reverse complement strand
CGGCTCAAGTAAATGACGACTACGGCTTGCGGAATGTAGAAGAGCACAATCGCCAGCAGCCAGAAGAAGAGGTGCACCTGTCCGAGTTTCGCCGCGGTACCGACCCAGCTCGAACCAACTACGAAAAGAATCTGTGTCAGAACGAGATCGCGCAAAGCCAGCGGCTTTTTGAGAGCGGCGCTTTTTTGTTCAACGTCGCGTTCAGCGCGATCGAGCTGGCTGATCACGCGCCAAATTGTAGGGCATGCGCCTCTCTTGCCCACCGAAAACTGGCAGGCGCGGCGCCCGCCCTGCAATTTAGCACCGACTAGTCCCCTTGCGATTTTATCGGCGGCGCTGGTTCGTTGCGAAATTCGCGGTGACGGATTTTGCCGCCCGCATACGCAATGTAGGAGCCAGAGCCTAACAAGACCGCTCCGAGCAATGCGACCGCGACTGCGAGCGGAACGGACGATTTCGACCAACGCAACGGAACGATGATGGCCGCAATGCTTAGTGCTGCGACCAGATAGAAGAGGTAAATCAATTTCTGAGCGCGATCCTGGTGCTCGTCGAGCCAGGCATGACCATCATCATCCGTCATGGCCAGCACACGATCGTATGCTTGTTCGCCAAACTCATAGACCGGCCACGCGGAAATCGAGGTGATGAAAATGAGAATCAACGTGACGATGAGCGCTCGGCGGCTTTTTGAAATCAGAGCGGCGATAAGACCGATCCAGCTGATAAGCAGCCCGTAAACGGGCAGCGGGTTGAGCAACACGTGAACGTATTCCGGCTGTCGCAAACCGCGAAGAAACCCGTCGATCATAGCTTGCCTGTCCACTGGGTTCCTTGCACGTGCGCAGATTGCCGCTCTTCTTCCGGCAAGAATTTTTTCCAGTCCGCGATGGTAAAATGCCACCATTCGGTGCGCATTCCCCAAAAGCCTGCGCGATGCATTGCCCATTGCAGCAAACGCACGTGACCGAGGACTTCGAAAGATGGACCCGTGTAACGCCACATTGCAGCAGGCGTAAAATCGTCAAAATCACTCGGCATGCTAACGGGGCGATTCCAGGAGTCCACCAGGGTAGCGTCGACGGCGATTCCCCAGCTGTGCAGCGAACCGACGCCCACTTCAGGGTTCGCAACATAGTCACTGTTGTGCGACGCTTTCCAAAGCTTTGTTTGTACGCTTACCGGTCGATAGGCGTCCCAGATTTTCAGTCCATATTCGTAATCACGAAGAAGCGTTTGCGCCTTACTTAAAGCTGCGGCGACCTCAGGCCGGGCAAGAGCGCGCGTACCCTGAGGGTAAAGCGGATGCTTGAGAAAATTGTTATTTCCCGCGTAGCGCAATTCTACCACGATCGTTGGGTCGACCGATCGAATATCAACAAGAGGGCCTTCAGCATTTGCGTTGGTTGGCTTGAGGACTGCCACCAAAGCAACAAACAGCGAAGTCCAAATCTTGTTGTGAGATCCGCGCATTGTTGATTAATCCTCTGCCACGGACGCTTCCGGAACATCTGTTCCGGCCAAACGCTCGAGAAGAAGGCGTGCACTGTCGTCTGGCATCGTGAAACGCAATTCGAGATTGGAGCTGCCCTGTGTTTGGATTTCCGGCGGCTGCGAGTAAAGCAACAACGGCGAGTCAGGCAAGCGAAGCCATTGCTCCGGATTGCTGCGCAGATCGCGCGCGACGCCGGCGGCGTTTTTAGGAGCATTCACCTTGATAAGGATTCTGGCTTTTACTGGATTTTGCAGGTTCACTGCAAGGCCGATCAGTTGCGAGGCACCGAGTAATTCGCTCGAAAAGATTGGATGGAAAACGCGGGACAAATCCGGTGGATCACGGGATATGAGCCGCAGGGCGCTCTCGTGATCGAGAGCCTGAAAACGATCGAACAGCTGCCCGGTGATCTTCAGGTCGGGCTTCATTCCAAGCCGCACGAGCACCAGCTCATCTACTTGTTCTGGCGCACCGACAGCAAGCGTCGCCGGTCCGACGCGGGCCACGGCAAAATCCGGCTTAACAGCTGTACCCCCCGGCGCGCCGGAGCTTTGCGAAGGCGGCTCGGCGGAGCTGGGCTGTCGCTCCCAAACGGGCAAACCGTTGATCGAGCGCCTTCGGAAATTTCTGTCATCGGCGACGGAACGAATTACTTTGGCAAGACCGCGGCGGCTTTGGACCAGGTTAAACTCTTTAGTCTCACCGGTCTCGTTCGTCGTGAGCGCGCGGGTAATGCGCGCTGTATCGCGGGATGGGTTTAACCCCGGAACGGAAGCGGCGGGGCCGATCAATCCCGGCCAGAGCTTGGGCTTCGCGTCGCGCCAGCGCTTTGCGAGGTTTGCGCGTTCGAATTGATCCGCGTTAATCGACAGGATGGTGTCGGTTTCCTGCGGAAGCCATTCGCGTCCGCGCGGCGATTGGAAAACAACTAGCAACGTGATCGCCAGTAGAACCAGCACAGAAAACGCGCTGAAGTAAAACTTCCGCAACTCTTGTTTATCGATCTGACTGGAGAGCTGGGCCAGCTCCGCCTGATGCTTTAACTGCACATCTACGGCCCCTCTGCGACGATGCGCTTCCTGGAGCAGATGCGGCGCATTCGGCGGAGCAACACCCTTTTCAGCCAAATGCCGGCCGATGCTCAAATACGCTGGATTCTTTCGTTCTTCGACATTCTGATGGCGCGTCCGAGCTTCGCGCGCTGCTTGTTCCTGGGTCCGAATGCTCTCAGCCAGTTTGCGGTCGCGCGCCTCAAAATCGCTCCGCGTGCGTGCAATGTTTTTTTCGACCGCGGCAAGTTCGGATTCAGCAGTGGTCAACTTTTCCTTCGCGGTGCGCACCGCGTCGGTGCTGCCCATGCGTGCTCGCACAAGTTCAGCGCGTTCGTCCGGAAGACGCGCCCGTTTTGCCATGATTCCTGCAGAGAGCGTTTCGAGATCGGGAGGAGCTGGATCAAGCGCGTGCAGATCGGAAAGTTGTTTCAAAAGATCGCGATCGGCAGCTTCGCTTTCCTGAATACGCCGCTCCACGCTGGCAAGCTCTCGTTCGCACACCTCTGCCGTGCTCTTCGCCTGGTTGCGCTTTTGAAAAAGCGGTTTTTTCTCTGCTTCTAGTTTCGCAATTGCGTTCGTCTGCTCACGCGCGATTTGGTGGCGTTCTTCTTGAATTCGTTTTATTCCTTCGTCAATGCGCGCGATCCGCAGCGCGACTTCTTTCTGCTCCTGCTCCAGCTTCTTTAGTGCAACGATCTCGTTGCGCAGCTCAGGAAAATTTGCCGCCTGCGCTGTCCCCTCGCGTCCGAGGTTAATTTCACTTCTTTGCAGAAGACGCCGGTCGTGTCGCAGCGCTATACGCGCCCTCTGACGCTTGAGCTTTAAGGCTAATTCCCGAAAGCCTGTGCGAATGAAGCTCACGACAAAACGCTATACGAACCCGGAAACGGAAAAAGATTTTTCATGTGCCGTAGGAGTTGCACGGGACAGATGTTGTTATTCCTCAGGTGCTGCCAGCTTTGCCAGCACACTGAAATCCTCCAGCGTCGTTGTGTCACCAATGACTTTTGCTCCGCTAGCAATTTCTTTGAGAAGCCGTCGCATGATCTTGCCGCTGCGCGTTTTTGGAAGCGCTTCGGCAAAACGCACTTCATCTGGTTTTGCAATTGCGCCAATATGTTTGCTGACGTGATCGCGCAGTTCGTCTTTCAGTGCGCGACTGACCTCATTTCCGCTCTTCACTGTGACAAACGCGACGACGCCCTGACCCTTTAATTCATCCGGTCTGCCGACCACCGCCGCCTCTGCGACTCGCGGGTGACTGACAAGCGCGCTTTCGATTTCCGATGTGCCGAGTCTGTGACCGGCCACGTTCAGAACGTCATCAATACGGCCGACGATCCAAAAATAACCGTCTTGATCGCGCCGCGCGCCGTCGCCCGTGAGATAATTACCTTTGAATTCGCTCCAGTATTGCTGTCGGTACCGAGCTTTGTCGCCGTAGATCGTGCGCAACATCGCAGGCCACGGCCGGCGAATAATCAATTTCCCTCCGATATTCGGGCCGACTTCCTGCCCCTTTGCGTCGACGACGACTGGGTCGACGCCAAAGAACGGAAGCGTGGCGCTACCGGGCTTGGTTGGTATCGCGCCCGGAAGAGGAGTGATCAGGATCGAGCCAGTCTCGGTTTGCCACCACGTATCCACTATGGGACAACGCCCGCCGCCAATTGTTTTGTGATACCACATCCAGGCTTCCGGATTGATCGGTTCGCCGACGGTGCCTAACAACCGTAGCGACGAGAGATCGTGCTTCGTGACCCAATCGTCGCCCCAACGGATAAATGCACGGATCGCCGTCGGCGCGGTATAAAGGATATTGATCCGATACTCTTCGATGATTTTCCAAAACCGATCGGGCTCCGGCCAGTTCGGTGCTCCCTCGTACATAACAACAGTTGCGCCATTCGCGAGCGGACCATAGACGATGTAGCTGTGCCCGGTGACCCACCCCACATCGGCTGTGCACCAAAAGATGTCCTCATCGCGGATATCGAAGACGTATTTGGTAGTGCAATAAACATTGAGGAGATAACCGCCGCTGGTGTGCAAAATCCCCTTCGGTTTGCCGGTCGAACCGCTGGTGTAGAGAAGGTAAAGCGGATGCTCGCTGTCGAGCGGCGCGGGCGGGCAGTTAGCGTCCACGTATTCCAGTTCTCGATGCCACCAAACGTCGCGGCCTTCTTCCATGTGGATGTCGTTTGCTGCGCGGCGAAAAACGATTACACGCCGGACTGAGGTGCCGTCGCGGAGCGCGTCGTCCACGTTTTTCTTTAGCGGCACAATCCCTCCGCGACGATAGGCGCCATCGGCGGTGACGAGCGCGATCGCGCCGCTGTCGTTAATCCGGTCACGAATGCTCTCGGAACTGAATCCCCCGAAGACCACTGAATGCACCGCGCCGATTCGCGCGCAGGCCAGCATCGCAATCGCCGCCTCGGGAATGTTCGGCAGATAAATGATGACGCGGTCGCCTTTTTTGATGTTGTTCCGCTTGAGCACATTCGCGAAACAGCAGACTTCTCGATGCAGCTGCTGATAGGTGAACGTGCGCTTATCGCCGGGTTCGCCTTCCCAAATTATTGCCGCTTTGTTCCGACGCGGCCCGGTGATATGACGGTCCAGGCAGTTCTCCGAAACGTTCAGTTTCCCGCCCACGAACCATTTCGCGAACGGAGGTTTCCATTCGACAACCTTCTTCCACGGTGTGCGCCAGACCAGCTCCTTTGCTTCGCGTGTCCAGAACTTGGCAGGCTGCCGGATCGATTCCCGATACATTCGCCGGTATTGAGCCAGGTTCTTGATCCGCGCTTGACTGCTGAAACCCGGTGTCGGCTTGAAAACGCGTTTTTCGACCAGGTGCGATTCAATGTTGTCATGCATGGGCAGTCCCTAATATGCGCAAGAACTTTTCAGGGCAAGCCCGCGCTTGCTTTGTAGCCATCAGTTCGCCGCAGGACGAATCCGTCCGGTGTGCGGACCTCTGACCGGTCAAACGTCATTGGTTATGCGTTGGACGGCCCACAGGGCCGTGGCTACACGTTAAAGATGCTCGAACCGTTGCCCGACGAGTATTTCATGCGTGACGCGTTGCGACAGGCGCAGAAAGCATACGCGGCGGACGAAGTGCCAGTCGGCGCGGTGGTTGTGCGCGACGGCAAAATCATCGCACGCGCGCATAACCAGGTCGAGTTGCTCAAGGACGCAACCGCGCATGCCGAAATGCTGGCGCTAACAGAGGCAGAGGCGGCCGTTGGTGATTGGCGTCTAACAGATTGCGATCTTTATGTGACCAAAGAGCCGTGCGCAATGTGTGCAGGGGCACTTGTGCACACGCGAATCCGGCGCCTGATTTTCGGCTGTCCAGATATCTCAGCCGGAGCCACCGGCAGTATGATGAACCTCCTGCAAATGCCGACCTTGAATCACCGATCTGAAATCACGTCCGGCGTTTTGCAAAACGAATGCGCTGCAATTTTGCAAGATTTTTTCCGGAAACGCCGCGAGGGACCAGCGGGATAATTCGGGCTTAGGCAAAAAAAAGCTGGCTTGGAATCGCTCCCAAACCAGCCAATTAACCTCACTAACGCGTGCGCCTTTAGTAGCGATAGTAACGTTTGTGATGCTTGTGATATCGGTGGCCACGGTAGTAGTACGGCCGCCCGGTGTAGTAATACGTTCGGTAATATGGATAACCCCCGTAGTAGCTGTAATAGCTGCGCGGGTAGTAACCATAATATCCCGGATAACCGTAGTAACTGTAGCGGTATGCGGGGTAACCGATTCCGATGCCGACTGGTCCGACTCCGACTGAAACCTGAGCGTCAGCTTGTTTTGCCGGAACCAGAGCCAACCCGATTACTACCAATGGAAGTAAAAGAAGTTTTTTCATACGTTTCCTCCCTGTTTGTTCGTTTGCGAGGAATCCAAACTCCTGCCAAGGAGTGCATCGGCGCATGTGAAAATCGCGCCTTTTCCTCTTTTTAAATATGATTCGGATTCCAGCAGCCTCGCGGTTCCCGCACGGAAAAAAAAGGGGCTAAAATTTCGGTTCGTGATCTGGAGGATTTCCAATCACGTTGCGTATCTTGGAATGCCGCTATGCAGACTTACTCGCTGTGGTGAGTGTGGTGGCGATAATGATGGTGATACGTCCGATGCGCGGTGTACCGATGGGTTGGCGGCGCGGAATAATAGGCATATGGATTTCCGGCGTACGGATAGTAGTGGACGTACGGATGCCGATAGTACCCGTAAGGATAATAATTGAGGTAGCTCGGAGAAGCGTAGTATCCGCCCGGAAATCCAAAACTGAGGCCCTCAGTTCTGGGAACCAGGACAGTCGTCTCAGTCTGAGCATCAGAACGCTGGACTGGAACCAGGACTAATCCGCTTATCGCCAGAACGGTTAAGATAAGTTTTTGCATGACTTTGCCTTTCGTTTGTCCCTTTTCTTTCTTGTTTTGCGAGGGATCGACACCTGCTGATGAGTTTCCTCGATCCATTCAGGAAAGCATCTCTCGCATTATCTGATTCGGGCAAAGCAGCTTCTGCGGTTCCCGAAAGACCACAAAAATAAATAGCGATTAGCAATCGCCTTTGGCGAACGCTGATCGCTTAAGGGACGCACGCAATTACGTTACGCGTCACCGACGTTCGAAATACGAAACTATATTGGGGAGTTAACAACATTTCGCCATCTCGTTAAAGGCAAGGACATTATGATCGCCAACCTTGCTTACTGCACGCCGGAGCGCACGGTGCGGCAAGCAGCCGAGATGATGGTCAGGCATGACTGCGGTGAGATTGCTATAGTCGAAAGCGTCGAGAACTTGAAACCGATTGGTGTGATCACCGATCGCAATATTGCGTCGCGACCAGTGGCCGCGGGCAAAAGCCCGACGCGAACGAGCGTACACGATGCCATGTTGGGCCATTTGTGACGGTTACACGCGCGTCTTTCTATGGTGCTTTAGCGTTAGCATTAAAAGGAGTAAATTAGCGGATGAAACAACACGAAGTCACTGTTCCTCAAATCGGTCTCATCGCGGGCACGCGCGCAATGCTTGGCGCTGGAATCGCGTTGTTGCTTTCTGAAAAGCTAAGCGGCGAGCAGAGGCGAGCTATCGGCTGGACGCTGGTCGCCGTCGGCGCGTTAACGACGATCCCACTCGCGTTGCAGTTGTTGAGTCACGACGAATGACCGCGGCGGAGCCCTCGCACACGAAGTCCGCCCGCGCAAAGATAAACGCGGCGTCGATCTAATTTCCGACGCGCTGCCATTCGGTCGGCTTTGGTTATGGTCAACGCATTGCCGTTGCCAAAAGAGATGTTGACGGGAAATGGAAATTCGGGCTCGATTTGGCCATATGAAAACAAAAACGACTGGACTCATTCCTGCGCTTTGCTTTTTCGCGACTGCAGTGTGCTTCGCCGACGATCCACAGATGGGCACTTGGAAACTGAACGAAGCCAAATCGAAATTCGCCCCAGGGGTGCCGAAGAACCACACGGTTATGTATGAGGCTACCGGTGGCAACGTGAAAATCACCGTTGACGGCATCGATAAGGACGGCAAGCCGACGCACAATGAGTGGACCGGCAAGTTCGACGGGAAAGACTATCCCGTCACCGGTGACCCCACTTCAGACATGCGGTCGTACACGAACGTTGCTAACCGCGTGTTGAAAATGACGATCAAGAAAGATGGAAAGGTGACTGTCACCGGACGAATTGTGGTGTCGGCCGATGGCAAGTCCCGCATTGTTACCACGAGCGAAGCGGGTGCGGAAGGCAAGAGCCTGAGAAACAGGTCGGTATACGAAAAGCAGTGAACGGAGCAATCACTCCACTGGCTTGCTATTGGGCATTGGATGGTTTGCCGACAGGCGGCTTGGTCAAGCGCATTACCTCTCTTGATGCGCTTTCATCGTGACTACACTATCCGAAGTTTACAGCCGTTCAGATGATGTTGTGATTCGCGTTTGCGATGACACTGCCAACATCATCGAGACGCACGAGCACAAGGGCGATTTCAAAGAGTGGTAGTCGCTCGACAGCTTTACTGATTGTTTGGGACCCGTTGGCGGTGCAGGTTTCTTACCCGTGTTGCGGCGGGCCCACGGGGAACTGCGGCGGGCCTTGGGGCATCTGCGGCGGGCCCGAGGGCGTTCCCCCACTGAGCCCTTTACCCCCAACACCACCTTTGGCGTCTTTCCTTGGTTTCAGGTCACGCACTTTGGTCGTCTTGGTTCCTTTTTTCCTTGCTATCTTATTTCTCCTTTGTTGTTGGTTTACGTTGTGTCAATTCAACACGGTTTGTGGTGCAGGCTTATTCAATTCAAGCTGTGCGCTCACTTTCTGCAGACCGGCAGTAAGCGCTTCAATTTGCTTTTGCTGCTTAGCAATGGTCGCCGCTTGCTTTTGTAGTTCCTGACCCTGTTCTTGCACTGTGCGATGCTCTTTCAGAAACTCGTTGAGCAACATCGCGTTCACGGCATCGTAACGGACGGCGAATGGTTTTCCTTCCTTAGCGGGCACGACTAAATCGGGGTTTACAGCGGCCACTTCCTCGGCAACCAAACCAAACTGCGGTGTGTTTGTCTTGTCGCTCTTGTAATGAAACGTGACCGGTTTAAGCGCCAGGACGGCTTCGCTAGCTTTCTCCATAGTAGCGATGTCTTTTTTGAACCGCTCCGAGGAAGCGGCTGTGCCCAGCTGGCCGTCAGCAGATACAATGACCGGCGCGGTGGTGCCGTTTTGAGTAGTTACGCCATAGACATTACTGATCCAAGTGGTGTTGCTCACATCCGAACCAAAGGAGCCGATACATATAACGTTGTTGGCCGTGGCGACGCCGACGCCAGCATTCATGCCAAGGGCGGTGTTATTGTTGCCGGTGGTGTTGTTACCAAGCGCATAAAGGCCATAGGCAGTGTTCGAATTGCCAGTGGTGTTGCTCAAGAGTGTCTCAAAACCGGTGGCCGTGTTGCTGTTGCCTCCGATGTCGGTGGCGTGAAAAAGCGCGAAACTACCAATGGCTGTGTTACAGCACCCGATCGTGTTGCTTAAAAGCGCCCCAGCCCCAATGGCCGTATTCGAATCTGCGGTGTTGAAATGGAGCGAACCGGCGCCAACAGCAGTGTTCAAGTTCCCGGCAGTGTTCGCAAAAAGCGAATGCCAACCGGTTGCTGTGTTGCCAACACCGGTGGTGAGATTTTGAAGAGCGCTACTCCCTTCTGCTGTAGTGAACCTGGGATAACCTCCATCGGGTGCGGGACTGACAGCTTGCGCTTTTTGTAAAAGGGCGAGGCAAGCGAGCACGAGCAGGATGAGAAATGGCGCCGTTGATCTTTTGAACTGAATCAATCGATTCATAATAGTTCTTCCTTTCTTTTGTCCCCGCTAAGTGATTGTTGCGATTGCAGGGTCCGGAAAAGGCGGAGAACCTAGCGGGGGAAGTGTCCTCCGCCTGATTCGAGATCCGATTGATGTGAGGCGTTTGTAAGAAAAGAATCCGCAAGCTGTAAAGTTAGGCGCTGCCTAATTTTCATGTAGAGTGTCGTCTGATACCGCTACGATGCCGTGATTCGCGTTTACGATGCGGCTGGCAACGTGATCGAAACGCTGAAAGTGCCGCCCCCACACCCCACAGGTGTGAGAGGCGGCTGTTCCCCCCAGAACAGGGATGATGGAGTGATGCGCCGGTTTTGCCTTGGGGTGCATACCTACACTCCGCCCACCCCAACACCCGTTTAACCAGACCGATCCCTTAGGTCAAAACAAATTGCTTATGAATACGAAGTCCGCCCGCGCAAAGATAAACACGACGTCGATCTAATTTCCGATGCGCTGCCATTCGGGCGGCTCTTGTATGGCGAACCAAACGCGACCAGCAACGCAATCTACTCCTCTGCGCATCGCTTAGGATTTCGTTTTTTTTGGGGCACATAACGCCATGTGCTTGGGGTGTCCGCGGTGCCAGTGCCGCCTGATGGGTTTGGATTGCCCGAAAGACCGCCGCCCCCTTTGACGTCTTTCACTGGCTTCAGGTCACGAACTTTGATGTCCTTTTTGACTCGGGGGCGCCAAGCGGAGCGGATCACTTGGATGTCCCTTTTGACTCGCCGCCAAAGGGAGCGAATCACTTCGATGTTTGGGATTTTGGTATTCATGCCAAAATGGACTTGGCAGGCGAATTCCATCGCGTATCCGACTCTCGGA
>Ga0306920_100014474_pt1 | contig 10770 bp, 2 predicted proteins | sample flu12Cox44000170_FD_204666 | JGI IMG/M metagenome (GOLD analysis project Ga0306920, IMG submission 204666) | Lab enrichment of tropical soil microbial communities from Luquillo Experimental Forest, Puerto Rico - flux4day.12C.oxic.44.000.170 (v2)... | ecosystem: Environmental > Terrestrial >... | reverse complement strand
GCACGCTTTCCTTTCCGATTTCGCCGACACACTTTCGCGACTAGACATCAACCATCGGCATTACTGGGTTGGTACGTTCTACGCCTTGCTACTTCCCCCGGAAGTCCGACGGGCGCAAGCTACCTACTTCACACCGCCACATCTCTCAGAAGCTCTGCTGCGTCTCGTCTCCAGCGCAGGCTTCGACCCCCTCTGCCATAGCGCCATCGATCCGGCCGCAGGCGGCGCCGCATTCCTTTCAACGCTTGCGGCGAAGATGCGAGCCTCCGGCGCAACGCAGCGGGATATACTGCGCCGATTACGCGGCGTAGAGATTGATCGCGGGCTAGCTCGGCTATCGGAAGAACTTATATCTGCCCGCATTAAGTATCCCATCCCTTGCGGATCATTGGTGACTGCGAAGGATGCTCTTCGCGCGCGATTGTCTGACGCCTACGACCTTGTCATCGCCAATCCACCTTATGGACGCGTCTTTCCGGGAGAGCTGCGTAGCAACGCGTGGCAGGATGTTTGCCATCCGGGCCACATCAACAGGTACGCACTATTTGCTGAGCTATGCTTCCGCCTCGCGAAACCCGGCGCGCTGATCGCCCTCGTTCTTCCCTCAAGCTTTATTGCAGGGCCTCTCTACGGACGTCTGCGAACCTTCATGCGCGAAAACGGTCAGGTCCTGACGCTAGGGTCCGTCACAACCCGCGACGACGTATTTGTCGACGTGGCTCAGGATGTCTCGATCGTGGTCCTAAGAGCAGGCACACCACATCGCGTGGACCAAGCGGTGTCGTTTGGTAAAGTTGGGGCCTTCGGTCCCTTCAGGCCAAGTGCGGCCTGCATTCTGCCCGATGACCTCGACGAGCCTTGGATGATCGCCGGCAAGCAGCGGGGGACCGTCGGCGGCGGCGCTTCCCTCGTTGATTATGGCGCCGTCTTGCGCACTGGCTATTTCGTCTGGAATCGCGAAGGCGATCGAATGAGACGAGGCCAGCGGTCCAAGCTCGATCTCCCGCTAATTTGGGCGTGCAACATCCGCCCCAACCGGTTTTGCCGTCCACGCGCTAAGAAAAGGACAGGTACTGACTTCGTTCACTTCAGCGAGGACTCACCCGCGATCGTGAGAACGAACGCGATCGTGATCCAGCGCACCACCAATAGCTCACAGCCGCGGCGCCTCATCGCCGCTCGCGTATCACCTTCTGTCTTGAAGCGGTGGGGCGGATTTGTTTCTGAAAATCACACCATTGTTGTCACCGCTCCAAACGTGGGCACGCTCAATGCGCTCTGTTTTCTTCTGAATTCCGCCGCTGTCGATGCGCGGTACCGACAGCTGTCAGGCACAGCGAGCATCTCAGTCAATTTGCTCCGCGAGGTCGATCTGCCTGCGCCCGAAGCTCTGTTCCAAGCCATCGCCGAACTTGGTTATTGCGAAGCTGCGATTGCGCGTGCCTATGCTATTTCCAAACCCCACGATCGAAGGCGTCCGCATGAAGTCAAGGCCCTTTGATCCCAAACGCGATCCGCATGCCCGTCATCCATCGCATCAGGAGCGGCTGGAGCAGGCAAGTCGCGCCCGCTGCGACCAGCTGGAATCGTACTCGCGCCAGATTGCCGAGCGCGCGGCTAGGCTACAAGCCGAGAAGCAGGCCAACGACTCCCATCCCGCACGTGATGGATCAGCCTATTGTGCTGCTCTGGCTGCGATTCCTTTCTTGCGCTCCGAAGAAACGGCGAAGCTAACCGTCAGTGCTCCCTATTTGCTCCTCGTGGAGATTGCAGCCCGCTGTATGCAGGACAAGACGCGACATGCGGTCCTGTGCTGGCCCGAGTTCGATGCTTCACCGGCAGCGCTCGCCGCCTTGCTTGCGCTTGCCGACAACGCGGCGACGCCTGCGACCCGCCATGACAATCTCGATACGCGCGCACCTCCGCTCGGCCTGCGTGCTCTTATCTTTCCATACGCCCGAAGCGCCCATCGGCCTTTGCGACACGTCTATGTCGATAAGGATGCAGTAGGGCGCCTCCATACCTTGCACCAGGTCCGCGCCACGCGGCCCGGCGAGGACCCCGCCTTGGCGGATTACCACAAGACTCTGGCCCGGACGAAAATGCTGACGGGCAAGGCGCTCGACGGCAACACGTACGACGAATTCCGGCATCCGTGTCTCGACGAGATGCTTCCTTCTGGCCCGTGCACCGACCAACAAGGCCGGAGCGAACTCCTTTGGCGCGTTCGAACCAAGACGGATCTACGCAAGATCAGCCGTTCCGGCCAAGCCGATAACCCTGCCACCGCCAGATTCTACCTCTTCGGCCTTCGTGCATCCGACGGGCAACGGCCCGCTTTGCGCGCGCTCGGCAAGAGGCTGGATATCGTATTTCTCGATCTTTCGCAGGCGAGCCGCAACCGGCTCGGCCGGAATTGGGTGGCCCGTGTTCAGGCGTTTCTTGCTGATCTGGACCAGCAGATCGGGCCAGTCGCGACTATCGCATTGACGGATGATCCGTGGACTTTCGATCGATTGAGATTTGAAGCTCTACGCCGGTCTCCTGCCGCCAAAGGCCGCGTAAAGCCTGAACCGTCCAGCATCATCTTTGCCAGCGGCTCTGAGCTTGTCGTTACCGCCCAGCCGATGGCCGCCGACTACAGCGACCTTGTTAAGCAGGATGCCATTGGATTTTCCGGAGAAGTCGAGGCGCTACTCCGCCATATTCGTGCCGATGCGCGGACAGCCGCGACCTTGAATGACGCTCGAACCGCCGATCTCTTGCATCGCCTGGCAGGCACCATTCGCCGCTGCGCGTCCTTGCCGGGATCGCGGGACAATCTTGCGACATATGTCGAGCACGAAGTCGGTGGACTGGCAGCAGCGGACCTTCTCGCGTCCTACCGTGTCACACCCCTGATTGCCGAGCTAAAGGGTGCGCTCGGCCCCTGGCCCCAGCACGAGCATGCGGAGCTGGTCGACCTCTGCACCAACGTTGAAAGGGTTTGGAACAATACCGCCCAGCTCACCCCCATGGCGCCTTTGTTGTGCGATACCGTCAAGAAATTCTTGCGTGCCAGCTCGCGAACCGCCGTCCTCTTCCGCAACGATATGCTTGCGGATTTCGCATCGCACGCGCTTCGCGCTGACGACGAAATTGGCGAGCAGATCGAGAGCCGGATTGAGAAAAATATGCTCCTTCTGATCGATGACGGCGGCCTTGACGACGTGACGAAGCTTCCCAAGCCCGAAAGAAATCACATCAAGACGCTCATTTGTGTCGCCCCGACGCGTTCCCGCGTTTTGTCGCTTCTCGCGCGTCCATGGCTGCCCGACAACCTCATCGTACTGGCAGACAGCGACACGCTGCGCAGTGCAGCCCATGACGCCGCTAGGCTCGCCACATATTCTGAGCTGGCGGCGATCCACAGCCGCCTGCGCGCATTCGCGGACAAAGCAGCGCACGCGGTCCACCGGCTCACGGGCGCAAGCGATGCCGGCCTTGATGATGAGATTGCCGATGAGATCGAGTTTCCCGCCAGTAGCGTGGTGAATTTGGCCGGCCAGGTTCGTCCCGACCAGCCGACCATTCGATTGACCCTCTCGGGCGACCAGATCGTCATCGCACGCCCGGGGACCAAGCTCATCCTCTTTGATCGCTCTCGTGCCGTGCCCATGTTCACCGAATGCGAAGCGAAGGACATCGAAATCGGTGATCGTGTTTGCGTGATTGGTGATGCCTTCTTGCAGATGGCTCGGCCGCTACTAAACATCACCGCACGGGCAGCCGAAGAAATCCGGGACTATCATCAACTTGTTCTCGAACGGCTTGCCCGCATTCCCGCAGCGTCCGACCACGAGCGGCTGGAGCGCATTGTCGCCGCGATGGCGCTTCCCGGCGTCACGACGCAGCGGGCGAGCTACTGGATTGATCTTCGGCAGCAGCTTGACGTCCCGTTGCATGAAGTCGTGCCCCATGCGCCACGCGATCGCGCAACGTTTCTTGCATTCATGCGCGCATTGGGCATCAGCGAAGCCATCGCTTCCCGGTTCTGGACATGGGCCGTCATTGCACAACGCACTAGCCGCGTCCGCGCGGCAATGAACTTCCATGACGCCTATCGGTCAATCCTCATCGACACCTATGCAGCGCAGTCGCGACATCCCGATCGTGCCCGCGACATCCGCCGTCTGAAAGCCGCCGCAGAAGATTTTGTCGCGGTCGTCCAGCAAAAGATCGAGCAACGAGGCGAGCATGATCGGACTTGACGTGTCGCAGCTTGCCGCCATCCCCCAAGAATTGAAGGAGGGGGTGTGCAACGCCCTCGTCAACCTGACGGTAGCACGTATCTCCGGAAGCGAGCCAGAACGCCGCATTCTCTTCGGCAGGTCACCGCGCCGCTCTATCGTGTCCGGTCAGCTGCTACCGCGCTTTGACCCCACGGGCCAAGACGACGAGACATCCGACATCCGCATTGCCGCCCTTGGCATGGACTTCTATCTTGACGCCCATGCCGAGGGAGCGTCCACGGTCACACCCCGGTTCTCCGTTTACATCCGCGCCTTTCCGGATTGGCCCGAGATCGCCGATGAAGCGCTCGGCCTCGATATCGATTTCAAACTACAGCCGGCCGTCCAGGCTGCGATTGACGCGCGCATCGCCCAGCTTCGAGGCCTGCGTTTCACAGAAGCAGGTGTGGCAACCCCCGACTGGCCCAGCCTCAATCCGGAGCAACGCCAGCGCATCCGACTAAGGCGTTCCGAAATCCAGGTCGAGGTGCGCCGACAAGCGTATCGCGAGCAAGGCATTGAGCTGGAGCAGGCCGACGAGCAGCTCCTGGAAACCAGCCCTCCGAATGACGACGACCGCGATACATCAGCTGCATCCCCGTCGCCACAGTCTCAGAGTGCGCCGGTGGCCGCGCCAGACAATGCAGACAGTTCGAGTGCGCAGCTTCGCATCGGCCGGCTGCTTCAGCGTGGGAGGTCGGTTCCGTTTGCTCTGTTGGACCCCGCACCAGCTCCCGCCAAGTGGCGCCGCATTGACCTGACTTTGTCGCCACTGGTTTGGCAGCTTCAAACCGACGCCGAGGCCCTGCAGGCGCAGCTCGCGGACTACTCCCGCGTCGTGCGCCAGAGCGCGTTGCAACAGGTGACTGACTGGATCAATTCCGACGTAGGCTTGCGCGAAGTCTGGCGCGATGTTCGCGTTCAGCCCCAGGATATCACCTCCGAGCAGGCATGGGCCGCCTTCCGCGCGCGAGCCGCGCAAGTGCCGCCGTCCCTGCGGCATGTTCTGCCCGCTCTTGATGGCGTAGCCGTGCAAATCGATCGCACCGTCGATTTGGTCGACCCCAGCCGCGTTGCGATACGCGTAACCCTTGATAACGGCACATCCGAGCTGTCGCGCAGGGATGCGGCGACCCGCTGTGAGGTTATCTTCAATACGGCGCTGGAGGTCAGCGTACCGCGCGCTGCTCATCGGCCGCTTTGCCTCGACCGGGTTGAGCCGTCTTACCGTTTTCGCCACTTTATGAACTATCCTGCGATCGGCCTGAATTGCGGTGTGGCCAGTCGGCGTGTGGACGACCGTCTCATCCTGACTACTTCTTGGTCGCCGCGCTTTGTGCAGCCAAGGATTATCCCACGCGCCGCGAGCGCACCGCTAACTTATGCCGCTCTCGCGTCAGAGGAACGTTCCGTCAGCGATCTGTTGTCTATTCCTCGCGAGTACGAGCGATGGATTGCGGACGAAGAGGTGCGTTTGCGCGACGCGGTCCGCGAAGGTCTCGCGCCCGCGGAGGCCGATCTCGAAAGTCGCCGCCTAGAGCATGATCTCCGCGACCAGCAAAGAGAAGCAGCCTACATCGAACGCGGCATCCGTCTGCTCATGCAATCTCAGGACGCCTATCGTGCTCTGCCGAGCGCTGATGCGCAGCGGCGCACGGAGCTCGAACGTCGCGCCGCGCCGTATCGCGCTTGGTTGCTCATGAACCAGAGCTTTCTCCGCCGCGAGGGCGGAGACCCGAGCGCGGGTTGGCGCCTCTTTCAAGTCGCGTTTATTCTTGCGCATATTCCAACCTTTGCGTCGCGGATGGCCGAGTTCCGTGATTACTACGATACTCTGTTGGATGAAGATGCTGCCAGTTTATTGTATTTTCCGACAGGCGGTGGAAAGTCTGAAGCTTTCTACGGAAGCTTATTGTTCGCCATGTTCCTCGACCGGTTGCGCGGCAAGTCCCGCGGCGTGACCGCGATGATTCGGTACCCCTTGCGGCTCCTTACTCTGCAACAGGGTCAGCGCCTTCTGAGGTTGATCGTTTTCGCAGAATTGATCCGCATCGAGAGGCACGTCGGGGGCTGGCCGTTCGAGATCGGCTTCTGGGTCGGTGGCAACAACACGCCCAATCGCTACGCCTATGTCCCGGCAATCGTCCCGTTGTCGACGGACCCCGCTCACCTGAGTGATCAAAGGCTGGAGGAGGGTGTCGAGGGCCTGGACGCGGACGAGCAGCGTGACGCAGCCCGTTATCGTGACTTCCGCGAAGCCTATAACAAAGTCCCGGAGTGTCCAGTGTGCCGCGGACCAACTGGGCTGCGCCGCTTTGAGGCCGAGGGCCCGACAGCGAAGCGGCTTGGCATTTTTTGCTTCAATGCCGACTGCGCGTTCAACCGTGCTCATGCCGCTCGCACACCGCTGCCGTTCCTTCTCACCGACGACACCATCTACGCCCGGGCGCCATCCATCGTGCTCGGGACCATCGACAAATTGGCCATGCTTGGTCAACGAACGACAAGCATCCGGCAGCTCATTGGGATGTTCGGGCTCGCGCGCGGGATCGGTCCTTCTGGCCATCTCGTTTCCCCACCCAATGAAGGGGACATCACCGCGTGGCTTTCGGACGATGGTTACCAGCCGGTCTTCCCGGCCTTTCGCAGCGGTCAAAGGGTGTTCTTCGACCCGTTCCCATCGCTGATCATTCAGGATGAAGCCCACCTCCTCGAAGAGAGTTTGGGCACCTTCAGCGGGCTCTTCGACAGCCTCCTCGACCAAGTCTTCCGCCAGATTAATGAGCTGGCCGGTCAAGAACTGCATCTCGCTCAGGGGTGGAGCGGGGATCGACCAACCGGCCTGCGCATGCCGAAAGTCCTTGCGGCGACGGCCACCATCTCCAATCCCGATCGGCAGCTTGAGGTCCTCTATCAGCGCATTCCTCTGCGCTTTCCCTGTCCAGGATCGGATATCTATCGATCATTCTTTGCCGCGCCGGCCCCGGCTCCGAGTACCAATCCGGCGCGGGCGGCCCTCGAGCGGACGTTACCTCCCTACGAAGCGCCCGAACGAACTTCGCCATGGATGCGCCTCTTCGCCTCGATCATGACGAATGACGCCACGCATACCGTGACGGCCGTGGCTATTCTCAGCGCCTTTCATGCGATGATCAGCTATTTGTGGCGGGGTTTTCTCGATGCGTCACGGCGGCCGCAAATCGCCGAGCAACTCGCGGCGGCCCAAGGCGACGATGAGGGAAGTCCGTGGCGCCGCGATGCCATTCGCAACGCAATGCAAACCGGCCGCGAAAATGAGCTGCTTGCGCTGCTTGACCTGCATCGCATCGCGTTGGCTTACGTGACCAACAAGAAGGGTGGCGATCAGGTGATGGACGCGCTCGATGCGGCCGTGCGGCAGCGGCATCGCGCGGCCCATGAACCTTTGGAGGGATTCGTCAGCCGCTTGATCTCTGGCGGGATCGACATGAAGGAAATTCAAGACATCATGAAGCACGCCGAGAGGGCCAATCCCGGTGCGCCGTATCCGCCTCTCGCACAGCAGCTTCGCAGCATTGTCGCCACTTCCGCGATCAGTCACGGTGTCGACGTTGACCGCTTCAACAGCATGTTCTTTGCTGGTCTTCCGTCTGACATCGCCGAATACATTCAGGCGTCTAGCCGCGTCGGCCGAACCCATGTCGGCTTTGTCATTCTAATACCCACCCCTCAGAGTCGGCGCGATCGGTACGTCGTGGAGACGCACGATATCTTCCATCGCTTTCTCGAACGCATGATTGCGCCGCCCGCAGTCGAACGCTGGGCGGAGAACGCGATTCGCCGTGTCCTCGCGTCGCTGGTGCAGACCTGGGCGGTGATGCGCGAAAACCAGGTATTTGTCCGCGCCCCTGACAACGCGAAGAGCGGGACCGATTGCTTCGAAACCATCGTCCCTATCCGTTCACTGATCCGCAACGATCCAACCGGCTTCACGGCGCAGCTGGGCAATTTTGCCCTTCGTGCCATCGGATTTGAGGGGCGAGGAGCAGCCGGGCTCGGCCGGCCGATCTATGGCGAGCTCTACCGCGCTCTCGTTGATCAGGAGATTTCGCGCTTTACGACCAGTATTCGCAATTTCGATACGCCGCTACGCCTCTATGAATACTGGGAGGACTCCGCGGCGGCCTTCAGGCCGCCCATGACGTCGCTGCGCGATGTTGACGAAGCCGGCACAATTGCCGCAGGGGCCTTTGACGCCCGGGTGACGCATGGCCGGCGCAACATCGACCAAGACGATCTCGTCCGAGTGATGCGCGCCATCCGTCGTCAGCGCGGCGGCGTCGCCGAGACCGACGCCGATTCACCGCAAGGGAATCCATCATGACAAACGGAAATTCGCGCGGGCGCGGCCGCGGGCCGCAGGGAAACTGGCGCAACCGGCCACGCACCCCGCCGGTGCCGCCGCCGACGGCGGGGGACGACACGAGCGATGAAAGGCGGCTGCGCCCGCCCGTTATGCTTCGGTCCCGCGTGCAACTGGCCACAACCTACGCGCCGGGCGTGTTGTTTACCTGGGAAGGCGCGAAAGGCATTTGCCGTTCGGTTCCGATCGATCGCGGAGAGGCGAGTGTATCCGACGCGACGCGGCTCCTCGTGTTCGACGGAATGAAGGAGATTGCATCGACCTGGTTCGAGCGTGCATCAGCCCTCCGCACGCCGGAGACCGTACCGATCGAACTTATTCTCGACGATGTCTTCTATGACCAACAATCGCGGATTGTCGATCGTGACTGGGCGCGCGTGTTTCAACTCTGCGATCCAAGCGTCATGGGTTATGTGCCATACCCGCTCGTCTACCGCTGCGGCGTATGTGGCCATATACGCGAGTATGACTCCATAGCCGACCAATCCCGCCATCCGCTCTCCGCGCGCTGCGGCGACCACGAGGCGCGCTGGAGCCAGGTTGATGTTGTCTATGTGCATTGGTCGGGAAACCTGGAGCCACTGAGTCCGTTCCGGAACGATTACGATCCCAATCGTGGCCGTGTCACCCGCTACACTACCTGCACCTGCGGCGGCCAGGACTTCACCCTCAACAATCAAGCTCCTGTCTTCTCTGACTGGAGCTTTGTGTGCGAAAGTTGCAGAAAGCCACGCGACTTAAAGCAGCCCGATCCTCTGACATTGGAGATACTCGAACGCGAGCAGCAAAACGGCGGCCGCAACTTCGAACGTATCGAAGTCAATATGCTGCCAGTGTCTTACCGCGCGAACTCCGCTTTCTATCCGCAAAAGGGTACGTTCATCGAGTTTCGGGATCGCCGTGTTGTCGATCTGCTCCTTCCGCATCGTCAAGGGGAGCTGCTGCAACGACTAGCGGAAATCCATCGCATTCCCTTTGCTTCTCCCTCTGACGATCAAATCCGCACTGCCCTACGCGCAGCGGGACGTGAAGCGGAATGGGACGATTATATGGACCACCGTGAAATGACTGCGCGTGCCGCGTCCCGCGGCCAGACCGATCGAGCTGACAAGCTGCAGCGGGACGCCGAGGCCATCCGGGAAGCCTGGTTTACCGCGGGGGTGATCGATCGCGGCCGCGTCCAGAGTCCCGCCTTGGTCGCCGCGGTGGCGCAACGAGGCGAATGGGCGCGCCGATATGACCCGATACGGCTCACGATCGGGCACGATCGGTTTTGCGCTGAGCATATTCACGAACGGCGCTCTCTCCACGAGTCGATCGATGTCATGGAGCCGGATCGCCTCATCTGTGACGCCATCGGCGATCCGCTTCGCATGGCGCGGTACACGGCGATGCTCACCGAGTTGCTGGGCCGCCTCGGACTTGAGCGGATTGTCCTCATCCGCGGGCTTCCGATTTGCGAATTTAGCTTTGGATTTACGCGAGTATCGGCAACGCCGATCTATTATCGTGAATTCAATAATCGTCGCGTGCCAATGCCCGTCCGTCTGAATGCTTTTCCGGAAGTCCCAAACGGCAAGCGTCCAGTTTACGTGACGCAGCAAAAAAATGAAGCGCTCTACTTCGAATTAAGCGAAGCTCGCGTGAGAAATTGGCTTGTCGCAAATGGTGTCCTGCAGGCTGGTGAGTACGCCGACAAGACGATGGGGGCAATCTATTTGGAGGGCTACGCTGACTTTGGCGCATTCCTGGACGAGTTCAAAGAACGTGAGGGTCGCGCGCGTGCGCCTCGTTCGGTAGCCGCCTATGTCTATCTCTTGCTGCACAGCCTATCGCACCAGGTGATGCACGCACTCTCGGACGTTTCTGGCCTGGACCGCGATGGATTGGGCGAGCACATCTTCCCAGCTGATTTGGCGTTCGTTGTTTACCGCAAAGGCATGACGCCCGATCTCGGAAACATTTCGGCTATGTGGCGAAATCACGCGGAAAGTTTTCTTCACCGTCTTCTCGATCAGCGGCTTCTGCGGTGTGGCTCGGGCTCGCTCTGCGACACGCGCGGTGGAGCTTGCCCGGCCTGCATTATGGTCTCCGAAG
>Ga0306920_100014473_pt1 | contig 10770 bp, 11 predicted proteins | sample flu12Cox44000170_FD_204666 | JGI IMG/M metagenome (GOLD analysis project Ga0306920, IMG submission 204666) | Lab enrichment of tropical soil microbial communities from Luquillo Experimental Forest, Puerto Rico - flux4day.12C.oxic.44.000.170 (v2)... | ecosystem: Environmental > Terrestrial >... | reverse complement strand
GGAGCCAAGCTGGCAGGCGCTGCCCTTTTTGCCCAATCCCGTGATGACCGTGGTAGCGGGGGCCGGGATCGAACCGGCGACCTACGGATTATGATTCCTTGTGTAAGGCACTGGGGGGCAAGTTTATTTGCTCGACTACCTTGTTTCATCTGAAAATTTCCCCAACTGTAGATCAGCCAAAATCACCCTGAATAATCCCTCACGGTATCAACCGGGTATCAACGGCGAAGGTAGCCGATGAAATCGAACGTCATTGTACTGCAGACGAAGCCGCCGCGCTTGCGAGCACCGACTTGGAAGTGCGCGCTGACGGAGCAGCGCGTCCTGGACCTAAAGGCGGCAGTTGCAACATCTTACGTACATGACGCCCGAATGCCCGGGCTTTCGGTACGGATAACAAGGGCCGGCGTAAAAAGCTACGTTTTCACCAAGAAGATCCATCGCAAACTCCTACGCATAACACTGGGCAAGGCTGCTGGCATGACCTTGGATGCTGCCCGCAGGGCAGCTTCTGCTTACCATGGCGATATAGCCAAAGGCATCGATGTCGCTGCTATGCGACGAGCCGCCAAGGCCGCTGCAGCTGCGAAGGCGACTACGCTGGCCGACGCCTACCAGCACTTCCTGACCCTGAAAGATCGCCGGTCTTCGACCGAAAAAGACTACAGGATGCTCTGGCGGCTGCACGTATCGGACAGTCTGAAGCGCAAGCCGGTCGCCGACATTACCAGCACTGACATCGAAAAGCTTAAGGTCGAGATCGGCCGCAGGACCAGGCGCACGGCCAACAAGGTCGTCGTCTTGCTCTCGGCGATCATGTCACGGGCTGGCCGGTGGGCCGACAATCCAGCTCGAGGAATAGATCGGTACGTCGAATGCGTCCGCACGCGGCGCCTCAGCAACGAGGAGCTGACACGTCTTTGGAAGGCGCTCGATGGCGCCGACGGCGACCAGAGCCTATGGGCAGACTTCTTCAGGGTACTGATCGTCACGGGAGCACGGCGTGGCGCACTGTGCTCGATGCGTTGGCAAGACCTTGATCTTGACGCCGGGGTATGGGTTGTTCCGGCCATCTGGTCGAAGAACAGACGCGAGATGGCGGTCCCTCTCGCGAGTGCTGCAGTAGTTGTGCTCCGGCGCCGCCTCAAGACCCGCTCTCGGTCTCCGTGGGTGTGGCCTTCCACAAAGGCCGAGGTTGGGCATGTCGTCAATCCGGAGAGGCCATGGCGGGCTTTTCTAAAAGCGGCTGAGATCACAGAACATGTTTCACTTCACGACGTTCGTCGGACACTCGGCTCCAGCCTTGCAAACTCGGGGGCACCGGCCGCCACCATAACCAAGGCGCTCGGGCACGTATCCCCACAATCGGCGCGCGCGTACGTCCATCTCGATGTCGAGCCCGCGCGATCCGCTATCGAAAGAGCGCTAGGGGGGCTTGGCCATGCCTCGTAAGCGCTGGAAGTACAAAGTCACGTTCTATGATGTTCCCCCCGTCGACCCGACAGGTCGCCAAGCGAACACGGACGAGGAGCTTATCAGGCACGCGTTAGTCGACTTTGAGGAGCTGGCCGTGCTTCCAAGCGAGGCCTACGAACAACTGGTTGCAGACCTAGTAGACGCAATTCGCTTCGCACGTTCAGGAGTCAAGGCCGGCAGGCGCGGCGTATCAGATAAGGCGCTAGCGCAACAGATTTTTCTGTCAGATGTCCGGCGTGCCCTGGAACGGGCCGGCCTACCTGCGAAACGATGGCGGAAGCGGTATGATGACGGCGACGGGCCCACCGTCGGCGCACCGGAGAGCTTTTTCTTCCGTTTGGCCCGTGAGGTCGCTGACGCCTCCGGAATGGCTCTTCCTCAGGATCTTAAGCTGCCGGGGAAGCGGGCCGCACAACATCAGTACGGGGTGATGTCGCCAGCCATGAAGGCGGCGCAGGAAGCCGAGCTCGGCGCGGAGGAATTGCCCAGCAAGCGGTAGCGTCGCCGAAAATCGGTCGCTCTGTAAGCCAGCCAGGCGCGATCTTATCCCGCTTCACTAAAAAACAGGGGCGATTTCCCGCCCCCCCCGTCCCCAAGAGGAATGGGTGTAGATGTTGATCGTACCTTCCAAGGGACGACCAACATGCAGAGTAACATTCGCCAGCTCGGAAAGTCGCGAGCCGATTTACTAGCAGAGATCGCGAACCTCCCTTCGTCGGCGTTCATCAATACGGCCCAGGCTGCGGCCTATATCGGCTCCAGCACCGGGGTCATGCTGAATTGGCGCTCGCAACGTAGAGGCCCGCGATACCACGGGTCTCACGACTTTGTTCGGTACCGGATCTCGGACCTCGATACCTGGATGTCGGCTCGAGCTTGCGAAGTCCCAGTCGTCAGCGACGTTCGTGACGCCTGCGTTAGTGTTGTGTCGGAGGGTTAGATGGCACAGGCCCTAACTGTGCCAGCTCACAAAGAGGACACGGCGGTAGACCTCCTCGCTAAGGCGCCCGACCGGAGCGCATCGCTCGGCGCCGGCACGAGCGCGCCGACGCTAACGTCCGAGCCCCTGACCGCCTCGGCCGAAGTACGCCTGTTTCGGGAGCGTGCAATGGATAACGGTTATCCTCTAGTTCGCGTCAAGAGTAGCTCCAAGGCGCCCCTCCCGCACGACTGGCAGCGTGGCGACCGACCTGAGTTGCTGTTGGGCGTGCGTCCGGAAGCGCTCAACACCGGGCTGTTGCTCGGCTGTCTCCGCTGCGTTGACTGCGATGTAGATGATCTGCAGCTCGCCTCTGAAATCACGCGGTTGGCGCGCCAGCACCTGCCGCCCGGCGCACTCATCCGGCGCCGTGCCAACTCACCTCGGATTGCATTGCTCTACCGCTCCGCTCAGGGGCAGCCGTCCAAACGAGTGGCCAAGGGACCGAAGGGTAAGATCGAAATTCTAGGGCTCGGCCAGCAAGTTGTCATTCATGGGGTGCACCCGTCCGGTGCAGCTATCGGATGGCAGAAAGGGCGCGGCCCCGACACCGTGCCGCATGATCAAGTCCCAGCGGTCTCCGAGCAACAGATCACCGAGTTCTTGAATGCGTGTGCGCCGCTGCTCGGCGCCAACGAGCTGGAGCCCACAGGCGCATCGCCTCGACCAAACGACGCATTACCTTCTGGGTTCGGCAAACTCTCGGACCGTTTCAAGGGTCTACCGGTCGATAACGTTCTGGGAGCCGGGATTACACCGCATAACTGGTTCAGCGAGTTACCGGCGAAGGAGCAGTCCGACCTCGTGCAGGCTTGCTTAAATGTGCTCGACAACCGCATCAGCGACCCACGCGAGGTCTGGCTACCAGTGCTCTTTGCTGTCGCCGATGCCGAACAGCATGGGTGTCCCGATGCTCGTGATCTAGCGCTGAATTGGTCGCGGCGTGGGCGATCTTGGACGAATGAACACGACTTCGACGTTGCGTGGAGTTCGTTCAAGCCTGGCGGGATAAGTGTCGGCTCCCTACTTGCGCGGGCGCGCGACGCGGGCCTTGATCTGTCGCAATGGCGGGATATGGCGCTCACGCAGTTTCGTGGTGTGCCGGTCGCGGTTGCTGGTCCAGCGACTACCCAGCTAGCACCAGCTCTCGACCCTTACAGCTCCATGAATATCGACCCCGACAAGATGCCACCGCACCGGCTATGGTCGGTAGGTACGAAGCTCATCATTGGCGAGGTTACCGTTCTTGCTGCTAAGGGCGGGTGGGGAAAGTCCGCATACTCAATCGGCATTGCCTGCTCGGCAGCATCCGGCCGCGACTTCCTCAACCAGAAAATTTGGGGTGGCCGCAAGCGCATCCTCTGCATCAATAGCGAGGATGACACGGACGAGCTCCAACGTAGGTTTATTGCAGCGGCGCGGCATCACAAGCTAACGAAGAATGATCTGGCTCGCATAATGGTCCGCGGCGTGAACACGCCCGGTCATGAAACCCTTACCACCGGCGACGACAGCGCCCCACGGGTGAACGAGAGAGGTTTCGCAGCACTAGGCGCCATAATCACGAAAGCCGACCCGGACATAGTCGTTCTTGATCCGCTTGGAACGTTCTGCCCGACTGGCCTGAACGACAACGGTATTATGGGTCAGGTCCTGCTGCACCTGAAGCGCCTGGCCAAGAAGCACGCCTGCGCGATTTTCGTCGTACATCACACGAGAAAGGATGGCGACCTCACCAACACGGATGCAATCGGGGGTGCTAGCGCCATCGTGAACCAGGCACGCGTCGCAATCATGATCGCGCGCATGACCGCCGACGAGGCTAAAAATTTCAAAGGCATCCTTTCGAGCGAAATGTGGCGATACTTCCGCATCGTGGATGCAATGGTATCAGCTCGTCTCTCATGAACTTCCAAACGCGGCGCCGCCGACCTACGGCCAGGGAGACGGGGTCCAGGTCGTCGACAAGGTGGACCCCATCCAGCTCAGTACTTCTCCCGTCGCCCGCATCAAGGACGATGTTGCCAAGCACGAGATTTTGAGGACGGTGCATTCCGCAGACCCGCCCCTTTCGCCGTCCTCACGAGGTGGATCGGACCGGTACATCGTCCGACGGGTTCTCGATGCTGTTCGTCAAGCTACAGGCATGCACTGGGCCGACCGAGACCTGATGAAGCATGCCGACTCACTTGTTAAGGAGATGATGACCGATGGCTGGTTGCGCGTCGAAGACGTGAAAGTGGGCAGAAATAAACGCCAAGGGGTAGTGGCGAACTGGGCATCGACCCCGTGGGCGCATGAATTTAATCGCGGCCAACTCGGCCAGCAACGCCTTGTAGATAAGCCTCGTCAAATCCCTCAAATGCCATTCGAAGCAATTGACGCGAGTAGGGACGAGGGCATTGACGCGCGCCGCACCGAGGGCGCGTCAAATGTCCCTAAGAGATATGGAGATTTGACGCAGCCGGGTTCCAACGGCGCCCAGACGGCTCTGGCGGCGCCCGCGCCTGCTGAGGCGACTCAAATATCGGTGTTCAACGAGCCGCCCGTCCTCCCTAAGTCCCCAACCGTACCCCCATTGCAATCGTCCATGCCTGCCTCGTCGCCTTGCGGTGCCGCCCCCATACCCGCCGACAACGTGGACGGCTTGGACATACCCCCCTTCCTCAAGCGAGGTCGAGAGGCGGCATGACAACCATCCGATCATCAAACAATCGAACCCGCACCGCCTTCGGTCATCCGAGGGTTACATGGTGCAATCGCCGGCCGCGCTCGAGCGAACGACAACGTATTCACCGTTACTTGCAAAGTAATGTCCAGCTACCGGGAACACGCACCGTGCCCGTTTCTGGTTTCTCCAGTGGTGCAAAGGAAAACGAAAATGAAATCTGATCTTCAAGTTGAAGTCGATCGCTTGTTCCGGCAGGCACCGGACCGATACAACTACTTCCGCCAAAACCCAGTCACTGATCACGGCTTTACTGCCGATGATCCAATCGGGCCGCAGAAGCAGGCCGCCGTGCGCGCACTCAAAGCTCGAGAGTGGTTCGCCACTCATGCGCCGCCCGACGCACCTACCCTGCCGCTCTCGTATAGAGATCGCGAACGGATGAAGGCTGGTGGGCTCCCCCATATCGTCGCGTGGTTTGCGCGCTCCTTGGAGGGTCGAGATTACAATTTCGACGGCCACCCGCCCTTTAACGAGTACGCCTGCGGCGTCATGGCCTCACCGGGGACCCCCTACTTCATAAAAGATGACAGACACCTGCAGACGAGGTTCCCGCCGTGCGCCCTGCCTGGGCTTGATCGTCACCAGTACTGGAACTGGCCCCTAGCATCAATCCGCGAAGCGTCCCGGTTTCAGCAACAGCTGTTCCTACAGCGTCCACCACCACCGCCGTTGTGGCATCAGATACCTCGGAACGTGGCGAACATCCCCCACTGGTACGCTCCTTGGGCTCAGGGTCTGATGCAGCTCGACGACGAGTTCATCGCCCACGCTACAGGGTGTGCCCCGTGCAAGCGGCTTCCACGTGGCTGGCGCGTGGACAAACCCGGCGAGGTATTCTACCGCAAATGCAAAAATCACATACTCAGGGTGGTTGCCTCCGACCACGGCTGGATCATTGAGCGTATCCATCAGCTTAATGAGCACGAAGAGATGCTGACTCACAGTCTCTGCAATACTCCAGTGCTATGTCCGACTCATGTGCTAGCCGCGCGGCTAGCAGACGCAGCTTATCCTGTCCCGGAACCGCGCTACCTGCTCGATTGGCACAGTATTCAGTAAAGAACTGGCCGGGTGATTCCTGCAGGCGCTTGCATGCGGCGATGCGCAGTCTGGCGAAGTCACCTTCATGAAACCTTTGTGCTATCCGCCGCAACACGGGGACGGAGTTTCCCTTATGGCTGAGCAAAATCCTCGCCCCTCCCCCCGCAGCTTCTTGAGGACACTGCGGGAGGGCAAAGACGCTATCCGCAAGGCGCCGCCGGAGGACCCGTGGGCGCCAATAGTGCGCAAGCTCAAGGGACGCATTGGGCACGACGGTGTGGAGCGCCTGGCCACGACGCGCGTTTTCGACGAACTCGAAGTCCCGATGCGACACCGCCCAAGTCAAACAGTGCGACTTTCTCGACTTATGCGAAAGCTTGGCTGGTCCAATATCCGAGCGCGGGGATTGAACCCTGGGTCGTACAGAGACCGCGTCCGCGGCTTTGCGAGAGAGGTGCCCGGCCATCCGGCGACGGTGGAAGCGCCGAATGATTTCTAGTTGAAACCGAGATGATACCGAACTTCACCATCAAATCGTTCCACCGTCACTTGCACATTGTTAATTGAATTCCCATTTCTTCGAAGCTACCCAACAAACAAAAATACATGTTTGGTGCGGCACATCCCGCAGCAATAGTGAAGAGGGGTTAGATGAGCAATTCGGTCGTCGCGTTATCTAAAGTCTCGAGCAAGCTAATAAATATTTCCGAAGGAAACTGCATGCCCTTCTCGATGCGGCGTAAGTACGGCGTGATCTATGCCGACCCGCCGTGGGCCTTCCGCAATTGGAGTGCGAAAGGGACAGGCCGAAATGCCATATCGCACTACGATTGCCTGGACTTTGCAGCCTTAGCGTCGCTGCCCGTTATGGATTTGGCGGCTGATGACTGCGCTTTGTTCCTTTGGGCGACTGATCCACTGTTGCCGTGCGCCCTCAAGCTTATCGAAGCGTGGGGGTTTGACTATAAAACGGTTGCTTTTTACTGGGTGAAGCTCAACGCTTCAGCAAAACACGATGCGGACTTTTTTACTGGACTTGGCTATTGGACGCGCGCCAATCCTGAGCAATGTCTACTCGCTACGCGGGGCAAACCACCACGTCGGGCCAAGAACGTTCGACGCTTAGTTGTCGAGAAAGCGGCGCGAGCACAGCCGTAAGCCCGATTGCGTGCGAGAAAGGATCGAAAGGTTGGTTGCTGGCCCATATCTTGAGTTGTTCGCCCGGGAAACAAAGCAAGGATGGAATTGCTGGGGAAATCAGGTTGCCCTATTCGATCGTGGGCCAGTTACCACACGCCGTCAGCCATCGCGTCTCGTTGAGGCTCGCTCACTGGCTGCTTCATGAGCACGTTTTGTCTGTAATTGGGGGCTCGAGCGTACGGAAACTGAAATCGAAGAATGGCTAGGCGGAGTATGACCGATTTGGACATGCGGTGCCCTCGTCACCTTGCATCGCGATACGACTGAATTCCCGGACGAGAGATTACGCGACTGCCCCCTCGAGAATCCTTGCCGAGGATGCCTCTCACTCCCATATGCAGCTTACAGCGTAGCCGCCGTTTTATCAGGGGTGGCGGCAGCAACCTCATAACGATCTGGGAGGAATAGTTGGATACACTCAATACTCTTCTGCAAAAGCTTGAAGATACGCGCGAGGGTTCGTCCGAACTCGATGTCGAGATTAAGAAGGTGTTTCCGTCGGCGCCCGACAACGTGACGGGGTCTATTGATGCTGTAGCGCAGCTGATCGAAACTGAGCTTCCGGGCTGGTGGTGGACTTGCGGGTATTGCAAAGCTAGCAACGACGCATCTCTCTACCCCCCAGGCTGCAGCCGATATAGATCGACAGTTGGTCCCGACGGCAGGAGTGGACCAGAAGCAGAGCAGCTGCTCAATGATCCGAAGTGGGGCAAAATCTTCAATGATGGTTTCCATCTCGACCTGCGCGGCGGGAGCATGCCACTGGCCATGCTTATAGTTTTTCTCACGGCTAAAATCACATTAGCGCAAGCTCAAAAAGAGGGCTTACAACCGCTCTCCAGCGTCAAACGAGTCCCCTCTTCCGTGTTTGAGCGTCTCATGGCGGGCGAGAAGATGACGGAGCCTACGAGGATTGCCTTAGAAAAAATGAAAAAAGCAGAGCTGACTGACGACGAATTAACCTTGATCTTTTTTGACCAAATGTGTCGTCGACATAAGAGCAAGGCGGAGGAGATAGGCATAGGTGCGGGCGCCGTTTGACCCTGTTGGATGTACACCAATGTCCTCTCTCAACCACCGCAACACGTACCGCGACCGGCCACAGCGGCGTGCTGTGACATGATTTGTTGGATTGAGAGCTACTATGCGACTCGATCAGTAATTTTGAGTGCAGCGACTGCAGCTCGATGCAGGTGACTCAATTCCCGAATCTCTCAACCGGCATGGGCGGGCGCGGCGGTTCGCCGTTAGCTGGGGGTGGGTCGGGGCGCAGCAGAGGGATCCGCGTGAGAGCGGAGAACACGTCCTTGTCGTGCCCCAGGCTAGCGGGCACAACCGAACGTGCATTAAGCCAGACCGGGATTGAGCATGGGGCGTAGACCAAGATCCTCGTGCCAGAGCGGCAAATCCGCCTCCTTGGTCAATGCGTCGAGGAAGCAGTCGCCCCAGGATTTGAGGTCATTCTCAGAAATCAAAGGGAACAGGGCTTGATGACGCGCCTGCCGCTCGTCGAGCGACATCGAAAGTGCGTGTGAAATCGAGGTCGCCACGGTCTCGGGATCGTAGGGGTTGACCAGCAGCGCCGCCGTCAATTCCGCAGCCGCTCCCGCAAAGCGCGACAGAATGAGAACTCCGGGATCGGCCGGATCCTGCGCGGCGATGTATTCCTTGGCGACAAGGTTCATGCCGTCGCGCAACGGCGTCACCAGCGCGGCGCGCGCCGACCGGTAAAGGCCCGCAAGGACGCTGCGGCTGTAGGCGCGGTTGACGTAGCGGATCGGCGTCCATGCGACTTCGCCATAGGTGCCGTTGATGCGGCCGGCGGCTTCGCTGATGGTGCGCTCCATGTCGGCAGATTCCTGGGTCTCGGAGCGGCTTTTGGGTGTTATCTGCAGATAGGTCACCTTGGCGCGCCAATCAGGAAAGACCGCAAGGAACCGTTCGAAGGCATCCATGCGTTGCACGAGCCCCTTGGAATAATCCAGTCGGTCAACCCCGATCACCATGGCGCGTCCGGCCAGACTGTCGAGCACGTGGTGAACGAGCGGCGAGTGCGCTGAGCGACGCGCGAGCCGGTTGAACACGTTGGTCTCGACCCCGATCGGAAATACTCCAATACGCACCGTGCGCTCGCCGGATTGAAAGGTGTATGCGCTCCGCTTTTGCAGGCGGCACTCGCCTTCGAGATAGCGCGCGAAATTGGTTGCGTCGCTCTCAGTCTGAAAGCCAACCAGGTCGTATGCGCCCAGCTGCGGGATAAGCCATTCGTGGTTGGGCAGCGCCGTGAGTATCTCCGGTGGGGGAAATGGGACGTGCAGGAAGAATCCGGTACGGTTGCGATGGCCGCGGTCGCGGAGCATCTTGGCGAGCGGGATGAGATGATAGTTGTGCACCCAGATGACGTCGTCGGGGCGCAACCAATCGGCGATCTGATTGGCAAAATGCACGTTGACGCGCCGATAGCCGCTTAGGTCGCGGCGGGAAAACTCCGCCAGATCGAGACGGTAATGGAGGATCGGCCATAACACCCGGTTGGCGAAGCCGCTGTCGTATTCCTGATAATCTGAGGCCGCGAGATCGGTGACGACGTACGAAAGTCCGCCCTGCCGGATTGTCCGAGTGGTGACCTTTCCGTCAACCGCGACCGTCCCGCTCCCACCGAACCAGATGCCACTGTTGCGCTTGAGCAGCGAGCGGACGGCGACCGCAAGGCCTCCAGCATAATCAGCATCGTCGCGGCTCGGGACCGCGACGCGATTCGACACCATTATCAGCTGCGCCAATATGATCCTCCCAGGAAGGGGCTATGCTCCATTTCCCGTCCCCACTCATCGAGCCGACTGGCTTCACCGCGAGGCACACGGAAAAGATCACTAACCGCAACCCTGATTCTCCCGCCGGGTCGCAGCCCACTGGAGATCATTCTCGGACAGTTCCGGAATTAGCCTCCTAGCTGCGGTTCTGTTTGTCGGCCAGTTGCAAAGCAGCTTGGTGTCGCAAGCTCGCCGCAAGCGTGTCGGACGGCTTCTTCACCGTCGGCAGAGCAAGAATAGCCTAGCGAAAAGACCGGCGCTACCCACAGTAACCAAACCACCTCTCTCGCCCGCCTTCACCGCCATGGTGGCCGGCGCACGCGTCGATCCGGGGCAGCCGGGAATTGAGATTTTCCGTCCGAATGCCGAAAATGATCTCGACCCCGTTTTATCCCACTTCTTGAACGGCTCGCGAGCAAATGGCCTATAAGCCGATCGAGTCCTACGGCGTCATCGGCGACCTGCACACGGTCGCGCTAGTGGGCATGGACGGTTCGATCGACTGGTGTTGCCTGCCGCACTTCGACTCG